>Ga0137418_10002249_pt1 | contig 17680 bp, 14 predicted proteins | sample CZODoug3_1_2_16f_FD_122242 | JGI IMG/M metagenome (GOLD analysis project Ga0137418, IMG submission 122242) | Vadose zone soil fungal communities from Angelo Coast Range Reserve, California, USA - CZODoug3_1_2_16fungal (Hybrid Assembly) | ecosystem: Environmental > Terrestrial > Soil > Vadose... | reverse complement strand
GACTATGACAACGACGGCCGTCTTGATCTGTTTGTCGTGAACTATCTTGACTGGTCGTTCGAGAATTCTCGCGTCTGTGGCCCTCCAGGCAAGCGTCTTTCATGTCCGCCTTCACTCTATCAAGGACAGCCGAGCATTCTTTATCACAACAACGGAGACGGAACATTCACGGATGTTTCGAGCGCCGTCGGGATTTCAGCGCACATCGGCAAAGGTATGGGAGTGGCTATCGCAGACTACAACGACGACGGATGGACCGACGTCTTTGTGGCCAACGACAATGAGAGGAATTTTCTGTTCAAGAACCGTGGCGGGCGGGCATTCGACGAGGTGGGAGTTGAAACCTCGGTCGCGTACACCGAGGATGGGGTTCCGGTGTCGAGCATGGGAGTGGATTTCCGCGACTGGGCGAACGACGGCAAACCCGGCTTGTTCGTGACCGCGCTTGGAGGCGAGACCTTTCCCCTGTTCCGCAACGAGGGGAATGGCTTCTTCAGCATGGAAACATACAAAGCCGGGATCGGATTCACCAGCTTCAAGATGAGCGGCTGGGGGGCGGGCATCTATGATTTCGACAATGACGGCTATAAAGATCTATTCAGCTCGAATTCGCACGTGAGTGAGAACGCCGATCTGGATCCGCAGCAACAATACCGGCAATCCAACGCCGTCTTTCAGAATCTACGGAACGGCAATTTTCGCGACGCAAGTGAGCAGTCCGGGCCGGATATGCAGGTGCGCACGGCCCATCGTGGTTGCGCATTTGGCGACCTCAACAACGATGGCAAGATAGACGTTGTTGTTTCGGCGATTGGCAGTCCGGGAGAATTGCTCTACAACCGCTCTCCGGGGAACAATCACTGGATCTTGATTCAGGCTGTCGGTACCAAGAGCAATCGCGACGGGATTGGAACTCGCATTAAACTCACCTCGGAGTCCGGGCTCACCCAGTACAACCATGTGACCACCGCCGGCAGCTATGCCAGCTCTTCCGACAAGCGCGTGCACTTTGGGTTAGGTAGCGATTCACGCATCAAAGAAATTGAGCTGCGCTGGCCCACTGGGAAACTTCAGGTTCTGCGCAACGTAAAAGCCGATCAGGTTCTGAAAGTCACCGAAGAATGAGGACGAGCAAGGCAATGATATGGCTGGCGCTGGTGACTTGGGGTTGGTCCCCAGCTTTTGCCGGCTCTTGCGGTGAGATGGAAGCTCAGATCGCAAACGTCTTCCGCGAACTGGCACGCGATCAACCCGGTGAGGCGGAAAAGGGCCTTGAGCTAATCGAGGCCTCGCATCCCGATTGCTCGCAAACGCTGCTCGCTCGAGCCCGCATCGAAGCCGCCAAAGGGCAGGCGTCCCAAGCTGAAGATCTGTTCGCGCGCTACACCAATCTTGAGCCCGGCGACGCACGCGGATACGCCTACTATGCGGCGTTCTTGATCGGACAGCGAGAGTACCAGCGCGCCGACGCCATGTCAGTAGTCGCCATGGAGAAGAATAGCGACGATGCTGCGGCTCTCGCTGTACGAGGCCACATTCTCGACATGAAAGGACAGTCGGACGAGGGGATGACTCTTCTGCAGAAGGCGTGCGAGCTTGACCCGGAAAACGGGGAGGCCCAATTCCAATTGGGCGCGATTTACAAACGCGCCAAGCGCCCCGCCGATGCTGTGAAGCATTTTGAGAAAGCAACGGCGGTCAATCCCAGTGATGCTCGTGCATGGGATTATCTCGCATTGAGCCTGGAGACGGTGGGGGAACTCGACCGAGTCGAAAAGTCTTACCTCCAGGGACTCGAGGTCAACGCGCCCGGGCCGCATTTTGACGCCTTCCTGGACTACAACTATGGACGATTCCTGACGAAGCGTAATCAGGTCACTGAAGCAAAAATACATCTCGACCGTGCGGTTGACCTCGTACCGCAGATGCGAGCCACATGGTATGAACGGGCAAAGCTGAATCTGCGTCTGAAGAACTACCAGCAGGCGCGCAGCGATGCTGAGAAGGCCGCGGCCATCGCGGATCAGGCCGGAGTCATCATCGATCTACAGGTTTACGTCTTGCTCGAACAGGTCTACCGTCGCCTCGGTGAAACCGAACTGGCACAAAAGTACGCGGATCTGGCGCGCGAAACGCAAGTGCCGATCCGTGGAGATCATCGGTAAATTCGAACTACCGAGCCCCATCGTTGCTGCCGCTCCGCCGAGTGAAGGGTTGCTTTCGAACGATGCCCTTACCCTCCTGGACGGTGACCATTTGACCCGAAGCGACTTTAGGAAAGGTTTCCCTGTTTCCGTCCGGCCAGCGCACCGACAAATCCGCGGCAACGGCTTTTCCCAAACCGAAGTGGACCCGAAAGTCGTTTTGAGAAATAAATGAACCGCCGCTGCGCACCTCGTCAATCTGTTTACGTCCAGCCGAAGTTAGAGTAAACCGCGCCCCGATCGCATCGCGCCCGGAAGCGGTCAAAGCCCGCACCGATAGTGCATTTCCCACTGAGCCAACATTTCTCAGTAAGGACGGGGCTTCATTCATGTTGACGATAACAATTTCCACGGCGCCATCATTATCCAAGTCGCCGACGGCAAGCCCCCTCGAGGAATGCGTGGCAGAGATTCCCGACCCGCTCGTCGACGACAGGTCGAAGAACTGACCGTCACCCCGGTTCCAATACACGAGTCGAGGCTGTTTGAACTCTTCAGCGGTACGGGCGTTGTCTACTTCTGGGTAAACATGCCCATTGGCTACCACAAGGTCCTTCCACCCGTCGTTGTCGATGTCTACAAACGCAGTTCCCCATCCCAGATATTTTGTATTGACGGCAAGCCCTGAAACAACGGTCGCATCCTCAAAATTGTTGCCTGCGGTGTTCTTGTAAAGAGTATGAGTGTCATCGGCGAAATTCGTTTTGAAGATATCGAGCAGGCCGTCTCCATTAAAGTCGGCGGCCGTGGCGCCCATGCCTGCCTGCTCGCGTCCGTCTTCGTTGTACGCGATGCCCGCTGACAAGGCGATCTGCTCAAACTTCTTTCCTCCCACGTTGTGGTAGTACAAGTTCGCAGTGGAGTCACAGGCAACATACACATCGGGCCAGCCGTCGTTGTCAAAGTCTCCAGTGAGAGCGGTAAAGCCGTAGTAATTTTTCGGGCCGGTGATGTGAAGCTCATCTGAAACATCCGCAAACCGCCCATGCCCATCGTTTTGATACAGGGAAACGGTCTCTCCGGGCAGACCGCGCGGGCCGCACATGACGGGAATACCCTTCCAGATACACTGCGAGTTGTCTCCAGGACGAGGCGTGTGGGCGAGATCGAAATCCACGTAGTGAACTACCATGAGATCGAGATAGCCATCGCGGTTGAAATCCAGGAAGGCGCAACCAGTGCTCCAACGAGGGGTCGACTGGAGCAAACCCCGCGCTTTGGTCTCATCCTGAAATGTTCCATTACCCTGGTTTCGATAGAGAACATTTCGACCCCACTGTGTAATGAACAGATCTGGATGACCATCGTTGTCAACGTCGCCCACGCAAACCCCTTGTCCCCAACCCGTGTGCGCGATTCCTGCCTTTTTGGTCACGTCTTCGAACTTCAAGTTGCCGAGATTGTGATAGAGAAAATGGGTAGTCTCGCCGGCGTCCTGCAATCGTCCGGCGTTCACGAAAAAGATGTCGGGTAGTCCGTCGTTGTCATAGTCAAAGATCGCAACTCCAGTCCCAGTAGTTTCGACAATGTATTGTTTCCCATGCTCGGCTCCGGATACATTGACGCCCACCAAGCCAGCCTGCGCAGCGATGTCCTGATACTGCACTGTGGGTGCCTTCATGCCCGGAGGCAAAGGCTTGGCAGGAAACGCCTTGCCGCCCGTGGCTGCACCTTGAGCATGACCGCGTTCGCATAAACTCAAGAAGCTGAGGGCAGCCGCACAACAGAAAATGACGTGGAACATCATCTTCCGCTGATTTGTTCGGAAGTTACTCATCGAGATGAGGATCATAGCATTCGGGTTTTGACGATGGTCGCGCTGCCAGAACGAATCGCTGCTTGCGGGTTCTGGCTGCAATTGACAAGAGACTTCTGATTCTGATGGACTTGCGCAATATGGGCGTGAATCCCACGAGGAGGCGTGTCACCAGGGCGTTTTGCCTGTTTCTGCTAGCGACCTGCTCCTGCAGTCTGTTGCTTTTCGGTCAAAAAGTTCCAGCCTGCAAAGGACCTGCGGAATTGGAGAGGGCGATCTCATCCCACCCCTCGGCGGGCGCCTACAATGCCCTGGGTGCTTACTTCGGGCAGCAAAGACAGTTTTCCTGCGCCGTTTCCGCGTTCGAATCGGCCCTCCGCCTGGAGCCGAAGTCTTGGGAAGCGCATTACAATCTGGCCCTGACTTACTTGGAAAAGGGTTCAGCCGAAAAGGCAGTTCGTGAACTGCGCATCGCGCTTCCTTTGCGGTCCGACACCCCTCTTACAAACGTGGCACTGGGAACGGCACTCCGCCAGTTGAATCAATTGGATGAAGCCGTTGCCCAGTTCAAGACGGCGCTCACAAAAGAACCGCAGTCGGTGCCGGCGTTGGACGGACTGACAAAAACGCTCATCGATCAAAAGAGGTACGCGGCCGCGATCACTTACCTGCAAAATGCGCCTTCGAACGAGGCACTTCAGCTCAATCTGGCAATCGCCCATTCCAAGAGTGGAAACACCGCCGAAGCTTTACAGATTCTGTCGCGGATGGTGAAGGAGCAGCCCTCTTCCGCGCAGGCCCACTCGAACCTGGGCATTGTGTATACGCAACAAGGCCGCTATCGCGAGGCAACCGACGAATTTCGCGAAGCATTGCAGCTTGATCCTTCCGACGATGTGGTGCGCCTCTCCTATGTGAAAGCGCTGGGAGTACTGGCCGAGTTCCAGCTGGCGCTGCCGATCATTCGCGAGTACACGGCCCGTAAGCCCAAGGAGTTTGAGGGCCTGTATCTCATGGGAGTTATCGATCGCGGGGCCGGAAATTATGCGCATGCAGAAACGGTGCTCCGGAGGGCGATCGCACTCAATCCCAATCATTACGACGTGCGCTACAACCTGGGATTTGTTCTCGCCAGATTGGGACGGCCAGCCGAAGCGCGTCGGCAACTCGAAAGGGCCCTGCAGTTGAATCCCAACTCAAGCGAGGCGCAATTTCAGATGGCGGGCGTGCTGAGAACATTGGGCGAGAGAGAAAAAGCTCAAGAGGAACTGAAGGTCTTCGAACAGAGGAAACAAGAGAGCGTCAAGCAAAATGTAGCGGCGACCCGCGCCAATCAGGCCAACGACGCCTTGCGCGCGGGAGATGTCCAACATGCGGTTGAATTGTATCGGGAAGCCATCGCGCAGGACCCAAAGAATGGGCGCACTTATTACGACCTGGCTCTCGCCCTCGATCGGCTCGGCGACCGGAACAGCGAGCGCGACGCGCTGGAAAAAGCCGTCGCGCTGGATTCCACCTTCGCTCCTCCCCACAACCAACTCGGGTTCCTGAGCCTGGAGGCGGGCCAGGCAGCGGATGCCGAACAACAATTCAAGGCAGCGATTGCTCTTGATCCCCAGTATGCCGAAGCCCAAAACAACCTGGGTGTTTTGTATGGGCAGCAGGGGAAGAACAAAGCGGCGGAAGGCCTATTCCGCCAAGCAACGGAAAACAATCCGCAATACGCACAAGCGTTCGTAAACCTCGGGCTCACGCTGGCGGGCCAATCGCGCTTCGCGGATGCCGACGGAGTATTGCAGAGCGCCCTCAAGATCGAGCCGAAGAACACTAAGGCGCTGACCGCACGGGCCATGGTCCTGACTCGGCTAAGTCGGCCCAGTGAGGCGATCGAAAACTTTCGCGAAGTCGTGGAACTGGATCCCACCTCCGCGGGTGCGCATTTAAACCTCGGCATCGCCATGGCTGACCAGTTCAACCTGGAAGGCGCGCTGGCGCAATTCTCCGAAGCCGTTCGGCTGGATCCGAATTCTTCGGCGCCGCACTATAACAAGGGACGAGTGCTGCTCGATCTCCAGCGCAACCAGGAAGCAACGCCGGAACTTGAAGCCGCGGTTCGCATCGATCCGAATGCGGCCGATTCTCTGTATCTTTTAGGGCTGATTGAAAAACAGTCAGGAAACAACGACGAGTCGATCCGATTGCTGGAAAGAGTGGTACAGCTCGAACCCAACAATTGCGACGCACTTTATAAGTTGGGGCAAAGCCTTTCGCGCAGAGGGGACAATGCCGGCGCAATCGTGCGCTGGCGAAGGGTGATCGAGATCAATCCGGAATACGGGGAGGCGCTTTACAATCTAGCGCGCTTGCTGGCCGCCTCTGAGCCCGACGAGGCAAACCGTTTGCAGGCCCGTTTTGTGAGTCTGCAAGAGAAGCAACATGCCATGGACCGCGCTCAAACACTGGGCAACTTTGCCCTGGCCTCGGCTGCAGCACACGATTTTCCGCAGGCGATTTCTCAACTGAAGGAAGGCCTGCAAATCTGCGGGGAGTGCACCGCTGGGCTCCTACTTCACAAAAATCTTGGCCTGATTTATTGCCGTTCCGGCGATTTGAAAAACGGGCGCGCCCAGTTGCTCGAGGCCCGCAAGCTGGCGCCCGACGATCCGGATATCGAGCAGGCACTCCGAATATTAGAAGTGGCAAAACCCTAATCCATTCTTTCTTTCCACAACCGTACAACCATTCCGCTGCCATGCAAGGCTTACCTAGATAAGGCTCGCATTTCGGTCGCCAAGAAATCATTGATATTATCGTCTGCTCTCCGGGGGCAGTAGGAACATCGAGCAAGAGATGACAGACGGCACGAAGCACATCCTGGTCACAGGCGCCACGGGTAAGGTCGGCAGTGATTTCATACAGCGCGTCCTCCGGTCGTCTGAGCCTGATCACATAACGATTCGTGCGCTATGCCACAACCGCGTCCTTGAACCACGCCCGCGGTTAGAGACGATAAGGGGGAGCATCTCCGACCGAGAAGTCGTGCGTGCTGCCATGAAGGGGATGACACACGTCATTCATTGCGCAACTTGTAAAGAAACTCCTGACGCTGTTATCGATGTCGCGGTCAAAGGGCTCTTCTGGCTCTTGGAGGAATGTCGCGTCAACGACTCCTTCAGGCAGATCATTCTGATCGGAGGCGACGCGGCCTTGGGCCATTTTTTTTATCCGCACCCGTTGCCTGTGACCGAACAGCAGAGACACTCTGCGTATCCTGGCTGTTACGGTCTCTCTAAAGTCCTCGAAGAGGTAATGCTGGAACAGTACTTCATCCAATACAACCTTTCCGGTTGTTGTTTGAGAGCGCCGTGGATCATGGAGAAGGACGATTTCAAATATTCTTTGTCCTTCGGAGAAGATGTGTTCGGAGGGCCTCGGTGGCGCGATCTGGTCGGCCAGAAACGTGCCGACGAATACTTGCAAAGGAATGTCGTGCCGCTGATGCTGGATCCGGAGGGCAAATCAATCAAACGCAATTTCGTCCACGTCAGCGATCTGGTTGATAGCATGATTCTAGCCATGGACCATCCTGCGGCGCGGCAGCAAACGTTCAATATCAGTATGGATGAGCCCTTGGACTACCGACAAGTTGCAGACTACTTGTTAGAAACACGGGGAATGCCCTTTGTCGAGATCAAGACACCTTATCGGTCAACTTGGCTGGACAACAGTAAAGCGAAATTCCTGCTTGGATGGCGCCCACAGTTTGACTTCAAACGGCTGATTGAAGAGGCTTGGACGTATGAACGAAGTGAAACCGATCCACGTCGTGTGTGGTACCCGGGTTAGCCGCACAGCTTTCGATCACGAACTCGATAACAGGTATTGAATGTCACAAGAGCCGGAGAATTCCGACGTCGTCGACACCGGGCAGGGCACGGAAAGCAATTTGCACGATCCCAGCACAGTGCCTCGCGGGTTGCTGAAAGAAAATCTGGCAATACAACTGCGCGAAGAAATCCTAGGTGGCCGACTTGTCCCCGGGGAAAAGATCATTGAAGGACGTTGGGCTCGCCAGTTGGGCGTGGCGCAGGTTTCCATTCGAGAGGCTCTCAACATCCTTGCGGCGGAAGGATTCGTGACCAAAGGGCACGGACGGAGTGCCCGAGTGCTCCGTTTGCGCGACTCGGACATCATTCATATTTACCAGGTTCGGGGTGCGCTCGAAGGCCTGGCAGCGAGAATTACGATTGAACGCAAATTGCCCCTGCAGGATTTGGAGTCAGCGTTAGAGGCTATGCGGCAGGTCGTACAGATGAATGACCTGCGTAAGGTAGTTGAACGCGTGCAACAGTTTCATGTCTGTCTTCTGGAAAAGCCGGGGAATCCGTTTCTGCGAGAGTACGGGCGCCGACTGGTGATACCGCTGTATGCATTCACGCTCATGCGCGCTCTCGCCAAGAATTTAGACGCGAGTCCATGGGCGGCCCAGCTGGCCAACCATCAGCGAATCCTTGATGCTATTCGAATGGGAAATGCATATTTGGCGGAGCAGGTCGTCATTCATGTAACCAACGTGTTCCTCGAGTCGGCCCTTACCGTGTGGGCGCACTAGAAAGTTCGGGCGCGACTTGGACGACTAACCCGATGTTCTCAGAGCAATCACGCTTACAGTCGAGTCGGGTGCCTGCGCTGGCAAGTCAATCTGAACTTTTTCTCCAGTTTGCCGAAACTTGAGGGATTCTCCTCTCGCTATCAGGTGCGCGGAAATAACCTTGGCGCTCAGTCCGATTTCAAAAGGCGAAGAAGGCCAGTCGAAGATATGCACGAACACTTTCTCCCCTTTTGCTGTGGTTCGGGCCGAAGCCATGCCTTGAATAGGCCCGTACGTGGTCCCGTAAATCGAGTCGCCATTGATCGCGAGCCAGTCGCCGATAGCGCGCAGACGATCCTGGAACTCAGGCTGGATCAGTCCGTCAGGCTGTGGGCCAACATTAAGCAAAAAATTGCCGCCCCGGCTGGCCACTTCGACCAATCCCCGGATCAAGACCTTTGCCGACTTGTACGCCAGGTCGTGCATGTTGTAAGCCCAAGTATTGTTGATGGTCATGCAGGTCTCCCACAACTGGAAGTCTTCGGGCTTGGGGATGGTCGGTTTCAACTTTTGTTGAACACTGGTATCGACGGCGTTGAAACGAACGTCTTTGGTCGGGATCGCATTGGGAATGAACTGCTCGGGCGTCTGATAGTCGCCCGGCAGGCCGAGTCGATCATTGACCAGGGTGGCGGGTTGCAGTTGACGGATCAGTTCGAGAAAACGAATCCCGCCGTATTTCTCCTGGTGGTGTAATCCATCGAACCAGATCAATACAACGGGCCCGTAGTTGGTCAGAAGTTCCGTCAGTTGCAGTTGCATGTAATCCAGGTAGAGTGGCCATTCTGGCCGTGCAGGTTCGCCGTTCCAGTTTTCTTTCGCCAACTTCGAGGTGTCGCGGAAGGCCGGATGGTGCATGTCGGGCGGCGAGTAGTAAAAGCCGAGAGGCATTTTGCGTTCCTGGCATGCATCGGCCAATAGTCTGACGATGTCCTTGCCGTAGGGAGTGTTGGTGATTTTGTAGTCGGTGTAAGAAGTGTCGAACATGCAGAAGCCGTCATGATGTTTACTGGTGAAGACCATGTATTGCTGGCCGGCGGCGCGCGCCAAGTCGACAAAGGCATACGGGTCGAACTTTGTTGGATTGAATCGCTTGGGCAATTCGCGATATTCAGCTTCGCTGATGCCACCCGGCTTGGGCTCCATGATAGGCCAGGAGGCTTCGACACTCGCGAGCGAATAAGGGCCCCAATGGATGAACATGCCAAACTTCGCGTTGCGGTACCAAGCCGTGCGGTCCTCGGCAGGACCAGAAGCAAAACCCAGACCTGGTATGAATGAAAGCGAGGAAGCAGCCAGCGCGAGCTTGAGGAACTCCCGACGATCGTGCGGGTGAGTGGTCATATTTCTTAGCCCCAGTCTTTAAAAAAACTTGGTAAAGATTTCAGTCGAGATGGAAGACCTCTTCCATGGTTGCCCACCATTCGCCCTCTTTACGCCTCGAGAGGGGTTCCTGCATCGGCTGCATAATCGCCCACCATTCCTGAGTCTTGGCATGGGCAGCCATTTTGCTCCAGTCGTATTCCAGGTTCTGGCCGTGGTATTCGAAATAACTGAAGAGAAAACCGTCCTTGAGATGAATCGAATAGTTCCTGATATTGCAGTCCTTGAGCTTGTCTAAAACCTCCGGCCAAACCGCTGCGTGGTAGCGCCGGTAGGTTTCCTCGCTGCCTGGCCTGAGCTTGATCATCATTCCGAATCGCTGCATGGGCGGCTGTCTCCTGTCGGTCGAGACGCTCTGTACCTAGACATCGGACCTCTCCGGACCCCTCCAAGCGCTTAAAGGACGGTTGACATGCGCTTTTATCGCAATATACTTCCCGATGTCAATTTTTAAGTGCTTGTTTTATGCCAGCTCATTCGGGACTCCCCGCCGATGGTTTCGTCAAACACGACCTCGCTGACCGCCTGCGAAGGGAGATCATCAAAGGCTCTTTACCCGGCGGAGTGCGGATCATCGAGGGCAAATGGGCGCAGAAATTCGGCGTGGCCCAAGGCTCAGTCCGCGAGCCATCAACATTCTTGCGCGGGACGGATTCGTCACCAAAGAATCGGGACGGAGCGCGCGAGTTGTTCACTTCAGCGAGCGGGATGTCGCGCACCTCTACGATCTGCGGGGCGCCTTCGAAGGCTTGGCGGCTTGCCTGGCGGCCGAGACCGATCCGGACCTATCAAAACTGCAGGCGGCGGTGGACGGTATGCGACGAGCCGCAAACGCGGGCGAGTGCGAAAACCTACTGCATTGTGACTTGCAATTTCACCTGCAGCTCTGTGAACTCTCGGGGAATCCCTACCTTGTGGAACAAAGCCGCCGAACTCTCCTGCCCTTTTTTGCTTTCGTGCGCATGAGGGTCGCAGCCAGCGGCCAGGCCGCCTCTGCGTGGCACAAAGATCTAGAGGCACACCAGCGAATTATCGATCTGATCCGCGAGGGTGAAGGTGAGGTCGCAGAGCAGTATGTGAAAAAAGCCATGGCGCGCTTTGCCAGGACGGCGTACGACAACTGGGAGAATCGTGTTGCCAAAGCCGGGTGACCTCGAGGGAAAAGTCATCGTGTTGACGGGTGGCGCGGAAGGCATCGGCCGGGAATGCGCGCTCGCCTACTCACGCGAAAAGGCGACTGTCGCCATCCTCGACCGCGATTTCAGCACCGCGCAACGCACGGCAAAGGAACTCGGCGGTGAGAGCATGGCGCTGCATGCCGATGTCTCTGATGGCGAGGCCGTGCGGGCAGCCATAGTAGCAGTCAAGGAGCGATTCGGACGCATCGATGCGGTTCACAATAACGCGGGTGTCGCCAGCCCCTCCAAGCCGCTCCATGAAACCAGTGAGCAGGAGTGGGACCAACTGCTGCACATCAATGTGAAGTCTGTTTACTGGACGACCAAGTTTGCGTTTGAATCTCTTGCCGCTAGTCAGGGCGCCATTCTCAACACCGCCAGCATGGTGGGACTTATCGGGCAGCAGGATCACGCGGCCTATGTTGCCACCAAGGGTGCCATGATCTCGCTCACAAAAGCGATGGCGCTAGATTATGCACGCTATTCCATTCGAGTGAACGCTGTGTGTCCGGCTGCTGTATGGACGCCAATGCTGGAGCGGTGGTGCTCTGAACAAAACGACCCGACCGCCATCCGACAGTCGTTGAACAGCATTCATCCCCTCGGCTATTGCCCACACGGCGATGTCATCGCAGATGCCGCCACATTCCTGCTGTCCTCCAAGGCGCGATTCATTACAGGTTGCATCTTGCCGGTGAGCGGTGGTGCCGAGCTGGGGTATCGGCGGTAACGAGCGGAACATGTCCGACCACGTCATTCGATCCATCACAAGCTACGATGCGCGATTTTCCCTGCCTCCGGGTGCAGGTACAGACTCCGTCCATACCGATCCGCAGTATTGCCTGGCGATCACCCTTCTAGGCACTGAAGGCAGCCAATCCGGTACTGGATTTGCGCTCACACTGGGTGAAGGCAACAAGCTGGTTTGCGAGGCCATTGAGCTGTTGGCCAGACCCTTGGCGGGCATCGCCATCGAAGAACTGATGGCGGACTTCGGGCGCATGTCTCGAAAACTCGCCGACGATCCATCGCTGCGCTGGCTCGGGCCGCACAAAGGTGTGGTCCACCTTGCGCTCGCTTCTATCACGAACGCCTGCTTTGACCTGTGGAGCAAGGTCCGAGGCGAGCCGCTGTGGAAGCTGCTGCTGGAGCTTACGCCAGCGGAAATTGTGCGAATCCTGGATCTCAGCTTCATGGAGGATGTTCTAACCGAAGTTGATGTTCTCGCACTGCTGCAGGAGCAATTGCTCACGCGTAGCAGCCGGATGCCTATTCTGCAGAATGGTTACCCGGGCTACGACACGTCGGTCGGGTGGATGGCATATGACGACAGCAAAGTGCGGGAACTAACCGCCCGCGCCATTGCTCAGGGATTTGGAGCGTTCAAGCTAAAAGTCGGATCGTCCGACGAAGGCCGAGACCTACGCCGAGCTGCCATGCTGCGGGAATGCATCGGTGAATCCGGGACTCTCATGTTCGATGCTAATCAGAGCTGGAGTCTTCCAGTGGCCATTCGCATGTCGCGGGAGTTTGGCGCATTCCGTCCGTTGTGGATCGAGGAGCCCACGCATCCGGACGACATTCGGGCGCACGTTGTCCTGGCGCGCGAAATTGCGCCGGTAAGAATCGCAGCAGGGGAGCACATTCCCAATCGGGTAATGTTCAAGAATTTCTTGCAAGCCGAAGCACTTCACTACGTCCAGGCCGACTGCACCCGATTGGCGGGAGTGAGCGAGTTTCTCACGGTCAGCATTCTTGCGAAGAAGTTTGGCCGCCCGGTGACGCCCCATGTCGGGGACATGGGGCAGTTGCATCAGCACCTCGCCTTGTTCAACCACATTGCACTGGGACATGAACTTTTATTTTTGGAACACATTCCACACTTGCGCAGTCACTTCGTTTTTCCTGCGGTGGTAACGAATGGTGTTTATCAGACGCCACAGGAGCCCGGTGCATCGTGCGACTTGAAATCAATTCCACGGAGAAGCTGCTGAAAGGCTTGACGACTCCCCTACCACGACCAATACGCGGTCCCATCCGACGCCGAGAGATTCGACGAGCTAGGCACGTCCACAATCCCCGGCTCCTTCTGATTCCACCGTCATGATCGAGTCGTCCTGGTCGGTGGTCCAGTTCGCTTCGTTGGTTAAGGGATCCTTCGGAACCGTCTTGATGTAGCCGGCGGGAATCAGATCCTCAAGCGTCTGCGGCGCCTTCTGCTTGTCGAGCGTATATTGCGAAATCACGTTGCGCAGCGTGAACAAGTCCTGCCGCAACGTGGCTTCCTTGTTGCGCAGATCCGATCGGAAATCCTGCTTTTTCTCATGCCGAACCCATATCATCACCACGGGCACACAGATCAGAGCGATCAGAAGTGTGAACCGGAGAAGGGGCCGATGAACAGAACACCGTGAGTTTTTAGCTGACGACTGAAAACCGACGACTGACGACTGCTCTACCACGACGAATAAGCCGTCCCGTCCGACGCCGTGAGATTCGACGAGCTATGCACGTCCACAATCCCCGGTTCCTGCTGGTCCACCGCCATGATGGAATCTTCCTGATCGGTAGTCCAGTTCGCCTCGTTGGTGAACGGATCCTTGGGAATGACCTTGATGTAGCCGGCTGGGATCAGATCCTCGAGCGTCTGCGGCGCCTTCTGCTTGTCCAGCGTATATTGTGAAATCACGCTGCGCAGCGTGAACAAGTCCTGCCGTAGCGTCGCCTCTTTGGCGTGCAGAATCGAGCGGTTGTAAACCGGCACGGCGATCGAGACCAGGATGATGATCAGGCACACTACGATCATCATCTCGATCAGCGTGAACCCGCGGCTCGAGCCAGTTTTGCGGAGTCGTCCCATTCCCGTTCTTTACCAATCCTTGTATTTTGTGCCGTCGAGCGCCGTGCTCTCCGACTGGGTGTAGACATCGAACACGTTCTGCCCGTCCCAGGAGTTCGACGTCGGATCGTCCTGCACCGAGCGCATGCCCCAATCGGGCTTGCCGGTCATGGGATCAATTGGAACCTTGCGCAAGAACCTGAGCTTCTTTCCGTTCGAATCCACTCCCTGCACCAGCGTATCCAGGTCCGGGGGGTAGTTTTCACTTCCCAGCTTGGTCTGGAAGGCAGCGCGATCGGCGGCGTCTTTATAACGGTCGATTGCATCGCGCATTTGCCAAAGATCGTAGCGTAGTTCGCGTTCCTTCTCGCGCTTGATGCTCACCCGCGCCAGGGGCAGCGCCATAGTCGTCAGGATGACCAGAATCGCGGTCGCCACGATCAGTTCGATCAGCGTAAATCCGCGAGTCTTCTTCCCCGCTAAATCCCTCGCCGCGCAATGCACTACAAACCTCTCCTTCATGCTATTGAATGGTAACCACGGCCTGTGCGCCGTTCACCGTGATCGCCTGCATCGCAGGATCTCGCGCGCCGCCGCGAGTGATGGTCAGGGGCGACTGGCCGCTTGCCTTCGCCATAAACGTCAGAGTCACCACGGAGCCCTGTCCGGAAACTCCGCCGGAGTTAGGCGGACGGGTCGCGGTGATCTGCAAAGTGCCGCTGGTCTCGTCTTCGCGATGCACCAGCGCGACCGCTTGCCCGTCCTGCGAGAGGAATCCGCCGTTGGAAACATTCACCAGCTGAAGCTTTGATGGATCGTAGTTCAACTGCAACGGCACGGAGTAGACGTTCTGCGCTCCGGAAATCAGGATGTTGACCGTGAAGGTCGCCCCCTTGGGCTGCGTAATCGATGCCGGATCGAACAGGAAACTGGCTCCCCCTGGAGAGGCTGGGGAGATCGACGGTGATCCTGTCGTAGGTCGCGGTGGAGTCGCCTGGGCTGTCGGGGCCGCCGCGGGCGGCGGCGCCGCTGCCGGCGCAGGTTCCGGTTGCTTGCTTACGCGCCGCAACTCCAGCGCGTTGGCCGTTCCTACATCGAGCATTCTCTGATTCGACTCGTTCACGTCCGGCCCGCGCACGATGTGCGGAACCAGCGCGAAAACGAGTTCGTTTTCGCGGTCGTCCTTCGTCTCCGACGCAAAAAAGTACTTTAGGAAAGGAATGCTACCCAGAATCGGCAGGCCGCTCAGCGATCTGGTCAGATCATGTTCCAGCATGCCGCCCAGCAGGTTGACTTCCCCTTCTTTCAGGCGGATCTCGTGCTCGATCTTGCGCTGCCCGATAATGGGTTGGCTGATGCCGCCGATGTTCGACTGCCCCGTCACTGACGAAATATCGAGGCTGACTTTCAGACTGACTTCGCGCCCCGCGTGAACCCGGGGGGTGATGTCGATATTGACGCCGACATCGAGATACTGGAACTGGGTATTGACCAGTGGATTGATGCCGACTCCACCGATGCCCGGCTGAAACGAACCGGTCGCCACTGGCACGCGGTCGCCGATTTTCAGCGTCGCCTTCTGTCCATCCAGGGCGCGGATCTGCGGGTTCTGAATGATCTTGGTGTCGCTTGCGCCCATGACTGCCGAAGCGGTAACGCCAGGAATCGTGATCGAGAAGTCCGTCGCGTTCAGATTTCCGATGCGGTTCAGGTTGATGCCGCCGCTCGAACCGCTGCTGCTGCTGGTGCTGCTGCTGGATGAACCCGTCGAACTCGGCGTCGTGCTGTTGACGTTGTTGTTCAGCGAAATGCTGGTGCTGGTCGGCGGGTTGATGCCCAGGGTGCGCGTCTTATCGCGGCTCACCTGCATGACCACCACATCCACGATCACTTCCGACTTCGCTTTGTCCAGGTCGTCCACTAGCTTCTGCGCCAGTGCGATCTGGTCCGGGGTGCCGCGCACGATCACCGCGTTCTGCGACTGCAACTGCTGAATGCGGCTCACTTCCAGCAACGTGCGCATGGCGTTCACCACGTCCTGTAGCTCAGTCGCCTGCGACAGGTTCGAAAGGTAAAAAGTCTTGATAACGCTCTGGTCCAGCTCTTTGCGCTTGGCGGGATTATCCGTGGCAACAAAAATTGTGTTCGCGGTCACTGGCCGCCAGAAGGTCTTCGATTCCAGCGCGATGATTCCCAGCGCATCTTCCAGCGTTACGCCATTCAGCTCGATGCGGATCTTGCGCGACGTGTAATCCGGATCAAACAGCACGTTGATCCCCGCCAGTTTGCCGACGGTTTCGTAAATCACCTTGGTATCTTCGGTGAGCTTGAGGGTGATGGGCACGTTCGAGATGGTCGCCAGTTCCACCGGCCCTTGAGCCTCCGCCAGCTTCCTGCGCAGCGCGTCTGGCGGCGGGGCTACCGCCGTCGGAGGATTGGCGGCCTTATTGATCATCTCTTGCGTTCGCCGCACTTCCTGCTGAGCAATGAAACTGGAAGGATCGATCAGCGCCGCCTTCTGAAACTCGACGAGTGCCTCATCCAGTTTCCCGCTGTCCCGCATGATCTGGCCCCGGTGCACGTGCGAGGCCGCAGCCAGAAACTTGATGCGCTCGTAGGCCGCCCGATAGCGCAAGTCCTTGGACTTCAGGCTGAAAGCCTCCTGATAGTAGTCGTAGGCTTTCTCGTAGTCCTGGCGGGCCTCAGCATCCTTGCCCCTGTTCCACAATGAATGTGCTTTATCGGCTATGGCGGGAAGGGTGATTGCCAGGACGACGAGCAGCAAGGCCGCCGGGCGGAACAAACGTCTCATTCAGTGAGCCCTCGTATGCAAACCGGATCGGAAGTGGCCAATGGCCCCTGGGGGGAGCGCTTCGCCCGAATCCGCAAAAAGACACAAAAACAGCGTGATTATAGCATCGCCCTTCATCACTTCCGAAGTGCCTGTCGGACTGGCAGTTACACTCTTTAGTCTTAGCCCCAAAAGGGTCAAAAACAGGCTTGCTAGGACCCACAACTGCCAGCGCTGGGACGCCAAAACCCGCGTCCCATAGGGGCCCTGGGCTCTTGGCACTGGGCTTTGGGAAACAACGAATGAACCATTCTCCCCTAGCCTGAACCCGATGATTGGCAGGCCACCCGGGCGAAACCGGCGCCGGAACCCAAAACCCGACACCCAGAGCCTAGCGCCCAAAGCCCAGACCCCTTACGCAGAGCCTTCCCTGTGCTACCGTTTTCCTAGCAATGGCTCGCCAGTCCTCGCATCAGACCAAACCGAACGCGGAGAAAAATCCCCGCCGCGACCCGACCGCCTCCGGACAGCGGGATGCCTCCGTCAATAGGATCGCTTCCCATAACTACTTCTTGCTGGAAAAATTTGAGACTGGCGTGGTGCTTACCGGCACCGAAGTGAAGTCGATCCGCGCCGGGCGCGCGAACCTTAAAGACTCCTACGGCCTGGTCAAGGATGGCGAACTCTGGCTGCTGAATGCCCACATCGGCCCGTATGAGCACGGCAACATCTTCAATCATGCTCCACTCCGTACCCGCAAACTGCTGGTCCACAAGGACGAGCTACGCAAACTGGTAGGCAAAACGCAGCACAAGGGTCTCACCCTCATCCCCACCCGCATGTACTTCAAGAACGGCAAGGTGAAAGTAGAACTCGCG
>Ga0137418_10002247_pt1 | contig 17688 bp, 14 predicted proteins | sample CZODoug3_1_2_16f_FD_122242 | JGI IMG/M metagenome (GOLD analysis project Ga0137418, IMG submission 122242) | Vadose zone soil fungal communities from Angelo Coast Range Reserve, California, USA - CZODoug3_1_2_16fungal (Hybrid Assembly) | ecosystem: Environmental > Terrestrial > Soil > Vadose... | reverse complement strand
GTCGTACTTGTCTTCATTCACACCGAGCACAATCGTAATGTCCTCGTTCTTGGCGGGCGCGGAAATGTTCACTTTCTTCACCGGGCCGCGCAGGTGTTTGCGCGCATCTTCGGCCCTGGTGAATATTCCGGTTGACTCAACAACAATTTCGGCGCCCACGGCTTCCCAGTCAATGGCAGCCGGGTCCCTTTGCGAGAAGACGCGAAACTCGTCGTTTTCGACTTTGATTCCGTTTTCAGTTGTCGAGATCTCATGATCCAGGTTGCCCAAAACGGAGTCATATTTCAGTAAGTATGCGAGCGTCTTCGTGTCCGTCAGATCGTTTACGGCGACAATATCGATATCCGGATCCCCAATCGAAGTGCGATAGATATTCCGGCCAATGCGACCGAAGCCATTGATGCCCACCTTTACCGCCATTTGCCAAACCCTCCTGCCAATTTTGCTGCTACAACGTGGCCCAGACTTTAGTCTGTGAGTCTGTACTACACAGACTGAAGTCTGTGCTACAAACTAAAACACGGTTAGAAACTTGCACTTGAATAAAGAAGAGCAAGATTATGCGGCGCAGCTTGGCAGTGTCAAGCCAACGTTTCTTATCATCTTTTTGAAACCGCTTTCAGCTAAATAGCGTAGTAAAGACTTGATCGCACGAGACTTGTTTGCTAACAGTGTGTCCTGTCCTCTGCAGATCAATTAAGCGTCAACTGAAGGAGTTTGCTGTAATGTCGATTCTCGTTTACCGCAATGATGTCAATAGGCTGCTGTGCTGCGCACTTTTTGTCGCAGCCACAGCCGCAGTCACCTGGGCACAGGTACCAGCAGCGAGTCCCACGCCGAACGCGGCCGCCCCGCCGGGCACGGAAACGCAAAACCCCGCAGCTCCGCCCGCGACCCAGCAAACTGCGCCGCAAACTCCTCCCGGGCCGCCGACAGTTCCAGGCGTAACGACGACCGTGCCTGCGGTGCCTTTAGCATCTCCATCGCCGTCCACAGAAACGCCAGTGGTGGAGGAGCCGCGCGAGCCTGTTTTCCCGACCGTGCAACCGAGGCCGCTGCCGCCGCTGCCAAACATGACACGACTGGGCGTGACGAGCGACAACACGCTAACGCTGTCTCTCAACGACGCCGTCAAGCGGGCACTCGAAAACAACAACGACATCGAGGTGGCGCGCGATGAAGTGCGCTTTGCTGAAACCCAACTGCGATCGCTCCAGGGCGTCTACGATCCGCTGCTGAGTTTCACACCAACAATCGACAAAAGAATTACACCTCAGCAAAGTACATTGGGCGGCTCTGGCCGCTCCGGCACGACGACCAACACTACTTATTCACTTAGCCCGTCGCTTAACAAAGCTTTTGAGCTGGGTGGCGGCAACTACACGCTCAACTTTGCCAACAGCCATACAAACACGAGTTCGACTTTTAGTTTTATCAATCCGTATTACTCATCGAACCTGTCGCTGACTTTCACCCAGCCGTTGCTGCGCAATCGTTCGATAGACAACAACCGCCGGCAGATTCGCATTCAGAAGAAGCGGCTGGAACAGTCTGATGCTGACTTTCGCCTGCGCACAATTTCTGTCATCACCAGCGTGCAACAGGCTTACTGGGAACTGGTCTTCGCGTTGCGCGATCAGCAAAACCAACTCGCAAACCTTAACTTGTCGCGCGAGAATTTGAAGGTTGTGGAAGCGCAAATAGCAGTCGGCGTCAAGGCGCCGCTGGAGCGCGCTGAAGTGCAGACTGAGCTGGCGAATCGCGAGTCGGCGCTGCTGGTGTCGGTGCAGAATGTCTCAATCGCGGAAAACAATCTCAAACAATTGATCTTTAAGGATTCATCGAACCCTGAATGGGCGGCTCAGGTCACGCCCACTGACACGCCAAAGTTCGATTCAACTCCGGTCAACTTAAACGATGCGCTAAAGGAAGCGCGCGAGAACCGGCCGGAGCTGCGCCGGCTGCGTTTACAGAACGACATCAATCAAATCGATCTGAAGTTTTTCAAGAACCAAACCAAACCTCAGATCGATATTCAATCCACGCTCGCGACCACTGGGTTGGCAGGAACGAACGTGTCCGGCGCACTGCCTGCCGGGACGCTCGTTCCGATCATCTCTGGCGATCCGACACTTAACGCGAATGCGTTTCTGTTACAACAAATCAGAGACGTTCAACAGCGCGCCGGTTTTCCCGTAGCCACAGTTCCGACCACATTCGCGCTCGGTGGTCCACCAGCCGATCTGATTGGCGGGTACGCTAAGGACTTGAGCAACCTGTTTAGTTTCAAAACGCGAAACATCACGGTAGGGGTGGCCTTCCAGATTCCGCTCAGAAATCGCACGGCTGAAGCTAATTTGGCGGGGGCGCGAATTCAGAGCGAACAGCTCCAGGCTTCGTTACGTTCACAGGATCAAATAATCGAAGTGGACGTACGCAACGCAGCGCAAGCTGTCGAGACAGCAAGGCTGCGCGTGCTGTCGGCGCGCGAGGCGCGAACAAATGCCGAGATGCAACTGGAAGGCGAACAACGCTTGTACCAGGTGGGTCGCTCAACGACCTTCCTGCTGTTCCAGCGCGAGAATGCCTTAACCAACGCACGCGCTGCGGAACTGCGGGCTGAGACTGATTACAACAAAGCGCTCGCAGATTTGCAGCGGGCGACGTCGACGACGTTACGCGCCAACAACGTCTTGGTTGACACACCGACACCATAAGTTCACGTCAGATTTGACTTCCAGCCTGCGGAGCAGGCGTTAGCATAGAGCCTGGGGTGAAGCGTAGCTGTAGCGGAACCCCAGGTTAGTGGTCCAAAAACGCTGCTAGCCCGCGGAGCGGGCGATAGCCTTGCCGTGATTGCAGGCTCTCGCCCGCGCCGCGGGCTCTGATATTTTGATCCTGGGGTTCCGCTACAGCTACGCTTTACCCCAGGCTCTATGCTATCGCCTGCTCCGCAGGCTGAGTTAGCCTTCGTCGCGCGCGACCTTTTTTGCAAAGCGCCTCTGCCTTAAAGTTGCACACCGCTCTCCCTATACCGCGCGCCGTTCTGTACGGTCGCCGCAACGCTCCTGAAATAATATACAATGCTCCCGGCATGCATCTTTCCCTAACAGCGATCTTCCCGGACATCGGTCTGATTCCCCAACCATTCTTTTACATCGTCGTCGGCGTCTTTGGCGCGATCATCGGCAGCTTTCTAAACGTCGTGATTCATCGCCTGCCGCGCGAAGATTCGATCGTCCTGCCCAGCTCAAAATGTCCCTCGTGCGGCGCTGCTATCGCTTTCTACGACAACGTGCCGGTATTGAGTTACGTCATGTTGGGCGGCCGTTGCCGTAACTGCAAGACGCACATTTCGGCGCGCTATCCGGCGGTTGAAGCATTGACCGCCTTTCTTTTTGTGGTCACCGCCTGGCACGACGGGTTGAGTGTCGCCCTTCCCTTTGACCTTATATTTGTCACCGCTGTAACTGCACTGGTCTTCATCGACGCCGAGCACATGATCCTGCCCAACGCGATCACATATCCCGGAATGGTCTTTGCATTGGTGGCGCGTTTGGCAATTCCCATGCTCACCGGCACGCCCCACTTCGACGATCTGCCGATGCTGCTTAACGGTGTGCTGGCCGGGATGCCGCTTTGGGCAGCGTCTTTAATCGGAGCGCTGCTCGGAGCTTTGATTGGCGGCGGTTCTTTGTGGCTGATGGGTTGGACCTGGGAAAAACTGCGCGGCATTGAAGCTATGGGCCTCGGCGACGTGAAGATGATGTTTATGGCCGGCGCTTATCTTGGTTGGCGTCTGACGATACTAAACATCTTCCTGGGCGTATTGTCGGGCTCGTTGATCGGAATTGTTCTGATGGCGCGGCAAGGCAAGCGAAACATGCAAATGCTGTTGCCGTTTGGTGTGTTTCTTGGCATTGGCGCAATTGCGGCTTTGCTCATCGGCCCGCAAATTGTCGAGTGGTATGCTGCACAATTTCGTTGAGGCATGTAATCCCATGGGCTCGGTTTCGTCTTTGGTCTTTGGTCTTGGGTCTTTGGCTCCTCGAACTTTGATTGTTGATGCTCGGTTAGCGAACAAAGTCCAAAGACCAAAGTCCAAAGGCCTGTACATTCACATTGGAATCCAAGCCTCATGACGAGAACCCGCTATCAATTTGGATTGTCGTTGTTGGCCGCTTTCTTCCTGCTGGCAACGTTGTTTGCCATTCTTCTTTACCTGCTGACGCCTGAAACTCCGGCCACGCGCGGCCCGCTGCTGCTCGCCGCTTTTGTCGCAATCCTTTTAGGCAGCCTGTTGTGCATTTTGTTTTTGTTGCGACGGTTGCTGCGACCTTATCAGCAACTCGTTGGCGAGGCTGAAAAAGCCTCGCTCACTGCGCCATCTCGCCGATCGCAGGATGAAGGCGAGTTCGTTCTGGAAACATTCCAGTCGGTAGTCGCGCAACTACAAAAGCAGCGTGAAGTACTCGAAGAGCTGCGCACTGAAGCCAGCAAGCGCGCGGCTTCAGCCGAACAGTTTAGCGACCGCATCGTGGCGAGCGTGCCGTCGGGTCTGATTGCGTTCGACGGCAATGGTCGTGCAATCGTCATCAACGCGCCGGGCCGCGCGCTGTTGGAGGTTGATGGTGGCGTGCTGGGCCAACCGGTGGGCACGTTGCTACAGAACCTGCCGCAATTGGCTCAGATGGTGCAACAGTGTCTGCAAACCGGCACGCTTTATCGTCGCGAAGAGATTGAAGTTGTGACCGGCGATCGGTTGCCGCGGCGTTTTGGCGCTACCGTTGCCCCTATCAACATTTCGCCGGAGGAGAATGAACGTGGCGTGCTTTGTCTTTTGACTGATATCACTGAAGTAACCCAACTGCGTGAGCAGGTGGCCCTAAAAAAGAATTTGGAGAGCCTGGGTGAAATGTCGGCAGGCCTGGCCCACGAATTCAAGAATGCAATTGCGGCCTTACAGGGCTATGTGCAACTGCTTCAGAACCTCGAGCTGAATGACAAAGGTCAGAGCGTTGCCGCCTCCCTGCTCGGCGAAGTCAGAAATCTTTCCGCGATGGTCACGTCGTTTCTAAACTTTGCGAGGCCGCAACCCCTGCAACTCGATGAAGTAGATGTGAACGCATTGATCGCCGAATGTTCGGGCGAACTTCACCAACTATTCGCGCTACGTCGCGTCGAGCTGGTTATCACTGGGACCGCGGGCGTCTCGCCCGCTGATTCGCACGCACTCATTCGCGCCGACGAACGAATGCTGCGCCAGGCGTTGCTCAATTTAATTCGAAACGCAGCGGAAGCGATTCCCGAAAGCCAAAACGATCGCCGCGTGGAAGTAGCGACCTCCATCGAGCGCGATCAGGCGGGCAAGGACTGGGTGACGGTTGAAATTAAAGACACCGGCGAAGGAATCGCGCCTGCGGATTTGCAACGCATCTTCATACCTTTCTTTACCACCAAAACCAGCGGACACGGCGTTGGCCTGGCGCTGGCCCATCGCGTCATCACGCAACACGGTGGGACATTGACTGCTGCAAACTCAGCAACCGGCCGTGGCGCGGTGTTTTCACTTCGCCTGCCGCTGTAATCTGAGGTAAGTTTCCCACCGCATCAACCTGCCTAATCAGATCTGGGTTAGGCATTGAACGCGGATGTCTCGCGAATATTGTGAGTTGATGACTCCATTGAGATGAACAACGATACTATTATCGGTGAAAGAGTTTTCCTCCGTCCTCCAACCAGCAGCGACCAAACCGAGTTTCTCACTCTCAACCTGTCCAGCAAAAGCTTTCATCGCGGTCTCGTATCTCCGCCAACTACGCCGGACCAGTTTGATGCGTTCCTCTTACGCGCAAGTGAAGAAGATTCTGTCTGCCTCTTCATTTGTCTCGTCGCAAACAGCGAAATCATCGGCGCGATCAACTTGAGTCAGATTTTTCGCGGTGGATTTCAGAACGCTTACCTGGGCTATTTTGTCGGTAAGCGCTACGCCGGCCTCGGCTATATGAGCGAGGCCATTAGACTAGTATTGCGCTACGCTTTTGAACATTTGAAGCTGCATCGTCTGGAAGCAAACATTCAGCCGGCGAATGTGGCCTCGATTGCACTGGTGAAGCGTGCCGGGTTTGTGCTAGAGGGCTACTCTCGGCGCTATTTGAAAGTCTGCGGTCGCTGGCGGGATCATGAGCGATGGGCCATCCTTGCTGAGGACTGGAAAACTAAAACCGGGACTGGTGGCGAACAGCGTCGACGAAAACAGTGAATGCGTTAGAAGTCTCGCGGAAAATACTCACGCCAGCGGCGATCAACTAACGCCGCAATATCATCGCGCACAATCAGTTCTTTGGGAAAGCCAGGCTTGGTGCGGGCGTCGATAACAATTGGTGCTTCATATGACAGGTGATGGCGAACGACTTTCGTCTCAGCCGCATAAATGTCGCTGGCCGGTTCAAAACGCGTCCACGTGGACCAGAGAAAGTCCGATGTCGATCTCGCCACCTTCGCATCATCATGAAGAATGACCAAAGGCCAGTCTCTCAACCAACCCTCTCTCGCCAGTCGCGCTGCCTGCTCCGCATCTTCACTGTACGACAATCCTTGAATTACCAGACAGCCGCCGCAAAATACTTCGGCCGCTACAACACCACGCGGCAATTGACCATGAAATTCGCGTGGCAAGTCGCGTCTCGCTTCACCCAAACCCAGCATGACCGCCTTGCTGCCTTCGTTCACTTTTCCGCTGGTGTAATCGAGCGTGTCCATCGACACGTTTGCAAAGATGAACAGGTCCGTCGCCGGATTAAAGCGCGCGAGCGCATGCTCCAGCAGCTTCGGAAAATCGTGCAGGTCCTGCGCTGTGTCAGTGAGCAATAAAAATTTAGTTAACGAGAGTTGACCCTCACCGAGAATGCGAAACGCCGAAACTAACGCTTCCCGGTCGTAACGCTCGCGCACGACCGCCGCGCACAATGAATGAAATCCGGTTTCGCCGTAAGTCCATAAATCGCGAACGCCCGGCATCACCAGGGGAAACAAAGGCGACAACAACTTCTGAAGATAGTCCCCGATGAAAAAATCTTCCTGTCGCGGTTTGCCAACCACAGTCGCGGGATAGATCGCATCGCGACGATGAAAGACGGCCTCAACTTCAAACACCGGATAATCATGTTGCAGGGAATAGTAGCCGTAATGATCTCCGAAAGGACCTTCAGGGCGTCGCACCTGCGGTGGCGCTTTGCCAACCAGTGCAAACTCTGCGGCTGCCGCCAAACGATGTGGCCCAAGCGGATTCTGAGTAAGCTTCAATTTTTGACCCGCCAACAACGAAGCAAGCAGCAACTCAGGCACATCTTCAGGCAGCGGCGCGATGGCCGCGAGCATAAGCGCCGGAGGACCACCAAGAAATGCCGTAACCGGGAGCGGCTGATTCATTTTCTCCGCTTCGTGATAATGGAAGCCACCGCCCTTTTGAATTTGCCAATGCAGCCCCGTGGACTGCGCGTCGAAAACCTGCATGCGATAGATGCCTAGATTGTGTTTCTTCGTTAGGGGATGCTCGGTGTAGACCAGCGGCAAGGTAATGAATGGACCACCATCTTCATCCCACGTAGTTAACACCGGCAATTCATTGAGCCGCGCGGGTTGATCCAGAACCTGCTTCACAGGCGCGCGTCGAGTGTTCTTAGTTCCCAGCCGCAGCAGCTCAAACGCCAGCGAACGATGCTGCCATAGTTCTGAACGGCGCGGCGGCAACAGTGACTCCGCTACGTGGGCCAGCTCACGCACCAGCCGTTCAGGTTTTGGACCAAAGGCAAGTTCAAGGCGGCGTGCTGTTCCGAAAAGGTTGGTAACGACCGGGTAGCGGCTTCCCTTCACTCGTTTGAACAAAAGCGCCGGGCCGCCACGTTCAATAACGCGGCGATGAATCTCCGCAGCCTCGAGATAAGGATCAACTTCCGCTTCGATGTTCAGGATTTCGTTTTCTCGATACAGGAGATCGAGAAATGTGCGCAGGTCAGGATGCATATTGGGAGACGGAGTATACCGCCTTCTGTAGTCGTGAGGAACTTCAATTGTAACGCTGGCGGGGGCAAGCCCACCTTCCCGACCATGAGCTGATCAAAAAGGCATTTGAACCTGGTTTGAGAGCCCTTCAAAGTGGGATTAATAACTGACTCAGAAGTCTCTCAGGTTGGGAAGGTGGGCTTGCCCCCGCTCTTCGCAATCGCTCAACTACTTGCTCGGTTGCTTAATCCGCAGCAGCGCTGTGTTCAAATCCATTTCCGCCACCGGTATCACTTCTACCTGCGGAAACTGTTTGCGCAGCGCCGGCAGAAACTCCTTCGCATTGCCCACCACGATGATGCTGGCGTTGCCGACCGCGAGATGAGTACCTGCAAACTTTTGCACGTCGCTCGCCGTAACTCCCTGCACGTTCGTGATGTAACGATTAATCTCGTCAAAGCTAATACCGTAAAGCGCCAGCGACGCCACTTGCGCCACGAGGCCGGAAGCAGTTTCCAGATTGCGCGCGAAGTTTCCAATCACCACCGCTTTGCGCGGTGTCAGTTCCAGGTCCGGAACGGCAGCCGACGACAAACGATCAATTTCCGACAACAGAAGTGCAGCCACCTCAGCGGCCGATTGGTTTTTGGTTTGGGCCGAAGCCAGGAATGGTCCAACCTCGCGACGCGTATCGAGCGTGCTGCCCGCTCCATAGCTAAGCCCGCGCTTTATTCTAATTTCCTGATTCAAGCGCCCGGAGTATCCGCTCAACATCGAGTTAGCAACCAGACCCCGATAATAATCCGGATCTTTGCGCTGAATTCCCGTGCGCGCTAACAACACCGCCGCCTGTCCGGCATCGGGTTTGTCGATGACCACCACTCGCGGACTTGCTGACGCTGGCAGCTTGCTGGGCGGTAATACCGGCAATGGAGTACTCGGCTTGGCCCAGTCGCCAAAATACTGCTGCGCAAGCTTGAAGGCATTGGCAGATTTCAGGTCGCCGCCCAAAACGAGAATGGCATTATCCGGACGATAGAAACGGCGGTGATAAGTGACTACATCATTGCGAGAGATTCTGGCGATCGACTGTGGCGTACCTGCAAGCGGTTGGCCATACGGCGCACCACCAAAAATCACACGCGCAGCGACATAACGAGCGATCGAACCGGGTTGACCAAGCTCCACCGTCAGATCGTCCAGCGTTTGTTGTCGCAAGCGTTCAATCTCGTCTTCCTTAAAAGTAGGCCGCCGCAACACATCCGACAGAATCTCCAGTGCCGGCCCAATCCTTGCAGACATCACGTTCACGCCAACGCGTGATGAGTCCCAGCGCGCGGACGCGTCAAGCGATCCGCCCAGCGCTTCGATGGCTTCGGCGATCTGCGTGGCGCTGCGTTTTTCGGTGCCCTTGGTTAACAGGTCAGCAGTCATGTTGCTGAGTCCCGCCAGCTCAGGCGGATCAACTTCGGCGCCATTTTTCACTAACAGTTGAGCTGCAACCAAAGGGCTGCCGTGTCGCTCAACCACAATCACGCGCAGGCCGTTTGCCAGTGTCTTCTCGACTGGCTTGGGAAATTGCGCGGAGCGTGGTGGCGCCGGTGGCGGAGGTGTAGCTTGCGGCGACTGCGCTTTGGCCCCCAGCGAAGTAACGAACAGAACAATGAGCAGCGCCAGCGAAATCAGCGCGACATTACCAACCCTATTGATTCTCATCGTCCTTGCCCTCCCGCCACACGTGGCCTCTGATCTTCCAAACTTTTTAGATGGCCGGTCGCTTGTTCAGTCTTAGGCAAGTAGTAAATCACCAGCCGGTTCGCCGCCGTGAAATATTTCTTCATGACGCGTTGAACGTCGGCCGCGGTCACTGACTGTAGCTGCCGCAGGTCCGTGTTGACTCGATTAGCATCGCCAAACAACACGGCCGCCTCGCCAAGTGACAATGCTTTGCCATTACTCGTTTCACGCTGACGCACTTCATTCGTTACCAGTTGGTTCTTGGCCTTATCCAATTCTGCAGCCGTAACGGGTGCGTTCTGCATTTTTGCGATCTCTGCGAGCAGGGCGCGCTCACCTTCTTCAGGTTTTTTTCCGCTGGCCAGCACCAGGTTGAAATAAAAGACGCTGGCATCTTCGCGCAGATCCGGGGTGGCGTCGGCGCTTTGCGCAACTTGTTGCTCATAAATCAAAGAGCGGTAGAGTCGTGAAGATTCACCCTGCGACAAAATTGTTGCGGCAACGCGCAGTGCCGCCGTATCAGGATCCTTCTCGGAAGGCGTCAAGTAGGTCAGCGCGATCGCCGGCAACGGCACATTGGGGGCGAAATGTGTTATACGACGCTCCGCGGTTCGTTCCGGCTCTTTAATGCTGACGCGCGGCAGCGCCGTGCTCGGCTTGGCAATCGGCGCCAAATATTTGTCTACCCAGGCATCGAGTTGCCTGGGATCAAAATCGCCGGCCACCACCAGCGTGGCATTGTCAGGACGATAGAAGGTGTTATGAAACGCGCGCACATTCTCCAGCGACGCAGCGTCGAGATCTTCAATACTGCCGATGGTTGGTCGTTTATAAGGATGAGCAATGAACGACTGTTGTTCGATCAAGTATTCGAGCATTCCATACGGCGGCGCCAGGTAACTTTGCCGGTACTCTTCCTCGACAACGCTGCGCTCAGATTTAAAGTTTGGCTCGTCGACGGTTAATCCCGATAGGCGGTCTGCCTCGGCCCACAACAACGTCTCGAGATAATTAGAAGGTACAACCTCGTAATAGACGGTCACGTCTGGATTCGTGAACGCGTTATTAAAGCCGCCCACATCTTCCGTCAGACGGTCCATCATTTCCGACTTCATGTTCTTCGTCGCCTTGAACATGATGTGCTCGAAAAGATGCGCAAAGCCGCTGCGACCAACCGGGTCGTCTTTTGAGCCGACGTGATACCAAACTTGAATGGCAACCGTTGGGCTGGAATGGTCCACGGCGCTAAGCACGCGCATGCCATTCGCAAGGTGTCGATCGCGGAACGAAATTTTTGGCAGGGCGCCCTGGGCCCGTAGGACTTCCGCACAACCAAGCGAAATCGCAAAAATTGCGGCAAGCATAAACAAGCGTACAAATTTTTGTTGCTTCATCAAGTTAACTCCAGAAATATGGATTCGCAGAATGCTTCCCGGATTCGGATGATCAAATCTTTGGTTCGTGTTGCTATCTACGCAACTCGCAAGGCGGGGGTTTCAATCCAGGTCAATCGAAATCAAGGGGATTACGATAGGGCTTGTCTTTATCTTTCTCAGCGCGCTTCATGGCCTCCTGAAATTTTTCTTCAAGAATGCGATCGCGATCTTTCATCGAATTCAACTCCTGAGCAAAAATCTGTTCGCGCACCTGTTTCTGCTTGTCGAGTCCTTTCACCATCTCGTCGAATGAAGCCAGCGGCTTGCTTTTCTCTTCATGAGAGATCAGCGCGCCGGTTTGCGAGTCGATTCCCAGCGTCGCTTCGCAGCATGGACAGATAACGGTGAAACGCGTCGTGTCGGCCATAACCACTCCGGAAGATAAACAAGATCAAACTTCAGAGAGAGAAGTATAACATGATGCGTTCGATGCCCTGTTTGCTTTGATGTCATTTTACTTTCCTGTCAGGAATTCAAGTTCCGTAGTCTCAGGGTTGGGAAGGGCGGCTTGCCCCCGCCCGGATTGAGTAGCCTTCAACGAGAGAGGTGGGTAAACCACTCTCGGCGGCAGACAGGCCCTCAAATACGCTCGGTCTGAGGGTCAAGCTTGAGTTTCCCTTAAAAACTGCTGCCGGACGCGAAAACGGTTTTCGCTGGTTATGACACTACAGAATTTTCAACCAATACAGACGGTTTTAGGCTAATATTTCACCGGCTAGCACCAAAACATCTAACTGACTAATCTTTTTCAAGGAGCTTATCAAGATGGATTCTGACTCGACGATGTGGGTCATTGTTGGCGTTGTCGTCCTGCTACTTTTTTTTGTCGTCTTGATCATTGGAGTAGGGTTGGCGATCTTTTTCATTTCGCGAAAGCGTCGCAAGGCACAACTCGCTGCCGCTTCGCCTGGCGCTCCCGCGTTTGATGTCGCTACTTCCCCGGCGCCGGAAATAGCGCAACCAGATCCCATGGCGGCTGCGCCTGCATTTGAACCCGCGCCACCTGCATTTGAGTCTGCTCCGCCAGCATTCGAACCGCCGGCACCTTCGCCTGATCCGGGCGCCGTTCAAGCGAGCTCTGATCTCCAGCCGGCGCCGGATTCCGGTTCGCTCGATTTTGATCCGTCGCGCACGGTTGCGATTACGCGCGAGAAGACGGTTACGATCAGCTACGGAATTATCAAATTTACGTCAGGTGTTTTGACCGGAGAGGAATTTGAGGTGAAGCCGGAAGGGGCCTATATCGGCCGCGAACCTAGCTTGGCGCAAATCGTCGTAGCGGATCCTCGCATCTCCAAACGTCATCTCTGGATCGGCGTGCGCGACGGACAGGTGAAGATCGTCGATCAGGATTCCCGCAACGGCACCTTCATCAACGATCCGCGATCCGATCGCGTAACCGAAGCGGCATTAAACTCCGGCGACACCGTCATCCTGGGAGAATCAGACGTCGCTCGTTTTGAATATCAAATGTGATTCGCTGGCATGAGCGATGAACCACGGCGTGACTTCGGCTACAACGCTCTGCACATTTCGGTCCAGGGGGTTGCGAGCGCGCGTTTCAGCGCGACGCGAATTTCCGAAAACTTCCAATCCTTGCGCTCCCAGATTGAACCATCGGCAAATTCCACCCGATTGATCAAGACCCGCTCGAGGAAACGCTTGTCGTTATTGGCTAACGCTCCCACGCTGACTACCTCGCTTGGCCCAGACAAACTTGAAGCCAACAGCCCTTTTTCCTTGCCGGGCTTCATGTTGGCGCCACAGAGAAACTGATGGCGAGTCGGCGTTGCCGTGGCGGGATCGATGAATTGATATTCCCAGAAGATAACGTCAATCGCTTTCCTGCTGCCGTTTTGGATCTTCGCTTCATAAACGAACGTGTCCAGGGATTTTGGCGGCGGCGTGCGCGACTCTGCCACAATCTTTTCAATCGCGGCGCTGCGCCCGTCGATGGTGTCTTCGTTCGGATCGCGCTGGCCCACGGGCTGATTGACTCGAGCGTTTCGCTGATAAGTTTTATTGTCGGCAATCATCTCGCGAGCGGGCGTGACTCCGACCGATTCCGATTTGATTGTCTTGCGTATTCGAGACCATTTGAAACTGAGCACGCTTATCAGCGGAGCGTCCCTTGGCGAAGCAGTCTCTTTGGGCGATGCGGCGTTCTGAGTTTGCGACACCAACATTAAAACTAACGGCAAGAGCAAAAAAGTTGGCATGACTCCTCTCCAACAGCTAATTACATAAGGCCGGGTTATGGCGCGCTTCATTTCAAGCAAATCTGGAGCGGGCGACGAGGCTTGAACGCGTCCTTGAAAGTATGCGCCTGGTACGGCGTGTACACAACTAACAACATTTGCTACGAGTTTGCAGCCGTTGGAATGTCCGCCTGTATACGCTCGAATCGATCAGTTTCTGTTGAACCTCCCCACAATTTAACCACGCCGAATAACATCTCGTCGGCGTGTTGGCTTATCGACTCGGCTGCTCAGAGCGTATCTTGAAATGCTTGACACTAGAGCTTCCTGAGTTCTATTTGTTCGGCTTGAAAGCATACCGCCGCAATGGAGGACCGTCATTTCAAGCGGTTTAAGGGGCTAGCACCGCACTAGTGGCAGTTAACCGCGATATTGCTAATGCACAATACCGGCCATGCTTGGAGTCCACTAGTTAATCCCTTGGGTCATTTGTCTCCAAACTGGTCCCTGGCCAACCTTGCCGCTCTCTATCCGTTCAATGGCCTGCCGGATTTGCATCGCCACTTCAAACTCGCGATCATCCTGGGCCTCTCTGAGTGCGGGCAGAGCGCTTTCATCCCCTAACTCATAAAGAAATCGACTGGCACGCCAACGAACAAGTTTGTTCGGATCTTTTAATATCTCAACCATCGGGCCAATCGCCCGTCGGTCGCCTAAATCCGTTAGTGCATCGCCTGCCGAGCGGCGCACGCCAACTGCTTCATCTTTCAGTGCCTCACAAAGTGGAGCTAAGACTTCAGGAGTTTTTATCAACCCAAGAAAGACCACTGCCAAACGGCGAATCGACATCTTTGGATCTTTGGTAGCTCTGATAATTAGTAACAGAGAATGAGAATCTATCTGAGCTGTTGCATGTCTGCCCAATTCCTTTAGCGCGGTGAACCGTTCTTCCCACTTGGGCGATTCAAACGCCTGCATCAGCTCGTCCCGACTCGCTTTAACTCTTTCACGTGAGTCAGGGTGATAAGCCCGCTCAACCAATTCTTTTAACTTCTTTTCATCATAGACAGCTGCAATTTCCCGCACCAACGCCTCGCCTACATCGCGCAGTTCCCCGTAGCGCAGACCTTCGTCTATCCACTTTCGCTCCATCAGCATGTTTTCCGATGCACCCATCGCTCGCTCAATAGCCTGACCGAATCTCTCGGGTAGCGGCAAGCGAGTCGTTTCATTACCAGAGGACACTTTGACCAACATTGGGAGATCTCGAAAATACTGCACTGATACCATTACCTCGCGCCATTCTTTATCGGACGTTCCTGCGGGTTCTGGGTCGGTGTTGTTCAAACTTTCGTATTCGAGTACGACGCGGGCCTGGGACAAGATATCCTCCCATCCAGCACTTGGCTTTCGTTGGATAGCCATAAAGTCTGCGGCACGGAAGACACTGCTGAGCCCTGGGATGGCAAGGATCCTTTCGATGTAGGCGGGACAATCTCCTATATTTTCGTTTGTATATGTAATCGCTACCCCTTTGGCGAGCGTCTCGTCCAAATTCAATTTCATACTGTTTGGATTAGGTGTGGTTTCAATGGATAGTAACTTCACTTTTGTTCTCCAGTGCTCCACATGCGCACACACTGCGCACGTGTGAAATTCGTCCTCACTCTACCACTCGGCTCCCTCCCACGTTAGTAGTGGACTGTAAAGACTTCAGGTCGGAGATCAGAAAGCAGAAAAAAGGGCAGGAAGACTGGCTTCAAAGCCAGTCCCCCTGCTCACTATTTAACAACTCAATGAGGAAGAGTTTCTATGCCGCTGCTGCTGCAGCAGTCTTGTCCAGGATCTTAGCCGCGCGACCGGCCTCTGCGACGCCGATTAGGCTCGGCAAGGTTGCGATCGCAGCGATCGCTAGCCGGCGCATCCACGCGCCTGTGATCTGTTCAACGAATGCCATTGCTGGCCTCCGATCAATCCCGGTGTGCCCGACCCGGTATGACCGACGGTAACTCAGCCGGGTCCGCCGCGCAGCGAATTATGCAATTTTGCAATACCGCGCTTTACCAGGGCGAAACCGTATCTCTGGCAACGGAGTCAGGTCGGCCCGATCAGAGTGCCGCCTGCTCGGTGGCCTCGCGGATCGGCCCCCGCCACACCGGGCCGTGTCCGGGTAGCACGATCTCGGCGTCGAGGAGTCCCAGCGCGGCCAGGCTGCGCACACAGCCGTCCTGATCGTGGTTGAAGAGGCCGGGCAGCAGTTGAGGTCCGCGGCGCATGGACACCGGATGACCGGTCACCAGTGCGTCACCGCTGACCAGCACCCCGTCCACCATGTACGAGCAGTGCCCGCCGGTATGGCCGGGAGTGGGAATCGCCATCGGGTTACCGGGCAAGGCCGCCGCGACCTCCTCGGTCAACGCGTGGGCGGTCGGGATGCCTTCGCGGTTCAACGCGCCCTTGAGGGCGATCTCCACGGTCCACTTCAGGTAGCTCGGTTGCCACAACTTGGTGGCCAAGTCCACCAGTGACACCTGCTCCAGGTACTCGCGGTGAGCGTGGCCGACCTCGCCGGCATGGCAGAAGACCGGCGTGCCATGGTTTTTCGCGAACCAGATCGCCGAACCGAAGTGGTCGACGTGCGCGTGGGTGAGTAGGAATGCGTGGATGTCGTCGATGCCGAACCCCAGCTGATGAACCGAGTCGAGCACTTCCTCGCGCTGGCCGGGGAACCCGGAGTCGATGACGAGCACGCCGGTGTCGTCGGCGACGAGGGTCCAGTTGACCAGGTCGGTGTGAGCAAAGTGGACGGTGTCGGTGATCTCCGTGAGGGCCGCCATGCCTTGAGTTTATGCAGCCAGTGGGAGCGCGCTGCGGCACGGCCTGCGGCAGTGGAGTAGAAACGAAGCGTGGCTGAACTGAAACTCGGATACAAGGCGTCGGCGGAGCAGTTCGCCCCACGCGAACTCGTCGAACTGGCCGTGGCGGCCGAAGCGCACGGCATGGACAGTGCAACCGTGAGCGATCACTTCCAACCGTGGCGGCACGATGGGGGTCACGCGCCGTTCTCGCTGGCATGGATGACGGCCGTCGGTGAACGCACCGAGCGCCTGATTCTCGGCACGTCGGTGCTGACCCCGACCTTCCGCTACAACCCCGCGGTCATCGCGCAGGCGTTCGCGACGATGGGCTGTTTGTACCCGGACCGGATCTTCCTGGGTGTCGGGACCGGGGAGGCGCTCAACGAGATCGCCACCGGATACCAGGGCGAGTGGCCGGAGTTCAAGGAGCGCTACGCCCGGCTGCGTGAGTCGGTGCGGCTGATGCGCGAGCTGTGGCTCGGCGACCGGGTCGACTTCGAGGGTGAGTACTACAAGACCAAGGGCGCCTCGATCTACGACGTGCCCGAGGGCGGCATCCCGATCTACATCGCTGCGGGCGGGCCCCAGGTGGCAAAGTACGCCGGGCGTGCGGGCGACGGTTTCATCTGCACCTCCGGCAAGGGCGAAGAGCTGTACAAGGACAAGCTCATCCCCGCCATGCGGGAGGGCGCGGAGGCCGCGGGCAAGAACCCCGACGACGTGGACCGGATGATCGAGATCAAGATCTCCTACGACCCGGACCCGAAGCTAGCGTTGGAGAACACCCGGTTCTGGGCGCCGCTGTCGCTGACCGCCGAGCAGAAGCACGACATCACGGACCCCATCGAGATGGAGAAGGCGGCCGACACGCTGCCCATCGAACAGGTCGCCAAGCGCTGGATCGTCGCGTCCGATCCCGACGAAGCCGTCGAAATGGTCGGGCAGTACGTCAAGTCGGGGCTCAACCACTTGGTGTTCCACGACCCTCGCCACGATCAGCGGCGCTTCCTCGAACTCTTCAAGAAGGATCTGGAGCCGAGGCTGCGCAAGTTCGGCTGACGTCGCGTCGAAACCACCGTTCAGTCCGCGGTGCGGTCGCCGCGACGGTGATGTGCGGCGCCTGGCCTCGATGAGCTTGCGCTCGGTCCCGCGATATCCGCTGGCGCGGGCGGGGGAAGGTGCTGACTGACCGACCTTGGCTCACGGGAACTCGCTCAACAGGTTGGCGTAGCGGGCGTGGCCAAGGGCGATCCGCATCCGTAGTCAAACCAGTTCGGCGCAACGCACTTCTCGCAATCCGATTCACTGGCTTCTCATCGCGGGGCACACCAGGTCCTACTTTGAACGTCGCCAGATATGTCAATTACTGTGCGCGGCAACAGGGTACTCGCGCCGCGCCAGATCGTGCTGTTGCAGCATGGGCACGATGTGGTCGACGCGCTTGGCATCGTCGCA
>Ga0137418_10002246_pt1 | contig 17693 bp, 18 predicted proteins | sample CZODoug3_1_2_16f_FD_122242 | JGI IMG/M metagenome (GOLD analysis project Ga0137418, IMG submission 122242) | Vadose zone soil fungal communities from Angelo Coast Range Reserve, California, USA - CZODoug3_1_2_16fungal (Hybrid Assembly) | ecosystem: Environmental > Terrestrial > Soil > Vadose... | reverse complement strand
CTTCCGGCGCGCCACCAGCGTCCGGACCGCGCATTCGGACGCGCATCTTCATGGGACCGCCGCTCAGCCCGCCGCCGCCGGTGCCAGCAGCGCTGTCAACTCTCGTCACGCCGTGCTGCGCAAGGATGCCGCTGACGCGCTCGACGTTGAAATTCTCGACGCCGAGGCAAAGATGGTCGAGCCGCGGCGCGCCCGAACCTGCGGCGCTCACGCCCAGGAATTGTGGGCCGGCGCCGATCTGCAGGTTGGTCCCGCTTCCCTGCCGGGAGATGATCGGCATGCCGAAGAGGCCCTGGTAGAAATCCACCGAACGCTTCACGTCGGTGACGGAGAGCGTCACGTGGTTGATCCCTCGAACGCGTATCGGTGGACTCGCCGTCTGGGCCCGCAGTGCTGGCGCCGCCATCGCACAGGCCCCCGCGGCCGTCGCCTTCAGGAATTCGCGCCGCGACCTCATATACAACCTCTTTCTTATGAGCCCGAAACGGACGCTGCGTCAGGCGCCTTCCTGAGCCCGGGAGCAAGGGCCAAGCTGTGATGAATTATACGGGCGACGTGACCGCTCGGACGGCTCTCGATCGACGCCGATCTGCCTTCCGATCCGCTGGCTGGCGAGTCGGTCGCCTGTGGCGCGGGACGTCTCGCTGCCTAAACGATGCTCCTGTGAGGTGCTACGATCCACGCGTCATGTCGATCATCGGCGCGGTGGCCATCACGCCTCCGGCTTCCTGACAGCGCTGCTGATGAAGACACTGCTCAAGGTCATGATCGCGCTTGTGGCGGTGGCCGTTCTCGCCGTGCTGTTCGTGCGCTCGGCCCAGAGCGCGCGCGCAGAGCCCTTCATGATCGCGCGAGAGCACCTCGCGGGATGGACCCTGACCCTCGCGACGGACGCCGACCCGCTCGGCTCGTCGCTGTCGATCATGCCGAAGGCGGAGTTGATGCCGCCGCTCGCCCGTGACCTGTTTGCCCGTATGGGTGAATCGCTGCACTATCCGCCAGCAGCCATGCCCGTCGTGCTGCGCAGCGAGTTCCAGCGCGCAATAGCAGGCGTGCTCAGGCCGGAGGCGCTACTCGACGCCGCGAGGGAGGCTGGTCTCGAGTCGGCGACGTTCCAGCCACATTGCATGGCCCGGCGCCGCATCAGTGCACCGGGGGTCGTTCGGGGCGTCTACTTCCTCTTGTTCGATCTGCCGCAGTTCACCGACTTCCGCGAGCAGGTTGCGCAGCGGTTGCGTGCTGCCGGCCGAGACGAGTCGTTGTTCGATCCGATGGCGTTGTCGCCTGTCCTGATTGCGGCCGATCTCGATGGGCGCTTCAGCGGCTGGCTGCCGCTGCACGCGGATCCGGAAGTCGACTGCTTTGCACCGGTCGTCGTGCAGGATGCGCGGTGACGTTGACGGTGGGACTGCCTTCGCCAACATCGACACGAGTGTCGATACACGATTTCCGGCTCTCCCGGCGGGTCTCGAATCAGGCTTCGCGGCGCTGACGCTGACGCGTCGACTAGCCGCTACTTCCATTCGACATCCGTGCTGGACGAGGTCAGGGAGAACTGGCGAAAGCCTACCTGATCCTCAAACCGGGTGTCGAGGTATCGCGCGCAGACGTTGTGGCGCATTGTCGCATCGGTACTCATCACGTCTTCGGACTAGATCATGCGGGAGGATGCTGAAGGACGTCGACGATGGATCGTTCACGGTCAATTGAGCCTGTTGAGTCGTACAGGTTCCGTCGGAGCACGTTGAGTCCCACACAACGCATGCGATAGGTCCTGCAAGACGCCGCAGGGACTTCCGACGATCCGGCCCGTTTTCAGAGATGGAATGGACCTAAGCCGGAACTTGAGACAGTCTCCGCGACCGCCCAGGCTGGGCGAAAGTCGCGCTTGGAATCCGAACCTCAACGCCGCACGCCTGGGGGCGCGCGCTACAACCCTATAGAACCGCGACCATCGGGAGCGGTTAGACTCGATCGATGAGGCGTTGCCGGGCATCGGTGTTCGTCGCCAGGTCGATGCACGTCCAGGCCATTGCCATTGCTCCGTCGATCAGCGCTTTGTCTGCGTCCGGCGTTATGCAGTGCGCCGTGAACTCCGGCTGATGATTGACGGCGGGCAAGGAATTGATGCCGATCATTGGATGGATCGACGGCACCGCCAGAGACACGTTGCCCATGTCGGTGGAACCGGTGGGACGGGTCTCCCACTCGCCCAGATTCGGGAATGGCCGCCCGAGCGCTTCGGAATTCCGGCGATAGAAAATTGCCATGGTGTCGTCGTGACGCATCTCGGCGTAAGGCCTGTCTCCGCCGGTGATGGCGACTCGCGCTCCCGTAGCGTGGGCTCCAGCTTCAAAGCACCGGTGGACCTTCGGGCGCAGTTCGGTGAGCTGTTCCAGCGTCTCCGACCGGATGATGTACTTCGCCGACGTGTGCGCCGGGATCACGTTCGGGGCCGCGCCGCCGTTGGTCACGATGCCGTGGATTCGATCGCTGGATCGGATATGCTGCCGCAGCAGCCCGATCGCGGTTTGCGCGATGGTGAGCGCGTCCGCCGCGTTGATCCCCAGCTCCGGAAAAGCGGAAGCGTGCGACTCTTTGCCGGTGTAGTCCACTTCAAACATGGAAGCTGCGATGATCTTCGCGCGCAGCATATCGAAGGGCGCGGGATGCACCATCATGGCGGCGTGAATCCCTTGAAACGCGCCGCGCTCCAGCAGCAGAATCTTGCCGCTGGCGTTGCCCACCTCCTCGGCGGGCGTGCCGATCACGCTAATGGTAAGGCCGACCTCATCCGCCACCTTCGCCGCGGCCAGCGCCGCTCCCACCGCCGACGCCGCGATAATATTGTGGCCGCAGGCGTGGCCGATGCCGGGCAGCGAATCATACTCGGCGCAAATGGCGACGTGCAGCGGTCCTGATCCGACGCGGGCGCGAAAGGCGGTGGGAAGATCGCAAATTCCTTTTTCGACCGAGAAACCGGCGTCGGCAAGAGACTCGCAGAGCCAGCCGGAAGACTTTTCCTCCTCGAAGCCCAACTCGGGGTGGGCGTGGATGCGATGACTGAGATTGATGAGCCCGTCGCGGGCGGAATCGACGCGTTCCCGTGCGGCAGTTTTAGTATCCATTTTTGAATACGCACCACTCTAACGGGAATCGACTGCTCCCCACCGAGCCGCGACCAAAGGGAGCGGTCGAGTCCGACATCACCTAGTGTGAAGAGGCCGGCGCAGGTCGAGCGTGTAAGGAAACTCCGCGTTCGATTCTTCAGCCGGCGCGGCGTTGACGAACCGCGCCCCCGTGGTCAGAGACATATGGAGTGGCGAGAGTATATGCCTGACCGAACCGTGGCGGGTCGCCGTCAGGGTTAGTGGCGAGTGACGCCGCAGGGAGGGCCATTCGATGAAGCTGGCGGGCGACGGTGAAGGAGGCCGTCGCCGATGGCTCAGTCGAAAGCTCGCAAGAAGAAGGCACCGAAACGTGTTCTGGCGCTCCCCGATCTCGAACATGCCAAAACGGCCGTCCTCAACAGCCTGACATCTGCCAGTGGCCAGCGAACGTACGAGTACGCGATTCGCGAGTTCGTCAGTTGGTACTGCTCCGAGCCTCGCCTCGCGTTCAATCGCACGGTGGTGCTTCGATATCGGATTCACCTTGAACAACGCGGATATGCGCCAGCCACAACTAATCTTCGGTTGGCCGCCGTTCGGCGCATCGCGTACGAGGCAGCAGACGCCGGTCTTCTGAGTCCCGAACTGGCGGCCGGTATTCGTCGAGTGAAGGGGGTGCGGCGGATCGGCGTCCGACTCGGGAACTGGCTTACACCCGAGCAAGGCCGGCGGCTCCTCGAGTGTGCGACCCCGTCGAGCCCGCGCCAGCTACGGGATCAGGCGATGGTCGCGATGCTGATCGGCTGCGGCTTACGCCGCGCTGAATTGTTGGCCCTGCAGCTCGAATCAATTCAGCAACGCGAGGAGCACGGGGTGATTGCGGATCTAGTTGGCAAGGGCGGACACGTGCGAACGGTTCCCATTTCCACCTGGGTAAAGAACCACGTCGACGCGTGGACAGCCGCGGCGGGCATCACGCACGGCCGGGTGTTCCGTGCGATCAACAAGGCCGGCCATGTCTGGGGAAACGGCATGTCGGCGAAGGTGCTGTGGGATGTGGTGCGCGCTGCTGCCGCTCGCGCCGGCATCGAGAAGCTGGCCCCGCACGACCTGCGGCGCACATGCGCCCGTCTCTGCCATCTCGAGGGCGGCGAACTGGATCAGATCCAGTTCCTTCTCGGCCACGTCTCGATCCAGACAACGGAGCGCTACCTCGGATGCAAGCAGAAGCTCCGGGTTGCCGTGAACGACCGATTGGGAATCGAACCCGACGCCGCTTGACCCGCTTCACTTCCAGGGCGGATGCTTCAATCCGCCCTGGGCGACTTCTCGAGAGTAATCTGTCGCGACGTGAGTCACGGCGAACGCTCCGATTGCGCTTGGACGTAAACTAGCCGCACATGGGAGAAGAGCTGTCATTCGACATCGCGCGCACCGCTCTCCTTGCCATGGATTGCCAAACCGGCATCGTGTCGATCTATGCCAAGCCGCCAGAAGAGTTTCTTGAACGAGCGGCGACCGTCCTGCAGGCGGCACGAAATACCGGGATATCAGTTGTCCACGTTCAGGTGGGTTTTCGACCAGGGCTTCCAGAGGTCAGCGATCGGAACAAGCTATTCGCCGCGATCAAATCGTCTTCGCAGCACCAGAAGCTGTTCGAGGGCGCGACAGGCGCAATCAATCCGGCACTCGGACCCGAGGGCGCTGACATCGTTGTGACGAAACATCGCGTGAGTGCTTTCGCTGGAACGGACCTTGAGATGGTCCTGCGCGCAAAGAACATCGATACGCTCGTCCTGTTCGGCATCGCGACGAGCGGCGTGGTGCTCTCGACGTTGCTACACGCCTGTGATGCCGATTACCAACTCGTCGTGATCGCGGACTGCTGTGCGGACTTGGATGCTGAGCTTCACGAAGCGCTGCTGAAGCGGCTCTTCCCGCAGCGCGCCGCGGTCGTGACCGCCGCTGAGTTCGTGCAGGCATTACAGTCGACATAGACGGGAAGGCCGTCAGTAACGCCGCAGGGATGAGGGTCGGTGAAGCTGTCGGAGACGGAGCCGCCCAAGCGGGTCCTTCCCGCAATGAGGCCTACTATTCTGACGGTGCGACTCCTGTTGCTGGGGAGGATCTGCCATGCGGGTTGCCGCGATCTACGACATCCATGGAAATCTGCCGGCACTCGAGGCTGTGCTCGAAGAAGTTCGGCAGGAGGACGTCGATCATGTTGTGGTCGGTGGCGACGTGGTTCCCGGACCGATGGTGCGCGAAACGCTCGCGCGTTTGCTGGCTCTCGACGTTCCCGTCCGATTCATCCAGGGAAATTGTGAGGTCGCGGTACTAGAGGCGATGGCCGGCCGGGATCAGCCCGCAGTCCCGGCACAGCGTCGGCCCATCATTCGGTGGATGGCGCAGCATCTTCAATTCGAATACGGGCGGCTCTTGGCGAGCTGGCCGAAGACTCTCCGCCTCGACATCGACGGATGCGGGCAAGTGCTGTTTTGCCACGGCACGCCGCGAGATGACAACGAGTGTTTTACTCGTCTGACGCCCGAAGACCGCCTCCTACCGATTTTTGAAGGGCTGAACGCATCGCTGATCGTCTGCGGTCATACCCACATGCAGTTCGACCGGATGATTGGCAAGATTCGAGTCGTGAACGCCTGCAGCGTGGGCATGCCGTTCGGCGGCAATAACCCTGAGTAGCCCCGCCGGTGGACAGGTCCCGTGTGACGCCAATCTGAGGACAGACCTCGACCCGGTGGCCAATCGTTCAAGACGTCGCGAAATCACTCATGTCAAGCTTGGCACGGTTAGACTCTCGTTCGATGATCATCAAGTTTCTGGTCTGGTGCATCCTCCTCGTACTTTGTTGGCCGCTGGCGTTATTCGCGCTGGTCGCGTACCCGCTCGTGTGGATCCTTTTGATTCCGTTCCGCGTTGCGGGGATAGCGGTCGACGCTGTACTTGGGATGGTACGCGGCATCGTTATGCTTCCGGCCAGGATGCTGCGCGGTCCGCGAGCGCTGTAGCCGGTCGGCGAACGGCGCATCCTCGCCGTCTGATGGGCCTCGATGGGTCGGCCGTGACATGCGGTCGGCCTATTGCCAGTTCGGCTTCTAAATGTCCCCTGTAGGCAGCACAGGTGTGAGGCGTTTATGGAGAATTACTTTCCCGTCACTCACTCAACGCTTGCAATCAACGCTCTCATGACCGATGTGCTGCCGGATTACGATATCGGCATCCCTCTGGAGTGCCGGCTTCTTCACCTCGGTCTCAATGATACCTACCTGGTGAAAACACGTGACGGACAATATATCTTGCGCGTCTACCGAGAAGGTTGGCGCTCTGTCTCGGAGATTCTCTATGAACTCGACGTTCTGCTCTTTCTCCAACGGGAGAACCATGCGGTGTCCGTTCCTTTATCCAGAAAAGATGGCAGCCTGATCCATCCTGTCACCGCGCCAGAAGGCATACGATACGTTGTCCTGTTTACATACGCACCAGGCAAGGAGCCTATGTATGAGGTTCCATTCAGCCTTTCCTCACCCATCGCCCCGCAGATTGGCAGTATGTGCAAACCCTGGCAGAGAGACTACGCAACCGTGTCCTTGGGCTGCCTCTTGAAACGCTCGAAAAGGGTTTTTGCCATGGCGACGTTCATGGCGGGAATGCTCATCTCGCCCAGGATAACACCGTCACCTTTTTTGACTTTGACTGCTGCGGGTGGGGCTGGCGCGCCTACGATATCGCAGTGTTTCGTTGGGGAGCCAGGTGGCAAGAAAAGGAAAAGGAACGATGGTCTCCGTTTCTCCGTGGTTACAGAGGCGAGCGCCAGTATCGTGAGCCCATTTCTGCGGGCCGCAATGGTTCGCAGTACAGTATCCGAACGATGACCAGGGCGCGATTCGCCGCCGCTGCAGCCGTTCTGTATGTTGCAGGCCTGGCGTCGAGGCTCGGCGCCGGCGGTCAACTCCCTGACACGTTCTTCGACGAGAACAGCCCTCCCGCAGTCGCGTACGCCATACAGGAGCCGCACGATCCTGTCGCTCGACTGAACGAGAAGCTTGCGGCCGGCCCTGCAACGCTCGCGTACCAGCCCGGCAGCGGCTACCTGCGCGCGGTACTGGATGCGCTCGCCATTCCCGTCGAATCGCAGGTTGCGACCTTCGCCAAGTCGAGCGTGCAGGCGCCGATCATCAGTCCGGCGAACCCTCGAACGCTCTTTTTCAACGACAACATCGTCGTGGGCTGGCCGCGGGGCGGCTTCATCGAAGCCGCGTCGGTCGATCCGCAGCTCGGTGTGATCTTCTACATCCTGGATCAACGGAGCTCCTCGACACCGAGGTTCGTGCGCGGTACCGGTTGTCCCTCGTGCCATCTATCTTCGGAGGCGACGCTCTCCATTCCAGGCCTGCTGCTGCGCAGCCAGGCGGCGCTTGCCGACGGCCGCACCATGCGGCAACTCGGGAGCGAGGTTGTCGACCACCGGCTGCCATTCAGCAAACGGTGGGGCGGCTGGTATGTGACGGGGCGCAGCGTCGGCGTCGCGAGCCTGGGCAACGTGATGCTGAGCGATCCATCTGGCGTCGATGACGTGGCGCCGCAGACGATCTCGCTGGCCACGCTCGAGGGGAAGTTCGATCCGCAAGCCTATCTGTCGCCGTACAGCGACGTCGCCGCCTTGATGGTGTTCGATCACCAGGTGCACATGACGAACCTGCTGGCTCGCACGTCATGGGAGACGCGGGCGGCCGAAGGGCATGCCGACGCGGCCGCGTTGATCGAGTCGGTCGCGCGCGAGGTCGTCGACTACATGTTGTTCGTCGATGAAGCGCCGCTCACGGGCCGCGTGGAGGGCAGCTCCGGATTTGCGGAACGGTTTTCAGCGCAAGGCCCGGCCGACACGCGCGGCCGGTCGCTGAGGCAGCTCGAGCTGACGCAGCGGCTGCTGCGCTATCCGTGCAGCTACATGATCTACAGCGACGCCTTTGACGGATTGCCTGCCGTGGCGCGCGAGGCGATCTATCGCCGCATGTACGCGGTCCTCTCAGGGCAGGAACAGGCGCCGAGATACGCTCGCCTGACGACGGCGGACCGGCGAGCCATCATGGAGATCCTTCGCGAGACGAAAACCGGATTGCCCGAGTATTTCCGATGATGGACGCGGCCAACACGATAGGCCGCGGCTAGCGCGCGCTTATCATCAGGCCATGCACATAGCAGTTCTCGGAGCCACTGGTGTCGTCGGGCAGGCGATCCTGTCCGTTCTCGAACAGCGCGCTTTTCCGGTCTCCTCACTGCGGCCGCTCGCTTCGGCGCGGTCGGCGGGCAAGACCGTCAAGTTCGGCGGCAAGGACGTGAGGGTCGAGCTGGCGAACCCCGAGGCCTTCGGCGGGATCGACCTGGTCCTGGCCAGCGCCGGTGCCACCGTCACGAAAGAGCTGGCCCCCTCGATCCGCCGGAGCGGCGCCATTCTCGTGGACAACTCGAGCGCGTTCCGCATGGATCCCGCTGTGCCGCTCGTCGTGCCCGAAGTGAACCCGGAGACGCTGGCGAGCCACAACGGCATCATCGCAAACCCGAACTGCGTCGCGATCATCCTCACCGTCGCCCTCGCCCCGATCCATCGTGCGGTCGGCGTGCGTCGGGTCGTCGTCTCCACGTATCAGTCGGCCAGCGGCGCCGGCCGTGCGGCGATGGAAGAACTGCAGTCGCAGGCGCGCGAGATCCTCGACGGCCGGGAGCCGACGCCGCAGGCGCTGCCGCATCCGATCGCCTTCAACGTCTTCTCGCACAACACCACCATCGGCCCCGAGGGATACAACGGCGAAGAGATGAAGGTGATGATGGAAACGCGAAAGATTCTATCGGAGCCCGAGTTGGCGATCACCGCCACGTGCGTGAGGGTACCGGTGCTGCGCGCGCACAGCGAGTCCATCAACCTCACGCTGAAGCAGCCCCTCTCGCCCCAACAGGCGCGTGCACTGCTCGCCGAGGCGCCGGGCGTCGAGATCATGGACGACCGCGAGAAGAACCTCTTTCCGATGCCCACGATCGCCACCGGTCGCGACGCCGTGTACGTCGGCCGGATCCGGCGCGATCTGTCGCAGCCCGAGGGAATGGGACTCGACCTCTTCGTCTGCGGCGATCAGCTCCGGAAAGGCGCGGCGCTCAATGCCGTGCAGATCGCCGAGATGCTCGTCGGCGTCGGCAAGGGGCAGACCGCGGTTGTGCGCTAGGATCGCCGCGCGCGGGGAGGCACGTCGTGTGAAGGTGACGATTCTCGACGACTACTTCGACACCCTTCGGACTCTCCCGTGCTTTCGCAAGCTGGACGGTCACGACGTCACGGTCTGGAACGATCACACGCAGGACATCGATGCGCTGGCCGGGCGCCTCAAAGACACGGAGGCGCTCGTGTTGATTCGAGAGCGTACGCACATCCGTGAGCCCTTGCTGGATCGCCTCGACGCGTTACGGCTCATCAGCCAGCGCAGCGTCTATCCCCATATCGACATCGACGCGTGTACGCGTCACGGAGTGATCGTGTCGTCTGATCAGCACGCCGGCAGCCCGTCCTATGCTGCTGCGGAATTGACGTGGGGTCTGATCATCGCGGCCATGCGGCAGATTCCCCAGCAGATGAACGCTCTTCGCGCCGGGACCTGGCAGATCGGGGTCGGCAACAGCTTGCGCGGGAACACGCTGGGTATCTACGGCTACGGAAGGATTGGCGCAACGGTCGCTGGCTATGGCAAAGCCTTCGGGATGAATGTGCTGGTGTGGGCACGCACAGCATCGCTGGAACGCGCGCGGAGCGATGGCTACGCGGCAGCTGAGAGCAAGCGCGCGTTCCTCGAGTCATGCGACGTGATCTCGTTGCATATGCGACTCGTCAAGGAAACGCGTGGCATTATCACCAGAGACGATCTGTCGTGCATGAAACCCACCGCCTTGCTGGTCAACACAAGCCGGGCGCCGCTGATCGAGCGGGGCGCCCTGGTCGATGCGTTGCGCGCTGGACGTCCAGGCATGGCTGCAGTCGACGTCTACGAAGAGGAACCACTGCTCGACCTCAACGACCCCCTGCTGAAGATGGACAACGTCGTGTGCACGCCCCATATCGGATACGTCACGCGGGAAGAGTACGAAATCCAGTTTTCCGACATCTTCGACCAGGTCGTTCGCTATGCAGCGGGCAATCCCATCAACGTGGTGAATCCGAAAGTCTTCGACGTGTTGAAGGACCAGAGGGCTTCTTGACATGACGTCCGGCAGGTCGAGCAGGCGCACTATCGCGACTGCCTGACATCCACGTGGAGCCGACGCGTTCACGGGCCTGTGCGATCATGCCGGCGCGACGCGGCTCATTTGAACGTTCCCTCTTGTGGCCCCCGCGCACCCTTATCGATTTGCCGGATGGCGCCGAGGTGATAGGCCAGGTGAGCGATGCTCCCGACCATCCCGCTCAGCTCCACGTCGGTCACGTCGCGCGGCGAGGCCAGGGCCTGTAGCCAAGCGTGCGCTTCTTCACGCAACCCGTTTCGGATGTTGTCCCACTCGGTCGCGTCGACGCCGAACGTCTTCCAGGCCTCGTCCCATTTCGCATCTGCGAAAGGATTGCCGCCTTCGTGCGCCCATCGATTCATCAGCGACAGCCCGTAGCGCACGTGCTGCGCATGCGCGGCAATCGTCGCACCGTCGTTGACCGAGCGAGACGCCTCGTCCGCTGATAGCTTGTCCAGCGATCGCAGCAGCCCCACGTCTCGAGAATTGAGAATGAAGCCACCGGTTGGATCGCTCGCGCCGTCGACGAGCTCGGAGAACAGGCGCGTGAGGACTCGACTCATGTCTGTCGTTCGCATAGGGGTATTCTCGATCGCGATGGCCACCGAAGCGGACGCTTCGATCGGACTGTACGCGCGACTGTTGGGCTCCTCATGGCAGCAGCTCGCCGAGCCCGTCCGCTTCGCCCATGGAACGAAATCGATGATGCACGGCCGTGGCAGGCTCAGAATCGCGCATGGCCGCGGTTATCTCGCCCGTGTCCTTGCTGCGGTGCTGCGCCTGCCACGCGCGAACGATGCAGCCGAGACACGACTGGTCGTCACGCCACGCGGCGATGTCGAGCACTGGCGGCGGACGTTCGACGATCGATGTCTGGCCACGCGGCAGTACGCGACGGGCGACCGCGAGCTCGGTGAACGGATCGGTGTCCTCGAGTTTCGGTTTCGCCTCGAACCGTCTGCGGGAAGCCTCGTTTTTCGACAAGTCGAAGCCGCAGTCCTGTGTGGACCCGTCCGGATGCGGGTTCCTGCGGCATGGGCACCACGGGTCGAAGCTCGGGAAGATCCAGCGGGCGCACACCGAATACGCATCCACGTCAGCGTTGTCCTGCCGGCACTGGGTCCCGTGCTGACCTACGATGGCGTCATCGACCTCGAGGAACAGCGCTCGTGATCGTCGTTCTCTGGCTTCTTGGGATCCAGGGCGCCATCGGCGCCTTCGACACGCTCTACTACCACGAGTGGCGGGCACGGCTGCCAGCGCGCGGGAGACACGCGGCTTCTGAGCTGAAGCTGCACGCCGCGAGGGACGTCTTCTACGCGGTCTTGTTCGCGACCTTGCCATGGATCTCGTGGCAGGGGGCGTGGGCGCTCGTGCTGGTTGGCGTACTCGTGGCGGAGATCGTCCTGACGCTCACGGATTTCGTCGTGGAGATTGCCGTTCGGAAACAACTGGGAGACGTGTATGCGGGAGAGCGAGTGACGCATGCGGTGATGGGCATTCTTTACGGAGCGATGGTCGCGAAGCTGATCCCGATGTTGGTCGATTGGTGGCGTCGCCCAACGGTGCTCATGATTGAGTGGGTCGACATCCCGGCCGTTCTCCGGTGGGGGCTGGTCGTGATGGCGGCGGGCGTGCTCCTGTCGGGTTTGCGAGATCTCTCCGCCGCGCTCGAACTCCCGTACGGGAGCTGGCCTTGGAAGCCGCGGCCGTGGGACTCACAGGAGCGTGCGGACGGCCAGGGCGGAATGGTTAGAGACTAAGAAACGGATGGAGAGCGCGTCAACGCGTCGCGTCGTGTTTGTGAAACCCCCTCGCGCCTGCGAGCATCGAGATTCCAACGGCGAGTGCAGCAGCAATGTCAGTCAGGTAAAAACCTTCTGGACTGGAGAACAACGAAGTCAACAAGGCAGTGCAGATAAGCACAGCGAGGATGAGAGCGGCGCACATTCCGTGAGCCTTGTCAATCCGAGTCATGACGTATCCCGCGATGGCCGCTGCGACCACATACAAGCACGCTCGATACATCTCCCACACTCGATAATCCAGGAATGCTCGTCGCACTGTCGACGATGCATTTTGAAACACGAATGAATCTATCGTCGTCGCAAGAGAGCGCGCGGCTATGTACAGAACCATCAAAACACTGGCACCCACCGCCATGGTGCGGCTGACCCTGGCTCGATGGGTGAGCGCTTCGACGTACATCGAAGAAGCAGCGTCAGGGATGATCTTCACTCAGCGTTGGGAATGTGCCACGTCTCCGAGGAAGGCGCAACAGGAGAGAGGCTGCACTCCACGTTGCATTCCAGTTGTGAACCTGCGTAATATCTGAGGAATGGCTAAACACTCGACCAATATCCTTATGTGGGCGCGACGCGGAGCCGAAGCTCGCTGGAGCGAATTGCAAGCGGAGGCTGCTGCATTACTCAAGGCGTTCCCCGATTTCGCCACGGTCTCCCGAACCGCAAGACGCACTGTCGCGAAGTCAGCGCGAGGCGTGGCCGACACTCTCGAACCCAAACGCAAACGCTCGAAGATGTCCGCGGCGCAGCGGAAGGCTGTCAGCGCCAGGATGAAGAAGTATTGGGCGGGGCGGCGGAAGGCGAAGTAGGGCGCCAGCCCACATTAGAGGCGTTCTAATGCGACGAAATGGCAATCGGATTCGACTCGACACTCAACGATCAGCATCGAAACCTCTCCCGATACAGGTTTGTCGCAGTTTCGCTCATGTGGCTGCGAGGTCTGATGTCGCTCGTGACGCCTATCGCGCGGCTAGGTAGGCGGTAAACGGTTTCCGGTGCCGCGCGGCTCGCGCTTGCTCCGAGGACCGGAGGGCACGCAAACCCCGCATCGTTATTGCTCGAAATTGTTGGTGCGGAAGGGGGAAGTCGAACCCCTACGGTATTGCTACCGCCAGCCCCTCAAGCTGAAACCAGTGAACGCCCATCAAGGCCGACCCCGGAAAATCGGGAGTCGGCTGTCCCGAATCGGTCAATGCTCATGGAAGCCGTCTGCAGCCGTTTCGCTTGCAAATTCTTGCGAGGGATTTCAGTCGCTCACGCGCGTCCGATGGGGAGTTTCCTGACGCGATGCCGCGAGCGTACACCGAGCGGACATAACGGCCTGAGCCACCCAGCGCGGTGATAGCGGCAAATAATCTAGAGCGCGTCGCCGAACAACGGAAATTCTGCGTATATACTCGCCCGGCAGCGTCGAGCCAGCTACACGGCGAGCCGTTCCCGGCTGTGCACTTGGAGGTTCATGAAGTATCAACACCGAGTGCTCGGCATGCTGTCGCTGCTCTCGGTCATCACCTATCTGGACCGCGTCTGCATCGCCGTTGCCGGCCCGCGCATGCAGGACGCCATGCACATCAGCCCTGAAGCCTGGGGCTGGGTCACCAGCGTTTTCTTTCTTTCCTACAGCGCATTCGAAATTCCCACCGGTGCTTTGGGAGATCGCATCGGACCGCGCCGCGTCCTCACGCGGATCGTCGCCTGGTGGTCGGCCTTCACGGTACTCACCGGGACCGTCTCGAGCTACTACGTCTTGCTGCTGGTGCGCTTTTGTTTCGGAGCCGGCGAGGCAGGCGCCTATCCCAATGCATCCGCGGTTATCGCTCGGTGGCTCCCGGTTGCGAAGCGCACGCGGGCCTGGGGAACCGTATGGATGACCAGTCAGGTCGGCGCGGCGTTGTCGCCCCTCCTCGTCGTGCCGATTCAAATTCGCTATGGTTGGCGGGCGCCCTTTTTCGTGTTCGGTCTCCTGGGGATGGCGTGGAGCGTGGCGTGGTACGCGTGGTTTCGGGACTCGCCGCAGGAGAAAGCCGGGGTCACCGAGGCCGAACTGCGCGAGATCGGTTCGGTTCCTTCTTTGCAGCACCACGGCATGCCGTGGGCGACGGCGTTGCGCATCCCGGCGTTCTGGCGCATAGCGGCCATTGGCGCCTGCTACGTGTACGCGTTGGGATTCTTCCAGTCGTGGCTGCAAACGTATCTGGTGAGGGGTCGCGGGTTCTCTGAAGCCGCGCTCGTGCTGTCATCCCTTACCTACGCTGTCGGGGCAACGGCCAACGGGCTGGGAGGGCTGGCGGGCGATTGGATGGTCAAGCGCCATGGCTTGCGCAATGGCCGCCGCTGGCTCGGCGTAGCAGGACTCAGCGTGGCGGCTTTGTCCCTTACTGCGGCCATCATCGCGCCAAGCGGTAACCTGGCGCTCGTGTTCCTCTCGTGTGCGTACGGCGGAATCCTGTTTCAGCAACCGACCCTCTGTGCCCTGTGCCTCGACGTCGGACGCAAGAATGCGGGCGCGGTCTTTGGCTTCATGAATACCGCCTCAAACGCTGCGTCGGCCCTTTCCGCAGTGCTCTTTGGTTACCTGGTTGGCTATTCCGGGAACTACAACACGCCGTTCATGCCGATGGTGGCGTTGCTGTCTCTGGGGGCGTTGCTGTGGCTGCAAGTGGATCCCACGCGCGAACTGTTCCCGGAGACGCATCTCGCCGATCCCCAAAGCGGGTTCGAAGCGCACGAACGACAGGCGATCGTTCCCGCCTAGACAACGACTGGTCGTGCGGAGATATCGGACGCTCATCGATCGATCAGCTTCTGAATATCGTTGGCCCGCTGGCTTGCCCGGAACTCGATGACCCGAACGTCCGCGAGGCCTCGTATATAGAAGGGATCCTCGCGCGCGATCGCTTCAATCCGTTGCCGGCTGTCACCAACCGCGAGGATGATTCCACCGTCGCGTGGAATCTTGCGGCCTGACACGAGAAAATTGCCGGCCGCGTAGTACTTCTTCAGGAATGTCACGTGGGCCCGCATGCTGGCGTCGATGTCGGCGAGCGGCGCCGTGTAGGTGAGCTCGATGACGAACATGGCTCGCCAGCTTGCCTCAGGCGGCGGCTGGGGTAAAGGCGGACGCTACCTGGCGAACGGCGTCTCGAGGTCCTCGTATGAGAAGCCGAACGATCGAAGCGCATCCTCGACCGACCCGCCGTCTTCGAGCTGATGCAGCAGCCGCGTCCACCCGAAACCGGGTCGTTCGGCGATGAGATTCACGGCAAGCAGGCTCTCGTCGTACGCCACCTGCGCGTCGGCCGCGCCGAGACCTCCGAAGCCGCCTTCGAGGTGCTTCAACGGAATCGCTCGTCCGAGGGCTCTCATCCGCCGCTTGGCGCCGTTCGCGTCCGTCCCGTCGAAATACTGCGCCAGCCCTTCGTTGAGCCACGCCGGGACACCGGTCGGAGCGATGCCCGCAATGACGGCGTGCGTCAATTCATGGGTCAGGACCTTCTCGAACAGCTCCGGCTGCTGCGCCGCTCCCGCGACCGGCATCCGAATTCTGCCGTCGTACGCGCCGCCGGACCACTTCGGCGCGCGCGTAACGTCCCGGAACTGCTGCTCGGTGTACAGGACGGCAACGATGGTGCCGGACGGATACTCGCCGAGCCTGCCTGCGATGCGGAAGAACGCGGAGTTGAACACGCGTGTCGCGTCCATGGCGAGCGACCGTTCGTCGTGGCCCTCGAACAGAATCCGGAAACGCTCGTACCGCAATTCGTCGAACGACCCGTGAATGCCGGCATCCTTCCGCCACTCGTCCAGCGTCCGCGCGATCTCCGCATCGCCGGGCGCGTACTTCAGCGCGCTCTCGTACGTGCGAACGGCAAGATCGACCTCGCCCTCATCGAATGCGATCCGACCCAGAAGCACCGAGGCAGGGGTCAGGTCAGGCTTCATCGTCAAAGCCTGCCGAAGACGGGTCATGGCATCCTTCTGCTTGCCTTGTGCATGCGCGGCGGCGCCGGAGCCCATCAACAACACAGGATCGTCGGGCCTCAACGCAAGCGCGTCGGCGAAGAGACCCGCAGCTCGGCTCCCGTAGCCATCGCGGAGCGCCTTCCAGCCCGCATCGTTCAGTTCGTTGACCCTGGATTGACCGTGGGCCGACCCCACGGACAGCGCCATGAGGCAGAGGACCGTCGCCGCGCGTAGTACACGCATGGTGAGGTCCGGGGCAAGCGACGTTCCGGCCGGATCTCGCGTCAACCAGCCACGGGCTCCGCCCTTGATATCTCAGGAGCCCGCGGCTGGTGGGCAGCATCTTTTGGGCGCGCTTCGCGCGCCTAGGACCGCTATGCAGTGCTACAACGGGTACAAAATCTCGTTCGGTGCCGCATAGCGGTCCAATGCCTACACGCGCTCGCGGCTTACGAGTTCGGAGGTGCGATCACAAGTTCGAAAGCTTTAGTCAGCTCCGGGCGGTAAGATTCACATTCACTCGCCGTAACGGTCATGATGGCTGAAAAGGAGGAGGCATGGGAGACAAGGGTGGGAAGAAGGACAAGGAAAAGAACAAACAGCAGCAGGTGACGAAACAGAAACAGGAGGCGCAAAAAAAGCAGGAGAAGGCCCGGCCAAATTCCGCTGGGAGATAATCCTGGGCGCGCCGACGCCCGTCAGGGAGAATCATGAGCGAAGATGCACACGCCCGACCGACACGCGAGGCGCCCGAGCCGCTGTACGACGTAAATATCCCGACACCCACGCACGCGGAGCGCGCGCGAACATTGGTCGCCCGGATCTCGACCGGAACCCTGTGCACCCTGGCCCTGGAGCCGGAGGGCTATCCCTACGGCTCGTTCGTGACCGTCGCCTTTGACGAGGGAAACCCAATCTTCCTTATCAGCGGACTGGCTGAGCACACCAAGAACCTGGAGCGGGATTCGCGCGCGTCGCTGCTGGTGGCCGAGGGAGGCTCTGCAGATCCGCTCGCCAACGGCCGCGTCACCCTCCTCGGACCGTGCACGCGCGTCGAAGGGGATGGCGGCAGCGCGCGTGCCGCATTCCTCGCTGCGCATCCGAACTCGAGCTACTACGCTGACTTCCGTGATTTCGCGTTCTGGAAGCTGCAGGTAGATCATGTCCGCTACATCGGGGGCTATGGCCGGATGTCGTGGATCAGCAAGGCTGACTGGCGGGCCGCCGAACCGGATCCCCTCGGTGCGTCGGCCGCCGACATGATTGCGCATATGAACGCCGACCACGCCGACGCCATGGTGCTGTACTGCAAGGCCTTTTCAAAGGCGACCGAGATCACGTCCGCGAGCATGACGGGCGTCGACAGGTACGGCTTCGACATGTCGGCGATGACCCCGAAGGGACCACGACCCGTCCGCCTGGCGTTCGGCAAGCCGGTCAGCACGCCCGAGGAAGTGCGCGCCGCCCTGATCTCCATGGTGAAGGACGCCAGATCCAGGCTGGGCTGAGGGGCCCGGCGCTGACAATC
>Ga0137418_10002245_pt1 | contig 17700 bp, 18 predicted proteins | sample CZODoug3_1_2_16f_FD_122242 | JGI IMG/M metagenome (GOLD analysis project Ga0137418, IMG submission 122242) | Vadose zone soil fungal communities from Angelo Coast Range Reserve, California, USA - CZODoug3_1_2_16fungal (Hybrid Assembly) | ecosystem: Environmental > Terrestrial > Soil > Vadose... | reverse complement strand
TCCCGGTTCGACCCCGGAAAGAACCGGGAAGGATTCGATTTTGGAGTAGTAATCAGCAATCCAGTCGACCACGGCGTGGCCGTGGCGGCGAAAATCGTCGGGAGACATGTGGAAGGATTTTTCTTCGGTCAACGATGTTCCTCAGCTTCCTTTTAGGGATAGCGGCCCATAGTACATCCGAGTGCGATATTCCATGCTGACTCGTCCGTCGACCTGGTGAGTATCGAAGATACGGCGCAGTTCCGCCAACATGGGCGCGTAGTTTGGATTTCCTTCTAAGGGCGCGTAAGAGGACGAGAGCAGGCGGCCTTCGAGTTCCGCGTAGTCAAAGTTCTGCTGCATTTCGAAGATGCGCTGTTCAAATGGAAAAGGCGCAAAGAAGGAGCCAATATTGTCGGTGGTGTTTTCGTGCCGCACCTGTTGGTAGTCGATTCCGTAAATCATGAGCAGTTGCTCATAGGCGCGCAGGAAACAAGTCGTATCGGTGCTGCGCTCGTTCCAGATCAGCACGGCCCAACCACCTGGCTTCAAGATGCGGGAAAACTCGCGGCGCGCTCGGGGTAGATCGAACCAGTGCGCGGCCTGGGCAGCGGTAGCGAAGTCGACACTTTCATCGGGCAGCGTGGTCGCTTCGGCAGTGCCGGCGATGCTGCTGAAGTTCGGGTACGCTGCCAGCAATCGTTCGGCGGCTTCACGCATTTCGCGGTTGGGCTCAATGCCGACGACTTTGTTTCCGCGGTCGAGCAGCATGCGGGTGAAGATTCCGGTGCCGCAGGCAATATCAGCAACGATCGATCTGGGGGTGAGCCTGCAATCGTTCTTCAGCACTTCGAGGACCTGCGAGGGATATCCAGGACGATAGCGAATGTAGTTTTCGACGCGAGAGGAGAAACGGAGGGTGGAATCGGTCTGAGGCATACTTCGTCCAGTTTATCCGATGCGATCGAGACGGTTTTGCATTCGTCGAGGGGCGGCTTGCTAAGATAGTTGCGTACCATGCGCCTGGTGATCAAAGTCGGAACCAGCCTGATCGCACCCGGAGGGCGGATCGATACGGTGCGTATGCGTGCCTTGGTCGATCAACTAGACCTGTCACGGCATGAGTATCTGATTGTGAGTTCGGGGGCGATTGCGTCAGGGATGTCGAACCTGGCTTTGGAAGAACGGCCCTCAAGTGTTCCGCGCATGCAGGCTTGTGCGGCGGTCGGGCAGAGTTTGCTGATGCATACCTACGAGCAGCTCTTCTTCGGAAAGAAGGTGGTCGCGCAGTTGCTGTTGTCGAGCGATGACTTCACCTCGCCGCTGCGCTACAAGAATCTGCAGAATGCGCTGCACGAGTTGTTGGAACTGGGCGTGGTCCCCATCGTGAATGAGAACGACAGTGTTTCGGTGCGCGAGTTGGTCGGCGCCTTTGGCGATAATGACGAACTTAGCGCGTTGCTCGCTACTGCGGTCAAAGCTGATTGGTTGCTCCTACTGACCGATGTGGATGGGTTTTATGTTCCGAATGGCCGCAAGGCGCCCAAGTTGCTGCGCGTGGTGCGCAAGCTGACACCTGCGATGGAGGATCTCTGCAACGGTAAAGGCGAGTTGGGGACCGGGGGCATGCGGTCAAAGCTGCGCGCGGCCAAGACGGCCAGCGAAGCGGGCGTCCATGTGGCCATCGTAAACGGACGGCATCCGCATGCGATCGAAGGCGCGATGCAGCGTAAGATTGGAACTTATTTTCCGCCCAAGCGGGTGGGACGCTGAGATGGCAACAGCTCTTAATTCGGGACTCTCGACTCGGGATCGGCTGGAACGCGCCCACGCCGTTGCCCCGCGCGTGGCGGAACTCAGCACTGTCCAAAAGAACGCCCTGTTGCTCGCCATGGCGGACGCGATTGAAGCTCACGCCGAAGATATCCTGACCGCCAATGAGAACGATCTGGAGTCGAGCGGGCTGGGGGGAGCCATGCGCGACCGCCTCTTGCTGACGGACGATCGCATTGTTGCCATGGCCGCGGGAGTGCGCGACGTGGCGGAATTGCCCGATCCGGTGAACGAGACACTGGCGGAGTGGCAGCATTCAAACGGCATGCGCATCCGGAAGGTGCGCGTTCCGCTGGGCGTGGTTGGCATCATCTATGAGTCGCGGCCCAATGTTACGGTGGACACGGTCTCTCTCGCGCTGAAAACCGGAAACGCCATCGTGCTTCGCGGAGGGAAGGAAGCTGCGCACAGTAATCGAGTGCTGGCGGATATCCTTACGGCCACACCAGGAGCCCCGGAGGGAGCGATTCAACTGCTTGACTCCACCACCCGCGATTCGGTGCAGGAACTGATCAAGGCGCGCGGCCTGGTGGACGTGATCATCCCACGCGGAGGTACAGGGCTGATCACCTACGTGGTCGAGAACTCGCTGGTGCCGGTGATCGAGACCGGGGCAGGGAATTGCCATATCTTTGTCGATGAATCGGCTAATTTCGATATGGCCGATAACATTGTGATTAACGCGAAGACTCAGAGGCCGTCGGTATGCAACGCAGCCGAGAAGCTGCTGGTGCACGAACGAATTGCGGGAGAATACATTCCGCACATCGTAAAGAAGCTGGCCGAGCATGGCGTGGAACTGCGCGGTGATGAAACGACACGCCGGCTGTCCAAAGGGGGCGAAGTAGCTGCGGCCTCGGAGGCGGACTGGGGCGAGGAGTATTTGCGCCTCTGCATGGCAATCCGCGTTGTCTCGGGCGTCGAAGAAGCGATCGCACTTATCAATCGCTACTCCACCAAGCACTCGGATGCCATCATGACGGAGAACGAGACGAACGCGCGGCGTTTTCTACAGGCAGTCGACTCGGCGGCGGTGTACTGGAACGCGTCGACGCGCTTCACCGACGGCGCGGAGTTCGGATTCGGAGCTGAGATGGGGATCAGCACGCAGAAATTGCATTGCCGCGGGCCCTTTGCGCTGGCGGAGTTGACGTCGTCGAAGTATGAGATCGTTGGAAGCGGGCAGGTTCGGCCTTAGACTAGGCTGGCGTGCGCTGCGCTCCGAGACGCCGGGCGCCCGCCACTCAAGGGCGCGCTACAATTCCAACATCGTCTGCAGAGTGTGTTTGTGCGAGGAGTTTCAGCCCAACATCCGGCAGTCGTACCTGCGGCGGGAGACATCGCGCCCGACTTTGATCTTCCTGCGCTCATTGGTGGGGTGAAGAAGCGCTTTCATCTCCGAGAGCAGCTGGCTCAGAACAACATCGTGCTGGCGTTTTATCCGCTGAACTGGGAGTCGGTGAGCGCGCGGCAGTTGGTGGAGTATCAGGCGGAACGGGAAGAATTTCGGCGGCGCCACATCGAACTTGCCACGATTAGCGTCGACTCCATCATGAATACCACCGTCTGGGAACGCGAGATCGGGCCGCTTGAATATGCATTGTGCAGCGATTTCTGGCCGCATGGAGAAGTGAGCCGCACCTACGGCGTATTTCACAAAGAAGGGCCGCATGCTGGAACCAGTCAGCGTGCCATTTTTGTCGTGGAGCGCAGCGGTCGGGTCGTTTTCAGTAAGGTATATGACTGGCGGGAATTGCCTCCGACTGCGGAAACGCTCGAAGCGCTGCGGGGATTGTGAGATTCAAACCTACCCGCCTGCTTTCACGGACCGGTCTTCGTTGCTTCTATCGAAAGAGCGCTTCACGCCGACGGGCGAGGGCGCCGGTCGCTCCAGATCGAATCCCAGGAGCCTCATGAAAAGTTTGCCCGGTAGTGTTCTGGCTTGTGCCCTCCTTCTTTTTGGTTTCAACGCTGCGGACCCTTCCCAACCGACCACCCCCGACGCCAGTAAAGCGCAGACGACAATCTTTGGCTTCCGCGACAGCGCGGCCCAACTCGCGGTCGAGTCCCGCTTTCTAGCCGTGCCCGACACCAAGCGTGCAGAGGAACATATGCGCACCCTGACGCAGGCTCCACATGTAGCGGGTTCCCCCGAAGACAAAGCCACGGCGGACTACGTCGCGCAAAAATTTCGCGAAGCTGGTTTGGACACTGAGATCGTCGAGTATCGCGTGTGGTTCAACTATCCATTGGAGATCAGTGTGGATGTCACCGCCCCCGCGGGTGTGAAGATGCACGGCCCGAGTCGCGAGCACGTTGACGGTGATCCATATCAGGATGATCCGCGGGTCATCACTGCGTTTAACGGCATGTCGCCGTCCGGAGATGTGGAGGCCGAAGTGGTGTATGCCAACTACGGCTCGCCCGAGGACTTCCGTAAGCTCGAGCAGATGAAGGTGGATGTGCGCGGAAAGATCGTTCTGGTGCGCTACGGGCAGAATTTTCGGGGGGTCAAAGCGTTCGTCGCGCAAGAGCACGGTGCTGCGGGCGTGATCATTTACTCAGATCCCGCAGACGACGGCTGGAAGCGTGGCGATAAGTACCCGCAAGGGCCATGGCGTCCGGATACTGGTGTCCAGCGGGGATCAGTCGGGTACATGTTTCAGTTCTCGGGAGATCCGACTTCGCCAGGCGTGGCGGCAGCCGCCGATCTCGCCGAGGCTAAGCGCACGCCGCCAGAGCAATCCGCGCAACTGCCGAAGATTCCGTCGACTCCGCTTTCCTATGCCGATACCTGGCCGATCCTTGAGCATCTTGCCGGTCCGGAATCTCCGCGTGATTGGCAAGGAGCCTTGCCTTTTACGTATCACGTAGGAGCGGGTCCGGTGAAAGTGAAGATGCACCTGAAGCAGGATTACCAGTACCGCACCATCTGGAATGTAATCGGGCGAGTGCGCGGCAGTGAAGCGCCGGATGAGTGGGTGGTTGCTGGAAACCATCGCGATGCTTGGGTGTACGGAGCGGTCGATCCCAGCAGCGGGACGACGGCGATGCTCGAAGCTGTGCACGGAATCGGCGGATTAGTGAAATCGGGATGGAGGCCCAAACGTTCCCTGGTGTTTGGCAGTTGGGACGCGGAAGAAGAAGGACTGATCGGGTCCACGGAGTGGGGCGAGCAGAATGCCGAAGCCCTCGCACACGCGGTGGCGTATTTCAACGTGGATGTTGCGGTCTCCGGGCCGAAGTTTGGGGCGTCGTCGGTGCCGAGCCTGAAGCAGTTTCTTCGGGATGTGACGAAGTTCGTTGCGAGTCCGCAAGGTGGCACGGTTTACGATGTGTGGCGCAAGTCGGGGCAGTCGGGTGAACCGGTGAGTCCGCAAGAAACGTCGGGCAGCACGTTTCGTCCGCCGGTTGTGCAAGGGCGGACGGACGCTGCGGTCGGCGAACTGGGCAGCGGGTCGGACTATACGGTGTTTCTCCAACACTTGGGTGTTCCTTCCGCGGACGTCGGTTCCACGGGAGCGTACGGTGTCTACCACTCAGCGTTCGACAATTTCAATTGGTTCAAGAAATTCGGTGATCCGAATTTTGTCTACGAACAACAGATGGCGCGCGTCTTCGGACTGGCAGCGCTGCGCATGGCCGACATCGACGTCTTGCCTTACGATTACGAGGAGTACGGCAAGGAAATCAGTGCCTACATCAGTGCCGCCAAAAAGAAGGCAGAAGGAAAATTTGCCGGCCGCGTTCCGGATTTCACGTCCGCTATGGATGCGGCGAAGCATTTTCAGGAAGCTGGTGGCAGAATTCTGGGCAAGCAGAAGAATCCGCCTTCGGCGGATCTAGCTAAGCTGAATCGCGTCCTTCGTGATGCCGAGAGCGCTTTGCTCATTTCGCCGGGCTTGCCGAACCGCCCGTGGTATCGCCACGTCATCTACGCTCCCGGGCAATACACCGGGTATGCGGCGGTAGTGATTCCAGGAGTCAACGAGGCGATTGATGCCGGCGACCTGGATCGCGTCCGAGAACAGATTGCTGTCCTGGCTACCGCCCTGCAGCGCGCGACCAAACTGCTGGAGAGTTACCGCTAAAGATATTGCAACTGTTTGCACACTGCGAAAGGTCGTGCCACGAGCGGTTACCTTGGGGTAAACTGGCTACGCGGTAAGCGATCGGGCAACTCCGCAGTGGGGTGTCTGCAAGGCTGTCGTTCGCAGCTTCCTTATCTTTTCGTTGTTGGCTCCGTCATTTTGAGGATTCGATGCCGCTGGCCCGCATTATCACCGACTCTGTTGACGAATCGCTGGAACTCACCATGCAGCTGCGCTCGCGCGGATTCCAGGTAGAAACGGTTGCTCCATCAGATGTTCCGAGCACGCCCGTGGACCTGGAAGTTCGGCTCGAAGAATGCAACTCGGAGGATGTGCTGACACAGACGGCGCAAGTGTCGGAAGCGGACGATCTGTGGGTGTTCGTCGCTCCCGGGGCGTTGGACGAGAGTGTGAGGCCGGTTCGGACAATTCCTCCGGTAGCCTCGGTGATCCGAATTCCCGAGGCGAAATCTCCCCAGTCCCGGCCAAAGGTTGCTCCCGCAGTTGTTCCGTTCGCGGTTCCGGAAGACGATCCGATACTTCTGGACCTTCCTGGATTCAACGTGCGGGCTATCGCGGCAGTGAAGGAGGACGTTCGCCCCGCGAATGGAAATGGCATGGACAGCGGACGGAATATCCCGGCTGCGGCTTCGACAGCGGCGGTTGTGCCCGTGCCCGCCCCGAAAAACGGAACGTCCCTTCGGGCCCCGGAGCTTTCGCCGCAAACCACCGAGGTAGTCCAGTTTCCGGCCAGGGCGGAATCGCAAGTGCGTTTACGGTCCATGGGCGAAGACGTTGCGTCGATGGTATCCGTACGATCTCATGAGCCTGCGCCGATCTCTGCCGCAGACCTGAGATTCTGGAGGATCGCGAGTGTCACCGCGGCGCTGGCGATTGCAGCCCTGCTGCTTGGAGTCAATCTGAGCCGCGCACCTGAGCCCGGGAAGAACGCGCCCCAAGGCGCAGCGACGGTTACAGCAGCGTTCCGGCAACCACATTCCACGAGCAAGGGGATTCCCGCTACAAACGAACCACCAGTTGCGGCGCCAAAGCCTGCAGCAGGCAAGACGCATAAGCCGAGCGTGTCACCTCCGCCGATCGAGTTCGCAACCAAGACTGTGCGACTGCACAAGGCTGGGAGGAGGCGGCTGGCCAGACCGTCGCCCGACGATGTCATCGCCAAGGACAGCGTGGTCTACTTCGACCGCAAAGGTCGTTCTTCAGTCCAGAGGCCGCCGTCGGACAAACGCGCTGCCGATTTGAACTGATCCGCTACGAAATCACTCCGCCTTGCTGCTCAGAGCACGGTCGACCGAGAATGCGCCGCTGCCTCGCACCATGAGAACGACGCCAACCACAATCGCCAGCAAGTGATATTCGAACCCTTCACCCTTCTGCTGCCCACTCCAGTTCATGAAGAATCCAAACTGGCCGTGGACCATTAGAACGGCGACGAGCATGTTGATTGTGATGCCGAAGGCGGCTACACGTCCGAGAAGACCGAGAATCAGCCCAATGCTGCCTAGGAATTCGGCGCAAATGGCCAGAAAGGCGAATGGAGCTGGGATGTGCAGCATGCCGGTGAAGAAACCCATGGTGCCGGAGAATCCATAACCGCCAAACCAGCCCAGCGTCTTTTGCGCCCCGTGTGCGAAGAAAATCACGCCGAGAAACAAGCGCAGCAGGGTGAGGGTCCAATCGTCGGAAGTTGCCAATAGTTTTCGAAGCATGGAGAGTTTCCTTTCTTTTTCTGAACATTGCGTGGTGCCAGGCCCGTGATGTTTTCGTTTTGCGAACGATCTAACGCAAACCTGCGCGGACCCGTTGCAGTAGAGCGATCAGGGTACGCACCTCCGAAACGGACAGCGACGCCATGGCTTGCGCGGCGGAGTCGACGGCTGGTTTGTCCAGATCGGCTAACACGCGCAAGCCCGCTTCGGTGATCCAGCACAAAACCTGACGCCGGTCTTCGGCACAGCGTTTGCGACGCACCAAATGTTTAGCCTCCAGTTTGTCGAGCAGGCGCGTGATGCCAGGAGTCCTTTGGATCATGCGGTCGGCAATCTCCAGTGTGGGCGTGCCTTCCTGATCCGCTCCCCGCAGGATTCTCAGTACGTTGTACTGCTGGAGGGAAATGCCATGTGGTTCCACCAATTGGGCGAAACGCCGCTGCAGAACGTCTGTCGTGCGAGACAAGGCCAGCATGGCTTCCTGGGCTGGAGAAGCAAACGGCTTGTTCTGCCGGATCTCCTCGCGCAGGCTGAACGGCTCTTTGACCATCGGAATTTCCTTGCAGTGCAATAGATGACTAGTCAAGTAATCTGGTTGCAAATCTTACGGCTGGCGCATGGAACCTGCCGGGGCGAGAGTTCAACGCGGACTGTCGCCGGTTGACCCTGCCGGGCGTGCTCCGTATGATGACCGGACCCCGCTGACCGGTCGGCAATCGCGGCAGAGGTTTATGGGGATGGACCCGGCATGAACCCCGCTCACGCCGTTGAAAATCTGCTGCGCACGTTACCGGCTGCGGCGACCGCGACCTTCCTGGCCCTGTTTCCCATCGTGAATCCCTTTGGCGGCATTCCGTTGTTTTTCTCATTGACGTCAGGGTTCACGCCCCTTGAGCGCAATCGGACAGCGCTGCGGACCGCGTTTTACGTCTTCACCATCCTTGTGACCTTCATGTTCTTCGGGCGCTTCGTCTTGAATTTCTTTGGCATTTCGCTGTCCGTGTTGAAGATCGCGGGTGGTCTGATTGTGGCGAATACCGCGTGGGGAATGGTGACTGGTGGGGATCGTTTGACGGCTGCCGAGAGCGACGAGGCGACCACCAAAGAAGATATTTCACTCACGCCAATGGCGATGCCGATGCTCTCGGGACCAGGATCGATCGGGGTTGTGATGGGATTGGCAGCGCACGTCGACAGCCCGACTGCATACCTGGGCATGGTGATCGGCATCGTTGGACTGGCGATTTCGGTTTATCTGTTCCTGCGGTTGGGAGGCCCGTTGGTGGCGCAGTTAGGGCCGAGCGCCGTGGGAGCAATCGGCCGTATTTTCGGATTCCTGATCCTCGCGATCGCGGTGCAGCTGATTTGGGATGGAGTGGCGGACTTCAGAGCCTAAGAATCGCCGCTTCGCGTCCGGACGGGCGGGGACGCCCGTCGCTCCCCAGGGCGACAGTCGTGCTCCACGAAAACCAGCCCTACTTCAACGTGAGCAGCTTCTCCACTATGTCCGAATAGTCCTTCTTCTCCAAGCCATGGACCTGTTTGTTGTACTCATCCACCTTGGAAGAATAGTTCATCGAGCAGAACTTGGGGCCGCACATGGAGCAGAAGGCCGCCTCTTTGTAATAGTCGTCAGGCAGGGTTTCGTCGTGCATCGCGCGGGCGGTCTCTGGGTCGAGCGAGAGCGCGAACTGTTTTTCCCAATCGAACTTGTAGCGGGCATAGCTGAGCGCATCGTCGCGGTCGCGGGCGCCGGGACGTTGGCGTGCCACATCAGCGGCGTGGGCGGCGATCTTGTAGGCAATGATGCCGTCTTTTACGTCCTTGTCGTTGGGCAGGCCGAGGTGTTCTTTGGGCGTGACGTAGCAAAGCATGGCGGCGCCGTGCCAGCCGATCATCGCGGCGCCAATCGCCGAAGTGATGTGGTCGTAGCCGGGAGCGATGTCGGTCACGAGCGGGCCTAGCGTATAGAACGGGGCTTCGTAGCAGAGCTCGTTTTCTTTCTCGACCTGCTCCTTGATCTTGTCGAGCGGCACATGGCCTGGGCCTTCGATCATTACTTGGACATCGTGATTCCAGGCAATCTTGGTGAGCTCGCCCAGCGTCTTGAGTTCGGCGAACTGGGCTTCGTCGCTGGCGTCGGCGATGCAGCCGGGGCGAAGGCCATCTCCTAATGAAAAGCTCACGTCATATTTCTTGAAGATTTTGCAGATATCTTCGAAACAGTCGTAGAGAAAGTTCTGCTTGTGGTTATAGGCCATCCATTGGGCCAGGATTGCGCCGCCCCGGCTGACGATGCCGGTGATGCGGTTCGAGATCAGCGGCAGGTACTGGATTAGGACGCCGGCGTGGATCGTCATATAGTCGACGCCTTGCGCGGCTTGTTCTTCGATGACTTCGAGCATCACAGTCGCGTTCAGGTCTTCTACTCTTTTCACCCGCGCGATCGCTTCGTAGATTGGAACCGTGCCGATCGGAACCGGGGAATGGCGCAGGATGGCTTCGCGGATCTCGTGGATATCGCCGCCGGTGGAAAGATCCATCACCGTGTCAGCGCCGTAGTGGACCGAGGTGTGCAGCTTCTTGAGCTCTTCGTCGATGTTCGAGGTGACTGCTGAGTTTCCGATATTGGCGTTGATCTTGCACAGCGAGGCCACGCCGATGCACATCGGTTCAAGTTCGGGGTGATTGAGGTTGGCAGGGATGATCATGCGGCCGCGGGCGACTTCGTCGCGCACGAGCTCGGGCGTAATCTTTTCTCGCTGTGCGACGTAGGCGATTTCTTCCGTGATCACGCCCTGGCGAGCATAATGCATCTGCGAGAAGTTGCCATCCTTATTCTCGGCTTTGCGACGGGTCAGCCATTCGGCGCGCGGCTTGGGAACCGTGCCGTTGCTGCTGTTGGAGCCATTTGAAGAAGTGCCGTTCGTCGGGGTCATGGACAGCTCAACCTCACTCGTTTTCATTTTTTCGATTATACGCTGCAGTGGCTGCGGTTGCGGGACAGGGAGCCGTTCCGATGGGCCAGAAAAAAGCTTTACCGCGGAGGTCGCAGAGAACAGCCGCTGAGGGCGCGGAGAAAATCTCCCGAGTTTGTTCACGTTCTCCCAACTTGTCCGTCCAACCGTGCTGGACCTAAAATCCTTTGTCTCCTTCGGCGAGGACAATCATGCGCATACTCAAAGGGCTGTTGATTTTCATCCTGCTCTCGGTCGGGCTGGCCTTTGGCCAGGCTGCATCGGTTACTCAGAAAACCGCGCCCGGCTTCAGCATTGACGCAATCGATAAGACGGTCGATCCGTGCGTGGACTTCTACCAGTACGCTTGCGGCAACTGGATGAAAAACACCGAGATTCCCGCGGATCAGAGTTCCTGGGTGAGTTTTACCGAACTGTACGAGCGAAATCTGGTTGCCCAGCGAGGCATTTTGGAGAAGGCTTCGGTGGACAGACCAGCGCGCAGTCCGATCGAGCAGAAGATCGGGGACTATTACAGCGCCTGCATGGATGAGAAGACCGCAGACGCGAAAGGGTTGGACCCGCTCAAGGCGGAACTCGAGCACATCGCTGCCGCCCGGGACAAGAGTGCTTTGATTGATGCCATCGCGCGCACCCACATGATCGGCGGAAATGCTCTGTTTAATTTCTATTCGTCCTCCGACCTGCACAACGCCGATCAGGTGATTGCCTACATCGATCAGGGCGGTCTGACGCTACCCGACCGCGACTACTACATCAAGGACGATCCCAAGCAGGTCGAGATGCGCAAGCACCTGGTTGACTACGTCACCCAGATCTTGACGTTGACGGGACAGCCTGCGGAGAGGGCTGGCGAGTCCGCACAGACCGTGCTGCGCATTGAAACCGCGCTGGCCAAGGCCGAGATGGACCGAACGCAGCGTCGCGACCCGAAGAACCGGGATCACAAGATGACGCGGGATGCGGCAGCTTCTCTTGCTCCGAACTTCTATTTGACGCGCTATTTCTCGGCGGTAGAGGCGCCTGCGTTTTCGGACCTCAACGTCACCAATCCGGACTTCTTCAAGCAGGTGAACGGAGTGCTCGAGAGCGAGTCCCTGGACGCGCTCAAGACTTACGTCAGCTGGCATCTGCTCGATTCGGCTGCGCCCTGGCTCTCGAAACCTTACGTCGATGCCAATTTCAAAATGCAGCAGCACTTGACGGGGCAGTCGGAGATCCAGGCGCGCTGGAAGCGTTGCGTGGATGCGACCGATGGTGCATTGGGAGAAGCGCTGGGCCAGAAGTACGTCGAGGAGACGTTTGGTGCGGATGGCAAGCAGCGCATGTTGAAGATGGTGGACGCGCTGGAGACATCGCTCGATCAAGACATCCGCGATTTGCCCTGGATGACCGAGGACACCAAGAAACAGGCCAAGGTGAAGCTGCAGGCTATCCGCAACAAGATCGGCTATCCCGATGTGTGGCGTGATTACAGTTCGTTGACCATCACGCGCGGCGATCTGCTGGGCAATTTCCTGCGTGCCAACGAATTCGAGTCGAAGCGGCAGATCGCCAAAATCGGCAAGCCGCTCGACCGCAAGGAATGGGGCATGACACCCCCGACTGTCAATGCCTACTACAGCGGGTCACGCAACGAGATCGTCTTTCCAGCGGGAATCCTTCAGCCGCCCTTCTTCGACAAAAAGATGGATGACCCGGTGAACATGGGTGGGATCGGCGTCGTCATCGGTCACGAACTTACGCATGGCTTCGACGATCAAGGACGAAAATTCGATCCGCAGGGCAATCTGAACGACTGGTGGAAGCCGGAGGACGGCGAGGAATTCGAGAAGCGCGCCGATTGCATTGCCAGCGAGTACGGGAATTTCGTTGCCGTTGATGATCTGAAGCTGAACGGCAAGCTTACGCTGGGCGAAAACACCGCCGACAACGGTGGTGCGCGCATCGCTTACATGGCTCTGCAGAGCCTGCTCGCGCAGGACAAGAGCGGGAAGGCTGACGAGAAGATCGACGGCTACACAGCGGAGCAGCGCTTCTTTCTGGGCTTCGGCCGGGTGTGGTGCCAGAAGCGGCGCCCGGAGTACTCTCGCATGCTGGTGAGCGTGGATCCGCATTCGCCGGGGAAATATCGCATCAACGGCGTAGTGCAAAATATGCCGGAGTTTCAAAAAGCATTCGGCTGCAAGGCGGGGCAGCCGATGGTGGCGGAGAATGCCTGCCGGGTGTGGTAGAGGCCCGGGCGAGACGCCAGCGCGACAGCCGGCAAGATGCTGGCGCTACCAAACGGGCGGGCTAGTTGGCCGTCTGGAGCTCTTTGAAACCCTTGCGCCGTTGTTCGCTGTAGCGGTGCAAAGCGTCGGTGATGATCGGAAAAGCTTCGCCAGACGGACGGATTTCATCGACCTTCACCGCTTTGCCTTCCAGTTGTTTGTAGTCCTGGAAGAAGCGGCGCAGCATTAGCAGACGGTGCGAGGGCATTTCGTTGGCTTCGTGGTAGGAGTTGAATTCGGGATCCTCCGTCGCCACCGCAATAATCTTGTGGTCCTGCTTGCCGGCATCGATCATGGTCATCAGCCCGATCGCTCGAGCATGAATAATGGTGAGCGGGACCACGGCTTCCTGGCATAGCACAAGGACATCGAGCGGATCGTCATCCTCGGCCAGCGTTTGCGGAATGAACCCGTAATTCGCTGGATAGTACACAGCGGAATAAAGGACGCGATCGAGCTTGATCAGGCCGCTGGTCTTGTCCAGTTCATACTTCACGCTCGAGCCGAAGGGGATTTCGATGACCGTACTGAACTCGCTGGGGAGTTTGTCGCCGGGGGTGACGTCGTGCCAGGGGTGGATCATAGGGAGCGCGTTGCCTCGCTGAAGTCGGAACTCTGGCATTCTAGCAAGGTCGACGATCGCGCACGGGGCGTCGGTCGGTCTTAGTCTTTACAATTCAATCACTTGAGGAGATCGCGGCATGCCCATGTCATCCTTTTGCATCTTGACCGGGGCACTTCATACGCGTAAAGTCGGGATATCAGTTTGGGGTATGGCTTATGTCCAGCGAGACCAGCAAGTACCTGAAGTTCGGCGGAGCGACCGTCATCATCCTGATGATGCTGGGCTATCTCGCTTACACCGGCGTGCAGGAAAGCAAGAGTTACTACGTCACCATCAAAGAGCTGCGTGGACTGGGTGATAGCGCCTACACGAAGCGGCTTCGTGTGGCGGGCAATGTGCAGCCTGGGTCGATCAAGCGGAATGGCACGCGTGTGGAGTTCATCCTCGTGGAGCAGGACCTGAGCCTGGCGGTCAGCTATGCCGGGACCGAGCCGCCACCCGACACGTTCAAGGACAACTCGCAGGCTCTGGCGGAAGGCAGTTTCGGAAAAGATGGCGTGTTTCACGCTAAGGGGCTGCAGGCGAAGTGTGCTTCCAAGTACGCGCCCGCCAAGCCGGGTGACCCTGCGAGCGGTGCTCCCAACGCGGAGCCGCCCAAGAACATGACCGAGCGGGACGGCAAATCCAAGGTAGGCGTGATCCTGTAATTCGCAGTTGGCTTCTCTGACGAAACCAATTCGATTGTGAACGACCCCAACGCGGCGCGCCCACAAGCCGATCCCATCATTTCTGTCACAAATCTGATCAAGCAGTTTGGACGCTTCGCGGCGCTGCGAGGGGTCAGCGCGTCGTTTGAGGCTGGCCGCCTCTACGCGATTCTCGGAGACAATGGCGCGGGAAAGACAACCCTGCTGCGCATCCTTGCGGGACTTGTGCGTCCGACGCGGGGTACGGTGTCGATGCTCGGGAAAAGCGATCCGCGCGAGGCTTGTCGGGATTTCGGTTACATGGCGCATCCCTCGCTTCTCTATGACGAAATGAGCGGCATGGAAAATCTGCGCTACTTCGCAAGGCTATACGGTATTCAGGACGATGCCCGCTGCGTCGGGAGCATCTCGGCAGTGGGACTCGATCCAGAGCTGCAGCGTCCAGTAGGGCAGTATTCGCAGGGGATGCGGCAGAGAATGTCACTGGCAAGGGCGCAGTTGCATGATCCCAAAATTCTCTTGCTGGACGAGCCCTTTTCCAATGTGGACATCCGTTCAGCGCGCGAGATGGTGAAATTGCTGGCCCATATGCGCGATCAGGGGAAGACGATATTTGTGGTGACGCACCAGGCCTCGTTGCTCGACGGTGCCGCCAACGAGTTTGTCTGGATGCGAGCTGGTGAGATCGTCAACCGGACGCCGGACCGCAAGTTTATGGAGACCGCATGAGCGCGCCCGCCGGGATCACGCTGGTCACGCTCACGAAGGATATCCGCCTGGAGTGGCGCTCCAAGGACGCCATCAACTCCATGCTGTTTTTCGCGCTGCTCGTGGTGGTGGTCTTCAGCTTCTCGTTCGATCCCAATGCGGAGGAATCGCGCCTGATTGCCGGTGGCCTGATCTGGGTTGCTTTTCTGTTCGCGGCGGTGGTTGCGCTCAACCAGACCTGGGCGCGCGAGCTTAGAAATCAGGTACTGGATGCCTATCGTGTTTCCCCGGCTCCCGCCAACGCGCTGTTCCTCGCGAAGGCGGTCGGGAACTTCATCTTCGTTGCGATTCTGGAAGCGCTGATGACGCCGCTGTTCATCATGTTCTACAAGCTGCGAGCGCTGGGACCGGCATGGCAACTGCTGCCCGTGGCTATCCTGGGAACGTGGGCGATCGTGGTGAACGGGACCTTTTTTGCGGCGATGTCCCTACGCACCCGCAGCCGCGAAATCATGCTGCCCCTTCTATTATTTCCTATCACCCTGCCAGCGCTAATATCGCTGGTCGAAGCCACCACCACGATTCTGCTGGGCGATCCGTCCACATCGGCCAAGTTCTGGATTGTATTGCTTGCCACCTATGATGTGGTGTTTACTACTGGCTGTCTGGCTCTGTTCGAAACGGTGCTGCACGCGGAATGAAAAAAACCTTTCCCATCCTCGGACTGCTGACAGCTGCGCTGCTGAGCTATGCCCTGTATGAGGCCGTGGTGGTCGCTCCGCGGGAGCAGACCATGGGCGACGTGCAGCGCATCTTCTATTACCACGTGCCCTCGGCCTGGACCGCGTTTCTGCTGTTCTTCATCAACTTCGTCGCCTCGGTGCAGTATCTGGTGCGTCGGAATCCGCCAGCAGACAAGATTGCGAACTGGGTTGTGATCGCGATCGGGGTGCTGACCTGCGTCGGCGGCTATGTAATCAAGCCGCTTCCCCAGGGTATGTACCCGTCGTCGGTTGCCACCACCGGGTTGGCCATTGTCGGAATCTATTTCCTGATCCGGAAGTATTTTTCCGACCAGGAAACCGACATTCTGGCCTTGACGACAGCAGAGGTCGGCGTGGTTTTCTGCACGGTCGTTCTAGTGACAGGACCGCTGTGGGCGCGACCGGTGTGGGGTATCTGGTGGACATGGGATGTGCGGTTGACGTCTACGCTCGTGCTGTGGCTGATTTATGTCAGCTACTTGGTGCTGCGGCGCTTCTCCACCAGTGGGCAGACGCCGGTACTCGCGGCAGCCCTGGCCGTCTTCGGGGCGTTGGATGTTCCTCTGGTCTACTTTTCGATCTGGTTCTTTCGCACGCAGCATCCGCAGCCAGTCATCGGCGGTGGCGGTTCGATTGATCCGCGCATGTTGCACGTGTTGTTGATCAACTGGCTCGCATTTTTGTGCTTTGCATTTCTGGTGTGCTGGTCGCGTTACCGGCTGGAGCGGTTGCAACGCGACGTCGAGGAAACGTTGGCCCTTGAGGCCCTGCTGGAACCGAGGAGCAACGTGCGATGAACTTTCTTTATGCAGCCTACGCGGCGACTTGGGCGATCCACATTGCCTATCTCATCACACTGGTACGCCGCTATTCCCGCCTGAAACAGGAAGTCGACGAGTTGAATAAGAAGAAGAACTGAAACCGAGCCTTGGCATCGGTTTCCGCCGTCCCTACGGGACGGGACTGACCTGTTGATCCTTCCCGCCACTGAAGTGGCGGGCTATTTTCATTGCCAAGTTCAGGTACCCGTTTTCCATTGTTGCTGCAGCGCAGCGGCAAACTCTGACCCGGAACTTGCCCGCAAGAACTCATATTCCTCAATCGCGGCAGCGACTCCGATGCGAGCCGAGGGCAGCGGCGGTTCCACCCGAATGACGCGCGCGGCAAAACGGACGCGCACCGCATCGGTCAGGGTGACGTGCGGCGGGAAGGTCAGGGTCACTTCGATGCGCGACCCGTGTGCGACCGCGCGGTCAAGGTAAAAGAATACGCCGCGGGCGCTCACGTTCTGGGTTTCGGTGTGGAACTCATCAGCGCGGTTGCCCGTCAAGCGGATGGCTGCCGGCAATCGCATATCGAAACGTCTCATGGCGCGTCGATCCGAGGAGTCTTGCAGCATCTTCGCATTTCTCCGTGAGAAGCGTCGCGAGCGCAAGAAGATTCCGTTTCGGCAACAAGCCGAATTCGGAAGGCCCGTGGAGCGAGGCTTCCAGAAGGCAGAATTGCCTGTGCCTGACGAGGAAAGATTACTTACTTATCAGCAGTTTGCAAAGGTTGAAAGCCGATCGGGCATTCACTCGGTAAACGGTCCTGCCTCCATTGCAGATGGGTGCCAGCGTAGGAAAGGCGCAGAATCGCAGTGCGCTATTGCTCGTTTTGTAAGAAAGCCTTTAACCGCGAAGATCGCTAAGGTTTCGCGAAGGCCGCCAAGGAAACCTCAACCTTGCTGTTGGTTTCTTGTGTTCTTGGCGCCACTTTGCGTCCTGCGCGGCTGCGCGCCTAAGTTTTTGACCTGGACCTGCCATCGCAGGGTCACTTTTGTGATGCCGTCGGCATCTCGGCTTGCCCCTTTTTGCATCTCACGAGGCTTGAGCGGGGCAGCGAGCGCGGTTCGCTTGACACTGCTATCCGCCAGATGTTTAAGTAGTTACTTATTTTTTCACACGGATCTGAAGACAAAGTATGCCTGCCGCTTCGTTACCGGGGCCGCCTGGCGTTTTTGTGTGCCGTCTTCATTCCTCTCCACCTGATTTGAATATTTCGGAGGAACTCGTGAGATTGAATCGCCGTGG
>Ga0137418_10002244_pt1 | contig 17701 bp, 29 predicted proteins | sample CZODoug3_1_2_16f_FD_122242 | JGI IMG/M metagenome (GOLD analysis project Ga0137418, IMG submission 122242) | Vadose zone soil fungal communities from Angelo Coast Range Reserve, California, USA - CZODoug3_1_2_16fungal (Hybrid Assembly) | ecosystem: Environmental > Terrestrial > Soil > Vadose... | reverse complement strand
CGTGGTGACCGGCGCGGCAATCTTCGACCTCAAGGGCGCAAAACTCTACGACCTGAAAGGGGTCAATATCTATCGGATGTCGGGCGAGTTGGTCGGACATTTAAACGACGCGCACGGCGCCGAGAAACGGCTCGATCGCTCCACCGATAGACTATTCCCCGTCAGGGACAGTTCCTAAGGTCGCCCGGCTTGTTGAGCTTGGGCTCAAGCGCGCGAAAGGGCCGCCTCCGCCGGTTGTTCTGCTTTGACTGTGAGGCGGATCACATAAGCGTCGCGCACGCTGACCTATTCATATCGTACCGGACATTTCCCCAGTCCGGGCGTGCCCCCAGGCAAAGCCGTCCAGCGATCATACTCCGCTCGGGCGGCTTTGTTTTTTGGATCTCGACCGCGCGCCCTTGGTCCATCCGCTATCTTTGGTCGGGAGTATTGACTCAAACCGGGGCGGCTTGTGCTGCGCCATTGTAGAGACGCTGGCTAGTGCCGACGCCTTCTTGGACTTTGATCGGGGATTCCCACACAGGTCGTGGATCCATCGGTCTCGCGCGCGGCCACTCCGCAAGGCACAGCTTTGACCGTTCGTGTGGAAACTCCATCTGCAGCAATGACGTTCAGCCCCGGACCCTGATCCGGCTGCGGTAATGGACCTGTAGAGTATGGGGTTGGCGGTGTACCGGCGGGCGCATAGGCCCCGGTGTAGCCTTTCGGTGCCGGTTCGGTTACCCGAGGCGTCGAAGCGGCTGGTGTAGACTGCGTCGTTGATGACGGTTGGGAAAGTGGCGGCGGACCGGGAAGCGGCGGAGGATGACCTATGGTGTTACCGGTTGTCGGGGGCGACTGCTGAGCTGGGGCCGCCGACGCCATCAAGCAGAGCACAGCCGCCACGGGGAAAAACAGTATCCGCATGAAAACCTCCCACCACATGCCCGCTAAAATAAATGCGGCAGGATGTTAGACCTGCCGCATGGGTCAATCCACCCATCTTTCGCCCGGGTACCAGCTCGCCAGAGCAGACAGCAATTCGATCCGCGCAGCGCGCCGGGTTGGCGGTACGCAAATCGAAAGGGTCAAAGTTGGTCCAACAGCGGCCCGCTCATGTCAGTCGAGAGGCTGATCATCGTCTGTCGAGGGTTGTTCCTGCAATGAACAGATGTCGCCACCACCCAAGTCCTCTTCCGCCTGTGGCTGCCTTCGCCGCTTGAGCAGTCGGTGGTTCCTGACAAACTGTTTGATGCGTTTGAACATGAAGTTTTCCTCTTGTGCCATTGTCAGCTGAAGGAAAGTCACCGGCACAAACTCGGCGATTTTTGGCCGGCATACTGTGAGCCGGCGCACGGTCGCCGCGCCTCGCGGTGTGAGCCCGGTCACGTTTGTTAGCCTCCATCCCGGCTATCTATCGGTTGCGAAAAACCGAACAGACGAGGCAACGCCCATGCTTGCGGAGAAGTTCTTTCTGGTTCTGGAAACGATCATAAGCCGCACCTACCCCGATGGAGGCCCGATCGTGGTAAGCGCCTCGCGGCACGTTCCGGTCAAACTGCCGAGCGAGAGCGCGAGACGGTCCTGATGCGCCGCGGAATGGCACCACCGCCTTGCACGGAAGATCGGGCAGCGGCCTGAGCGTACGCCTGCGCATTGCACCCCTTAGAGCATGATCCGGAAAAGTGGGTACCGGTTTTCCGAAAAGATCATGCTCAAACAAAAAGATAGAGCGGGATGACGATTCGAAGAAAAGTCATCCCGCTCCAGACGACATTTGCGCGACGCTCATACGCTGGCAGCCGGGCTGGTCCGGTTTACGCGGATAGCCTGCTTTCGATGTCCTTTGCCAACGGGTAAAGTCAGTCAGGCCGAGACAGACACGAAAGCGCATTTCGCGGGGTTCCGCTGTCTTTGCCTGATCGAGCTCGGGCTGAAGGTGAAGACAAAATGATTGAGTGGTTCGATGATTTAAAGTTGGGGATGCTTTTCAAAGGCGGTGAGGTCGCGGTCACCGGGGAAGACATCAGGCGGTTCGCGACCGAATTCGATCCGCAGCCGATGCATCTCGACGAAGCGGCCGCCGAGAAGACCATGTTCAAGGGGCTCGCCGCATCGGGGTGGCACACCGCCGCCATGGCGATGAGTCTTGCCGTCAAAATCCGACCGTTCGGACCGCATCCACTTATTGGCCTTGGCGTCGACGAACTGCGCTGGATGATGCCGGTGCGACACGGCGATGTGCTCCACATCGAGGGCGAAGTGGTCGAACTGACTCCGTCGCGGACCAAACCGCAGGGGATCGCGAAGGTCAGATGGACCGCCTACAATCAACGCGGCGAAGCGGTCTATACCTTTACGCCCATCGGGATCGTGCCCCGCCGCCCCACCTGAAGCGCAAGGCATCCGCATCGTCCGCGAAATTGTCCGTCCGAGTGTTGCGGCCCGGATACAGCCAAAGAGCGAGATTCTGTATATGCATTGTGGGATGCAGAACACCTTGAGTTGCGTTTTAGGGGGTATCTCAAATGCAGAGGATTTTGATTGCCTTAGGCTTTATCGGACTTGGGACCGCATCGGCGCTGGCTGCTGATCTTCCGGCCCGGACCTACACCAAGGCCCCGGTGGTTAGCCCCGGCTACAACTGGACCGGCTTCTATGTCGGCGCGATGGGCGGTTATGGCTGGTCGGAAAACGTCAATGTCGGGGGTTTCACCATCGGCACCAATGACATCAAGGGCGGCTTCGCCGGCGGCACGCTCGGCTATAACTGGCAAGCGGCCGGCAGCCCGTTCGTATTTGGTATCGAAGCCGACGGCGCCTGGTCGGATATCAAATTCTCCGAGACCGACCTGGGCGTTACATTCGAAGACCGGATCCGATCGTTTGGAAGTGTCACCGGCCGACTCGGCTACGCCGTCGACGCCGCGCTGTTCTACTTCAAGGGCGGTTACGCCTGGGCCAACAACCGCCTGTCAGCCACCGATGCTCTGGGCACGTTTTTCTCGGAAAGCAGGTTTCACTCGGGCTGGACGGTTGGTGGCGGCCTCGAATACGGCTTCACCCCGAACTGGTCGGCCAAGGTCGAATACATGTTCGCCAGCTACGACAACGAAAACTACCTGACCGCCTTCACTCCTGGTGGCGTCGGCTTTGGTTTCGACGTCCACACCGTCAAGGGCGGCATCAACTACCGCTTCGGCGGGCCGGTCGTCGCGCGATACTGATTTACAGCGACTTCAACATCCCATGCCCGGGCTGGTCCCGGGCATCTTGCTGCGCTGCCGCTGCCCCGCGCAGGCGTGCGACACAGCCTGCATCAACTCGCAGACCTCCGATTCCAGAAACTCATTTGCCGCCATCAGCCCTTCACGGCTTCGTGCGCGTGACTGCCACAAGCCGCGATGGCCTGGTCCGTCACGCCCCTGTGATGAACGACGAGATCGCGCGGCAGCAAGGGGTGACCCAGATCACATAATTTCATAGCTGGACATGAGAGGCTGTCGCCATCATCAAATGGAGGCGACGATGCGCAAGTTTTTCCTGATTGCCCTTCTTCTTGTGTCTGCCACGACGGCTCGTGCCGGGCTGGACGTCACTGCGGCCAATACCGATCTCAGGGCTCCCGAAGCGAGCCAGCTGTCGTCGGCGCAGCGTCCCGACGCCAGCGCTCTCGAAGCAAAACGCCAAGCCATGACTCAGCAGAAAATGATGATGAAAAAGCAGATGATGATGCAAAAGCAGATGGCCATGCAGAGAGAAATGCAGCGGCACCCGATACGCACGCGCGTCCATTTCGCAATTCTCAAGTTCAAGCGAAAGCTGCACTACGCGTTTCACTAGCTAGAGCCGTTCCCGTTTCGATCGAAACGAAGCCGGGCTCTGCGCGGAATCCATAACCGATGCGATTGAGACCGCCTTCGGGCGGCCTTTTTAGTTGGTCTCAGCGCGCCCCTTTCAAGGTGCACGATGTCGAGCATGTGGTCGTATTCCCGCGCTTGCACTTGATGCAGGCGTCCACGCACTGATCAAGTAGTTTTGAATTGTAGCTGGGGTAAAGGTTGGTCACGCACTTGTTTGTCGAATCCGTTACCTCCGCCTCGGGCGAACATGCGGCCAAGGTCATTGCAAGCAAAACAGCGACGCTTCGCATGAAGCCTCCTGTATTGTTAGCCGGTTCGCGCGCTAGAGCGGGATGACTTTTCCTCGAATCGTCATCCCGCTCTATCTTTTTGTTTGAGCATGATCTTTTCGGAAAACCGGTACCCACTTTTCCGGATCATGCTCTAGTGCTCAGCCACCGCGAAAAACAAAAATATGGCCAGCAACGCCGCTGTGCCAAAAACGAGGGGTGCGAACTCGATGATCATACCATGGGCCGTACTATCCTGCGAAGCAGAGCGATGCGCCCGGGGTTGCTCGAAGCTTCTAGATGCCCTGGTCGGATGCCTTGGTCCGCCGCTTGCGCGGCTTGTCTTTTGCCGGACTGCGAGGTGCGACGTTCAGGACGTCGATAGCGCTCAGCGATGCCAAAACCTTTTGTGACCTCGATGGCTCGACTTGCGGGGGCGATTGTTCCGGCACCGCCGGAGGCGCATGCATTTCCTCCACCGGATGATCAGCTTCATACCACTCGATGACTTCGAAAGTTATTCCGCGCCTGAGCATCTCGGCCTCGAGATCCGCAGCATGAAGCTTCCACGCCGGTGTCTTGCGAACGCGAAACCTTCCCTCTCCGCCAAGCGCCTCATCAGCAGCCAGCGCCTCACGCACGCCTTCATACATCTTGACAAGGCTGTCGTCGGTGAACGCTTGATAATCCATCGGGTCTCTCGCTGCAAAAACACACTTCACGAAAATCAACTTCCATGCTGCGCTCCTGTTTCGGATCCTTCCAGTGAATGTGCGCGGTAACCTTGATCAGCTGGTGCGGTAACCTTGATCGACTAGGTTAAGCCTGGAATTACCGCTGTAATCGGGTGCCCGCAGCGGCCGGCCAGCGCTGCCTTTTCGGTCAAGAGCAAGGAAAAGGTATTTGGCGCGGGCCCTGTTGATGACTGGGCAGTCTCGTCCCGCAGCATCGCAAACCCCTATTCCGGAGCCGCTTCGTCGATCGACGGCGCGTCGTGAGCGGGCTGCCGACGTTCGGTTGGGGGCCGTCACTTTGTCGAGAAAGACTCGATTTCTCGCCCCTTCGCCGCGATTAAAAAGACTCATTCATGACCCCGAATGAGGCATCGGTAGTTTGGGGGAATTGCGATGCGTACAAAGCGGTCGGAACGACTAGAGCTCTCCAACCAGGAGAGCGCGATGAGCGAACTTGAATATGACCGTTTACTGGATGCCGTGCGATTAGCCGTTGCACCCGCGCCGGAGACGTCGCTCTTCAGTGCGCCGGCGAAAGCCGCGAAAGACAACCATCCGTCCGGGCGCCGCGTTCGCTCCCCAGAAGACTGCTTCGGATTTGGCTAGCAAAAATAGCACTCGCGTTTGCCGCACAGCGGCCCGGCGCGACGCCGCCGGACGGCACGCACCGGGCTTGACCGTGAGGTACAGCCTTCGGGGTTGGCCGTACGCGCGATTCGTGGCGTGAAAAATCCGCCTGCACGCCAAGCACCGACGGTGAGTATCGCTGCGTGCGGCCATAGGCATTTCAACGCCGCAGTGTGAACCTGGTCACATTCATTAGCGGCCCAACCGAGCTATTCGTTGCGTTGTGTGGAATGGCGCAATTGGAACGAAGGTTCGACATGAATTCCCAAGAGGAATTGGCTGGTTGCCTGCGGCAACTGACGGAGGCTCTCGCGCCAAACAATGCGCGTCGGCTTTCAATCGTGCGGAATGGCGATAAGCCGCCGGCCACCTGCGCAGACGGCCATGGCCGCGATCAGGACGCTGTGACGACGCCAAAGCCTGCCGCTATTGTGTGACGGCCTGACCAGGTCATGTACCCAGATGAAAGTGGCCGGCGCCGACTGAGGCTGGCCTTATTCGTGAGCCTCGGTTATGACGCGAAGGGTGAAAAGCGGCCTGCGCTCCTCGTCAGACACTTCCATCCGCAATTCCGAACCAGTTTCAATGGGATGGTTTAGGTCGCGGAGTATTTCACCGGCGGATCTTGTGGCCGGTTCCGATGACGCCGAACGACCGGTGGTCGCTCGACTTTGTGTCGGATCAGCTCCGACGGCCGCCGCTTCCACATCCGTCCTCGATGATTGTACCCACCAGTGCCTGGCGCTGGTGGCCGACACGTCGCTCTCCGGCATCCGCGTGGTGCGGGAACTGGACCGGCTGGTAATCGAGCGCGGCAAGCCAAAGATGGTGGTCAGCGACAACGCACCTGCGGAAGAGGATGCCGGATATCGTCGAAGACCACCGGATTTGATACACCGATATTTCATCTCATTGAAATCGCCCACCGCTAGACCACGCCAATGTTATTCAAGGTCACAGACGATTCAGGATTTCTCGCCATCATCGACCCGGACGCCTACCGAGGATTCGTCCACGCCGACTGGACGTGGGACACGATTCAGGAGCACTTCAGGCGAGAGATGCGCGACCGACACTTGCTCATTTGGGGCACTGGCATGGAGCATTTCTGGAGCATCGACGTTTCGTTTCAGCCGACCCGGGCCTCAGGCTTCCGCAAGGTGGTGGGCAGCATCAGCGCTTCGCGGGGTCGCTTGCTCCTTACCAATTATGAAAGCCTGACGATGGCGGCGCAGTTCCCCGATGTCACGCTGCCGGAGGCACACGAGCGAGGGCAGGTCTTGTCTGTATCACCCGGTCTCTACGACTGCCGCATTGTTCAGTTGTCAGACCCGGAGAGTGGTGCACCATTCGAGGAGCCGGTCAGTTTTATCTATGAGCTTACGCGAGCTACATCATCGAGAGAGATTTGGAGCGAGATTCCCTGGAGCGCGGCCTGACCACGCGCTGCAGCGAACTCGGCCATATCACTTTGACGCCAAAATCCCACCGCATGACGTCGATGCCCGCTAACCTCCGGTTCGAGGGGACGCGCCGCGAGGCGCCGTCGGGCTTTGTAAGCGCCCCGCAACCGCAGTCCGTTAGGCCACCATGAACACTTCAGACACACCAAGACCCTACGAGGAGTGGCGGACAGCTTCGTTCGACCGCGCCTAGGACGCCGCATACACATTCGGCCATCACGTGATGCAGCACTGTCGCGGCGAGGCACTGAAAGCGGTGGAGTTTGCCGCAGTTCCGACGAGCGCGGAAGAGTTCCGCGCCCAAGTCAACACGGCGGTGGACATAGCGCTCCACAACGTCATGGACTTGCTCGAAGGCTTCTGGCCCACACAGGCCGGCCCGAACCACAGAGTCGCGTATGCGCTCTCCGTCTGTATCGGCGACATGAGTGGGACGGCCGTCGAGCGCATTGACATTTCCCCGAGTCTCCTCGATTTGCCCATCGGCTATTGGAAATGGAAAGATGGCGAGTTCCGATGACGTGACCTAAACGACGCGCTCCCGTGCTTGCGGCAGACGTCGACCGTCTTTGCCCCGGCCTCCTGCTCTCGCGCAAAATCCCGATGATCTGATCTTCCGTGAACCGACAGTGCTCACTCTTCAAAATCAAAAAGTAAGGCCCCGGATTGCTCCGGGGCCCGACCTTACCGGCGCGCGGGGTACATCCGTCCGCGCCGCCATCAGTTTCCATGTCGTCACGACAACCGCCGCTGTCCATTACTGGCAGTAGCGCCGCATCATGCGCCATTCCGGCCTAGCCGGGGTGAACGACAAGTTTTTCCTCGGTGAAAAACTGCAACGCACCGTATCCTTCGGTGTCGACGGCGTATCTAAAGCTGCCGTCAACTGTCGGAAACACGGCGATGACCATACCCACCTCATGGTCGTCGGCTGCGTTATCGACCTTCTCGCCAATCGCAAACTTCGACATCGAAAACTCCTTTTCGGAATCATCGAAAACGAAAACAGGAGTATGCCCGCAAATTGGTTAACGTCTCGTTAACAATGAGTCGTTGACCCATCGATCCCTGATCCTCGGAAAAGCGCGCGGGTCTATTCGCTCGAAATCTTCAGTGCTTGAGGTCGTCTTGGGGGATCAAGGCAGCAGCGGCGATACTTTACCTGATCATCACCAGGCCCGCCTTCGCGCGAGGCCGAGCATTTCCAGAAATGTGAAATGTGGTCGGTTCCGTCCTGTGAATAACGTGCAAAACGATACATCCAGCCGAAACGGGTGTACGCTATCAGGCGATCAACTCGAGGATGTGACCATGCCTCGCACCATAACCTACCGTGTTGTAGATCGCCCCGACGTCGTTATCGATGAGATTGTCGCCAGCTGCAACGGTGATATGCGCGGCGCATTTAAAGCTCTGTTGCTCGTGAACGAGCAACTTGAATCGGAGCTGAACCACCTTTACGAGGCAGCATACGGCTCGCCAACCGAACGTGCTGCAGCAAAATCGCTGCATTAGCGCTTGTCGCAGCAAGCACAGATATCCGCGATCTCGGTACGATGTTCGATCACGAGGAGGCCCTGCTCCATCCGACATGCGATCAAGCGCGGCAGAACATGCGTGACGGGAGCCGGGAGGCATCGCCCGTGCTGCGGTTCATCATGGCAGGGTGCGCCGCGCGCGTCTAGTTCGCCGGGAGCCAGCCACGCACGTTGGAGTCCATCGGATCGCTCGAAATAATCATCGTGTGAGTACGACTGCACTTCTGGCAGTCGAACGTGCGGTATTCAAAACCCGACGGTCCCGCCTCAGTTTTCGAATGAAGCATGCGGGGTTCGTGGCACCTTGGGCAGCGGGGCCAATCGATATGGGAAAAGTGGGTTGATGGAACCGGCTTATGTTCGGACATAGCGCAACCCCAACTCAGGCGGGAGCGTTACCGAACTCTCTGTCGCCGGAAACTGCCAAGGGCGCGCACGGCGATAATCCGATACTCGCACGGCTGGCACGGGTTCTCATGGTCAAATTCGCTCGTTTTCGAAAATAAAGGAGCGTACCTGGGGCCGACCGCATGTGTTGCGTTGCCATCGCAGGTGCCGGGAGGGGAGCCCGCGCAGCGCCGGACGCAACAAGGCCGCCGGGTTGGAAACCGGCGGCCTGCAATCGTTGGGCTTGCGGGGCGCTGCGTAGCCGCGCGAAGCGTGGCCATTGCGATGCGCTGCCGAGCGTTGCGATGACAATGACAGACCATGCCTGCCTTGCCGTGCCTTGCGACGTGCACGAATGCCCGTCGCAGTTTGTCGGACAACGATCAATCCGACGATCAAATGTTAGCCCGACCGGCGACGATGTGAAGTCTCAAAATGGACAGTTCGCGCAATTTATTCTTTAAAAGGACAGCCTCGCTGTCAAAACTTTCATTGCGATCCCATAGACGTGGTGCCGTTCGATGGTGATCCATTTTAGCGGGGGAAAAGTCCGCTCCGTGAGCGTTATGGCTCAGCTTGTCAATGCAATCCATGGTAGTGCGACGCCGAGAACGGGGAGCATTGTCATGGAACATTTTGCCCATCAACAAAACCTGGCGCATTGTCGACGGCAGCTTGCCGAGGCTGAACTTGCCACCTCGAGCGATGAAATACGTCACAGCATGCTGATGAGGCTGTTGGCCGAGGAAGAGGCCCACGGGCTGCCGATTACCGATGACGGCGACCGGGCACTGAATGCCAACGGCGACGCTCGCTGAACTGGCTTTCACTCGCGATCAACGAACTCGCGATGGCGTGTGCGCAATCGTTTAGCCGCCGGAGCCCTCGACAGTGTGTGCAGCCAGCCACTTCTTGTTCTTGAAGAGCGCGCGAAACAACAGCGCAACTTGCCGATGATGATTTCGCTCGGAGCCCGGCGGAAACGAACGGGCAAGGCGCAGAATGTTGCGCCGGTGATCGTTGAGGTCCGCTCTGCGGTAGAGCGGCTGGTCCAGCGGCAGTTCACGAGCAACAGACGGCATGGCAGCCACCCATTCGACTCTCAGTCACCGGGTGATGCCGGTGATCGAATCAATCTGCCATTCCAGATCCGGAGTCGATGATCAAATTTGCTCAATTTCAAAGACAATGAGGGTGGTGGCTAACGCCGCCGCTGGAAATGAACCTTGGCCTTGCCGCAAAAGAAAAGCCCGCCGGGTTGAGACGGCGGGCCTTAATCAATACTCTCGCGGTGTGAGTTACGAGGTCCGCGATTGGTAGGACGGTACGGCAGACCCCTTAACAAAAGCTGAGAGTTGGTTTTCCTTTTCCCGAAGCGGCGTTAGAACATTAGAAAGCCCGGGAGGGAGATGCAGGCGCGTACCAACGATGTCCCCCACTGCCCGAAGGATCGTGTTCGCATCGGACGCGCTGTCGCGAAACTGCGAACCTATCGGCAGACACGGCGCCGTCCGTCGTAGCCCCTGTAGGTTCCGGATGCTGAATCGTAGGTCCGATAGCTCTTGCAGTTGTCTGAGCGCATGGCGCGCTGGTGCGGCTCGTGCTCAACGCGCTTCTGCAATGTTTCAACCGGTTTATTCGCCGGTTTGCGGTCCTCTGGCGCCACGCTTTCCGATTGTCTTGCGGCGGACTTCTGCTCCACGGCCGCGGGCTTCTGCTCCACCGCGGCGGGCTTCTCCTCGACAGCGGCGGGCCTTGCCTCCACAGCAGCGGGTTTCTCTTCTGCAGCGGCGGGCTTTGCCTGCACGGCGGCCGGTTTCTGCTCCACAGCAGGTTTGTCCTCCACCGCCGCTCCGCGGTGTCGTTCGATAAACTCCTTGCATTGAATCGGAAAAACGATCTCCCCAGCAGTGGTCATCCCGATCGGCATACAGCCGCCGGGCGGCACGTCGTCGTTCGCTGATGGTTGCGCTGGAACGGAGCCTGGATTCACTGCGCCGGTTGTCTCAGCGAGAGCCGCGCCGCTCATCACCGAGAGGAGGAGAGCCAATAGCCACTTCATAAGCATCTCTCAATCAACGTTCTGGGGCATGTACCATCACAATTCGTAACAAACCGGGTCGTCAACTTGTCAACACCGTGACCGGCAGCGCCACGTTCCGGCCTCAATCCATGGCTTGGCGGGTCCGAACGCGCTTCAATGACGCATGACTGAACGCACTTAGGTTAAGTCGGGTGCTTGCTGCCGTGTCGCGTCTTCATGACTTACGGCACGCGCGCTTAATACGCACGCCGGTGCCGAAGGTAAATTGCGTAGTCAGAATTATAGTCGCGCGTCGGCAGAGGAGCCGACGCGGCCACGATGCTGCAACGCAATGAATTAACGCGGCCGATATGAACCTCGCTCCGTGCGTCCAAGCCCGCTTGACCACGCAAATCCGGAAGCTGCAAGATGCCGCCGATCACGGCCAGGCTTAATCCGTTGCGGTTCTTCCAAGAGAACGGTGAGCGATGATGAGTATCTTCGGGCGGAAGGTCGATGACGATTTCGATTCGCTGACAAATGCGATTGGACGGCTATTGCATGGCAAAGGCGCGGACCTCCAGCGCGCGGTGCTGACCGATATCGTATCGAGGTGGATCATGGGCCATCATCCCTCATTGCGCCGCCAGGCGCTGGCGACGCATGTCCAGGCGGTGCGCGACCTGATCGAATTGAACGAGGAAGCGCTGTCCGCCCGCAACAGAGGCGAGCCGGAGGATTGGTGACGGCATGGCCAGCTTGCACGTGCCCTGATGCTTGCAAAATCCGGCGACGGTCAGCGCTGATGCTCACCGCCATTACTTATCTGACAATGCCGAGCCGATATTGAACGCGCCGGAATCTCGGATCGTGCGTGGTGTCATTCGAAATTCGATTGAGCGCCCTGTCAGCTGCCAGCGTGAGAGGCGTATCGGTGATGACCGCGCAGGCGTCCTGCCTCCCCACAATTGTGCCCGAATCCAATGGTGTCTCGACACGATTGTTATCGGTGCCGGCAGCGCAATTGCGCGGCGAAAGAATGCCCCAAGTAAAGGGCAAGCTCCGGCACCCCTGTTGTTGTGAGTGAGGGCAGAATGATTGACACCGGCACGGGCGACAAGGTTGGGCCGACTCTCATCATCAAGCCGCTCACAGAGTGCAGCGCGGGCGAACTTATTCGCCTGACCAGCGGCGCCTGGGCGATCGTGGCGGATGATTCAAGGGCCAGAAGAATTTTCGTCATCTCCGGTGATGACGCGCCTGTCACATTTGTCCTGCCAGAAGACAATAGGGAATCGTGTCTAAGCTACGGGACCGGATTTCGAGTGGTGTCGGTACATGCGAGCTTTGTCGGGATCCACACCTATGGCCGTGAGGGATTCGATCCGATTGGAAAGCTGATCGTTTCCCGACCGTTCGTAAACGGCGAGCGCACAAGGCGCTACTTCGCAGCACCGGCTGACCAGCCTCTGTTCCTTGATCTGGACAGTTTTCAGATCGTCTCGGAACCGCGTGGATATCGCGCGTCGTTTCAGGATTGGGAAGTGTCGATCAGTGGGCCCGGCCCCCATGAGATGGTCACGCTCGTTAAGTCCCCGGTTCGCGGGTCGCGCCCGCGTGCGCTCTCTGCCTAGGTCGGTTCAATTCCGGGGCAGGCTTTCGCTTGAAACGCTCTAGCCCTGGCCGTCCCCAAGGCCGTATTCCTCATAAATGCTCAGTGGATCGATGTCGGGAAACAACCTGCACTTTGCCTGGGCGAGATGCAGGGTGACGGTTCCAGGTTGGCAACCAGCGGCCAACAGCTTCCTGATATCCTCCATGTGGGCCTGCGGCTGGTGTTTCCGTGGAAGCTGCTCAAGCGCGACCAGCGCCGTTGCCAGTGCTTCGGTGAAAACCCATTCGTCGTGGCCTGTGATTCCCTTTTTTGGCATCAGCCCGTCCCCGCCTCTTGCCAGTCGTTGTCAGCATCGTCTCGCTCCGATCAATCGAGAAGCGAGCCCCCCATCTTAGGGGGAAGTTGAACTTTTCAAAGGCGACGTCGTCGCTCGGCCAGCACAAGGAGGCCGCGTTCACAGTCGGCCATGTGACGTTTTAATGGGCACGCCGTGGGGGTGTAGCCGGTCAACCGCCTTCCAACGCCACGCTTGGGTCGTCGCCAGCGGCGGGCGTCCCGACCAAGGCCCGCCAAACATAAATTGTGAAAGATGAGCAAAATTGACCAGTTATCGGTGACTGGGAGTTCGTAACGCTCCCACCGCAGGGAAGCGCCATGCGCGAATATCAGCCGGTCTCCCCTCCCCACCTCTCGGCGATTGAGCGGCCTCGCTGCCTGGCGTGCGATCACCAGCGAATGCTTCTCTCCAAGATCGAGGGGGGTATCTTTGACTCCAGCCGGAAGCGCACGCTCGCATGCCGCCCCCTCAATTTTCTGAGACTGAGCAAAATTGACCAGCATCCTGCTCCGGGAGCGGCGCAAACTACGCCATCACCGCTCCGCCAATGGCATTTCATCGGTGACAGAGAGTTCGGTAACGCTCCCGCCGCATCCCACGGGAGGCATCTGTTGCTCGATCCGCAAGCGTCCACCCTATCGCATCGCGCGGCGGCGCGGCCTCGTTGTCCCAAATGCCAGTCGCGCATGGAAGTCCAGCGTATTACCGCAGCCCGTCCCGGCTTTGAGCACTGGACACTGAGATGCGTCAAATGCGGCCTCATCAACGAGGCGCAGGTCAGCACCGACCCGATGAAGTCCGATGCTATCGGCTGGGTGAACAGCGACCTGAGAACGCCAGAGTAAGGACGATGACATGACCGAACCGACGCGCAACGATCCGGATCGTCACGATTGGGCTGCCCGGGCAGCCCAGGCTCTGGCGGAGGCAAAAAAGTTGCCGCCCGGATCGATGCGATGTGAAGCCATCACAAAAGCCCGACAACTTCGCGCTGCCGCGGAGATGAAAAAGTGGCTGACGACGAAAGAGCCGACATCATGACGCAAACTGCCCCATCATTATGTCCGGATCCAGAACTCGCGCCCTCCCCCTGCACAAAATGTGGCGCGGTGGTGCATCTCGCGCGAGTCGAACCAGCAAAACCCGACTTCGACTTGCGCACCTTCGAATGCACCTCGTGCAACAACGTTGATCAATACATTGTCGAATACGGCACGAACGCTGCGTGGGCACTGATCGTCAGATAATCGCTGACGATGATGCGGCGGATCATTCCAAAAAAAACCAAGCCTGCGGTTGGTTTGATTTACGCGAGCTCGCCGGTCAGGCGGCGATTTGGCGTCACCAGTTGTGCCTGCTTCCAGGAAAAAAAGGACACTTTCCGGTACAACCAAAGAACCTGTTCTGTTTTGAACAGACCTTTTCTTCGCCGCTGAATAGCTTGATTGCAGGCGAGTCGGAGGGTCTACACATGAACCGCAGGGGTGTTGAATTCAGCCTTACCCAGGTAGAGCCGGGGTTGTGGAAATGGGAATTCCAGATCGGCGATACCGTTACGATCGGCAAGACGCAATCGAATCTCATGGGCATGGCGGCCCGCAGAGTTCAACAGCGGATTGACCGTGAGCTTGGAAAGCCACGCGACCTGACTTGTGGCCGGACACCATTCGAGCGCGCGGCTCAACGGCGCGGTTTTGCGATGCGCCCCTGATCGTTTTAGGGGAGCGGCCAAATCTCCGCATATCAAAACGTATCTGCTTTTCGCTTGGCTCAAAAAATTTCATCTGACCGCGGTCGGTGTGAGCAACAGCCCGAACACCCAACTGCAAATGTCACAGCGCCAAAAAAACTGCGACGATGAGCAATTTTGAACAGCGCGTTATGAGCCGTTTCGCTCATCTTATTTTTTTCTAAACTTGGAGGGTCTGATGCATACAAAAGACATTCTTGCTGACGCATTGCGCGACGCGGGCCTGCCGATAATGGCGGCACGCGCCGCTGAGGGGTACTATCACGACTATCTGTCGCCGCTTGCGATGCCCGAAAAGATGCTCTGCGACGAGCTGATGAGCGCCGGCACGTCCGCCGCTCTCGCGCTTTGCGAACGCGTGAAGCAAGGGGACTATGACGCGAGCGAAGAAGAAGAGGAAGCGTGGGCGGCAAGCCCGGAAGGTGTGGCGGCCATGCAGGCGTTTGCTGTGCGATTCATTCAAAAGAGAGCCTAACGAGGCTGCGCCTCAGACCGACGAGGCGTGATAGGGAAGTGGCTCCGATCGCCGGTTCATGACGAGCTTTGGTAGAACCAAGCTCAGATGGGACCGATGAACGGTCTAGACGCCTGCAAGAGGCAAAACCTGCACGACCGGAGCCGAGCAGATGATAGCACAGAGCGTGGCCGAGATCATCAGCCGTGTCAGGCTGACGGTCGAGGGGATCGACCGGATGTACCTCAACGTGTTCGTGCCGGACTTGCAGTACGAGCAGGGAATCGTCCACTTCTTCCGCACGCATCGTGGTTGTGGCGGGCTGCGCGGTCCGCGAGCTACGGCTTGGCAAGCCATGCTGCGCTCATCAACGGGAAAGACAGCCGCAAGGGCCGACGCGGCTCTCGCTTCCAACTAAAATATCGAAAACAACCCCATGCAAAGTAGCTTGGCGGTCGCTGGCATGGATGCTTTGAGCTATCCCTGCGAAAACATTTTGACACGTCGGGCAAATCAGCGGCACTATTCCATCATCGCAAGACGGCCATGGCCCTGCCCGACAACGGGCTCTCGAGGGTTCGAGCCCCTCCGCGCCGATCATGAAGCGCTTTGGCAATCGGGTGCTTCGTTGCGAGAGCCGCCTGTGTCTGGTGTTCAGGCCGACCGACACGATGTGACCGATTGCCTTTTTGACAATATCCGCTTGTAAAGTCTTGATCGTTCGCAGATGTTGCGTTCCTTTCGGAGAGCAATCGCATGTCCGGCCGCGAACAAGAACCATCAAGGAAACCCCTGCCCTCCAGGCCGCCATTGCCAAACCGACCCGACGAACCGGTCCGACGTCCAGAGCCGACGCGGAAGTGAAAAGTCCAGCGCGGACTTTTTCCATTGCCGGTTCCCGAATTAACCCGCAGCGCCGACATTCAGCTTAACGAGCAACTTTCGTTGCGAGACCGCGTGGACGCGCTAGCGTCATCGAACCGGACATTGCCCGACGTCCGGGTTTTCACCGTAGAGGCCGTCCGGCGATCATATTCCGCCTGGCGGCCTCCTTTTTAGCTTTGAGTAGTCATGATGATTTCAAAAACCGCGAAGGTCCCGCAAGCACCGATCGCGCGTCCTGGCTTTAAGATTGTCTGCATCAATTGCGACTCCTTAGGGATCGTTTTCGATTCCGCAGAAGGCGCGCCACCCTCGACCCAGGTCACGTGCCGGCATTGCGGCGTTCCGCGCGGAACGCTCGGAGAGCTGCGCGCCCTTTCCTGTTCAGATCGGCGGGATCTGTTTGAGGTCTGAGCCGGTAACCGTGTCTAGAGCATGATCCGGAAAAGTGGGTACCGGTTTTCCCTCGCGACAAACGCGAAGCGTTTGCGCGGAGATCATGCTCAAACAAAAAGATAGAGCGGGATGACGATTCGAAGAAAAGTCATCCCGCTCTAGGAACCGGCGCGAAATGGGCGTCGGTTACCAAATCGTTTTCGGATGGTCCGTGGTTTCGTGCCGTCGTTCACCTGACTCTTAAACTTTTTCGTTCAAAACAGTGGGGATGTATGAGCGACGTGCACAGCCGCGGAAACGCGTATTCAAGGCCGGAACGATTGAGTTCGACGGCGTCGGAGTCGATTGCACCGTCCGCAACATCTCCGCCACCGGAGCCGCCCTCGAGGTTGTGAGCCCCCTGACCATTCCCCACGAGATCACGCTGAACATCCGGACCGGCGAGGTACGCCAGCATTGCTACATTGTCTGGCGCAAGGAAAAGCGTATCGGCGTAGCGTTCGGTTAGAGCATGATCCGGAAAAGCATGCCCTCGGGCCACGACCCGATGGGTGGGTACCGGTTTTCCCTCGCGACAAACGCGAAGCGTTTGCGCGGAGATCATGCTCAAACAAAAAGATAGAGCGGAATGACGATTCGAAGAAAAGTCATCCCGCTCTGGTCGAATCGAAGTTAGCCGTTCTTGACGCGGTAGGTCTCGTGACAGCCGCCGCATTCCTTGCCGATGGCGGGGAACGTCGCCTTCAGCGTATCGAGATCCTTGATTTTGGCTTTGGCTTCCGTCACGACCTTGCCGAAGCTCGCGATATGCGCCTCGAAGCCGGCCTTGTCTTCCCAGATTTTTGCCGACCAGCTGTAATCACCGTCGGCCTTGTGACCCTTGAAGCTGGCCGGAAACAGGGTCGGAAGCTTCTTGACGGTGTCCTCAAACTGGGCCAGTGCCGCATCGACGGTAGCCTGATCGTAGGGCTTCTCCCCCTTGACTATCGCTCCCAAAGCGCCCGCGTTCTTGCCGTTGCCCTTCATCACGGTCTGGGTCTGTTTGATCAGATCCTGCTGCGCTGCCACCACGCCAACCCCAAGCAATAACGTTCCTACTACAACGACAGTTCGAAGCATCGGGCAGTTCTCCCATTTCCCAAGTGTTTCCAGGTACCACCGCGGATGCGCCGGTCGCGCCTTGCGGCTAGTCATGTCGACACCGCGGGCGGCATTTCATTCCGCGCCACGGTGCTAAATATCAGAGGCTATGTTGCCGCTGATGCTCGCGGATCGCGATCCAGACCCGTTCCGCGGTCGCCGGCATGTCGATGTGGTCGATTTTGTATTCGCGCCACAGCCCCTCGATAATCGCGTTGACGACCGCCGGGCAGGACCCGATCGC
>Ga0137418_10002243_pt1 | contig 17707 bp, 17 predicted proteins | sample CZODoug3_1_2_16f_FD_122242 | JGI IMG/M metagenome (GOLD analysis project Ga0137418, IMG submission 122242) | Vadose zone soil fungal communities from Angelo Coast Range Reserve, California, USA - CZODoug3_1_2_16fungal (Hybrid Assembly) | ecosystem: Environmental > Terrestrial > Soil > Vadose... | reverse complement strand
TGCCAGGTCGCGCGTGGCGGTGTGACTAGACAAGGGATCACCTCCTTAGTTGAGTGGATGGTTCAGGCGTGGACGCTCGCAAATTAGAAGGAGCCCCGTGGCGACGCAACACCAGGAACCTGCGGCGCACGGGCGTCGTTGCCGAGGCAGTGACGTCGTCTTAACGCCTCAGGGAGGAAGCCATGAAAACTGCAGTCCTATCATTTGTCGGCTCCATCGTGCTCTTCAGTACAGTCGCGACGGTTGCTGCGTCCGCTCAATCCTGGCCGGCCGGGATCACTCCGGTTCGCGGCGTCGTGACGAGCGTGTCCGGAGATGTGCTGGCGCTGAGTTCACAGACCGGTCCGGTGAAGATTCATCTCGGCAGCTCCTTGAAGGTGTACAAGAGGACGCCGTCCGATCTGGCTAAAGTCAACAGCGAGTCGTTTGTGGGTGTCACTTCCGTCAAACAGCCGGACGGTTCGGAGCGCGCGACCAATATCAACATCTTCCCCGAAGAGCTGCGCGGCATCGGCGAGGGAAGCTACTTGATGGATCCGAATCCAGCGCGGAGTGCGAGTAGCAGCAGGATGACCAATGGCACCGTCGCGGGTCCGGCGTCGCGCATGACCAATGGAACGGTCAGCACCCGGTCCGGTGCAGCGACACTCTCCGTTCAGTACAGCGGTGGCATGCAAACCATCAGCGTTCCACGTGATGTAAGCGTGACCGCTCTGACCCCCACCACCGACAAGCTCAAGCCGGGGGAGAATGTCTTCGTGCTCGCGAAGACGCTGCAGGACGGGTCCTTCAGCACAACCAGCATCGTTCTGATTGGACCTTAGTACTACTGCGACTGAACCTTCAGGGAGTGTCGCTGACCGCCCGTGCCGCCGCCTGCGCGAACGCCACCGCCGACGGCCAGCGCTGGGCCGGCTCGGCATGGAGGGCGCGCGCCACCACCTCGGCCAATTCGCGCGGGGCGGTGGGGCGGAGCCAGTTCACCGGGATGGGCGGGCGCAGCAGCCGCTGCATCCGCAGCTCGGCCACGGTTGTCCCCGCGTGGGGGAGCCGGCCCGTGAGCATCTCGTAGAACACGACGCCCAGGGCGTAGATGTCGCTCGCGGGACCCAGCGCGTCCCCCAGCAGCTGGTCTGGGCTCATGTAGGCGAGGGTGCCCGGCTGGAACGCGTTGGCTGGCACGAGCTGGGCCATCTCGTGAGCGACGCCGAAGTCGAGCAGCTTCACGTCGCCCCCGGCACCCAGCATGATGTTCTGCGGCTTCAAGTCGCCGTGCAGAATGCCGATCCAGTGCACGTGGTTCAACCCGTCCGCCACCACGCGCAGCACACGGATGGCCTCCGGGAGCGGGAAGGGTCCGCCGCGCTTCAGGTGCTGTGCCACCGTCTCACCCGGCGCGTATTCCATCGCGAGCAGGAACTGGCCGTCGGGCAGGCGGTCGAAGTCGTACACCTGGGCGACGCTCGGGTGGCGCACCCTGGCGACCAGCAGCGCCTCCTGTCGGAACCGCTGCTCGGCGCCGGGATCGTGGGCACACAGGGGCGGGCAGAGCAGCTTGATGGCGGTGAGGCGGCCGAGGTGGACGTGCTCCGCGAGGTAGACTGTCCCCATGCCACCGGTGCCGAGACGGCGCAGCACCTGGTACCGCCCGGCGAGCAGCTCGCCGACCCGGTCGTCGCGCACCGTGCGTTCAAGGTTCAGGCCCACACTCGACATCGACCAGGTCATCACCGAATCCTCCTGCTACAAAGCCTTCCGGGGCTCGCCGTAGATCACGTTGTCCAGCACCACCAGGTCGATCGTGCCGCCCGCGCTGACGTCTGCGACGTTGGGGCCTAGCGCGCCGGTGCCGAGGGTGATCCGCACCCGGGCGATGATCGCGTCGGCGAACGTGACTCCCACGAACGAAAACCCGCCTTCGTCGGACCGAACCGGCGCGCTGTACGTGCCCAGGCTGGAGCCGTCCTGCGCAAACAGTTGAATGGTGGTCTGGTCGGCCAGATCCACGTCGCTGAACACGATGCCAAAGCCGCGCACCAGCGCCGGCGTCGGCTGGCCGGCGACGCGGAACGACTGGTCGAACTGGTTGCTGCCGACCGGCGCGAAGACCTCGCTGGCACTGAAGAAGAGGAACTGCGCGGCGTAGTCCGGGTTGATCTCGCTGAACAGCGTGGAGTCGTTCCGGAACCCGGTGCCCGGCGTGGTGAACACCGCCCCCGCCTTCACGGTGGTGTTGAAGAAGTCCGCCGGGAAGTCGTTGCGGTTATTGAACGGGATGGCGGCGGCGCCATCCCAGTTGATCTCGCGCCGCCCGGCCGGCTGCTCGCCGGCGATCCCGCCGTTGACCGTGCCCAGGATAGCTCTGAACTGATTCACCGTGGCGCCGACCCGGCCGGTGGCGCTGAACACCGTCGCCAACGGCGGCACCGGAACGGGCGCGGTGACCGGATCATCGCCGCATGCCATCATCACGGCCACCCCTGCCAGCCCCATCCACATCATCGCGCGCATCTCTCTCTCCCATGTCCGAAGGTCGCTTCCGTACGACGGGAAGAGTATTGATCGGCGCTGCGTTGGGGCATCGGATGAATGGAGGTGGTCCTGTAGTCCTTCGTCTGACAGTTTTGTTCCGCCGCCACTGATTCTTCCGTCGATGGGCGATCGCTACCATTGCCTGCGTTCAACCGATCGACCCTACTCACGACGGAGCGCAGATGAAACCGACGGTCTATTTGCCCTTCCTGGGACTGGTGGCCCTGACGGCGTGCAACAATCTCTATTCGCCGAGCACCACGCCGCCCCCGCCCCCGCCCAACTTCACCACGTTCCGCGCCGAGGGTGACGTCATCACAGTGACCAACAACCTCGACGCCTTTCGCGCCGCGCTCGGCGGCGTGCTGAACGCGCCCAACACGCCGCCCGCCGCGAGCGGCCGGCGCGAGATCAACTGGGACGGCGTACCCGCCGCCGTGACCAACGTCGACAACTTCCCGGCGACCTTCTTCAACGTCAACTCGAAGCGGGGTGCCCTGCTTTCCACGCCCGGGACCGGCCTCCGGGTGGACAGCACCGCTTTTGCGTCGGTCACCGCGGGACTGGCAGACCAGTTCAAGGCGTTCTCGCCCCAGAAGCTGTTCATGGCCGTCGGCTCGAATCAGGTGGAGGTCGATTTCAAGCTGGCGGGTGAGACGACCAACGGTCTCACCAAGGGCTTCGGCGTCGTCTTCTCCGACGTCGACCGGGCGGGCTCCACGCGCATCGAGTATTTCGACGCGAACGGCGTCCGCATCGGCGGCATCGAAGCCACCGCCCAAAGCGGCGCCCAGGGCTTTTCGTTCCTCGGCGCGGTGTTCGATTCGCCGATCGTCGCCCGGGTGCTGATCACCAGCGGCGACGCCGCCTTGAGCGCGACCGGCACCGATGTGAGCGCCGGCGGCAGCAACGACCTCGTCGTGATGGACGATTTTGTCTACGGCGAGCCGCAGCCGCTGCCGGGCCAGGGCGGTGGAGCGGTCGGCCAGGTCACTGTGGGGAACGTCTTCTTTCGGAGTGCCCACAACGGAAGCCAGAACCCCGCCGTGGACACCATCGCCGCTGGCGGCAGCATCACGTGGGCCTGGAACGCCGCGGGCTCGCACAGCATCCAGTCGATCGGCGTCCCGGACATCTTCCGGAACAGCGTGGTGATGGCCGGGGCCAACGATACCTACACGGTGACGTTCCGCAATCCCGGAACCTACAGCTACCAGTGCGGGGTCCACGGGTCGGCCATGACCGGGCGGATCGTGGTGCAATAGGAAGGCGCGGGCGGGGCCTCCTTCCTTGGAGGAGGCGTCCTCCGCACCTTTCGCCAGGAGACTCGATGCCGACAGCGTTGCCGGAACCAACCCAGCTCAACACCCCCGAGCTCCTGGAAGCGTTCTTCGAGCGCTCCCAGGACGGGTTTTTCTTCATGATGCTCGATCAGCCGGTCGAGTGGGGGCCGGGAGTCGACCAGGACGCGGTGCTGGACTACGTCTTTTCCCATCAGCGCATGAGCAAGGTGAATCCGGCGATGGCGCAGCAATTCCGCGCCAAGCCGGCTGAACTGATCGGCATGACGCCGAGAGACTTCTTCCGGCACGACATCGCGGCCGGACGCCGGGGCTGGCGCAGGCTGTTCGACGCCGGTCACACGCACAGCCTCACCAACGAGCGCCGGCTCGACGGTTCGATGATGTGGGTGGAAGGCGACTACATGTGCTTCTACGACGCCGCCGGCCGCATCACCGGGCACTTCGGGATTCAAAGGGACGTGAGCGACCGCGTCAGGGCCTTGGAGGAACTGGAGCAGTCCCGGGCCGAGCTGCGGGCCCTCGCCGCCCGGCTGCAGGCGACCCGTGAGGAGGAACGCACCCGCATCGCGCGCGAGATTCATGACGAGTTGGGCCAGGCGCTCACCGCCTTGAAGCTCGACGTCGCCTGGCTCGAGAGCCGGCAGACCCGGACCGATTCCGGCATCTTCCGACTGGGCGACGCGTCGCTTGCCGATCGGGTGGACCAGACGATGCAGATCGTGCGCCGCATCGCCAGCGAGCTGCGGCCCAGTGTGCTCGATCAGCTCGGGCTCGAGGCTGCCATCGAGTCCCTGGTGCGGGAGACGACGCAACGGACCGGCATCGCGGTCTGTTTCCATGCCGACGACTTTCCCCGGCTCCCCGACGAGATCGCGAGTCACGCCTTCCGGATCATTCAGGAGGCGCTCACCAACGTCGCCCGGCATTCCAAGGCCACACGGGTGGACGTGTCGGTGCGCCGGGTGGGGGCGGTCATCATCCTCGGCGTCGAGGATAACGGCGTCGGATTCACGCCCCAATCGCTGAGTGGGCTTTCGTCGCTGGGATTGGTCGGTATCCGCGAGCGGGCGTTGGCGTGCGGGGGAACGCTGATTGTTCGGGGCGAGCCGGGGCGCGGCACCGGTATCGCGGTCACGATTCCGGTCGCGAAGCCGTGAGCCGACCCACCACGAAGATTCGCATCTTTATCGCGGACGACCACCCGATCGTCCGGCAGGGGCTGCGCCGCATCGTGGAGGCGGACCCGGGGATGGTGATTTCGGGTGAGGCGGACGCCGCCGCGACGCTGCTCGCCGGGCTCGAGACCGCGGCCACCGATCTCGTGCTGCTCGACGTCTCGATGCCGGGCGGTCTGTTCATCGAGACGTTGAAGGAGCTGCGCACCCGCCATCCGACCATTCGAGTTCTGGCCTTGAGCGTTCACCCGGAGGACGAGTGGGCGGTACGGGCGCTCAGGGCTGGTGCCTCGGGATATCTCACCAAGGACCATTCGCCGGATCAACTGCTGGAGGCCATCCGCCGGGTGTATCGCGGCGGCAAGTACGTCAGTCCGACGCTGGCGGAGCAGCTGGCCAAGCAGCTCGATGCCGGCGGGCAGCGACCCCCCCATGAGCTGTTGTCGGATCGCGAGTTCGAAGTCATGCGCCGGCTGGGCAGCGGTCTCACCGTCTCTCAGATCGCCGGCGAGCTGGCCCTCTCGGCCAAGACAGTGAGCACCTACCGCACTCGCATTCTCGAGAAAATGGCCGTCGCCACCAATGCCGACCTGGTGCGCTATGCCGCGAGGTACGGTCTGATCGCCTGATGATCCGATGTAGTCCTCCGTCCGACAGATCCGTTCCGCCGTTTCCGCCCCGCCCCAGCCGTTGCGTCTGATACTGCCATCGAAGAGCGATCGCTAGCGTTGCCCCTGTGATGGAGGTAGGTGCGTTTCTTGGCAAGAACTGGGAGCAAAGGAGAAGGACATGCGTATCGCAACAGCGGTAATTGGCTTGCTCGCGCTGGCGGCACTCGCGGGCTGCGGCGGCTCAACTTATCCCACGTCTGGTGGTAGTGGCGGGGGCGGGGGCGGTGGTCCGGCCGGCCAGATCGTGGTCGGGAACATCCTGTTCAAGAGCGCCCACAATGGGACCCAGAACGCCGCGATCGACACCGTCGCGGTCGGCAGCACCGTCACGTGGACCTGGACCTCCACGGGATCGGTCGCGCACAGCGTCCAGTCGCAGCGGACGCCCAGTTTCCCGAGCAGCGCCATCCTGACCGGCAATGGCCAGACGTACTCATTCACGTTCACCACGCCGGGTAGCTACGCGTATGACTGCGCCGTGCACGGCGCGGCGATGAGCGGCACCATCGTTGTTCGCTAGTCAAGTGGGTTGGGGTCCCCGGATCCCGAGCGGGATTCGGGGGCCGCAGTAATCTTTCATCTGTGGTGACCCCTTCCGTCCGCATCGGCATCGACCTCGGCGGCACGAAGATCGAAGCGATCGCGCTGTCGCCCGCCGGCGAGGAGATCGCCCGACGACGCGTGACCACGCCGCGTGGCTATGTGGCGTCGCTCGAAGCCATCGCGGCGCTGGTGCGGGAGCTGGAGGCCGCTGCCGCCGAGCCCGGCACGGTGGGCGTCGGCATTCCGGGCACGGTGGTGCCACGAACGGGGCTCGTGAAGAACGCCAACTCTACCTGGCTCAATGGTCGGCCGCTGGGACGCGATCTCGAGCAGCGGCTCGACCGTCCGGTGCGGCTCATGAACGACGCGAACTGCTTCGCGCTCTCCGAGGCCACCGACGGCGCGGCCGCGGGTGCGCATGTCGCGTTCGGCGTCATCCTCGGCACGGGAGTCGGCGGTGGGATCGTCGTCGACGGCCGGTGTCTCTCAGGCGCGAACCTCATTGCCGGCGAATGGGGACACAATCCGCTGCCGTGGCTCACGCCCGACGAGCAGCCCGGTCCGCCGTGCTACTGCGGGAAGCGCGGCTGCGTCGAAACCTGGCTCTCCGGCCCCGGCTTCGCGCGCGACCACGCCGAGCATACCGGCCTCACCCGGTCCGGCCGTGAGATCGTAGGCGCCGCGGCGAGCGGCGACCCGGGCGCGGCAGCGACGCTGGCGCGATACCACGATCGGCTGGGCCGCGCCCTCGCGTCGCTGATCAACGTGCTCGACCCCGATGTGGTGGTGCTGGGCGGCGGCATGTCGAACATCGCCGGACTGCCGGAAGCGACGTCCGCCGTGCTGCCCCGCTACCTGTTCGCCGCCGGCGCGAGCTCCGATCCGGTCGCCACCCGCGTGGTGCGGGCCGCGCATGGCGACACGAGCGGCGTGCGAGGGGCGGCGTGGCTGTGGCCCGCAAATGAGCCTAGAATGAAGCCATGAAGCGACCGACTCGGAAACTCGGCGCCACAGGATATGTCGTCAGCGAGCTCGGCTTCGGTGGCTGGGGACTGGGCGGCTCGCAGTGGCGCGGTGTCGATGACGGCGCAGGACGTGAGGCCCTGCGCGAGGCCGTCGACCAAGGGATCACGTTCTTCGATACCGCCTTGGCGTACGGCGACGGACATAGCGAGCGCCTGATGGGTCAGGTGCTCAAGCCCGAAATCCACGCCGGTCGCGTGGTCGTCGCTACCAAGATTCCCCCGCTCAACGAGGAATGGCCCGGACGGGCCGGCGCGCGCCTGGCGGACGTGTTTCCCGCCCGGCATCTCGCGGCGTCCACGGAACAATCACTCCAGAACCTGGGCGTCGAAGCCTTGCCCTTACAACAATTGCACGTGTGGCACGACGCCTGGCTGAACGACCCGGAATGGGAGGCGTCGCACGACACGATCGTGCGTCTCAAACGGGAAGGGAAGGTCTTGCACTGGGGGATCTCGATCAATGATCACGCACCCGAGACCGCGCTGCGCGCGCTGGAGGATGCCATTTTCGAGACCGCCCAGGTGATCTACAACATCTACGATCGTTCCCCCGAGCGCGCGCTGTTCGAGCTCGCGCGGACCAAGCCGCTCGGGGTGATCGTACGCGTCCCGTTCGACGAAGGCGCGCTCACCGGGCAGATACGGTCGGACACGGTATTTCCCGCCGGCGACTGGCGCGCGGAATACTTCGCCGGTGACCGTCGCGCCGAGGCCGAGCGGAGGGGGAGAGCCCTGGCGCAGCTGTTGGATGACCAGGTCGAAACGCTGCCGGAGCTGGCCCTGCGCTTCTGTCTGTCGTCACCGCGCGTAGCGACGGTCATTCCGGGGATGCGTCGGGCCGCGCACGTGCGCCAGAACGTCGCGGCCGCGACCAAGGGTGCGTTGCCGCCGGGCATGCTCGCCAAGCTCGAGGCGTATGCCTGGGAGAAGAACTGGTACTCTGCCTAGGACTGTTCCCATCGGAAGATAGTTGCCATTGACAACTAATCACGGGAGGTCTACAGTTGAGCATCCAGCTCTCGTGAGGAAGCATCATGACGCATCGTTGGCTTGGGATCGTTGGCGTTGTGCTTCCCACGCTGCTCGGCGCTCAAACGGGACGAGGTCCGTACGCGCGGATCGCGATCTTGCGCCCCCACGATGGGCACACCGTCGAGTTCGAGGCCGGGTACATCCGACACCTCGCGTGGCACAAGCAGGCCGGGGACACATGGGTCTGGTATGGCTGGGGCGTCTGGGCCGGTGAACGCCAGCGCTGGTTCATTTACGCGACCTTCGGGCACTCGGCCGCGAGCCTGGACAGCGCGGTGGCCCCGGCGGAGGACGAGCGGGACAACGTGCTCAACGTCGCGCCACACGTCGAGTACATGGGGAACGCGCTCTACGAGTACCTGCCGGGGCTGTCGCGTGGCACGGGTGAGCCGCAGCCCACCGCCCGGCTCGAGTTCACCACCCTGGACCTCGTGCCTGGGTCCGCACAGGCGTTCGAAGCCGCCTTCAGCGCGAGCCAACCGGCACTGCAAGGTGAGACACTCTGGTATCGGATGCTGGCCGGTGGAGCCGCTCCCCGCTATGTCCGGCTGCGTGCGCGGCCCAGCTTGTCGGCGGTGCTCGATGGAAGGAGTGACCAGGCGCTCCCCGACGCAGTCAACCGCTTCATCGCACGTACGACCGTCGAGATCTTGACATTGCGACCAACGATGAGTCTCGGCCTCAGGTTGCCGGCGCGTGAGTGATGTTCACTGTGCTGCACATACTCAGGGTTCTGCGACGCATCGTGATGACTACTCGTCCCGATGCGGTTGCGTTCGATATCGCGAGTGCGGCGTGGGGGGCAACAGTTCGTGGGTGCGAGGCACTACCCCAAGGGAGGGTATTGACCATGAAGGAAACGCCCCAGCAGTACATCCAACGCATGCTGAGCTACGTCGGTGGACGGGATCCGCTCGGCATCCAGGCCCGGACCCCCAACGAGCTCGAGCGCCTGATCGAGGGAGCATCGCCGTCTCGGCTGCGCCAGCGCCCCTCCCCTGGAAAGTGGTCTATCGCGGAGATCCTGGCGCATCTTGCCGACGTGGAGATCGTCACGAGCTGGCGGATCCGGATGATTCTCGGGGCGCCGGGAACCCCCATGCAGGCCATGGATCAGGATGCATGGGTTACCGCCGGGCACTACGACAAACGCGATTCTCGCAAATCCGTCGAGGTCTTCCGCGTCCTCCGCGAGATGAACTTGGCGCTGTTCGCGACCCTGACGCCGGAACAGTGGAAACACCATGGGATCCATTCCGAGCGTGGTGCAGAGACCGTGGAGCACATCGTCCGCTTATACGCCGGTCACGACCTGAACCATACCCGTCAAGTCGAACGGATCCTTGCGCCGACCGGACCCTAGGTGCGTCTCAGCCTTCAGCGACCTGGGCCAGCTGCCGCTCCCGCGCCGCCCGTGCCAGTGCGTCGACCAGCACGACGACCTGTCGCCGCACGGCCGGGCTGAATCCCGACAGGACCTTGGCGTTCTCTGCGACGATGTCCGCCTCCACCCGTTCGTAACGGCGACTGCCGGAACGAGTCGCCTCGATCAAGGTCGACCGTCCATCAGCTGGATTCGAGGTTCGTTTCACCGCGTGCTTTCTCTCCAAGGCGTCGACCACGCGACTGAGCGTGCTCTTATCGAGACACATCGCCGCGGCCAGCTCGTTCAGCGTGAGTGATCCGCGCCGGATGAGGATGTCCAGGACATAGCACTGGGTAATGGTGAGACCGTGATAGCCGACGCGATCCCGATCGCGGAACTGATAGACGCGTAGGAGCTCCGTCATCACTCCGTAGAGGGCAGCGGCGTCGCGTTCCAAGGGTGGCTGCTTCACAGCGCCGCGCTTCCCACGTGATGCGATATAGTTGACCATGACAACTAATATAGCGCATGCACCTGTGTCACTACCCGAAGCATGGCCTCCAAGCTGCGCTCTACATCCTCCTCCGTCGTGGCCCACGAGGAGACGCCGTTCGCAGCAGATCTTCCATCCCGCTACGATAGCCCCGGTCACAGATGCCAGGTAGAGCCACCAGCGGGAACCGCGGTCGCGGGTACATAGTTGTATATACACATAGTTATTCGGTAACCCCTTTGCTGAGGACCGCGCCATGACCGCCGCAACCATCGCCACTCCCCGCTTGCCCCGAGCCGCCGGCGTCGCCGTGATCGTCTGGCTCGCGCTTGCGCTCCTCGCCGGAGCCACGGGCTTCCTCGCCCGGCTCCCGTTCCCGGGGCCCCAGCTCATCTTCCTCGCGCTGTTTGCCGCCACGCTGGTCGCCGCCACCAGCGTCCCGGCGGTGCGCGCGTGGGTCGGCGCGCTGCCGCTGCGCACGCTCATCGGCATCAACGCCGTCCGCTTCATCGGGATCGCGTTCCTGGTGCTCGCCGCCCGCGGCCAGATGGCGCCCGCGTTCGCGGCCCGCGCCGGCTGGGGAGACATTGCCACGGCCGTGCTCGCGCTGGTCCTGGTCGCGGCCGGCGAGCCGCGCACGCCGCGGCAGCGCGGCCTCACGCACGCCTGGAACGCATTCGGTTTGCTCGACCTCGTGCTAGCGGTCGCCACCGCCACGGCGGTCACGCTGCGGGGCTCCACGCCCGGCGTCGCGCCGGTGCTGTACCCACCGCTCGTGCTGGTCCCGACGTTCATCGTGCCAATCTTTCTCGCGAACCACATCATCATCTTCCGGCGGCTGCGAGTTGCGAGCCATGGCGCGTGAGTCGCTGCCCCCGCTGCCCCTCCTCGCCTGCGCGTGCGCCAGCCTGCGGCGCACCGCGCGCGTGGTGACGCAGCTGTACGAAACGGAGCTTCAGGGCACGGGCCTGCGGGCTACGCAGTTCACGCTGCTGCAAGCGCTCGAGCAAATGGGAGGAGCAGCCTCGCAAGGGGCGCTGGGCCGGCTGCTGGCCCTCGATGCGACGACACTGAGCCGCTCGCTGCCCCCGCTCGCGCGCGCCGGCTGGATCCGCGCCGCCGCGGGAAATGACCGCCGCGAGGTGCGCTGGAGCCTCACGCCCGCGGGCCGGCGGCGTCTCGCGGGCGCGGTTCCCGCCTGGGAGCGCGCCCAGGAGCGACTGCGCACCGCGCTGCCCGCGAGATACTGGAGGATGTTGACCGAGGATCTCGCCGCTGTTGGGGCCGCCGCGCGCTAGCCCGTCTGGCGGTCGGCGGCCCGCGAGCTACGTTAGTCCCGTTCGCCGATCCCCCTCCGGAGGTCCCGCGTGCTTACCCACATCGTCTCCCTACTCCTCGTTCTCCGCGGCGCCTCGTTGGGCATGGCCCAGAGCGAAACGCCTCCCCTGTTGTTGCGCCGGCCTGCCATCAGCGCAACGCAGCTGGTCTTCACCTATGGCGGCAACCTGTGGAGCGTGAGTCGGGATGGCGGCGACGCGCAGCGGCTGACGGCGGGGCCGGGAACGGAGAACGCCGCGGCCTTCTCGCCCGACGGCAAATGGGTGGCATTCACCGGGGAATATGACGGCAATCCCGATGTGTTCGTCGTGGCGGCGGGGGGCGGCGTGCCCAAGCGGCTCACGTATCACCCCGGAGCGGACGAGGTGGTCGGGTGGACGCCGGACGGAAAGAGCGTGCTGTTCCTGTCCACGCAGTCGAGCTACTACAACTTTGCTCCCAAGCTGTTTGCGGTGCCGCTCGACGGCGGCTTCCCGACCGAGTATCCCCTGCCCATCGTGGCCGCCGCCTCGCTGTCCCCGGATGGGTCGCGCATCGCCTACGTGCCCCATCCGCAGTGGCAGCGCGCCTGGAAACGCTACCGCGGTGGTCAGACCACGCCGATCTGGCTGGCGGACCTGAAGGATTCGCGCATCGAGAAGGTGCCGCGGGACAATTCGAATGACTTCAATCCCATGTGGGTGGGCGGCACGGTCTACTTTCTGTCGGACCGTAACGGCCCGGTGGGCCTGTTCGCCTACGATACGAAGAGCAAGCAGGTCAGCGAAGTCGTCAAGACCGACGGGCTGGACTTCAAGTCGGCGGCGGCGGGGCCGGGAGCGATCGTCCTCGAGCAGGTCGGGGCGCTGAAGCTGTACGACCTGACGACGCATCAGACGAAGACACTCCACGTGCGGGTCGCAGGAGATTTGCCGCAGGTCAGGCCGCACTTCGTGAAGGTGGACCCCAAACGGGTTCACAACTTCGGAATCTCACCCACCGGCAAGCGCGCCGTGATAGAGGCGTGGGGCGAGATCTTCACCGTGCCCTCCGACAAAGGCGACATCCGGAACCTGACGCGGACGCCGCTGGTGGCGGAGCGCGATCCCGCGTGGTCGCCGGACGGAAAATGGATCGCCTACTTCTCGGAGGCGTCGGGCGAATACAACCTCGAGATCCGCGACCAGAGCGGACTCGGCGAGGTGAAAAAGATCAGCCTGGGCAATCCGCCGTCGTTCTTCTATTCGCCCCAGTGGTCTCCGGACGGCCAGAAAATCGCCTACAGCGACAAGCGGCTGAACCTGTGGTATGTGGACCTGGCGAAGGGTGCACCGGTGAAGGTGGATGCCGATTACTACGAGGGGGCGGCTTTCAACGTGCGGTGGGCGCCGGACAGCCGCTGGCTCGTGTACACCAAGCAGCTGCCGAGCTTCCTGCATGTCGTCTGGGTGTATTCGCTCGAGCAGGGGAAGAGCTTCCAGGTCACCGATGGGATGAGCGACGCGCTGTACGCGACCTTCGACCGGAGCGGCAAGTACCTCTACTTCGCCGCCAGCACCGATGTGGGGCCGTCGGCCGAGGGGTTCGACATGTCCAGCAACAACCGGCCGCAGACACGCAGTGTGTACGCGGTCGTGCTGGCGAAGGACCAGGGCTCGCCGCTCGCGCCGGAGAGTGACGAGGAAAAGGGCGCCGAGCCGAAGCCGGACGAGAAGGACAAGGTCAAGAAGGACACGCTTCCTCCCCCCGTGAAGATCGACTTCGACGGGATCTCGCAGCGCATTCTGGCGCTGCCGATCCCGGCCAAGAATTACGTGAACATCGCCGCCGGCAAGCCGGGCATCTTGTTCATCTCCGAGGGGCCGCGCGTCATCACGGAAGCCGATTTCCCGAACCTGTCCCAGACGCTCTACAAGTGGGATCTCGAGAAGCGCAAGGTCGACAAGTTCGTGGAGGAGATCAACGACTACACCGTGTCGTTCAACGGCGAGAAGCTGCTCTTCCGTAAGGGCGAGCAGTGGGTGATCGCGGGAACGGACGAGCCGCCGGCGGGCGGCGGCAAGCCGAAGCCCGGCGAAGGTCCGCTCGGGCTCGAGTCGATGCTCGTCTACGTCCAGCCGCGCGAGATGTGGAAGCAGATGTATCGCGAGACGTGGCGCATCGAGCGGGACTTCTTCTACGACCCGAACCATCACGGGCTCGATCTCGGCAAGGTGGCGGCGAAGTATCAGCCCTACCTGGACGGGATCGCGTCGCGCGACGAGCTGACGTACCTGCTGGAGGACGCGCTGGGCGAGATGACGGTGGGACACATGTTCCTCTGGGGGGGCGAGGGGCCGGAGCCGAAAAAGGTGAAGGGTGGCCTCCTGGGCGCCGATTACGCGCAGGAGAACGGGCGCTACCGCATCACCAAAGTGTACGACGGGGAAAACTGGAACCCGGGGCTGCAGGCGCCGCTTACCCAGCCCGGCGTGAACGTCAAAGCCGGCGACTACCTGCTGGCCGTGGGCGGGCGCGAGCTGCGTGCCTCCGACAACCTGTACAGCTTCTTCGAGCAGACCGCGGGCCAACAACTGGTGCTCAAGGTGGGGCCGGCGGCGGACGGCAAAAACTCGCGCGACGTGACGGTCGTTCCGGTGGCGAGTGAAGAGAACCTGCGGCGCTTGGCCTGGATCGAGGGCAACCGGCGGAAGGTGGCGGAGATGACGGGCGGCCGCGTGGGCTACGTGTACCTGCCCAACACCGCGGGGGCGGGCTACTCGAACTTCAATCGCTATTACTTCGCGCAGGTCGGGAAGGAAGCCGTCATCGTCGACGAGCGGTTCAACGAGGGCGGACAGCTAGCCGACTGGGTGGTGGACTTCCTGCATCGGCCGCTCATGAGCAAGATCATGACGCGCGAAGGCGCGGACTGGAGCAGTCCGTCGGCGTCGATCTACGGACCCAAGGTGATGATCGTCAACGAAATGGCCGGGTCCGGCGGCGACGCCTTGCCCTGGTACTTCCGCAAAGCCGGCGTCGGACCGCTGGTGGGGAAGCAGACGTGGGGCGGGCTGGTCGGGATCGGCGGCTATCCGGAGCTGATGGACGGCGGCAACGTCATGGCGCCGCGCTTCGCGTTGTACGGCCTGAACGGGGAATGGGAGGTGGAGAACCACGGGATCGTGCCCGATTACGACGTCGATCTCGATCCGGCGGCGGTGCGGCAGGGGCACGATCCGCAGCTCGAGAAGGCGGTGGAAGTGGTGCTGCAGCTGATGAAGCAGCACCCGACCCCGCAGTACAAGCGGCCGCCTTATCCGAATTACCACGGACAGGACGGCTTGGGACTGAAGGAGACGGCCGCGTCACGGTGAGTCACGAGGGAATCCGTTCTATCCTCAGAATTGGAGGAAACGCTAAAACGACCAAAAGGGCAGTTCGCGAGGGGTGACCGTCCTCACGGCACCTCGGGCTAGACGACGGCATTTTGTACGCGAAGGATTTTCTCCCTCCGAAACTCCCCACGCCCTAGAGGAGAAGGAAGGCCTATGCAGGCCGCTCGTCGTCGTCTATTGGGCATTGTCCTCTTGTGCGGGCTCGCGCTCGCGTCCGCCTGCGGCGATCGCACGCCGACCGGACCTCAACCCGCAGCACCTTCGGCGGATCTCATCGGCTCGCTGCTCGGGGCGACGGGGCTGCTCAAGTGCTCGAACCTGCCGTACGCCTCGACCACGCAGACGGTCGGGATCGCGGGCGGGATCCTCAAGGTCGGGCCCCACACGCTCGTTATCCCGCCCGGCGCCCTCGTCCGGCCCACGGCGATCACCATGACCCTGCCCACCGGGCTGGGCGTGAACGCCGTCAAGTTCCAGCCGGAGGGGCTGCAGTTCCAGGTGCCCGCCGCGCTCACCATGAGCTACGCGAATTGCAGTCTGCTCGGGAAGCTGCTCCCCAAGCGGATCGCGTACACGACGAACAACCTGCAGATCCTTTATTACCTGCTGTCGCTCGACAACCTGTTCAGCAAGTACGTCACGGGGAAGGTCAACCACTTTTCGAGCTACGTGATCGCGTGGTGATGCCCGGGCAGGCGGGCCCAGGCGCGGCGGCGCGACCCGCGGCCGACCTGTTGCACGACGCGCGTGCCCAGGAGCGGGCCGCGTGTATTCCCGAGGCGATCCGCTGCTATGAGGCGGCGATCGCCAGGGCTGACCGCACCGGGGAGCGGACGGTGCTGGCCGAGGCGTTGAGACGGCTGGCGGTGATGCGCCATCTCCGCAACGAGTCGGCCGAAGCGCGTGAGCTGTGCCGCAGGAGCTACCGCGTGGCCTGCGACGCCGGCAACGATCTGCTCGCCGCGGAAGCGCTGAACACGCTCGGCGGGCTGGACGTGCAGACCGGCGCGATCGAGGATGCCCGCAAGAATTTCCTGCAGGCGCTGGAGCGAGGGGGTCAGAGCCGCGAGCTCCGCGCCAGGGTCGAGCAGAACCTCGGCATCGTGGCGAACATCCAGGGGAACCTGGACGAGGCCGTCGCGCACTACGGGGGCTCCCTCGAAGCGTACCAGGCCTCGAATGACGAGCATGGCTGCGCGATCGCGTACGCCAACCTGGGCATCGCGCACACGGATCTGCGGCAGTATGACCGGGCCGAGGGCTACTTCCAACAGAGCTATGAGATCGCCGAGCGGGCGGGCGACGCACACCTGCAGGGGCAGTGTCTCGTGAATCACTCCGAGGTGCACGTCGTGCGGGGGCACTACGAGGAGGCCCGTCGCAACGCCGAGGCCGCCCTCGCCATCTTCGACCAGCTCGACGCCCGGAGCGACAAGTCCGAGGCCTACCGCATCATCGGCATGGTGTACCGCGAGACGGGGCGCGCCGCGCTCGCCGAATCGCGTCTGCGCTCGGCGATCGAGCTGGCGGTGAGCGCCGGCTCGGTGTTGAACGAAGCGGAGGCGTCGTGCGAGCTGGCGCTCTTGTATCAGGCCATGGGGCGGAACCAGGAGGCGCTCACGCTGCTGAACGCCGCGCACCGCCTGTTCCGCCGGCTCGACGCACGCGTCGACCTCGTGTACGTCGGCGGCAAGGTGTCCGAGCTCGAAACCACCTACTTCGCGGTGGTGCTCGAGTGGGGGCAGTCGATCGAGTCCACGGACAGCTACACCTTCGGTCATTGCGAACGCGTGGCGCAGCATGCGATGGCGGTCGCCCGGGTCCTCGGGCTCGACGACACCAGCCAGACGACGATCCGCCTCGGTGCCTACCTCCACGACCTGGGGAAGGTGCGAGTCCCGCACGAGATCCTGAACAAGCCCGGCCCGCTCACGCGGGACGAATTCGCCGTGGTGCAGCTGCACCCGATCTGGGGTCTGGAGCTGCTCGCGGCGGTCGAATTCCCGTGGGACTTGAAGCCGATCATCCGCTGGCATCACGAGCGCTACGACGGCACGGGTTACCCCGACCGCCTGCGGGGGGACGAGATCCCGATCGCGGCGCAGATCGTGGGGATCGTGGACGTGTTCGACGCGCTCAGTACGGCACGCCCATATCGGCCCGCGTTGTCGCGCGAGGCGGCCCTCGCCGAGATCGAGAAGTGCCGCGGCTGGTGGTCGGAAGCGGTGTACGCCGCGTTCGTGAAGTCGCTGGATGGCTTGAAGAGTGCGGTGGAGGCGAGGCTCGCCGCGGTCGCGTAACCGCTCACTCGGCTCGCACCGCGTCCGCCTCCAACCCCATTTCCTCGAGGAAGCTCGACCCCCCGGCCTCCATCCCGAACCGCCGCTCGACCCGCGTCAGCACCAGCCGGTCCCGCGCCCGCGTCATCCCCACGTATAGGAGCCGCCGCGCCTCCTCGATCTCGGCCTGGCGGTTGTCCTTCGTCTCGCGCAGCCCGGGAATCTGATAGTCTTCCACGCCCACGATGTACACGCGCGAAAACTCCAGGCCCTTGGTCGAATGCAGCGTGAGCAGATTGACGCGATCGGGCGTCACCTCGATGCCGTCCGACGTGGAGAGCGCGACGCGCCCGAGCAGCCGGTCGATACTGTCCTCGAGTGTCGGGGGTGAGGCTTCATCCATCAGCGCCCGCAGCCGGGCCACCGCGGCAGGATAGCGCTGGGCAGGGTCGGGCTCGGCCCGGAGGCGCGTCATGAGCGCGCGCCCGCCGAGCCGCCGGATCACTTCGTCCACGAGAGGCGCTGAGTCGCCACCGGTGCGCTCGCGCTCCATCTCGTAGAACGCGAGCGCATCGCTGTACCGCCCCAGCGTG
>Ga0137418_10002241_pt1 | contig 17719 bp, 19 predicted proteins | sample CZODoug3_1_2_16f_FD_122242 | JGI IMG/M metagenome (GOLD analysis project Ga0137418, IMG submission 122242) | Vadose zone soil fungal communities from Angelo Coast Range Reserve, California, USA - CZODoug3_1_2_16fungal (Hybrid Assembly) | ecosystem: Environmental > Terrestrial > Soil > Vadose... | reverse complement strand
TACTCAGCAGCAGTTGGCGACGCTACTCAGGCGCTGGCTGGCGTTGCGGGCGCTGCCCGAGGCCGAACGGCGGGACCTGTCGCGGATGCCGCTGATCGACGCAGGCGTATTGCGCAACATTGCCGCGCTCGCGAAGCCGACGCTGCTGAACTCGATGATCGACTTGTACTTGCAGCATTCGCCGGGCTTGGTCGAGGCGATCGAGACCGCGGCGGCGAAAATGCAGTCGGCGGCGCTCTCGCAAGCCGTGCACACGCTCAAATCCAGCACTGCAAATTTGGGAGGCACCCGCCTGGCCACGGTCGCCAAGGAATGCGAGCTCTTGGTGCGTGAGGGCGGAATCACGCAGGCTGCGCCGATCGTGGCGAGAATCCGCAAAGAGCATCAAGAGTTTTGCGCCGCGCTGACGGACAAACGATCGTCCAACGCCGCGTAAGCGTCATACGAAACCCCTGAAGGAAACGATGAATACATCCGAAAATAAAGCCGCTGCTCCGGCGACCGTGCTGGTCGTCGACGACGATCCCGGTGCCAGGTTGCTGGTCGGGACGGCACTCGAAATGGCGGGCTTTCGCGTCGTCACGGCCGCCGACGGCGCGACTGCGCTGAGTCAATTTCGCGAACATCCCGCCGACTGCGTGGTGCTCGACGTGGTCATGCCGGGGATGAGCGGCTTCGATGTGTGCAGTGAGCTGCGCCGATTGCCGGAATGCCGTCACGTGCCGATATTGATGCAGACCAGCCTCGACGACATGGAGTCGGTCAATCGTGCCTACAACGCGGGCGCCACGGACTTCTCGTCCAAGGGCATCAACCCGATGCTGCTCGCGCAGCGCGTCAAATTCTTGGTCCGGGCCAAAGAAACCCAGGATCAGCTGCGCGAAAGCGAAGCGCGCGTGCGTTATCTGGCCTACTACGACCCGCTCACCGCGCTGCCCAACCGTCAACGATTGCTGCAAATATTGCAACAGCAGGTCGCGTGGGCGATGCCGCGCCAGCGCGGTCTCGCCGTGTTGATGCTCGACGTGGACAATTTTTCCCGCATCAACGATACGCAGGGCCAGGCGGTGGGCGATGTGCTGCTGAAGGAAGTAGCTCATCGCCTGCAAAACTGCCTGCGCGATTGTCAGCAGGTGCTGAATCAAGTGGACGATCCGATCGAGAAGAAGGACAGCAACGACTGGGTCGCGCGCACCGGCGGCGACGAATTCGCGTTGGCGCTCCCCGGGATATCCACGGCCGAGGCCGCACAGGCTGTGGCGCGGCGCGTGCAAACGGCATTGGCGCGGCCGTTTGTCTTCGCACAGCAGGATATACCGCTGTCGGCCACCATGGGCATCAGTCTATTTCCGGGCGACGCAGTCAGCCCCGAAGCTCTGATCAAGAACGCCGCGGCGGCCATGCATCACGGCAAGAAGACGGCGCAGGGAGGGCTGGAGTTCTTCAATAAATCGATCAGCACGCGTGCGGCCAAGCACCTGTCCATGGAGGCTGATTTGCGCAAGGCGCTGGAGCGCGGTGAATTCACCTTGAACTATCAGCCGCGCTTGGCACTCAAGGATCTGCGCGTCGAAGCGGTCGAAGCGTTGCTGAGATGGAGGCACCCGCAACGCGGTTTCGTCGCGCCCGACGAGTTCATCCCGCTTGCCGAAAAAAACGGCTTGATCATCGAAATCGGCGACTGGGTGCTGCGCGAAGCGTGCGCGCAAGCACGCCGCTGGCGCGATGCCGGAGGACCAGGTTGGCAGGTCGCGGTGAACGTGTCGGGCGTGCAATTTCGGGACGGCAGCTTGGTGTCGCGCGTGTCGCGGGCCATCGATGCCGCCGGAATCGATTCGCGCATGATTGAACTCGAGTTCACCGAAGGGGCGTTGATCGAATACTCTGCGGCGGTGAGCAAGGCGGTGAAATCGCTCAAGATGCTGGGGGTCGCTACGGCGCTGGACGATTTCGGCACCGGCTACAGTTCGTTGTCCTACCTGCGGCATTTTCCGATCGACACACTCAAGATCGACCGGGCATTCGTCCGCGACATCGCTTCGACTGCCGGCGGCAGCGCGCCGCTGGTCGATGCCATCATCGCCATGGCTAGAAGCTTATCGTTGTCGACGGTCGCCGAAGGCGTGGAAACCGAAGCGCAATGGCAGTACCTCAAAGCTCGAGACGCGAATCAGGTTCAGGGCTTCTTGTTCTGCCGCCCGTTGGCGATCGCAGATTTGGAACTTTGGCACGCCGATTGGCTGCATTCTCATCAGCCGGATGCGGCGAGCGTCGCTTAGGCGCGCTTTATTTGTATTCGGATATTCATAGGGAGGGAGCCGTCGCTAGACGGCTGCCACTCTAGGACGACGTGGAACTTCCACGCGGTCCTCCAAGTCACTGGACCTGGTCGCTTCCGCTTCGCGAAGGACCCATTCACGAAAGCTCGACACCAACGAGTTAGCGGCCGGTTCGAGCGGTGTCACCAGAAAATATGCAAACATGGGCGGCCCATTGATTGCGAGGTCAAACGGCTGGACTAAGCGACCCGCAGCAAGATCATCGGCGACTAAAGACATGTCGCCCAGCGCTATTCCGGCACCATCGATCGCGGCCTGAATCGCAAATGCGGAATCCTCAAAATGTAAGCCGGGCTTCAGCTCGAACCGCTCGACGCCAGCGGCTTGCAGCCACGTCGTCCAGTCCGGCCACGTCACTCCTTGCCCGCTCCATGTCACATGAATGAGCGGGTGATTCAGGATGTCGGCCGGCGATCTAAGCGGCGGTGCCGAGCGCAATAAGTTCGGACTACATACTGGGAAAATGGAGTGCTCAAATAGGCGATCGGAGCGCACCCTGGGATAATTGCCACGGCCGAAGCGAATCGCAACGTCTGCCTCGTCGCGTTCCAAATCCCGCAACTGACATGAAATATCGACGAGTACATCCGCTTTCGGTTCCAACTTCGAGAAACGATCCAGTCGTGGAATGAGCCATTTTGCGGCGATGGATGATGAGGCAGTAACACGCAACTGCGCGTGTGCCTGTGTCTTACGAGCGCGCGAAGCGCCGTCGGCAAGAGTGCGCAGTGCAGCGGCGACAGCGTCGTGCATGATTTTCCCGGCCGCCGTTAGTTTCAATGAGCGGTTGGCACGGACGAATAACTCAATTCCGAGCTGAGTTTCAAATTCTTTGATTTGGTGGCTGACCGCCGCTGGCGTGAGCCTAAGTTCGGCTGCGGCACGCGTGAAATTCAAATGCCGACAGGCGGCGTCGAGCACCTTGAGCGAACGGGTTCCCGCGATCTGTTTGGTCATAGCCTATCTTCAAATAATTTTCATCGATCTTTCAAAAATAGCTCGCTTTTATTATATATCACAATGAGTTGTACTGGTGACCAGCGACGAATATTAAACAAATTCATATTATGACACCTGATTCGAACTACCAGACCGACGCGAGGCGCGAGCGCTTTTCTCTCGCTTTTATTGCGGCATCGGTGGCCATGGCGAGCGTGACCTACGGCGTCGGGCGATATGCCTATGGCCTTTTTCTACCGGAGATTCGCCGCGACTTCGCGCTTGACACGTTCACTCTCGGCCTGATCGCCAGTGTCGCCACCGTCGTCTACCTGCTATCCAATATTGTGGCGTCCGCGATTGCCATTCACTTCAAGCCTCGCACATTCATCGTCATCGGCGGGGCGGTCACCACGCTCGGTCTGGCGCTCGTCGGGATCGCGACGAACGCACCAACGGCGGTGGGGGGAATTTTGTTGGCAGGCGCGGGGGCCGGAATCTACACGCCGGCCCAGTTTGAGGCAATCGAAGCATGGCTCTCACCACCCTGGAAAAGCCGGGCGATGGGTGCCGTTAATGCAGGAGCCACGCCGGGTAAAATCCTGACGGGGCTCGCCGCGTTCTGGGTTCAATCATCGTGGCAGCATGCGTGGCAGGCCATGGCAGCGGTAAGTTTCTGTGTCACCGTGTGGAATGCATGGTTGTTGCCTAAACGTGCTGTTACGAACGATGGAATGAAAGCGAAGCAGCACCTGCATATTCGACTATTCACACGAGCAGCCTGCATCCCGCTCTATGGAACACTGATAGTTTATGGGTTGCTCTTCAGCGTTTATCTGACATTTGCCGTAGATCTGGTTTCTTCCGTGGACGCCATGAAATCTTCAGTCGATAAACTTTTCTGGCCGCTACTCGGAATTGCCGGTCTAACCACCGTATTCACCGGCAGCGCAGTGAGCCGCTACGGCGTCCGCAGCCTTCTATCTGTAAGCTTGCCGTTGTGTGGCTTGTCCTACGCGATGCTGGCACTCGCGTCGAATAACCAGTGGGTGATTCTCGGCTCGGCCGTTCTGTTCGGCGCCACATCGATCGCCCCCGGTACCGGTTTCATGGTATGGGGCATCCGGCTCTTTCATGAACGACCATCAATCGGATCGGGGACGGTTTTTTTCTTCCTGTCAGTCGGCACTATCATCGGTCCAATGCTGTTCGGCTGGATCGCGCCGCGAATTGGAGGAGTGCCTTTTTTTCTTGCGTTAGCTGCACTCTCAGTGGTCGTGCTTCCTTTTTTTCCGAGTCGCGTCTTTGATACGTCGGCTCCTCGCCCATCTGAAGCTCTGGAGCCAGGTTCTGAATTTGTCTGATTCAGCCGAGTCGCACCGTGATCGGTCGCCAGCCATTCGGAGAGGACCGCCGCAGCCATGACACCGGCAAACAAGAAGATGAGCGTGGCGACTGCTTGACGTCCTTAGCTCATGGTGGGAGCCACTATAGCTGACGGTCGCGAACGGCACGGTGAGGAGCAACGCCGGGCGCGAACGGGAAAATACCCCATCTGTCTTTTGCTTATGGTCTGCGCCGCCAAGCACAATCGGTTTTGATTTAACTTACAGCGATCTTTCGTGGAATGGGCGTCGCAGTGCTCGTATGTCCTTAACTGCGAAAGGGACCTGGTCTGCCACACTGTGTCGCGATAGGTTCGTGGATGGCATTTCCATCGCTTTAATTTAAGAATCAAACATCTTGGAGATTGTCTGGAATTCGGTTCATCAGAGGTAGTTAAATACTTTTGGAGATTTGAATCATGAGTTGGGCGCTAGTCTTCCTGATCTACACCGCACACGGAGCGGTACACCGCGACGTCCTGCACGGGTACGGCAGCAAAGGTGACTGCCAAGTAGAGGCTCGGGCCTTCGAGCGCCGGTTTGACTTGATCAACTGGGAATGCGTTCGAGACGAGAGCGCCTTAATCGCGGCCCTTAAGCCCTAACTGCGCTCGTGCGTGCTCAGCTGCCAGGACTCCTGATCGAATGAGTCCGCGGCCCCTGGCTGCCCTAAAGCTGCCGCTGACCATCCGCCGGAACGGATCGGCAGACACTCGTGACAGGCCGCAACGGGGTCGGGTAGAGCCGCCGGCGATCGGTCTGTGCCTCATGCTTCTATTGGTTCCAGCGCATCATTTTGAACCAGAAGCCACGGACGTGTTTGAAGTGGTCTGTTTAATTATTCTTGCCTGGCATGTAATCGGCTGGAAGATTATGTCGCGTGAACGACGGGCCGCACTAGTCGCCGGTTTCAGAAAGAGGCATGGCATACCCCAGGATCAACCTCACAAAGTAGATTCAATTCTTAGGAAGTGAACGCAATTCACTGCAACTCCTGTTTTTGTGGATGCCATAAGAGTTCTCACCGGCCGCAGTTCGTCGCGAGACGACTCTCGACCCCGTTGCTGCCTGATACGAGCGAACCGCTTTCCGGACGCCCAGCTACTATATTGCGAACATTGTCCGCCCGCCGGACCAATGAAATAGCTATCCGTCAGTGAATCGGATGTTGAGGGTCTGCGAACTTCTGAGCCGCACCCCCATGATCGCGCTGATCATTGCTGAGACTGACAGGACAATAAACGCTGGAGCATAACTTCCTGTGCGCTCCTTCAGAAGTCCGATCAGTGTCGGTCCTATGAAGCCCCCAACGCTTACGGGCAAAGCCGGGCAAGCGCGAGTGGTCATTCGCGTGTCTATCGAATCCTTAGCTCCAACTGGCCGACATCTAAACCGGCCTCTCGATAAAACTTACGACTCAGCTCAAGAGCGCTGAATCCGTCTTCGAAAGCGGCTAATGTTCCGTTGACCGGCTTGTCTAGATAGACAAGTGCGCCGTCAACGACGAAGAAAATAATCGCCGGCTCTGGCGAATCGTCGGTGATGACAAGCGTGTGAGCTTCGCCGGCAGGCTCGTAAATGAAGGTGCCAGGCTTTGCGATCCAATCATGCTCTAGATACCTCCAGTGACCGCGTAGCGTAAAGCCGTGAACAGTGCCCGTGTGATAATGAACTCCAATTTTCGCCCCAGGCAGAGCTTTCAAGACAACCGTAAATCCGCCAGTCGTGAGATTAAAACGGCAGACCTGCACCCAGACTCCTTCGACATACGGTATCCATGGTCCGCTATCTTCCAAATCCACGTCGACAATGTAGTGTCCGCGGTTCCGTTGACTTGGCTGGAGTCCGTCGTTCACGGTGCTGAATGTAGCGATGGCCATGAATTACCTTCCCGTTACGCACAGGGATAGTACGCTCAATCCGCCATTAGCGGACACCCGTTCCCGGCCGCTTTGGGTCATCGGAAGGAAGGCAACGAATCAAGGGACAGGCTTCAAATCCTTGGGGGTGGCCCAGAATCGCTCGCCATTCGGTTTCTTAATCCAGTACTAGGTGAACTACGGTTATCGACAATCAGAAGGGCACATTGGTCAATACTGATGAGGCTAAACCCCGGTTCTCCCTGAGTTTGCTCCATCCCAAGCCCAGGAGTAAAAGGCAGCTGTGAACTTGTTCGGTTGGAGGGCTGCGATGCAAGGACTCCCGTGGTTGCCGGTTCGTCTATTGCACGTTCTCACCGGGGTGGTTTGGGCTGGGGCCGCTATCCTTCATCGCCGGGCACCTCATGCCTGCGGTTCGGGCAGCAGGTGCCGGAGGAGCAGCCGTGATGAAGCAGTTGACTGTTGTGCAACGGTTGCCGGCCAAACTGGCGTTTCTGGGAATCACGGCAATTGCGTCCGGCGGGTATCTTCTCTGGATCGAATCGGCTGGATTGAGTTCGAATTGGATGAATACTGGTCCTGGTATCACTTACTGCGTAGGGGCAATTGCAACTTTACTAGCTGCAATCATTGGGTTCGGCATTAACATTCCGGCTGCAAACCGCATGGGCGCGCTGGCTGCCGCAGTCCATGCGCGTCCGGAAGGCGCAACATCAGTGGAGAACCAAACTTTGGGTCGGCTCGCGGCGCGAATTGCGAGAGGCACCCGTGCTCAGGCAAAGGGGAATCCGGAATGCCCGACCTTAGGCGGCGATTCGCAAAATTCGAATTTCGAATAACAAAGTGGCGCTTTGGGAGTGGGGTCCGATGAAGCCAAGTTTTGATCGTATGCCGAAGTTGGATGCAAAATGCGCGCGCGCGGGGCGCCGAGCGCGTATGGGAATTGTTCTGGCTGCGGGCTGCCTACTTGTGCCCTGCGGGGTGCTCGCTCAGGTTCAACCGATGCCTACTACGACGGCTGCGCGCGATCCACGTTTGCCCATTGCGCTCGCCGAGGCGCGGCGCGAGAACTGGAAATGCTTGATGCGAGGCCACCTCCAGTCGCTTACCGAATCAATGCGGCACCTTTCGAACGGTGAGTTTGAAGCCGCTGCTGCCGCTACTGAATCCAATTTCGGGCTTGCCCCGGGCACTGTCGAATATTGCCGCGAGCCGTTGTTTACTAAGGAAGACTCGGAACGTGCCGCGACGCTGCTGCCGTCGCCTCCGCCCGAAGTGCGTGCGATGTTTGACGAGATGCATAGTGCGGCGCGCGCCTTCGTCATCGATGCCAGAGCGGCTTCACGTAGCAAAGACCCAACGGCCGCATGGAAGTCTCTCGCAGCACTGGGTGGCACCTGCTCGGCCTGTCACGTTGTATACCGAATCGACTGAAAAATCCCACCTGCTCGACGCGCCTCAAGCGGACGGTGGCAACTGGCTGGAAGGGGTCCGCGACCGGGAATTGACTGCATCGGGCGGCAGGCGGGGGCCATAAGCCGACGGTACCAGTCCGGATTCGCCTGGCACCTGGCCGCCGTTCACTTCGCGGACGCACCGAATTAGCGGTTGTTGCCGTGACTAATACTATCTCAATGTTTCGTCAGTGATTGGCATTGACGTAAGAGGAATTCGCGTTCCTTCCCGTTCTCACAATATTCCAGCGCTGCGCGATAGGCCGCCGACGCATCGGCTGTACGACCGATCCGCCGCAATAAATCAGCCCGAACCGCATGTCGCAAATGATACTTCGGAAGATCAATCGCATCGACAAGTTGAAGCGCACACTCAACGCCGCGTACTTCAGCTACGACTACGGCACGATTCAGTGCTACAACCGCGCTCGGGGCAATGGCCATAAGCTGATCGTAAAGCTCTAGAATCTGATGCCAATCGGTGCGCGTCGCTGACGGTGCGTCAGTATGCACCGCATTGATGGCCGCCTGCAGCTGATAGGGGCCCGGGCGATTTCGTGTAAGGCAGGTTCGCAATAGTGCGCGGCCTTCGTCGATCTTGGAGTCATCCCATAGGGCTCGGTCCTGCTCAGAAAGTAGTACCAGGTGTCCGCCCACCGTGCGCGCGTCGCGGCGGGCATCGATCAGCAACATCAGCGCGAGCAGACCGAGTACTTCCGATTCCTGCGGTATGAGCGTTACCAGCAATCGACCGAGCCGAATGGCCTCATCGCACAGCTCGGTACGAAGCAATTCATCGCCGGAGGACGTGCTGTAGCCTTCGTTGAAAATCAGATAGACCACCGCCAGAACTGCGCCCAGGCGGGCCGGTAGCTCGGCCGCGTCCGGAACGCGATACAGGATATTGGCGTCGCGGATTTTCGCTTTGGCGCGGGATAGGCGCTGTGCCAGCGTAGTGGGTTGCAAAAGGAATGCGTGAGCGATTTCTTCGGTGCTAAGCCCACCTATCAATCGCAGCGTCAATGCGACCTGCGCGTCAGGTGCCAGCGCGGGGTGGCAACAGGTAAAAATCAAACGCAAGTGATCGTCGTGCACATCGTGCTCCTCAGCCTGTTCTACGTCGTTCAGCAATTGGGCGGCATGCTGACGCTCAGAGCGAGTGGCTTCTTTGCGCAGACGGTCCAGAGCCTTATTGCGCGCGGTCGTAATCAGCCAGCCCACCGGAGACGGCGGAATGCCGGTCTCTGGCCACTTAGCTAACGCGATGGCGAATGCTTCTTGTACCGCTTCCTCGGCAGACGAAATGTCGCCGAGGAAGCGGGTGAGCACGGCCACGGTACGTCCATATTCGCGCCGAAAGATTGCCGCGATCTCTGCGTTCAGCTTGGTGACTCCATAAACGGGCGGACTTCAATCGCTGTGGTAGTGGCGCGCGCGGCCTTCCGAGCCCAGAAGAGCGCAGCATCGAGGTCGGGTACCTGCACAATTGTGATGCCGCCGATTTGCTCCTTGCTTTCTACAAACGGCCCGTCGGTCAGGACTATGTCGCCATTGTGGTGACGGAGAACCGTCGCCGAATTGGAGGCATGCAGTCCGCCACTGAAAACCCATACGCCGGCAGACTGCATTTCCTTGCGCAGCGCCATCACGTCGCTCCCAATCTTCTTAAGTACCTCCGGCGGAGGCGGTGTGCCACCGGCGGGATAACAGACACTCAGCAAATACTGCTTCATGGTCAACTCCTGTACTAGTCGGCGACATGCCGGCTGTCAGCCCTTAAACGAACGAGGTTTGGCGGATTCGACAGCTTGCCGACGAAAAACAAATATGCCACCGCCCGAACCATCTGAATAGAGATCAGCCCGACGCCCGAATGCGGTCGTTCGCGATTGCCCCCTTTGGGTCGAGAGGGTGATCTCGCCAGCGATCTCGCCCAAAATGCGTGCCAAAAATCAGAGGAGCTTTGGTCAATCAGTCCCAAGGCGCGCTGCGCCCATCACTTTTGACAACAATTTTATTCGTTCCGCGCCATTCTGAGTGAAGTCAGATCACTGGGAAGGCAGTGTGATTGCAAATCATCCCGTCGTGCTGACTTAACAAGTTTGGAGAAATTGTGCCGACAAGCCAACTCCCCCGTCGGTGCAATGCCTAACGGTCGGGGTCCCTCCAAAAGGCCCCGCCGTTTTTTCTGCTTGCTGGCTGGTCGTCAAGGCAGCCGGACTCACGGGTCACTCGTTTCGCCAAATCGAGCTTGATGCGGACCCGAAGGCGACGCTCCGCAATGGCGGCTCTCGGGTGAGTCAGATTAGCAGCAGCTCTCGCGTTTCAGCTAGTCGGCAACCCTGCGCCATCCGATGGCCAAGCCATTTTCCACCTCCATCCCAACGCCACCAGCGTTGACCTTACCGTTGGTGATCCACGACGCGTTATAGAAGGCCCCTGCCTTTTCGATGACCAGGTCATATTCATCCGAAAACTTTCCCTGCTCGTCGTAGTAGCGGACGTGATAGTGCCCGGCAAAGCCTTCCTTCGGTCCTCCCGTCGCCAAGCCCTTGCCGCTGTAGATGTTCTGGTATGTCCATCTCGCGTTTAGTGTTCCGGGCACATTGCCTTTGGAATATAGAACAAAGCCGATATTCAATGCCGGTCGGGCTTCCGAAGCCAGAGCAACTGACGCGCCAGCCGAGGCCAACAGTAAGGCCGTCAGTGAGGCCGCTAGGAATAATGATCTAAACATGAAATTCCCCATTTTCTTGTGCGAAGAAAGCCTGCCTCATGCGCTGCTCCAGCCGCGCCGTGCAGGCACGTTACCAGAGCCGTGGCCCCAACCGGTACTGTTGACCCAAACCGGCCGGTCGCGACTGTCGGCTTACGCCCAGCAGGTTTTCGGGTCCTGCCACGCCACCTGTGTTGCATTGGGTGCAGAGCTGGATTTTACGATCGGCGTGCAGTCGTGTAATTTGGCGAACGATGCTTGGCGCCGTACTACGAATCTCTGGTAGCAAGACATCGCTCACGCGATTTCTCGATGCAACGGGATTGGCACCGCTTTCGATCTATTGGAAAGGACAACTGCGATAGTTGTCTAGACCCGATTGGACATCTTCCAGGCGAAGGGATCTAATCAGCCCGCATCTTTGGCCATCGATCTCTAGCTTAGCTCCATACGAATCTAAACAAAGTCGGAAAGACGGGGGTAGCCATGAAGAAGTGGACGCTGTGTCTCTTGGGATTCCTTTCACTCTCGAGTGTTGCATGGTCGCAGGCGCAGCCTGCCGGCGGTGGGACTGAGAAGGCTATTGTGGTTCTGGAGAACCAGTGGCTTCAGGCAGCGAAGACGCAGAACGCTGACCTCATTGCTGCGAATTACGACGACAGGTTGGTGGATACGGACAGCAGTGGGAAAGTCTTTAGCAAAGCACAGGGAATGGCGGAACTAAAGGCGACAAAGCTCGCCAGCGCCGAGTACGAGAATGTGCAGGTGACGGTCTTTGGCGATACGGCCATCGCGGCGGGCGGCTATAAAGCCAAGGGTACCGATTCCAAAGGCAAGCCCTTCGAAGTACACGAGCGCTGGACGGACACTTGGGTAAAGATGCCGAGCGGCAAGTGGCTTTGTGTGGCGTCGCACAGCTCACCAATCGCGTAACATGTCGGATACTGCGCGCCGCAATAGAGGGCCGCCATGAGGCGGCCCTACTCGGCCAAACGCGTCAGTACCAACACTTCGAAGTCACCTTGGTGGTGGGCATCTATGATATGTCAGAGGACAATACACCAGGCGTCGGCCTCGTTCTCGATGCGGCGCGGCTTGATTCGATACCAGAGGCCCACTGCTACTTAAAAGTCGATGAAACGCGGTTCGATTTCACCGGCTCATCAGTAGGCATTCACTCAACGTTCCAATCTCTTGTTTCAGAGACGGTCGTATCGCCAGTTCAGCTTATCGAGGACAAAAAGCGCCTGCACATGGAAGTTCTACAGACTTGGGCTAACGGGCACGATCTCCCAATTGATGATGCGTGGGTCATTCGCGAAGCATGCATCGCTGCTCTTGCTGCTCGGCAGCGACGCTAGCAAACGGTTTCTATTCCTAAAAAGGGATGGGAACGTTTGCGCGTTTACAATTGATTGCGAAGCCCAGGTAGTGTCCTAAACCTGCCGCTCATGAGCGACGGCAGTAATTACCACTTGACATCTTCTATCCCCCATCCCAGTGAACAACCCTGTGCATAACCTGCGACCTGTCATCGAAACGTCACGACAATTCATCCGCTTACCTTGATGTGATGATTTTTTGACCACCCACCGCCCTTGCCTGGAAGTGCCACTTCGTCTCGGAGCGTCAGTAGCAATGCGCAGACTGGGCAGACCCTCAGCGCGGTATGCCCGGTCATCGATTGCATTTACAATTTTCTGGAGAGCAGAGGCGGTGTGGTGGGCGGCGGGCGGCGATGCTTACTCGCCTGTTCGTATCCGTACACAATTTCGATTAGCACCTTCTCGGACCAAGGTCTGCCGAGGAATTCGATGCCCACCGGGACGCCAGACGCGGCCGTCGGAGTTGACGAGGAAAATCCGCCGGGGACGACAATGGAGGGAAAGCCTGTCACTGAGCCGAGAGCGCCATTGCGCTCCACTTGGGTCTCACCAATGGGCACTACAAGTCGCTTCTGATGCGGGAAGACTATGGCATCGAGTTGATCGTCAGCCATGATCCTCATGACACGCTGCTGCAACTCGAAGCGTTTCTGGAGACGCAGGCGATAGCTGTCGTCCATGTCGAGGCCCCGTGCTTTCTTGATGTTGTCCCCGATGTTCGGATGAAATTTGCCGGAGGAAATGATTTCCTCCAGCGATTTGACGGGCGCATTGTCCGAAACAAGATAGGTGTTGATTGCCGGTTTAAATTCGTAGAGATGAACGCTAATGTCGGAGGAAATCTTCCCGCTGTCGAGGTCGGGTGTAATCAGCTCGATCATCGTCGCGCCTAACCTCCTTAGGTCCTCGACCGCTTGATTGGCAATAATATTGACCTCGTCATTGATCGGCGCGTTGCCGAAGAAGCTGCGCAAGACGCCGATCCTCTTGCCCTTCACGCCGTCGGCCTTCAGAAATTTCGTGTAGTCCTTCTCGATATTCCCGACACTCCATGCCGTGACCGGATCGTTAGGGTCATAGCCGACGAGCACGTTGAGCATCTTCGCTGCGTCTGAAACGGTGCGAGCCAGCGGGCCGGCTGCGTCTTGCGTGAACGAATACGGGATGACTCCGGCTCGGCTGACGAGACCGAGCGTCGGGCGGATACCGACAATGCTGTTCGCCGACGCGGGTGACCGGATGGAGTTGACGGTGTCGGTGCCGATGCCCGCCATTGCGAAGTTGGCAGCCAGGCCGGCGCCGGTACCACCACTCGACCCGCCAGGCGTGCGGGTCAGGTCATAGGGATTGAGCGTCTGCCCACGGATCGAGCTGACCGTCTCACCCCAGATCGCGAACTCGTGCAGATTGACCTTTGCAAGGATGATCGCCCCCGCGCTACGCAATTTCTGGGTAATCGCTGCATCGGTCCCAGGCATGTATCCCGCCAGGCTGAGCGAGCCGCCGGTGGTCGGCATGTCCTTCGTGTTGACGTTGTCTTTCAGCAGCACCGGGATCCCATGAAGCGGGCCGACGAATTTCCCGGTCTTCCGGAAATGTTCATCGAGCGCGGCTGCCTCTTCCTGTGCCTTTGGATTGAGGAAGATCACTACATTGAGCTTCGGCCCCGCCTGGTCATACGCCTGGATCCGCTCCTGATACGCCTGCACCAACCTTGCGGCCGTGAGCGCGCCGGACCGGTAGGCTGCGTGCACATCGCTGATCGTGGCTTCATCGAGATGAAATGGTTTGACTACACTCTCCGCACTGGCGCCGTTCGCCACCAGCATGACTGTCCCTGCCATGAAAAGGTGCACCAGCGATTTCGTGACAGTACCTTTTATTTCTTGGTTCGCCGCCAGATCACTTCGCTGCCGTGTTCGTGGCGCGCGAGCACCCGGGCAAGCACGAACAAAAGATCGGACAGGCGATTCAGGTATTGGAGCGTTTCGGACGAGACGTGTTCGGCGCGCGCCAGCGACCAACAGCGACGCTCGGCGCGCCGGCATACGGCGCGTGCGACATGGCAGGCGGCTGCCGCAGGCCCGCCGCCCGGCAGAATGAACTCCTTCAAGGGCGGCAAATCCTCGTTGAATCCGTCCAGCTCCGTCTCCAGCCGTTCGACATGGGCTGCCTCGATCATGCGATGCCCGGGGATGCACAACTCGCCCCCCAGATCGAAGAGGTCGTGCTGCACCTCGGTGAGGCAGCTGGCGATCGCGGGCGGCAGTGTGGCCACGCTCAAGACCACGCCGATCGCGCTGTTCGCCTCATCGACGGTGCCGTAGGCTTCGACGCGCAGATTTTCCTTGGGCACGCGCGAGCCGTCCCCCAGGCCGGTGCTGCCGTCATCGCCGGTGCGTGTATAAATCTTGCTAAGCCGGTTTCCCATCGCTGCAAATCTCCTGGCCCAGGTGCGACGGTAGCACAAGGTTTGGTAAGGTGGCGCTCATGACTCCATCAACAGAACTGCAAGCGGCCCTCGACGCTGCGGAGCAAGCCGCCGCCATTGCGCGCTCCCTGTTCCAGCACAACATCGAGGTACGCATCAAGGCCGATAAATCGCCGGTGACCGAGGCCGATGTGCGCTGCGAAATCGCGATCCGCGAGATTCTCGAGGCGCGATTTCCGTCCTATGGGTTCTTCGGCGAGGAAACCGGATCGCGCGACGCGAATGCCGAAAATCTCTGGCTGGTGGATCCCATCGACGGCACCAAGGCTTTCGTACGCGAATATCCGATGTTTTCCACGCAGATCGCGTTGATGCGCCGCGGGGAAATCGTGCTCGGCGTGTCGAGCGCTCCGGTGTACGATGAACTTGCCTTTGCCGAGCGTGGCTGCGGCGCGTATCTGAACGGCAAACCCGTGAACGTCAGTCAGATCGCCACGATCGAGTCGGCCGCACTGTCCTCGGGCAATATGAAAACTCTCGCGAGCGGCGGCCAGTGGGCGAAATATGGCGCGCTCGTCGCGCAGGTCAATCGCATTCGCGGCTATGGGGACTTTCTGCACTATCACTTGCTGGCGAGCGGCAAGATTGATGCCGTGATCGAAACCGATGTGAATATTCTCGACATTGCGGCGTGCGTGGCGATCGTCAACGAGGCGGGAGGGCGCTTCACCGATCTCAACGGGGCACCGATCACCCTGCAATCGACGTCGGTGCTCGCAACCAACGGGCGCTTGCATGCCCCGATATCGGCGGCGTTGAGCTGATTGAGGCCCGCCTGAGCTGATTTAGGCTTGGTAGAACACCCTTCGGCCGCTGATGTCCACCGCCTCGAACCGCGTGTCGTACAACGTCGATAGGTGCTCTGGGGTGAGAATATCCGCCACGCGGCCGCATTGCCAATCGCCGTCTTTGCCGATCAGAAGCGCCGTATCGGCAAACCGCTCGGCGAGATTCGGATCATGCAAGGTGACGATGACGGCGGCGCCCGCATCGGCGCGCTCGCGCAGCAGCTGCAGCGCCTCGAGTTGGTGGTTCGGATCGAGTTGGTTGGTCGGCTCGTCCAATAAGAAGATGCGCGGCGTTTGTGCGAGGACGGCCGCCAGCGCCGCTCGCCGCCGCTCGCCGCCGGACAGAGTCAGCACATCGCGTTCCTCATAACCGGCCAGCCCCACCGCGACCAGCGCGTCCGAGGCGATGGCGAGGTCACGCGCCGACTCCCATTGCCACCGGGCGATGTGCGGATGACGGCCGAGCAGCACCGTTTCCATGACGCTGGCCGGGAAGGGATCTTCGACGTTCTGCGGCAGGAGCGCCAGTTCGCGCGCGAGCGCACGGCGCGGCCAGTCGGCCAGGGGCCGGCCCGAGATCAGCAGCGCTCCCGCCCGCGGCGAGCGAAGACCGGCAAGCGTATGCAGGGACAGGCTCTTGCCGGACCCGTTCGGTCCGAGAACAGCAAGCATCGACCCCGGACCTACCTGCAAATCGAGGCCACGCACCAAGGTGCGCGACCCGATGCAAACGTCGATGCCGCGGCATTCGAGCAGCGGCGCCGCGCTTGCGGCCGCCATCGCTGCTGCTTCAGCGAGCATGCTGCGTCCAGCGAATTTCCAGTGCGGTCACGGGGCCGACGACGACTTCGTCGAGACCCGTCGCCTGTTGCCACTTATCGGGCGCCAGCATGCGTCGCCCGGCCATTAATTCCGCCGTCGGCTGCGGATACAGCGGCTTTTGCGCCGGATCGCCGTAGCCATCGGGGAACCGCGGTGCGTCATCGACGAAGTCGTACTTGTCGGTGGCTCCCACCGTGTGCAGCAGTTCGTGGGCTATCACCACATCGTTCTCGCCGTTCATCTCGGGCGCTGCAAATGTGTACACCACGCCGATGAGACCCTTCCTGAGACCCAAGGAATGCGGCACGGTGGGCGACAGTGCCGGATCATGATAGAGGACGAACATGCGAATATCCTCGGGATCATGCGCATGTCCGCTGAAGCGCCAGGCCCAGTATCGGAGCCGCAGACTCCAAAGAGCCGTCGCCAACATTCCGCCATCCGCCGCGCGCTGCGGCGGACGGTCATGTAATTCGGTTCTGAGCCGAGTCCTGAACGGTTCGTGCGTGTCCAGATGATACCGCTCGGCCTCGCGTGCGAAGAATCGATCGATGGGTTTGAAGCGCTCGGCGTCGAGCGCGGCGAGATAGGCTCGAGTCACTGGGCTATCGTCTGCCGCGATGGGATAGATGGCGACGTACAGTGGATCATGCCAGCGCGTGCTCAGGTATTGCTCCTGCCACGTCGTCGCGGCGACCACCAGCAAGATCAGCAGTAAGATCAGGATGCGCACCATCCTGAATCCGCCGCGCCGTGTCACAGGCCCACGGGATGGCGTCACTCGGCGGACTCGACGCTGAATTGCGCGATTTCACCGTCCGCGGCGCTGTAGGACACCAACATCGGCTTGCAGCAGACGGGGCAATCCTCGACGTACGACTGCTCCGGTACCGATAGGTCGAGGGTCAGGCTGATGGTTTCCCAGCAGTGCGGACAGGTGGCGTCTTGTTCCTGGAGAAGGTTCATTGGCGCATTCTCAACATAATGGCGGCATCCGCCGTCATAGTACCTAAGGGCGCGTCCCTTCGGGGCTGACCGGCGCGGCGAAAAGGGGCCCGGAACGGACGGGAGCCGGCAGGCCCGGCCACGGTACGCTCGGCCGCAAGGCGGGCGAGACATTGTGCCGCCCATCCCGTCACAAACACCTCCGGGCGGCTATACTTGGTGGGCTGGCTTGTGGGGCATCAATACGAGGAATCATGGAGCCGACCGATACTTCGAGATCTGAATATTTCCATCGAGTGGTAGATTGCCAGTGGGCCTGTCCGGCACACACCGATGTTCCCGAATACATCCGACTGATCGCCCAGGGCGAGTTCACCGCCGCGTACATGGTGAATCGAGAGTCCAACGTTTTTCCAGGGATCTTGGGCCGAGTCTGCGATCGACCCTGTGAACCCGCCTGCCGCCGCGGCCGAATCGAGGCAAAGCCCGTCGCCATCTGCCGGCTGAAGCGCGTCGCCTCCGACAACCGCGACGACATCACCGCGCTGCTGCCCAAGGCGCCGCGCGAGAAAAAC
>Ga0137418_10002240_pt1 | contig 17724 bp, 16 predicted proteins | sample CZODoug3_1_2_16f_FD_122242 | JGI IMG/M metagenome (GOLD analysis project Ga0137418, IMG submission 122242) | Vadose zone soil fungal communities from Angelo Coast Range Reserve, California, USA - CZODoug3_1_2_16fungal (Hybrid Assembly) | ecosystem: Environmental > Terrestrial > Soil > Vadose... | reverse complement strand
GTTCGCCGACCCCGAACGCGTCCAACCCGACCTCGTCGGCGTGTTCGATCTGCTGCACGAGTTGTCGCAGTCGCTCCGCCGGGTTGACGGCGCGGCTGTTCTCGTCGAAGGCGGCGGCGAAACTGTCAATCCCAACCTGCATCAGCGGTATCCTCAGAAAAAGATCGATCGATCGCGGACAAAGGCGCCGATCCAGAGCACCACGATCGGAATGAACGGATTGGCCTTCAGCGCGTCGTGCGACAGTTCGGTGGCAATCGCGCCGCCGAAATAGCACGATGCGAGCACAAACCCGAGCTTCATCGTGGCCGGCACGACGAACAATGCGGCAAATGCGAGTTCCATCACACCCAGCAGCCGGACGTACCGTCCGACGCCGAGCGTCGTCATCGTCTCGAGGATCTTGGGATTGCCCGACAACTTGAGGACCCCAGACAGCCCGATCAGCAGCGCTGGAATCCAGGTCGCAAGAAGGTGAATCAGCATGTGTGTGTGGCTCCAGACAAGGTTACCGTTGTATACCTAGGTATCGTCGGTTACCATGTCTGAAGACGCAAGACGGCACATTTTTCTGCGCTAGTTACCTGGAGGGAACCGTATGGCGCGACGAGGGGCGGCGCCCGCAATGCTGACGGCGCATCACGACTGCGAGTTTCGCGAAGTGCTGGACCGGGTCGGTGACAAGTGGAGCCTGCTCGTCATCGCCATGCTCGAACAGCGGCCGACGCCGCGAGCCAGGTTTTCGGAGTTGAAGCGAAGTATCCCTGGTATCTCGCAGCGGATGTTGACCGCGACGCTGCGAAGCCTCGAGCGCGACGGACTGCTGACGCGCCAGGTCTACGCTGAAGTGCCGCCTCGCGTCGAGTACGCGCTCACGCCGCTAGGCAGGCAGTTCATGGAGCCGGTTCGCGGGCTGGTGACCTGGTTGCAGACGCACTGGTCGACGATCAGAGCGGCGCGCGAGAAATTCGACCGAGAGCGGTCCCCAATGGGACCGGACCGTGCCGTCATCAGACAGCCGCGAAGTCAGCGTCAGTGGCATGCGCACGCACGCGCAGACTAATAGTGGTATTCCGTCGCCAGTATCACTGACCTGCACAAGGACATCGCTCCCGCTCTGCTGCGCTCTCATCGTGATAGTCCCGCCGCGTGGCGTGTAGTCCAGTGCATTCGCGACAAGGTTGCTGACCGCTCGCTGCCATAACGTGCGATCGAGGTCAGCGTAGAGGCCGGAGTCCGCGTCGATCACAATGGACACGCCCGCTTCCGATGCCGGCGCTTCATAAAATTCCTTCACGACCGCAAATTCCTGGGCGATGCGCAGTCGTTCTCGTGAAATGTCAGTCTCCGGGTGCTCAGCGCGCGCGACAAACAGAAGGCTGTCAATCATTCGCGAGAGCCGAACCGCTTCTTCAAGCAGCGACTCCAGCACCGTGCGGTATTCGTCGGCCGGTCGGACCTGGCGAAGCGCCACTTCCGCTTCCCCGCGAAGATTGTTCACCGGGGTCCGAAGTTCATGCGCAATGTCCGCCGAAAACCTGGACAACCGTTCGAACGATTCTTCGAGTCGTCCCAGCATCGCGTTGAACGTCTCGGCAAGCGTGACGAGCTCGTGCGGCAGGCCGTCAACGGCGATCCGGCTGTCGAGAGTGTTCGAGCGAATTCGCCGCGCCGCCGTCGCGATGTCTGCCAACGGTCTCACGCCTCGCTTTGCGATGGCGTAGCCAATCGCCGTACACATGAGAAGCGCGAGCCCGAGCACCAACAACATCGGCTTCCGATAGTCCGCGAGGAGGTCTTCCTCCCGAGCCTGATTGAGAGCGACCTGAATCAGCCGAGTATCCCGCCGGTCACTTCCAACCGACGTGAGTGCCGACACTGCGCGAAACGATTGGCCGGACGCGCCAATGTCGACCCCCTGCGGAGGGAATGCGTCTACGACATCCGGAGTCGGGAAGGAACGCCCAGACAACGTTGAGGCCATACCCGGAGTCTCGACGAGGGTCTGGCCGTCGGTCGTCAGTACCCGCACGAAAATCTGGCCGTATTGGCGATGGGTCCACTCCCACTCCACCATCCGCCTGAGTTCCGATGTATCGCCGGGATGTTCCCGCAGGGATGCACGGACGATATTCACGGTATCGGTGATGAACTCATCATCCTCAGCGTCGAGATTCGAGACGAGCGCCGCGTACAGCGCCGCGGTCGACACCAGCACGAGCAGAAACGCGGACGCGGAATACCAGCGCCTCGGCTTCACCTTTCACAATCCGTATTCGCACGAAGGGTTCGCGGCTCGGGAAGTTGAAGTGCCTTCCGCCCGCATTTATCGACGAAATCCGCGATCCGTTGCGATCACCGCGACGCTGAAATCGTTGGAGACCGATTGCGCCAGGTATCTCTACGCTGAGGACGATTTGATATGGTGGTCGGCACCATGTGTCGCCGTGATGAAGTCGGGCAGAGCGTTGCTCCGCCTGTGAGGCAACGATGAATCGCCCGCCGGGTTGGGCGACGCTCGTCTGCATCGCCTCCGTGTGGTCGAACGCGCCGGCACTGGCACAGGACACACAACCACCAATGCTGCGAGCGGGAACGCTGCCGGAGAATCTCGCGGTCGATGGCGCACTGGGCGAACCAGCGTGGAAAACGGCAGAAACTATCGACGCATTCACGCAGACCGACCCGGCAGAGGGAGCGATGCCGGCTGCACGTACTGTCGTGCGCGTCCTCGCAAGCCCGAATGCGCTGGCGATCGGCATCGACTGCGACGATCCCGATCCGAAAGGCGTTGTCAGCTTCAGCGTGCGGCGGGACGCGCCGCTTGTCAACGAGGATCACGTCCGCATCGTCCTCGATCCGTTTCTCGACGGCCGATCCGGATATGTCTTTGCCGTCAATCCGAGTGGCGCGCGTTACGACGCCTTGATCAACCCCGGCGATGCATCAGAAAACGCCGATTGGGACGGAATCTGGGAGGCGGCGACGACACGCTCGGCGACCGGATGGAGCGTGGAAATCCGAATTCCGATGCAGACCTTGAGCTTCCCGCCGGGTCTTCATGAGTGGCACTTGAACGTCCAACGCCGCATCCAACGTCTGCTCGAAACGGATCGGTGGGCATTCCCGGCCCGCCAGTATCTCGTGACGCAAACCAGTCGTGCCGGACTGCTGACGGGACTGCCGGTTTTCAGCCAGGGCCTCGGTCTCAGCGTACGAGCGGCGATGACGGCCGGTGGCGGCGTTCCCGCTCCGTCGGCGCGCATCGAGAGAGACGCTCAACCGAGCCTCGATCTCACGCAACGGCTCGGGACGGATGTCCTCGCGTCGCTCACGGTGAACACGGATTTCGCCGAGACGGAAGTCGACACACGACGGACAAATCTGACTCGCTTCCCGCTGTTCTTTCCAGAGAAGCGCACGTTCTTTCTCGAAGGTGCCGACACCTTTTCGTTCGGTCTCGGGCTCGGGCAGGACGTTATTCCGTTCTTCAGCCGGCGCGTCGGCCTGGTGAACGGAGTCGAGGTGCCAATCATCACCGGCGGCAAAGTCAACGGACACGTCGGCGACACCAACATCGGCGCGCTGGTGATCGGCACAAATGAGAAGGCCGGAGTCGTCTCCGATCGCGCCCTGATGGGCGTCGGCCGCGTGAAGCAGAACATCTGGAAGGAGTCGTGGATCGGTGCGATCGCGACCACCGGCGATCCACTCGGCCGTCCAGGAAGCGGTCTGGGCGGCGTCGATTTCACATATGCGACCTCCCGCTTTCGGCAGACCAAGAACCTGCGGGTCGGCCTGTGGGGACTTCTGGCCACGCGGAGCGATCTGGGCCGCGACGCCAAGGCGCACGGTTTCATGATCGGCTACCCGAATGACGCTTGGGACATCTCGCTGAATTACAAGCGCATCGGACGAAGCTTCGATCCATCGCTCGGCTTCGTCCCGCGACGAGCAGTCCAGCTTTACAACCTCCAGGTGGACAACCGGACCCGCATATTGCGCGGTCCGCTTCAGCAACTCACTCACGAATTCGACCCCTTTGTCGCAACGGACCTTGCTGGCCGTTGGGAGAGCTACCGCGTTTTCATGGCGCCGCTCAACTGGCGGTTTCGTGCCGGAGACCGCGTGGAGTTCAATGTCAACCCGACCGGAGAGCGTCTGGTCACGCCATTCGAGGTGTCCGACGTCGTTATTCCTCCGGGGTCGTACCAGTGGCGGCAGTACCGTCTTGAAACGGCAACGGCCCAGAAGCGCCGCCTGTACACGCAGTTGACATGGTGGTTCGGAGGCTTTTACAACGGCAAGCTGGACCAAGTGATCTGGACTGGAGCGTGGAATCCGACAGCGCTCCTCACGGTGGAGTTCTCAGGCGAACGCGACATTGGCCGGTTGGCAACGGGCGAGTTCACGCAGACGCTGGTCGGCAATCGACTGCGCATCAACCTTTCACCCGACCTGTCCATCGCGAGTTACGTGCAGTACGACACGGAAAGCAATTCCATAGGAACGAACAGCCGCCTCCGATGGACGTTCCGGCCGGTCGCGGACCTCTTCGTCGTCTACAACCACAATGTGCGCTCGATTCTCGATCGATGGCAGCTCGATTCGAACCAGTTCCTCGTCAAGGTGCAATATGCGCTGCGATATTGAGCACTGGCTGAGGTGTTCGACGGGTCGATTGGATCTGTGATGAAGATGATGTGCCTGTTCTGGCGCACGACTGTCGTCGGGCTGGCCGTCATGCCGCTTCTCGCATCGATTCCCGTGGCCGCCGCGCAAACGGTCCGGCCCACATCATCATTGCCCGAGATTCAGGCCGTCAAGGCGGCGAAGCCACGGGCGATCGACGGCGTCGTCGACGAGGGTGAATGGCAAGGAGCCGTGACGGCGACCAACTTCATCCAGTACGAACCGAGACGCGGCGAGCAATCCGGCTCTCGCACCGAAGCATTGGTCCTCTACGATGCCGGCCACCTCTACGTGGCGTTTCGAGCCTGGGATAGCGAGCCGATCACCGCGCAACTCACTCAGCGTGATGCGGACCTGTTCCGCGATGATGCGGTCGTGGTCGTCATCGACACCACAAACGACCGGCGATCCGGTTATTACTTCATCACCAATGCCCTGGGCACGCAGGCCGATGGGCGCATCGCCGACGACGGCCGTACCACCGAACCCATTTGGGATGCCCCGTGGGAGTCGGCGGCACGACGAACCGACGACGGGTGGTCGGCCGAGTTCAGCATCCCGCTGTCGTCCGTGAGATACGCCGCCGGCGATCGTCAGACGTGGGGCATCAATTTCGGTCGCAGCCGTCGTCGAACGCTCGAGACCAGTTTCTGGAGCGGCCCGCTCGACAATCAGTGGCGCGTCTCCGAGGCGGGCCACCTGACCTCGCTGAGCGTGCCACCGCCCGTCGATCGGATCCAGGTCGTGCCGTACGGACTCTCTCGACTTCAGGATCGTGTGGCGCCGGAGTGGAACGCGGGCATCGATGCCCGCTACGCGTTGACGCCGACCACCTCCGCCTACGGGACGTTGTACCCCGATTTCGCCACAATCGAGGCCGATCAGGAACAGATCAACCTGACGCGTTTCGAGCTCACGCTTCCCGAAAAGCGGCAGTTCTTCCTCGAAGGCCAGGAGCAGTTCAACCAACGGTTCCGGACGTTCTATTCACGACGCATCGCGGACATCACGGCCGGCGCGAAGCTGCTGGGCAAACAGGGACCGTGGACGATCGCTGCCATCTCGGCGCAGTCCGATCCCGTTGGGTCGTCTCGAGGAGCGAATTACGCGATCGGCCGCGCGCAGCGCGATGTCTTCGGCCGCTCCACGGTTGCGGTCATGGGCGCCAACCGGCGATTCGATGGCCGAGATGAAGGGAGCTTCAGCGCGGATGCGAATCTTCTCTTCGGCCGGACGTTCAATCTGACGGCGCAGGCGGTGAAGAGCTACGGCCTCTTCGCGCACGGGACGGAAGCCTTTTTCGTTCGTCCCTCCTACGATTCACCAACCGGGCACTTCCACGTCCGTTATGGGCACCTGGGCGATCGCGTGGCGGACAACCTGAACGTGGTGGGCCAAATCGTGGACGATGACCGGCGGGAGGTGGACTCGCATGTCACCAAGATCGTCTGGATTCGAAGCGGGGCGTTCGAACAGGTCAAACATGATTCGAACTACAACATCTACTGGGGTCAGACCGGCGTGCTCAGGAGCTGGAAGGTCGATGAACGGATGGCCTTCGAGTTTCGGAATCGAATGAGCAGCGAGGTGTCGTGGACGGAGGAATTCAAGCAGTTCGAGAAGGATTTCCGGAACCGGCAGGTTGGCGTGAACATCGGGTACAACACGCGTGAGTATCAATCGATCGAAACCGGGGTCCAGGTCGGGCGAAACTTCGATGCCGACTTCCTGCTGTGGACCGCGGCCGCGCGCTACAAGGTGACCTCAGCGCTCTCCGCCGAGTACTCGCTGGAGCGCCTGGAGCTCGATCCCGACCCCGGACAACAGAGCACCTGGATTCACGTGGTTCGCGCCAACCAATTCTTCACCAAGGATCTCTTTCTGCGCCTGTTTTTCCAGACCAATTCCGCCATCGAGCGCCAGAACGTTCAGGCCGTCTTTGTGTACCGGTATCTCCCTCCATTCGGGACGATTCAGGTTGCCTACCAGCGGGGCACGGCCGCATTCGGCGAGCGATCGAGGCAGGGAAACACACTGTTCGTCAAGGCGACGACGGTGTTCTGATCGCCGACTCCCAATCTCAGATCAGGATCAGAGGCGTTAGGGTATAACCGACACCATGCGAGGCCGCAGCCTGGTGTGTCTGTCCGGCGCGATAGCCATAGCCGCTTGTGGCACCGTCACGTTGGCCGGGCATGACGTCACGACAAAGGTGACCTGGAATCGCGAGATCTCGCGCATCGTTTACGCGCGGTGCGCGCAGTGCCATCAGCCGGGAAGCAGCGCCTTTTCGCTCCTGACCTTTCAGGACGCCAATCCCTGGGCGCAGGCGATCAGAGACAGCGTGCTGCGGCGTACCATGCCGCCTTGGGGCGCCGTCAAGGGCTTCGGCACGTTTCGCAACGAACAGGCCCTGTCGCAGGAAGAACTCGGGCTGGTCGAGAACTGGGTGAATGGTGGCGCACCTGAAGGCAATCCGAACGACTTGCCGCCGAGCGCGCGCATCGCCGCAGTACCACCGGAGACATCGACGTCCGCCGCGCTCATCGCACGCGACAAGTTCACCTTCGCTGGTGCGTTCGTCCTCGACGGTTTCCGCGTGGACCACGCCGGGAACATCGCGGGCGCGCAGATTACGGTGGCGTTCCCCGACGGGCGCGTTGCGCCGCTCGTCTGGCTGCACAACTACTCGGCGTCGACAGCGCATGTGTTCCTGTTGCGCCGACCGCTCGCTATCGCGCCGGGAGCCGAGCTGCGGGGTATTCCGGCTGGCGCAGCGCTCGAGCTGCTGGCCGCCGGCCCCACGAAACCGCGACGATGATCACCGCGGCCAGTGCCGCCGACAGCGCCAGCTGGCGTGTTGTCAGCGGCAGCCCGACCAGCGTCAGCGCGTGGACGTGACCGAGCATCTGTTGCCACGACACATGCACGACGAGCGCCGCAACCACGATGGTGATGCCGCGGGGCACACGCGACACGCGCGTGATCAGAAAAACGATAAGAGCTGCAACCGCCAGCGCCGATAGTTGCGTCGCGACCAGGCCGCACGCGAAGGCAAGGGCTGCGGCCAGCGTGTGAGCTCCGCCGAACTGCACCACCGGCTGCAGCGCCGACCAGAACGCCGCGCCAAAGACCGCGCCGGCAACCACCGCAAATCCACGCCGTTCACTGCGAGTCGAGACGATCGCTTCGATGCCGGCGCAGACCGTGACGGCAGCCAGCAGCGCGCCGCACAACACCGGCGTCCACGGTGCAGCCGGCAGCCAGAGGCGCGCCGCGAGAAGCGCGCACAGCTCGGCGCCGGCGACAAGCGCGGCAAATGCGGCCAGCGATTTCACCCGTGTGAACGCCATGGCGATGCACAGGGCGAACATCAGATAGTCGGTTTCGCCGAGAAGGTGCGCGAGACCCGCTGAGAAGAACCGGCGCGCGCTGTCTCCTGTTGTCGGGTTCAGCGAAAACTCGGGCGGATCGCCTTCGTAGTAGAAGCGCTGACTCCCGCCGTCGGGTGGCAGGTAGGTAAGCGTGGTGTAAACCAGCACGCCGAGTCGGCCGAAGCGTGGTCGGAACGTGATGTCGGCGGCCGGCGACCGAATCGGTACGTCGAGCAGCGCATCGACTGTCACCTGTTCCTGCAGGACGAGCGTCCCCGCCGCCAGCGGCGGACCGTTCACCCGCGCCAACGCGCCATCGTAGGTCAGGAACGACGGATCGTTGACCCGCGAGAGGTGCACTTTCAACAACCGCGGTGTCGGAAGCGCCGCGCCATTCTCACGAAGCGACAGCATCTCGGCAATCCACACGCGCGCGGCCTCGGTAGCGAGCACGTCGGCGTTGGTCAGGTCCACCCAGTTGCCGTAGTCCTGCGTCGGCAGCAGAAAATCGATCAGCGCGTTGGCCGGAACCCTCGCGAGGATTCGCAGCCGATCGGGTTCGGCTTTGATCAGGATTGCGATATCGACGCGATCCGGAACGTCGTGCGCGAACGTGCTCGTCGGCTGGCAAAGCAAGAGCACCGCGAGAACGAGAAAGAGGCGTCTCACGGCACGGGTTCCTGGCTCTGGCGAGGCGCCACCTCCTCGTCGGCAAAGCGCAACGACTTCAGCCATTCGTTCACAAACCACACGGCGCCGCCGATCAGCACCACGACGGCCAGCGTCTGCAGCGCCGGGGCCGTCATCGTCGCGTCGAAGTTCGGTTCGAGCGGGACTTTGCGGAACAGGGTCCAGCGGTCGACCAGCCACGACCACGCCGTGTCGGCGGCGAGTGCGGACACGATGACCCGTTCGAGCAGTTCGACTCTCGCGAACGAGAAGAGCAGCACGGTCACCGGCAGGAGCAGACCGGCGACCAGCGTCACCGCCAGGACGACGCCCGCGCCGAAGGCGAGCTCCGCCACGGCGACATGTGTTCCGCCGAACTGGAGCTGTGGTTCGAGCGCCGCCGCGGTGAAGCATCCAAAGACAGCCCCGGCGCCGAGGCCGAACAGCGCGCGCCGCCTGGGTGTCACACGACCGACGATGTTGGCCAATGCCGCGAGCAGAATGCAGATCGTCGCCACGACATCGACGAGCGGACCGAACCACACGGTGCGGGGCGTCGCGCCGGCCGCGACCAGTGCCAGCGCGACGACGAGCGCCGCGGCAAACGAGATCAGAACCGGCGAGGATTGACGATAACGGCGGAACGGCAGCACCAGGCAGAAGAGCAGGAGCAGAATGTCGGCACTGCCAGCCACAAAGCGGGCGCCGCGTGACAGAAACTGCGTGAGGGTGTCAACCGTGTGTGGTTCGAGATCGATCGGACCCGGGTCGCCGTCGAATGACAGCGTGCGCGGCGGGCCGGCGGCACCGATCGTCGTGAGACGCGTCGAGACCCTGACGCCAAGGTCCGCGACGCGCGGCGTGACGACCACCCGCGGTTCGCCCGCAGGCAATTCGTAAAGATATCGAATGTCGAACCAGGTCTGCTGCCAGAACAACTGCTCATCCGCTGGCAGTTCCGGGTCGCTGAAGTGGGATGCGGCCGACCGATACGAGTCGAACGACTGGTCGCCGCTGATGGACACGCGCGTGTCGGCGACCTGCGGCACCGGTAGCGCCTGCCCGTTGTCCGATACGTCGAAAGCCCTGGCGACCCAGTACCTGGCAGCACCCGGGAGCATGGATTTGAGCATCGGCAGGTCGAGTGTGTCGCCGTCGCCACGTGTCGGGAATTGAATGTCCTTGATAGCGGCCAGAGGAACACGGACGAGCAGCTCCAGACGATGAGCGTCGATCCGGCTGAACACGGTGATGTTGACGGCTTCCGGAACGGGACGATTTGCCGCATTGACAAATGGCAGCAAAACGACGACGCTCGCACCCACAAGAGACCATCGTGCGCGCCGGCGGAGCGTATCCCGAGCCAACATGCGTGAGCCCCTTTATAGTGCAAGTGCGCACGGCACTTAAAGGCCTCAGGCGAGCGGGCGGAAAGACAAGAAGGCAAAAGGAGGCGTGTGATCTATGAGGCGAAATCTTTATGTGGGTATCGCCGTCCTGACGCTGGCTACGGCGCTTGGCGCCGGCTCGATGCTGCTCGGCAAGCCGGCCGTCGTCGAGGCGGCAGGCGAGCAGGCGCCGAAGTTCGAAGTGGATCCGTTCTGGCCGAAGCCACTGCCGAACGGATGGGTGCTTGGTCAGACGATTGGCCTTGCCGTCGATGCGCAGGACAACGTCTGGATCGTCCATCGGCCCGGTTCGCTCGAAGCCAAGGAATCGTACCTCACGCGCAAGGACGCCGACTGCTGCACCGCAGCTCCTGACGTGCTCGCCTTCGACACCAACGGCAATGTGATTCAACACTGGGGCAAGTCGGAAGGGCACGATTGGCCGACGTCGAACCACGGCATCACGGTCGACAGCAAGGGCAACATCTGGATGGGCGCCAACGGCGCCGGTCAGCCAGGCCCCGCGCCAGGCAGCGCGGCCCAGTTTGCGCCACCGCCGCCGGCGGCGCCAAGGCCGGTCTCCGACTATCCGGGCTCGGGACTTCCCGGCGTGACCACCTATCACGACAGCTTCATCCTGAAGTTCAGCAAGACCGGGCAGTATCTCGGCCAGATCGGTAAGGCGAACGGCAGCAAGGGCAGCATGGACAACGAGAACGTCCGCGGCGTTGCCCAGATCCGTTTCGATCCGAAGACCAACGAACTGATCGCGGCCGACGGCTACGGCAACCATCGGGTGTCTGTGTGGGATCCCGACACGCTGAAGTTCAAGCGCGCGTGGGGCGCATACGGCAAGCCGCCGACCGACAACACCATGCCGGCTTACGAGCCGGGTCAGCCGCCGCCGCAGCAGTTCCGCAACCCGGTGCACTGCGCGCAGCCGTCGAAGGACGGATTGATCTATGTCTGCGACCGCGTCAACGACCGCCTCCAGGTCTTCAAGACCGATGGGACCTTCGTCAGCGAGACCATGCTCGAGACCAACACCAAGGGTGACGGCTCGGTGTGGGAGATCGCGTTTTCACGCGATCCTCAGGAAAAGTACATGTACGTGGCCGACGGCGCGAATCACAAGATTCACGTGTTCGACCGCCTCGCCCTGAAGGAGATCTATAGCTTTGGCAGCGGCGGTCGTCAGCCCGGCGAGTGGTACGCGTTGCACAGCATCGCCACCGACTCGAAGGGGAACATCTACACGACCGAGACGTACCGCGGCCAGCGGGTGCAGAAGTTCACCTACAAGGGCCTCGCTGCCGTCACCGCGCCGCACGAAGGGGCCCCTTGGCCGGCGAATAGGAAGTAGCTTGACAGTACGGTGCAACAACCGCCCCGGCCCGCGCACGCGCGCGGCCGGGGCTTCCTGTTTCTGAGCGAATGCTTCGAGTCTCCGTGATTCTGGCGGTGGCGGTCTTCTGCCTGTTGACGGCGAAGGCACCCGACCCGCGCGTGCGTGCGGCGCTCGACGCACTGTCCGGTCACGTGCATGATTTGGACGGCGGCGCCGACGCCAGCTTTTACTGCCCGATGGATCCGGACGTGCGGTCGGTGAAGCCCGGCACGTGTCCGCGCTGCCGCATGACGCTCGTCGAGGGCGCGCCCGATATCTCGGAGTATCCGCTCGATCTGGAGGTCAGCCCGCCGATTCCGCGCGCTAACGAGACCACCCGCCTCACCTTCGGTCTCACCGATCCGCGCACGTTGAAACCGGTGCGTCTATTTGAAGTGGTGCACGAGAAGCTGTATCACGTCTTTGTGGTCAGTCAGGACCTCAGGTTCTTCCTGCATACGCATCCCGAGCGGGCGCCTGACGAGGACTTCCATCTCGACGTTCGGTTTCCGACGGCGGGCATGTATCGTGTGCTGAGCGATTTCTATCCCACTGGCGGCACGCCACAACTGATCACGGATACCGTGCTCGTTCCTGGTGGAGAGATCGCCCTTGGCCCGACGGTGATCGCTGCGGACCGAACACCGAAAGACACCGAGAACGCGCACGTCGTGCTACGGACGGTCCCCGAACGTGTCGTGGCGAGGCAACGCACCTCGCTGCGGTTCCGCCTGACGCCGGCAGAAGGGCTCGAGACGTATCTCGGAGCCTGGGGACACATGCTGGCGGCCAGCGCGGACTTGATCGACATGGTGCACGGACACCCGATTGCCGCTATCGACGACTCCGGCGGCGGCGCAAAAGAGATCCAGTTCGACATGGCGTTTCCGCGCAGTGGCGTCTATCGCGTCTGGGTACAGTTTCAGCGCCTCGGCGTCGTCAACACCGTCGCGTTCAATGTACCGGTCGAAGAACCGGGACTTTAGCGTGTGAATCGAAGACGATTTCTTCAGCAGGTGGCGAGTGGGTTGCCTCTCGCCGCGGCTGCCGTTCGAGGCGTCTCCACGCGTGCGGCCGATGCCGACCAGACCGTTGTGGTCGTCGGCGCCGGCCTCGCCGGCCTGCGCACAGCTGATCTTCTTCACAAGGCCGGCACACCGGTCATCGTCCTGGAAGCCCAGGCACGTCCGGGCGGTCGTGTCCTCACCGTTCGGGAACCGTTTGACGAGGGGCTGCATGCGGAGGCTGGCCCGACGCGGTTCGCAGCTGCGCATGCGGCGGTACTGCGAGCGGCGCGTGCCTACAAGCTGCCGCTGGTGCCCCTCGCGGCGTCTGGTGCCGACGTGACAGCAGTGAACGGCCGGCCCGCGAGCACGCTGCAGGGTCAGCGTGCGTGGATGCTGGATTTGAAGCCCGGCGAACAGATGACGACGCCAGCGGAGCTGCTGGAGCGGTATGTCGGTGAACTGCCGCGCGAGCTGGGTGACCCGCGCGCTTCCCCAGCCGCCTTTGCCCGGTGGGAGGCGTACGAGCGGCTCACCTGGCCGGAGTGGCTGCGATCACGGGGCGCCTCTCCGGACGCCGTCAAGCTCATGACGGCGGGCGGTGATTCCAGCAACGTCTCGGCGCTCTACGTTCTGCGTCAGTACGCAATGCTTCGCGCGTCCACGCAGCGCTACAAAATCGGCGGCGGCATGGACCGGTTGCCTGGTGCGATGGCGGCGTCGCTGAGCGGGATCATCCGATACAATGCGCCGGTGGTTCGCGTCGAACGTCAAGCGACACGATGCCGCGTGGACTATCGCGAGGGCGCAGCCGTGAGGAGCGTGGCGGCCGCACGCGTCGTGTTTGCGGTCCCGGCGAGCACGATCCGGCAGATTGAAATGAAGCCTCGATTGTCTCGCCTGAAGGAACAGGCCATCGAGCAGCTGTCGTACTACGATGGCGTACGTTTCCTGTTTCAGGTGAAGCGTCCTTTCTGGAAGGCGGCGGGCTTGAGCGGTTCGGCGAGAACCGACCGGGCGACCGAAATCTGGGATGCGGCGAACGAGCAGACCGCGTCCTCACGCGGGATTCTCGCTGCCACTGCTGCAGGCGAGATGGGCCGCCGCACGCTCGGCATGACGCCGGAGGCGAGCCTCTCCGTGGGCGTCGATCTCGTGGCGGACGCGTTTCCCGGGATCCGATCCGAGTTCGAGAAGGGCGCCGTCTACCGCTGGAGCACCGAGCCCTGGACACGCGGCGCATTCGCTGTGTATCGTCCGGGGCAAATGACGACGCTGATGCCGGTGCTCGCGTCGGCGGAAAGCGGCCTTCACTTTGCCGGGGAACACACGTCGGTCTGGACCAGTTGGATGGAAGGGGCGCTCGAGTCGGGCGAGCGGGCCGCGCGCGAAGTGCTGAGCGCCACCGGCCGGGCGTGGCCGGAGCAGACAGGTCCAACACGATGATTGTGGTCCTGCTTATTCTTCACGGGCTGCTGGCGGTCACCCTGCTCGGTGCGATCACGCATCAGGCGCTCAGCGTGCTCACGATCGCACCGGCGGCAACCGGCCGGTGGACGTTTGTCCACCGATTCCGCGGCGTCGACGCCACGGCGTATACGACGCCCATCGTGGTGCTGTTCGCCGTCACCGCCATCGGCGGCGCGCTGCTCTATCCCCAGTACCGGACCGACGTGCGGCCAGCGCTCGAGGACACGCAGAACTCCGCCGCGAACGGGGTGTTCGAGATTAAGGAGCACCTCGTCGCGATCGGGTTGGGACTGCTGCCCGTATACTGGCTGTTCTGGCGGAAGCGGCAGGGACCGGAAACGGCCGCGCCACGCCGCTACCTGACGTGGCTCCTCGCGTTCTTCGTCTGGTGGAGCTTCATCGTCGGACATGTGCTCAACGACATCAGAGGACTGCTGCCATGACGGGTTCCAGGCTGACAATCTTCTCCATCATGTTCGGCGTGTTCTATCTCGCCGCCTTCTACTACGATCTCGCGCTGTTCCGGTATTACCCGGAGGCCGGGCAATTCCACTTCCTGCGCAATGACAACCTCGGCGTGGTTATACTGTGGTACGGCTGGCTCGCCACCTCGGCGCTTGCCAGTGCGGCCATCGCGTTCGCGGTGCCCAGAAATATGGCGGATCGTCTCTGGCCTGGCTGGGCGTGGATCATCCCGACGGCCGCGGTGGTTGCGATGCTGATCTACGAGCGCCGGTGGTTTACCTCGTAAGGGAGGAGCACATGAAGAAACAGCAACCGATCGCAGCCGACGTTGTGGCGATTGTTGCGACTCTCGTCCTTGCGAGCGCAGGAACCCTGCTGGCAAACGGTCAGGCCTTCTTCATTCCGGCAGGTAGAGGGCCGGTGGAGCTCGTGTACTTTGCCCGCGTCAAGGACGCGCGAACGGGCAGGCCAATCCAGAAAAAGCCGTACGTCACCATCGTCGATCCGTTCACCGGGATTGTCATTCCTTTCCAGGGCGACGCCCCAGGACATTTCAGGAGCCCGGACATCGGCGCCGCGATTCTGGAAGTCAGCTCTCGGCCCATCGACACCAAGCAGATGGAAGTCATGGTCACCGCAGCGGGCTATCAGACGATAAAAGTTGGGTACATCCCTCGTCAGTCGAAGGGCGCCGTCGAGCTCAGCGTGAAGATGGAGCCGAAAACGATCGCCGACAACGCGGGGGCCAGCGCATCCATCGCGGCCGATAGTCAACCCGCCGAGGCGGGCGGCGGCACTACGCCCACAGATTCGGCAAAGCCGACCTTCTTTCTGTTGGCGGCCTGCTTCGGTCTGGCGGCTATTTCAGCGGTGGCGCGAACAGTAGGCCGCCCCGAGTCCACAGGGCGTTGAGCCCGCGCTCCAGCGCGATGGGCGTGGCCATTCCGAGGTTGCGCTCGAACACTTCGCCGTAGTTGCCGACGTCTGCGATGACGTGCCGGGCCCACGCCTCGTCGAGGCCCAGTGCGGCGCCATTCCCAGCACTCATTCCGAGCAGCCGCGCGATTTCGGGATCGTCCCGCGCCGACATCTCCGAAATGTTGGCCGACGTGACGCCGAGCTCCTCCGCGGCGATCATCGCCAAGACGGTCCAGCGCAGGACGTTGAACAGGTCGACGTCCTCTTCGCGTACGAGCTGCGCGAGCGGTTCCTGCGAAATCCGATCGGCGAGAATGCGGAACCCTCGTGGATTCTCCATCGCGCTCCGGACCGACGCCAGCTCGGAGACGTCGGCGCTGAGCGCCTGACAACGTCCTTCCGCCAGCGCACGTCCACCAGCGGATCCGTCCACGACGGGGACTCTGTCGAGCGCGAGCTGGTGTCTTCGGAAGTACGCGGTCAGCGTGACATCGTGTTCTGAACCCTCGGCGACGCACACGGGGACGTGTGTCAGCTCCGCCGCGTGATCGACATGGAGGCGCTCGGGGACGAGAAATCCCTGACCGTCGTAGAACGTAACCGGGCCGAACAGGACGTGCAGCCCTTCGCGGCGGAGCGACCATGTCAAGCGGCGCGAGACGATGTCGATATCGCTGGAGCGCTGAAAGAGATCGATCGAGGCGACCGGCTGGTACCGAATCCGCTCGGCGGACCCGACGATGGCGGCCGCTACGGCGCGGCAGAAGTCGACGTCGAAGCCGGTATAGTGGCCCTGGCGGTCCACCTGGGCGAACCCGGCGATCCCCGGGAAGACACCGCAGACGAGGAAACCGCGCTGGCGGATGCGCGACACGCGCGATCCCGGAGCAGCGCCGCCGCACGATGCCGACAGCAAGGCGGCGATGAGAAGCGTCGAGACGGACCGCCACATAATGTGAAGGCGAACATCGAGTGTACAACGTCAGTGAGGGAGCAATGGCAGCATCGAACGCACTCGCACGAGTCATCCTTCCTGCGGTAATCGGCGCGCTGATTGGCGGAGGTGGGGTCGCGTACGTCCATCGGAACGATGTCACGTCGGCGGCTGCCTCGAGGACGACCAGTGCCGCGGACGACGGCGGAGTGAAAGACAATCTCGATGCGTTGCGCGCGGACGTCGCCCGCCTGAAGACCAATGCGCCATCGCAGTCGCACACGATGTCCGACGTCGGATATCACTGGACCAATCTCTGGTTCGCTGCCGAAAAAAAGAACTGGCCGCTGGCCCAGTTCTACTTCGAGGAATCACGCCAGCACATTCTCTGGACGATCCAATTGAGGCCCGTGCGGAAGGGGCCGGACGGAAGCGACGTGAACCTGGTGCCGATCTTCGAAAGCATCGACACGAGCGCGTTCAAGGCGGTCGCCGATGCCATCCAGGCGCAGAATTCAACCGCGTTCCTGGCGGCGTACCGCGAGACGCTGCAAGCCTGCTACGGCTGTCATAAGACATCGGGCAAGCCGTATCTGCGTCCTATGGTTCCAACCGAGCCGGGGCAGTCGATCATCAACGTCGACGGTGCGGCCACCTGGCCGCAGTAGGACGTCAGCGGAACGGAGGCAAGGGCTGGCCGGTCTACGCCGATGCCCGGTCAGGAACTCCGTCGTTCTTCGGGCAACGTGAAATGGACCGTCGTACCGACGCCGACCTTGCTCTCGGCCCAGATGTTTCCTCCGTGTGCCTCGACGATCCACTTCGAGATGTAAAGTCCGAGCCCCAGCCCGGTACGGTCTGACGGATTCAGTTGTCGGAACCGCTCGAAGATCCCCGCCAGCTCGCTGTCCGGGATGCCGATACCGGTATCCGACACCGAGACCAGGCAGGACCTGCCTGCGCGCGCTACGCGGATGCGGATGGACCCGCCTCGAGCTGTGAACTTGATCGCATTATGTATAAGGTTCGAGAGCACCTGAAACATGCGATGGGGATCGTATTTCGTCATGATGGGGTCGGCGGGAAGTTCGGCATCGAACGACAGCCCTTTCGTCAGCGCCACGCCGTGAGACGCGTCAACCACGCCGTGGATCAGCGCGCGGATGTCGAGGCGCTCTGCGACCACGCGCAACTGCCCGTCTTCGAAGCTGTTGAAATCGAGTAGGTCGCCGATCAGCCGCTCCATGACGCCCACTGAACGGCGCACGCGGTCCACCCACGCGTGCATCCGTTGGCCCGTCTCGTCGGCCGGCGCCTGTTGGTCCATCAACGCGGCGACACCCGAGATCGTCATCAGTGGTCCGCGCAGGTCGTGGCTGACGATGCCGAGAAACTCGTTGCGGGTGGCGACGCCGCGTGCGGC
>Ga0137418_10002239_pt1 | contig 17725 bp, 17 predicted proteins | sample CZODoug3_1_2_16f_FD_122242 | JGI IMG/M metagenome (GOLD analysis project Ga0137418, IMG submission 122242) | Vadose zone soil fungal communities from Angelo Coast Range Reserve, California, USA - CZODoug3_1_2_16fungal (Hybrid Assembly) | ecosystem: Environmental > Terrestrial > Soil > Vadose... | reverse complement strand
CACTTCGCTGGGCCCGTGGTCCGCAGGCAGTACGTTCGTCCTGCTGCTGCGCGCCGCCAACGATCCTCATCCGGCAGGCTCCGCATGGCTAGCCCAAGGCGGCGCCGGCGCCATCACCCAAGCCATGGCCAAATCCGCGCAAGCCGCAGGCGCGGAAATTCGCACTGGCGTCGAAGTCATCGAAATCCGAGTCAACAACGGCATTGCCACCAGCGTCGTCCTCAGCACGGGAGAGGAAATCTCCGCCCGCGCCATCATCTCGAACGCCGACCCCAAGCGCACCCTGCTTAAACTGGTCGACCCCATGCACCTAGACCCCAGCTTCCTCGAGAAGCTGCGCAACTATCGGTCTTTGGGCACGGTTGCCAAAGTGAATCTCGCGCTCTCGAGAGTTCCTGCTTTCGCCGCCCTGGCCAATTCTGACTCGACCGCCCTCAACGGGCGCATCCATATTGGTCCCGGTATCGACTACATCGAGCGCGCCTATGACGAATGCAAATACGGCAACTTCTCCAAACAACCCTATCTCGATATCACCATCCCCACCATGACCGATCCCTCCCTGGCCCCCGAAGGCAAGCACGTCATGTCCATCTACATGCAGTACGCACCCTACAAGCTGAAAGGCGACACATGGGACAAGCAGCGCGTAGCCCTGGCCGACACAGTCGTCAAGACGCTGGCCCAGTACGCCCCTGCACTGCCGTCGCAAATCCTGACCCACCAAATCATCACGCCCCAGGATCTCGAGGATACCTACGGCATGACCGGCGGCCACATTTTCCACGGCGAGCTTTCCCTCGACCAGTTTTTCACCATGCGCCCGCTGCTCAACTGGGGACGCTACCGGACGCCATTGAGGAATCTGTTCCTCTGCGGCTCCGGCACCCACCCCGGCGATGGCCTGACCGGCGGCTCCGGAGTCAACGCCTCCAGGGAGATCTTGAAAGCCCTGAAGAAGTAAGCCTCACGAGGGAACGGCCGCCCCCGGCCGTTCCGGCAAAGAAACCGAGGCAGCGGAAACGATGAAAAACAATGCGGTCCTCTTAATCTCCTGCCCCGACCAGAAAGGCCTTGTCGCCACTGTCTGCGATTTCATCTTTCGGCACAACGGCAATATTGTGCACACCGATGAGCACACCGACGACGAACTCGACTGCTTTCTCATGCGCGTCGAATGGAATCTGGAAGGTTTTGCTTTAGCGCTCTCTAAGTTTTCCGAAGCTTTTGCTTCCATCGCAGACCGCTTTCAGATGCAATGGCGCGTCGCCCATGTCGCCGAACGCGCGCGCATGGCCATATTCGTCTCCAAGTACGACCACTGCCTCAACGATCTGCTCTACCGCCAGCAAAGCAGCGAGCTTGCCTGCGACATTCCTCTCATCGTCAGCAACCATGCGGACTGTCAGCGGCTTGCCGACTTTTACAAAATTCCTTTCTGCCAGGTCACGGTCACTCCAGACAACAAACCCCAGGCCGAGGCCGAGCAACTGCGCCTTCTGCGCGAGCATCGCGTCGACCTCATCGTGCTGGCGCGTTACATGCAGGTTCTGAGTTCCGATTTCATTGGCCAATATCCCAATCGAATCATCAACATCCACCACTCCTTTCTTCCCGCCTTCGTCGGAGCCAAGCCTTACCATCAGGCTTTCGAGCGCGGCGTCAAGCTCATCGGCGCAACCAGCCACTACGTCACGGAAGTCCTGGACGACGGGCCAATTATCGAACAGGACGTAGCCCGCATCTCGCACCGTGACGCGCTTGACGATCTATTGCAGAAAGGTCGCGACCTGGAAAAAATGGTGCTCTCGCGCGGGGTTCGCTGGCACTTGGAGAATCGTGTGCTTCTTTACGGAAACAAAACCGTTGTCTTTCAGTAAACCGCTCGGGCGGCGCGCGGTCGGCATCGGTGGCGTTGATGACAGTCGTAACTTGCTTCGGTTGCCACCCCACTTAGACTGACTTGATGAGCCCATCTGGGCGCCGGCTTCGAGCGATCGTCGTGGCTACCCTGCTGGCTGGGTATGTCGCTGCCCAGCAGCCGCAGTCGGGCGAACAACTCCCGGTTCCCGGCAAGCCCGTGCCGGCGGACTATTCCAAGCTTTCCGAACACAACATCGAGTGGCTGCATACACAACCGCCCCAGGTGCAGGCAGAATTTCTGCTGCAGGCGGCCGTCAGCCATCAGAAGGGGGCAACGGACTGGATTGAGAGACTAGTCGACGATTGGCGCGGCAAATTGCAGGACACGCCGCGCTGGCAGGTACTCGAGGACTCGGCGCTTTACTCCAGTGATTTGCGCGTGCGCGCGGCGGCGATCGAACTGAACCTGGCGGTCCGAAACCTGGCGAAATCCGACGATGCCGCGCTGGGTCTGATCGAGTCTGCCGAGAAACACGCCGAGAATCGCCCGTACGCCGCTTGGGAACTGGGCATGCTGGCCAATCGCGGTGTGCAGAAAGAACGCATCCACGAACTGCTTTCCACTTGGATTCATGAGCAGAACCAGCAGACACGCTTTTGGGCCGTCGAAGGCTTAGCCCACATCGGAAGCGACGAAACGATCAAGAATTTCCTCGACGTGCTCCGCAATGACGCATCGCTGGATGTTCGCGAGCGTGCGGGGTGCAGTCTGGCCAAGTCCGGTATGCTCACTCGTGAACAGCGCATGCACGCCGTTCCCGGCCTGCTCGAGCTCGCAGACGATCCCTCCCTCGACGCCACCACGCGGAGTTGGGTGTACCAGGCTTTGCGAGAAATCACCGACGTGTCCTTGCCCAACGAGCCCGCCACCTGGCGAAACTGGTATGCCAGCCACGGTACCGAACGCGTGCGGCAATTCCACTCTGAAGGTTCGTCAGTTTTAGGCAACAACTGAAACCGCGATCGGGGGAAATTTGCTCTTTCCCGAAGGTGGCAGAGCTTTTCCATCTCCACCGCTCTCCCAGCGCAGTGATTCTTGGCTGCAGCTTTTTGTTCGTTTTCCGAAGACGTGGTTTGACGTAGGAACGCTTCACTCTGAGAATTCTTGAAGGTGACTGCTGGCGCTGGCACTCGCGCTGAGTGGGTCCCGTGAGCACAGGAATCCCGGGCGCGGGTGTGCGCAGGGTTTCGGCGTTCAGGCTTTAGAATCACGGGAGCCCGCGCCACACCAACTGTTAGTCGGCGGCTCGGGAGGGGACTCCCCGCTGGTCGAGGCTGGACTTTAGGTCTTGCGCCAGCAGACGGTGGTAGAGGTACTCACCGCTTTCCCGTCGGACCGAGAGGCGGCCGGCGCCGTAGGCACGGGATTTCAGGCCGCGCTGGACGGAAGCGCAGATGCCTTCGTCTTCGTCCTGGACACGATTGCTTACATTCACGCTTTCCCTGTTGTGCGCCTTCGCGGCTTCGCTGACGTCGGAGAAATAGAAATCGAAGATGACCTGACAGTGATCGGTGTCGATGGGCAGCACCAGGTTCGTGTCCATGTAACCGGCGTAGCAGTTGATCATGAAGTTGGGATAGAGCCAGTAGTAATAGGCGCGATCGCCGGTGCGGGTGGCAGAGGTGGCGGCGTCCTCGGTCGACGAGACCATGGGACTGGATTGCAGGCAGTACCGGCCATCGTTCTCGATGGTGTACTCGGTGTAGTCGAGAACGCTGTTGAGGCCCTTGTGCAAATGCGGGACGTGGTAGCCGCCGTCGAGATAGTTGTCGATGTAGACCTTCCAGTTGCAATCGAGCATGTAGGTCCTGCGCTCGAAAAATCCCAGTTTGGAAACTTCGAGGGGAGCGAGACGCGGCACGATGGACCCCAGAAATTCCTTCAGCGGAACGGCGCGCGGGTCGAGATGCACGAAGACAAAGCTTTCCCACGTATCGACGATCACGGGAACCAGCCCGTTCTTGGCGGGGTCAAAATTCTGCACCCCGGCAAACTCGGGGACGCCTTTCAGCGCACCATCGAGGCCATAACTCCAACCATGATAAGGGCAGCGGAGAATCGTCGCGTGGCCGCAAGGCTCAGTCATGACGGCGGCGGCGTGGTGGCGGCAGACGTTAAAGAAGGCCCCTAGCTGGTTATCCTGGCCTCGGACAACCACGATCGGTTCACCCGCAACGTTCGCAGTCAGATAGTCGCCTGGCTTCCTGACCTGATCTGCACGCCCGACGACCTGCCAAGTACGGCTGAAAACGGTCTTGCGCTCGAGGGCGGCGATGCGGTCATCGACGTACCAAGGCGCCGGAATGGTGAGGGCTTCGGCCAGCGGGGCACGGTCGTTGTAGGAATTCAGAATCTCGGGGATTGAGGCTTCGTTCATAGGTCGAGTCATGCCAGGTCGAGTCATGCCAGGTCGAGTCATGCCAGGTCGAGTCATGCCGGAGCCCGGCGCAACAACCGGTGCAACGAAGCGCAACGAAGATGATACGCGGGAGCAGGAATGCGCTCAAGCAGTTTCACCGCATTCCTGTTTGGCCACGTTCCTCGTCCGCAGCCCATGGGATAATTGCCGCAATGGAGCCGGTTGAGCAAAGCGGCGTTTCGGACTTGGCAGCTCTGACGCTGGCCGGGGCGTCCGAGCTCGTTCGCAGCAAAAAGGTGTCGCCGGTTGAGCTGACCGAGGCTTGCCTCGAGCGCGTGGAACGGCTCAACCCCGGGTTGAACGCTTTCATCACCGTGACCGCGGACAGAGCTCTGGACGAAGCACGAGCTGCGGAGGCGCACATCCAACGGGGGCTGTGGCTGGGGCCGTTGCATGGCATCCCGATCGCTCTGAAAGATGTGGTGGATACCGCTGACGTTCGCACCACGGCTGGCAGCAACCTGTTCCGGAATCGTTCGCCGCTGGTGGACGCCGAGGTTGTGCGGCGGCTCAAAGCGGCGGGTGCGGTGTTCCTGGGAAAGCTCAACCTGCACGAGTTCGCCTATGGGGCGAGTTCCGTGGTGAGCGCATTCGGCCCGGTGCGAAATCCCTCGGCGAGTGAGTATTCGGCTGGTGGTTCTTCTTCTGGATCAGCCGCCGCGGTGGCGGCCGGACTTTGTTACGGAGCCCTGGGCACCTGCACCGGAGGCTCCATCCGCCAGCCGGCTGCATTTTGCGGTGTCGTAGGACTGAAACCCACCTACGGACTAGTGAGCGCGCAGGGCGTCGTGCCTTTGTCCACGTCTCTCGATCACGTGGGCCCGATGGCACGCACGGTGGGGGACACGGTGCTGCTGCTGCAAGCGATCGCGCCGGAGGGCTCGGCAGAGTTTCCTGCTGAAGCCAAGACATCCTCATTGCGCATCGGCGTGCCACGACAGCATTTCTATGAGGCGTTGCACCCTGAGGTTGGGGCGGCTGTGGAGGAGGCGCTCCTGACGCTCAAAAGGATATCGCGCACGCTGCAAACGGCGGATCTCGAAAATGGGCTGTCGGCGATCAACGACTTATCCAATCTGCTCACCAAAACTGAAGCGTACGCCTACCACCGGGAGTACGTGGCTGCGACACCAGAACTGTACCAGCCCGAGACGCTGCGCAGAATTCGCGCTGGAGCCGGGGTTAGCCAGGAGACCTACCGCAGGGCGCTGCAGGAGCTGCAGCAAACGCGACGCTCAGCAACTCGCATATTTGAAACCGTCGACGTATTGGTTACGCCCACCGTTCCGGTGCCGCCGTTCAAGATCGCCGATCTGCTGAGCGACCCCGAAACGCTGCGGAATAAGGAACAGCTCACGTTGCGCAATACCCGGCCCTTCAATGTATTGGGCTGGCCAACGATTTCCGTGCCCTGTGGACAGACCAGTGCTGGGCTGCCGATCGGCCTGCAGATGAGCGGTCCTCCCGGGGGAGAAACTTCCCTGCTCGGACTGGCTGGGGCTTATGAGCGGGAGTTTTTGATCTCCAAGACTGCGGCTCTCGATCCAAGTCACGCCTGAATTTTGGTGCTATGGACATCGAATTGATTCGTACCTATTGCCTTTCGTTTGCCGAGACCACCGAGAAACTGCAGTGGGGCGATGCGCTGTGCTTTAAAGTGCGAGGCAAGATTTTTACTGTCGCGTCGCTCGACGTCGATTCCGTGCCCCGGCTCTCATTCAAGTGCACGCCGGATTCGTTCGCCGAGTTGACGGAGCGGGAGGGAATCGCTCCGGCGCCCTATGTAGGGCGTTATCAGTGGGTGGGGTTGGAATCGCTGGATACCTTAGGCGTGCGGGAATTGAAGGAGTTGATGGCAACGTCGTACGAATTGGTGGCGGCGAAATTGCCGAAGAAAGCAGTACGGAAGAGGGCGCCCGGGCGCAGGGGCGATGGCGTCGCCTGAGTGAGCGGTTTCACGGAAAGATTTCGGAGTGGGTGGGGTAGACTAGGGTGCATGGACGACCAGGAGCGCGGGCGAGAACTGACTTCAACGGTGGAACGCGCAGCCGCCTTGTCTGCGTCGGCCGGCCCGCACGTCCCCAGCGGCGCGACCAGCAACGGCCCCGTGGTGGCGATCATTCAGGCGCGCATGGGCTCGAGCCGGCTGCCGGGCGGGACGGGGCGTTTTCACTCGAGCCTGAGAAATTCAAGGCGATGGTCGATGCGGTTCGCGTGGCCGAAAAAGCTCTGGGCTCGGTGCAGTTTGCTCCCGCGCCCAGCGAGGCCAGCAGCCGCCGGTTTCGGCGGTCGTTGTTTGTGGTCGAAGATGTGAACCAGGGTGAGTTGTTCACGGAACGGAATGTGCACTCGATTCGCCCGGCAGAGGGATTGCATCCGAGAGCCTTTCACGAAGTTCTCGGCAAATGCGCCGCCCGTGACGTTGAGCGGGGAACGGCGCTAAGTTCGACGCTGGTCTCGTCATGATCCTCTCAGACGGCTACACGGAGCTGGCGCCGGGCAAGATTGCAGCGGTGGTGACGTATCTCGAAATGCGGGAGCGGCCCGAGATGACGGCGGTTGAGCCTCCGGCGGGGCTGTCGGTGCGCAGGGTCGTGAAACCGGGCCTCGAATGGTATCGAAAACTCTATCGCGCCGTGGGACAGGACTGGCTGTGGTTCAGCCGTCTGCGCATGAGCGATAAGGAACTGGCTGGGATCATTCATGATGCGCAGGTGAATGTCTACGCGCTGTCCGAGGGCACAGCCGACAAGGGACTGCTCGAGCTCGATCGTCGCACCGGGTCCGAGGTAGAAGTCGCTTATTTTGGTCTGACGGCGGACCTAGTAGGGCGGGGCGCGGGCCAATATTTAATGAAACAGGGCTTAGAGGCGGCGTGGGCTTACGCACCAGATCGGGTCTGGGTGCATACCTGCACACTGGACCATCCGCGCGCATTGTCGTTCTACTTGAAAGCGGGATTTGTCCCTTACGAGCGGGCGGTTGAGGTAGCAGACGACCCGCGGTTGACTGGAGAGGCACCCCCGACAGCGGCGCCGCACATGCCCGTCATAGCCCGTGCCAGTCTCTGAGCCGTAGCTTGAGCCGTAAAACGAGGGCGCAGAACCTACCTTCGCCAGCGATCCACCCCATACCACCAAAGCAGCCGAACGCACTCGTCGAAGAACGTCTTGGCCCATTGGCGGTGGCGCCACCACTGGATCCCATACTGAGCTGGATCGTAGGCCGCGGCCGCGCTGAACTCGACTGCGGGCATCTGGTGCCGGAAAATAGCCAGGGCGCGGCGAGTGTGGTAGTCGGATGTCACCAGCAGGACACGACGGACTTGAGCTTCGTGAGCCCCGCTGACCGCCAGGCAGCCGGCCACATCCCGAGCTTCATCCCGCGTCGAAAGGCCGGCAATCGGGCAAGCAGCCAGCTGCGGGGCGGCTGGGAGACTGCTCAGATACTGCCGCGCCAGTTCCAGTTGGCTCCAGCGGTAGACGTGGTTGCCGCCGGGAGCATCGAGGACGAGGCGGGGAGCCAACCCTTGCGCGAGCAGCTGCAGGCCTTTCGCGGGACGTTGTTCGGTCTCGCCCGCGAGGACTACGATGGCGTCGGCAGGCTGGGGACGGTCCACGACCAACCACGATCCTGCTTGACGGCCAAGCAGCAGACCGAGGATGACGAACAAAAGCGTCCATCGGAGGCCATTGCCCCGCAGTTTAGGCACCCAAGCCTCCTGATTCTAAAAGGGTTACTTGCGTCACGCCGGGACCGGATTCGGGTCCCATCCCGTGTGCTAAAATTTGCCTTCACGGTAGAAAAATCATCCTATGCCAACGCAACAGGTTACACCTGTCTCTGAGATTCTTGCCAAGATTGAGTCCCGCCAAGCCAAAATCGGCATCATCGGACTCGGCTACGTCGGGTTGCCGCTGGGGCTGTTGTTTAGCGAGGAGAAGTTTCAGGTTCTCGGCTTCGACATTGACAGCAACAAGGTCAATGCGCTCAACAGCGGGAATTCTTACATCCATCGGATTCTGCCCGCTGAGATTCAGCAAGCGCGGGAAAAGGGTTTTTCGGCAACTTCGGATTACACGCGCCTGAAGGAAGTGGACGCGGTCATCATCGCCGTCCCCACACCCTTGAACGAGTACCACGAGCCGGATCTGAGCTATATCACCGCCACGGGCGACGCGATCGCCCCGAATCTGCAGGCGAACCACTTGGTAGTTCTGGAAAGCACGACCTACCCGGGCACGACCGAGGAAGTGTTGCTGCCCATCCTCGAAAAGGGCAACAAGTTTGGCCTCAAGGCGGCGCGCGACGGGGTCAGCAACGACAAGGTCTTTTTCCTCACCTTTTCGCCCGAGCGCGAAGATCCCGGCAATACCAGTGTGGCTCGCAAGGACATTCCCAAGGTTGTTGGCGGTCTGGACGCACAAGCCGGCACCCTCGCCGGGGCCATGTACAACGCCATCTTCCGGAGAGTGGTGCGGGTCTCGACGCCGGCTGCCGCGGAAATGACGAAGCTGCTCGAAAACATCTACCGCTGCGTCAACATTGCTCTCGTGAATGAGCTCAAACAGCTCAGCCTGCGGATGGGTATCGACATCTGGGAAGTGATCGATGCAGCCGCCACCAAGCCTTTTGGATTCCATCCCTTCTATCCAGGACCAGGGCTGGGTGGACACTGCATTCCGGTGGACCCGTTCTATCTTTCCTGGAAGGCCAAGGAATTCGACTTTCGCACCAAGTTCATCGAGCTGGCGGGAGAAATTAACGTGGGCATGCCGTACCACGTGATTGCTTCGGTCGCCAACGCACTGAATTCTAAGAAGAAAGCTCTGAACGGTTCGAAAATTCTGATGCTGGGCATGGCCTACAAAAAAGACATCGACGATCTTCGCGAGTCTCCGGCGCTCACCATCATCGAACTGCTGCAGAAAGAAGGCTCAGACGTCTGTTACAACGACCCTTACTTCCCTAGCGTAGGTCGAGGCCGCAAGTACGATTTGCAGATGAAGTCCACGCCGCTGACAAACCTAGGACAGTACGACTGCGTTCTCATCGTGACCGATCACAGCGACTACGACTATCAGAATATCGTCGCCGAGTCGCAGTTGGTGGTCGATACGCGCAATGCGACCAAGGGGATTAAGTCGCCGAAGATCGTGCGCTGCTAAACCAAACCGCCACAAGGTCGCATTTCCGCAACGACACTTTGGGCCGTGCCTCAATCGGCACGGCCCATTCGTTCGCAGCCCTACTGGTATGAAAATTTTGCGTTTCACCAGGACGGGCTTTGATACCATTAGAGGCAGACAACTCCAACCGCTCTGAAATCAGTGGCTTAAGCTTGCTTTTTCGCAGGGCGATTGGCCGTAATCGTGCATCTAAATTGGCAAGCAGAGAAACTGTTCTCGGGTGCCCTAGCCATTTGGTGGGTGCTTGAGGCCCGAATGAGTATCGGGCTTAGCCTGAATAAGGCATCACGGGCTTCATCTTCATCATCTGAATCTGAGAACCATTATGTTTCCAGTTATGTCTCCAGTTTCCCAGGAACCGCTTTTTTCGCTTCTCCCAGACTCCCGGCCACCTTGGTGGAAGATGGTATTCACCTTGGGAGCGGAGGTGGCGATCGGCCTGATCGTCGCGTTGCTCGTATTGATCAACCCGGTGGGCAATGTGGACGCGAAAAAGTTCATCACATCGATCACGCTGGTGGATAATCCGCCTCCGGTCAATCACGAGCCGCAGCCGATCCGCAAACTGACGCCGCCCCCGCTGCCGCCGCTCGAACAGATCAAGACCGCGCTCAAGATGCCGGCACCGATCCTGCCCAAACCGAAGGTTGAAGAAGACGTAACCGCACCCAAGATCGAAGTGGCCTCGAAGCGTCCGGTCATCGACATACCACCCCCGAAGATGCCGAAGGCACTGGTGAAGACGGGCGATTTCACGACGGGAAGCTCGGCACCGCCCACGATTGCGCGAGCTCCCGAGAAGGTGCAGACGGGCGGCTTCGGGGATCCGAACGGCATTCCGACAAGGGACAGCAACAGCAAGGCTGCCGTGAATATTGCGAAAGTGGGTTCCTTCGACCTGCCCAACGGCGGCGGTTCCGGCAATGGCACCGGTGGTGAGAAGGGCCTGAAAGGTGTCGTCGCAAGTTCTGGTTTTGGTAATGGAGTTGCCCAGGGAGACGGCAGCGGTAGGGTTTCGGCGTCCCGCGTGGGATCGGTGCAGCAGAGTGGTTTCGGCGATGCGGCTGCGGCGGCTCGCAACGCGCCGAAGACTCAGGTTGCAGCTACACCCCACACGACGCCCGTCGAGGTGATTTCCAAGCCTACCCCGGTGTATACAGAAGAAGGACGCAGGCTGAAGATCGAGGGTGAGGTCGTGCTCATGGTTTCCTTTGAGGCGGCCGGCAGGGTACGCGTCGTTCAAGTGATGCAAGGGCTTGGTCATGGACTCGACGAGGCGGCAGTTCATGCTGCGGAACAAATCCGTTTCAAACCCGCCACGCGTGACGGCCAGCCTTCGGATTCAACGGCTAAATTGCACATTGTCTTTCAGCTGACCTGAAAATCAGACGTGAGCGCACACTCGTTTTCTTAGGAACAAAATGCAAACAATGCGATTGGTAGTTTGGGGTTTTGGAGCCGCCTTTTTGGCGGCGGGTTTGGCGCTAGGGCAAACGGCACCGATCGCCGAAAAGCCTTCGCCCGCAATTCCGGCAGGAACATCGCAGGCCGCTCCTCAGACTGCGCCGGACTCGGTTGCCGCAACTGCAACTGCGGCGTCTCAACCACAAAACACAGCGCCGGCACCGGCACCGCCTCCAAGCGCGGCATCACCAAACGGACCACCGCAACCCACGGTACCTGCCTCGACTGCTGCCACGACTGCTCCCGCGCCTGCCCGAACCGGGCCGCCGCCGTCTTTTGATCAGGTAGTGGATCTGATCGTGGACCGCGAGAACCGTTTCGTCGAACAAATGCAGCGCATGCATCCTCTGGTCGAGACCTATATCCAGAACATGAAGCCCGATCCGGAACTTAATGCCATTCCTGAAAGCGACGAGTATTTTCTTGGGCGCCTGGATCTTAGCGACGGCCAGACGAAAGATGTTTCCTTCAAAACACAACTGAACTTGTTCCATCGTTCCCTGGACCACCTGACCAGCATTTATTCCATGAAGTTCTTGCCGCTGGGCTTCGCGCAGATGGTGATGCTGGATACGAATTTCGATCGCCGCGATTATGATTTCAAATTTGTGCGCCGGGAGTTTCTTGGTGAGATTCGTTGCCTGGTGCTGGATGTCCAACCCAAGGAAAAAGCGGGTTCGGGAAAATTCATTGGCCGAATCTGGGTGGAAGATCAGGCGTACAACATCGTGCGCTTCAATGGCACTTACAGCGCGTCTTCCCGCTTTGCGTTCTACCTGCACTTCGACAGTTGGCGATTGAATATTCGCCCGGGCCTTTGGCTACCCACGTACATCTACAGCGAAGAGTCGGATCTCAAGTACCGTTTCGGCCAGAAGTTGAAATTCAAGTCTCAGACCCGCCTCTGGGGCTATGACACTTCTGCGCTGGATAGCAACTCCGAGTTCTCCGAAATCATGGTCGAATCCTCTGATCAGGACGTGCGCGATAAGAGCGAAGTGCGTCAGGACGCCTCTCCGACGGAGAGCCAGCGCGAGTGGGAACATCAGGCTGAACGCAACATCACCGAACGCCTGCAAAAGATTGGCTTGTTGGCTCCTCCGGCAGAAGTTGAAAAAGTCTTGCTCACAGTGGTTAACAACCTAGAGGTCACTAATAACATTGATCTCCAACCTGAAGTTAGCTGCCGCGTTCTACTGACGACTCCACTGGAATCCTTTACGATCGGCCACACCATCGTGATCAGTCGCGGGCTGTTGGACGTTCTGCCCGACGAAGCGTCACTGGCGATGGTGCTTTCGCATGAACTCAGCCACGTCGTGCTAGGTCACAAGCTGGATACGAAGATGGCGTTCAACGACCGCCTGTTCTTTCCAGACGAGAAGACCTTTCAGACTTTGGAATTCACCCGCAATGCGGACGATGAATCAGCGGCCGACAAGAAAGCCATCGAGCTGCTGAACAACTCGCCGTACAAAGACAAACTGGCCGTGCCCGGATTGTTCCTGCGCATGGTGCAATTGCGCGCGCCGAACCTGAAGCAGTTGATTCGGTCCCACTTGGGCAATAGCTTGACTCAGGGCGGCGGCTACCGCCTGGAAGCTATTGCGCAATCAGCGCCAGCACTGGACTTTAAGAAGCTTGATCAGATTGCGGCTCTGCCGCTGGGTGGGCGCGTCAAGGTGGATGCCTGGACGAACAAAGCTTCTCTGCTTAAGTCCAAGCCGGTCGCGCTGGTTTCGGCGGCCGAGAAAATGCCGTTTGAAGTGACACCCTTCTATCCTTACCTCACCCGCTATGCCGCAGAAGCAGCCCCTGAGAAGGTCGCTGCGGCTCCGGGAAACTAATCGGTCTCAGCTTCGCCACGGAGAGACCCTCCGTCTTTCCGTGGTGAAGATCGGAAATTGAATCCGAGACAAAAAACTAGGCCGGAGCACCGAAGCGATCGCTTCAGTCTCCGGCCTTTTATTTTTTCGAAACGGGCGCGCGAAGGTAGTTAGCTTCTTAACCGATTGCGCTGCCGACCTGCGAAAAGATGGTGTTCGCGTTGGTACCGATCAAGCGCACGGTACCAATTACGATGACAAGGATCACAGCCAGCATGACGGCGTACTCTGCGATGTCCTGGCCCTGTTCATCCTGCCAAAGCTTCTTGAAAAATTGTCTCACTGTCGTTCTCCTTGAGGGCACCGCGAACGGTCCCTAGATTTGCTGCCAGCCAGCGCCCCAGGCGCCGAAGGGGACCCCGGACTTCATTTCCTACTGCTTTGTTTACATAATATTCACGGCACTGAAACAACACTATGGCCCGTGTGTGCCATAGGGGTAACTTTGGTATATACCGTGTATTTTCAGTAGGTTACGACTAATGGATGGGGATCAACGGCAGCCCTTGATTCACCGCGAACAGAGCCAGTTCAAGCCGCGTCGAGACGCCGAGTTTGTCGAAAATATTGCTCAGGTGGTGCTTCACTGTGTCTTCGCTGATCTTGAAATGCTCGGCAATTTCCTTATTGGCAAAGCCCGCCACCACTGCGGACACGATCTCAAGCTCGCGCGGCGTCAACCCAAATTTCCGTTGCCGGGCTTCCTGGGCCTGAGTTTGCATGAGTGTCCGCAGATACTGCACCAGATTCGTGACCTGCTCGCGGCCCACCCAATACTCGCCTGCCATCACCACGCGCACTGCCTGGATCAAGAGCTGTGTCGCTGAATCCTTGAGCACTACGCCGCGCGCGCCCAGTTGCAACGCTTCGACAATCTGGCTCTTCTCCACGGCCGCCGTCAAGAGAATGATGCGCACAGACGCGCCCAGCGATCCCAACTCACGGATTGCTTCAATCCCTGTCTGCTGCGGCATCGAGAGATCGAGCAGCAACAAGTCGGGCTTGTGCATCTTCACCAGCTTCACAGCTTCGGCGCCGTTGGAGGCTTCGGCAACTACCTTTAAGCCGACTTCCGCTTCGAGTAAACGTTTTAGACCGTCGCGAAAAATTGGGTGATCGTCGGCCAGCAGTATGCGAACTTCTTGCCCACTAGGATTCATAAGTAGATTCAGGTTTGGAGGTAACGCTGACTTCCAGGCGCGCACCTTCACCGGGACTTGATTCTATCGTGAGTTCGCCCTCTATGAAACGGACTCGCTCTTTTATCACACTGGGCCCTTTGCGGGCCAGTTCCATCTCGTTTTGAGACATGCGGCCCGAGAAATCAAATCCACGGCCATCATCTTCCACAGTCAGCTTGCAGGAACCATTGGTGGCCCCAAGCCGCACGAAAACATGTTTGGCCTGACTGTGCTTGCGCACGTTGACCAACGCCTCCTGCGTAATACGCGCCAACTCACGGCACACACGCGGCGGCTGACCAGCATCCTCCACTTCGGAAAGGAATCGCGCCTGGATTCCGGTCTCCCTCTGGAACCGCTCGACTGTCTCTGCAAGAAACCCGGGCAGCCGCTTGCCATCCACATCCAGCGACTTCATTTGCTGCATCAGTTCGCGCAGCTTCAGTACTTCCTCGCGGAGCAAGCCTTGAATACGCTCGAGATCAACGGCGAAAGAACTCGCCTTGGTCTCGGCCCGGCGGCGCAGCAAGTCCACCTGCATTTCCATCGCGATTAAGGATTGGACGGCGCCATCGTGAAGTTCGCGGGCGACTCGTGCCCGTTCCACTGCCCCGGCACGCTGACGCAAGCGGCGCAACAGAAATACGTTGTAGACCGCGGGTCCCACTTGGTCGAGCAACTCGCGCAGGAAGCGCAACTCCTCTTCGCCGCCGGAAAAGTTCTTGGGGTCGTCCAGAAAAATGCGGCCAGTCCACTCCACTCCAAAGCTGAAGTCAACCCCGGCCATTGAGCGGGCGCCCGTCTCCGCGCCGAGCTGCGCCGCGAATTCGCCCGGCAAGGCACGCAGCCGGTTTCCATTGCGATCAAGGCCTGCCACTGACCAGACGCTGCCGGAACTCTCGGCATACCAAACTACGGCCGGTGTTTCAAAGAGAAAACGCTCACGATCCAAAACGGTGGCGTTCAGCCACTGGAAGCGAACACCATCTGGGAGGATGCCGGCAAACATGCGGAATCCCTTGGTTTCCAGGGCTGCAATGCGCACGCTACGAGCCTCGTAGAGTTCGCCGATATCCCGCAGCACGGCCTGCAAGGTGGCGGTCATGCCTGCTTCGACCCGCGCCTTGCTCAACATGGTGGTGATAACAGTCTTCTCCGCGCGCAAGCGTTTTTGCTGTTCTCCGAGATATCCCAGCAATAGCGCCATGACTAGTAGAGCTATGGCGCGCTCAAACAAGGTGCTGGTGTTGAGCTCTGGCGGAATCGTGGTTACCAGATGCAAGTGCGTAAGGAGAAATGCCTCCACGGTCGGTAGAACCACGGCTACGACACCGGTGGCCAGCGTTTCCAGCAGACCCCATCGGTAGGCCGCCGCCAGCAGGGAAAAGAAGAAAAACAGAAAGAACGAACTGGTGCGCGTGTTCGAGAAGACGGCGATCAGTGCGGGCCACGTCGTGTCGATGGCATGGACGAAGATTACAAAAACTTCCGAGGACCCTCTCCGGTACCGGAAGAACAACATTACGGCCACGGAAAAGGCGAGGTAGAGAGTTACGACTACGTAAGCGGTCGCCGAATACCGTCCGGCATCGGACGCGCGGAACCACATGGCGAACAGTGCCGCAATTGCCAGGAATACACGCGAGGTGGCGAGCCATCGCTCAATGCGCCGACGCTCCTCGGGCGTCGCCGCCGCCCGACGATGAAAAAATTTCTTCTGACTGCGCAACGCGCCAAAAAGCCCCATCCTGAAACGATCCCCATTCTCCGCGCACTATTATGCCATCCCCGCCGTTTTTGCAAGCGTCATCGCGCGATTGAGCGCTGACCGGGTGGTAACGTCCGCGGCGCCCCAATCGAGGTACCGGCTGAACTGGGTTGCTTGTTGCCGCGGCCGAAGTGTGATAAAAATCATTCGCCGTCGTCGAGACTTCGCCGAAGACCGAAATCAGGGGGGATGTAATGAGCGCCTGGAGTCAGTGGAATGGGCCATCGGACTACATCTGGGTTGTGATCTGCAAGAATCATGAGTTTCATAGCAAGAAAAATTCCTTCAGTGGCTATAAGATTCCTCTGGGCGAAACCGACGCTTTCGAAAATCCTCCGGATGTCGGTCAGGGCCTCAAGGTGCTCTGTGACGGCTGTGGTCAGGAAAACACCTACCTGGCGGACGATCTAATGCGCCTCCAAATGCAGGTCGCTGCGAACTTCAAGGCTCACCCGCTATTTGGGTAACAATACCGCTCTCAGGACTCTAAACCGTCCTCTTCAGTTGCCCACAGGCCGCATAGATATCACGGCCGCGGGGCTTGCGAATAAACGCTGGCACCCCGCCCGCGATCAGGATGTTTTGGAATGCCAGGACGTGCTCCGTCTCCGGCATCACGAAATCCACTCCTGGACCCGGATTCCACGCAATCAGATTTACCTTTGCGCGAATACCTCGAACAAGATCCACGACTTCACGAGCATTTTCCGGTGCATCGTTCACTCCGCCGAGCAGAACGTACTCGAATGTGAGCTGCTCGCGCTTGCGCAAGGGAAACGCCCGTGCCGCTTCGGTCAGCATAGCAAGGTTCCACTTGCGGTCGATCGGCATGATCCTTCCCCGCGTCTCGTCATTTGAAGCATTCAGAGAGATGGCGAGCTTTGGGCGGACGGGCTCAGCACCCAGATCCCGGATCCGAGGTACCACGCCGGCCGTCGATACCGTCATACGCGATTCGGGAATTCCACAGCCCTCCACCAGCAGCCGCACGGCGGTCATGAAGTTGTCGTAATTCAGCAGAGGCTCGCCCATCCCCATGAATACCAGGTTGATGCGATCTTCGGGCGGCGCAATCCTTTCCCTGCCGACGGAAACATCGTTCAGTACCACGCAGACCTGTCCAACGATTTCTCCGGCCGCCAGGTTACGTTTCAGACCGAGCAGTGCCGTCAAACAAAACTGACAATCGACCGCGCATCCGATCTGACTGGAAACGCAAATCGTAGCTCGGCGCCAATCCCGGACAGGGGGATCCGAAACCTCCTCGTCGCCCGCTTCGCTCCCGTCTCCCGTTTCCCCGCCGTCGCCTTCCGGCATCCACACCGTTTCCACGCTCTGCCCGTCTCCAAAACTCAACAGGTACCGAACCGTCCCGTCGCTCGAGACAAACTTCTTCTCGATCTTCGGTAAGCCAACATCAAGTCCCCGATTCTTCAGCGCTTCCCGAAAATTCACCGGCAACGTCGTGACGGAATCGACACTTTCGGCCCGATCCGCATACAACGCTTGAAAGAGTTGCTTTGCTCGGTAGGCGGGCTCCCCGGCCTCTGTCACAAGCTGGTTAAGCTCTTGAAAACTAAGGCCTAACAGTGTCGCTTGTGGTTTGGGGCTCATAACCGGAAATGCTTGCATCTTACTGATTCTAGACTACATCAAACAAATACAGGACGGAGCCAGCCGGTTCCAAGCCATCGGATCGTGTGCATCTTTAACTCTTTGAATCAAAAGCCTTTACCTCCCAGTTGTGCGGTGGCCGCTCTGTGTACAATAGATGAAGGCCTGTTTTTTCCGGCTCCTTCCTGAGTTGCTCTTGAGGATTTTGCAAACGACATGACTGACGGACCACGCAACATTCGTCGCGAGGTGTTACCGAACGGACTCACCGTCATCACGG
>Ga0137418_10002238_pt1 | contig 17726 bp, 17 predicted proteins | sample CZODoug3_1_2_16f_FD_122242 | JGI IMG/M metagenome (GOLD analysis project Ga0137418, IMG submission 122242) | Vadose zone soil fungal communities from Angelo Coast Range Reserve, California, USA - CZODoug3_1_2_16fungal (Hybrid Assembly) | ecosystem: Environmental > Terrestrial > Soil > Vadose... | reverse complement strand
AGTTCGCTTTCGATCTAGCCAAGCGCATCACGGAGGTACTCGGGAGGCCGGAGGTGGCGGGCGTCGTGGTCACACACGGTACCGACACGATGGAGGAGACCTGTTATCTCGCCGATCTGCTTCTCGATACCGACAAGCCGGCGGTTTTCACCGGCGCGCAGCGCGCCCACGACGATCCGCAGTCCGACGGCCCGCTCAATCTGCTCAATGCCTTGCGGGTCGCGGCGTCGCCATCGACGCGCGGGCTTGGCGCAATGATCTGCTTCAACGGTACGATCCACGCCGCGCGAGACGTGACCAAGGTCCACGCCAGCGCGGTGGAGACGTTCCAATCATACGAACACGGCGCCTTGGGCGAGGTGGATGGCGCCAAGGTCATCATCCATCGGCGGCCCGTTCTGCGTCAATCGTTCAAGGTCGATCGTCTCGAAGAACGCGTAGAGATCTTCCGGCTCACCCTCGGAATCGACCTGCGCGGCCTTGAGGCCGCCATCGAGCGCAGCGTCGCGGGCCTGGTCATCGAGGGCTTCGGACGCGGCAACGGTCCGTCGCGGTTGGCAGAACTCGTGCGGCTCGCGACGCGGAAGAACGTCCCCGTTCTGATCACGTCCCGCTGTCCCGTGGGCCGGGTGCAACCAGTGTACGGCGGGGGCGGCGGCGGTCGCGACCTGGCCGATGCGGGCGGGATCTTCGTCGGAGATCTGAAAGGTCCCAAGGCGAGGCTCTTGCTGATGGTGTTGCTGTCGAGCGCAAAGACCCGGACGCGGATTGCAGAAACGGTGGCCGCGCTTGCGCCCTGAGCCTTTGAGAACGGCAGATGTCGGAGCAAACCTATCCATGGAGGAAAGCCAGATGGCTACGACCCTGATAAAAAACGGGAGGATCGTGACGGCGGTGGATGATTACACTGCCGATATCGTGATCGTCGACGGTCAAATCCAGACCATCGGCAAGAGCATCGCCGCCGGCGCGGACGTCAAGGTGCATGACGCCAACGGCCTCCTGGTCTTGCCCGGCGGCGTCGACGTACACACCCACCTGGACTGGGAGTTCGGTCCGACACACACAGTGGACACTTTTGAAACCGGAACGAAAGCCGCGGCTTTTGGCGGAACGACGACTCTCATCGACTTTTGCAACCAGACTGCCGGAAAGAGTCCCCTGGTCGGGCTCGAGGACTGGCACAAGCGGCGCGCCAGCGCCTGCGTGGATGTCGGCGCCCACATGATCATGCTCGACGTCAACGAGCAGAGCCTGGCCGATATGAAAACGCTGGTCAGGCGTGAGGGTGTGACCAGCTTCAAACTTTTCATGGCCTACCCCGGCGTACTGATGGTGGACGATGGCGCGCTGTTCAAGGCCATGCGCGTGGCGGGTGCCAACGGTGCCATGACCTGTATTCACGCCGAGAACGGCCCGGTCATTCAGGTTCTGGTCCAGGAAGCAGTGGCGCAGGGACTGCGCGCTCCCAAGTACCACGCCACCACCCGCCCGTCGATACTCGAAGGGGAGGCCACACATCGGGCGATTTGCCTTGCGGAGCTTGCGGGCACTCCGCTTTATATCGTGCACCTGTCCGCGGGCGAAGCGCTGTCAGCGGTGACGGAAGCGCGCGACCGCGGAATTCCCGTCCATGCGGAAACCTGTCCGCATTACCTGTTCCTGACTGCGCAGGATTACGACCGGCCCGGGTTCGAAGGCGCGAAGTACGTCATGACACCGCCATTACGCGATCACAACCACCAGCAGCACCTCTGGCGCGGTCTGAAGACCGACGACCTGCAGGTGGTATCGACCGACCATTGCCCGTTCTGCTTCAACGAAAAGCCTTATGGGATGAAGTTCTCCAAGCAGCAAGGCACGGACAGTTTCAGCAAAATCCCCAACGGTGCGCCCGGAGTCGAGACCCGATTGCCCCTCATCTTCGACGGCGCCGTCAAAAAGCAGGGCATGTCGATCAATCGCTTCGTCGAAATTACGTCGACGGCGCCGGCCAAGCTGTTCGGTCTGTTCCCGCGCAAGGGCGCGATCGCGGTGGGATCGGACGGGGACATCGTGCTGTTCGATCCTGACGAGCAGTGGACTATCCGCGCGGCGGAACAGCACAGCCGGGTCGATTACACCCTGTTCGAGGGCCGGCCGGTGACGGGCCGGGTGAAAAAGGTTTTTCTGCGGGGGCAGTGCATTGTCGATGGGACCGGGTGGCTTGGCCGTGCCGGGATGGGGGAATACTTGACCCGCGGGGAATCGGGAAAGATCTGACAAGCGGGAAGCGAACCGAACATCGGCGGGAATCCGGATCGGGTGTCGGACCGGTGCCTGTTACAGGGAGGCGATTGCGGCAGCAAAACACTGATCAGGGAAGCGATTTGTGAAGAACAGGATAAAGATTACCGCCGGGCCATTCGTCTTTGTTGCGCGCATGGAAATCGAAAAGGCGTCGGCGACCTGCGCAAAGTTCGCGAAATTGTTGCCGTTCAGGAACAAGGTAATTCACTCGCGATGGAGCGGCGAAGCGGTCTGGATTCCCCTGGGCGCCATGGATACGGGGCTGGAATTCGAGAATCACACCAGTCATGGATCTCGCGGTGACCTCCTGTTCTATCCCGGAGGGTTCAGCGAGACGGAGATATTGTTCGTTTACGGCAGTTCGCGCTTCGCCAGCAAGATGGGGCAACTGGCAGGCAATCATTTTCTCACCGTGGAGGAGGGGCGCGAAAATCTGGAAGCGTTCGGGAAACTCGTTCTCTGGCATGGCGCGCAGGACATTTTGTTCGAGCTCATGCCGGAGGCGGCTGTTGGTACGTGACCAGCTTGCGGCAACAAGTCATTCGTGACTGTCAACCCGTGATCCGACGAACCACGGGCGCTGAACCCCGGACCGGGGACATGCGCCCCAATACCCGCGCCGATTCACCGAAATGCTTTGACTCTGCGGATATTAGGGTGTATACAGGCAGCGCAGGATTCTCCAAGCGCTGATATTGCTGGTCCGTTGTATCCGTTTCCGGTACCCCTCAGATCGCCTTAATTTCTCCTCTTGAAGTATCCGCACTCGGGCAATCCGCCCATTTTCAATTTCTATTAGGAAAGTACATTTATGGCTACAGGTACCGTCAAGTGGTTCAACGACGCGAAGGGTTTCGGTTTCATTACTCCGGATGGCGGCGGCAAGGATCTTTTTGCGCATTTCTCCGCGATTCAGGGCAACGGCTTCAAGTCACTCCAGGAAAACCAGAAGGTCACGTTCGACGTGACCACCGGTCCGAAAGGTGATCAGGCCTCGAATATCCGTCCCGCGTAAGCCTGACGGCAGTGCCGGTTGCCTGGCGGATTTCGACCAGGCCAACTCGGCACTCAAAGAGAAAAGCCCGGGGAACCGGGCTTTTTTCTTTTCCAGCCGGCGTTGCAATGCGTTAGCGGCAATCGTCACCGCCATTCTCACGGCTTCGCCGCGTTCCAATCAGAAATATCGGTCGCCTTCATGTCGAATTCCTGATTCTTCGGCAGGCTGGGGGCTTTGACTTCCACGCCCACGCGCTGGAAGGCCTCGGCCAGTTTGAAGCTGATTTTGGCGAGGCTCTCGGGGTTGGATTTGATCTGGGCCGCATTCTCGGTAACGACGACGTTGCGGCAAATCAGCTCGATGTAGATCTTCGCAGCCAGGTCTCTCAATGGATCAGTGATCGGGGATGGAGCGGGAGCGGCCATGGGTTTGCCTTGAAGTAGGGGTACCGTGCATCCTACGCCAATAGGCGCAGCGCTTTCTCCTCTCGTGTCGCCGGGCCGCGACAGGCAGCAGGCGGCGCACGTGTCTTTTTCCGAGAAGATAGAGAACAATAGAGACTTGGGCCTGTTAATTGCTGCTGTCCGCTCATGACGACCGAACTAGCAAACACGGAACTTACACCGGCGGACGTGCCCGCGGTCGGCGAATCCTGGACGCGAATCGAACCCTTTGCCCTCACTTTCGACGGCTTCCGCTACTGGGGGTCAGTTGAAAAGTGCGCCGAGGTCGCAGGCCAGACCCCGGGAACGCTGACGGACCTGCGAACCTGCCTGTTCTTCGAGGCGCGGCGCTGGAATAACCTCGGACGCGAACCGGACGCCGCATCGATGAAGCGCATATGCGCGCTGATAAGCGTGATTCAGCAAAAAATTAAAGCCGGTGATAGGCGCTGACTTAATGCCGTGACTATTCTGGATGTCGTGGACCGATATCTGTAACACCTCAAGCTTGTCCCGAAACGGCAATTGCGAAACTTGGCCGCATACGGTGTCAGTAACTCAAGATTCCGGAGGTCCCGTTTCTTTGCTGTAAACATCACGCGCCAGTCCTTGGCCGAGTTCTGAGTCACCGGTGATTTCTACCCAGCACGTTAGTGCCTTGTCTTGGCCCCGGGCGTGGAGACGAACAGGAAGAAGCCGATTACGAACAGTGCCAGCGCGATCGGCAGGCTGTAATCGCCGCCGATGATCCCGGATGTGATTCCGCCGGCCCACAGCCCGACGCCGATGACGCGGCGCACCATCCGGGCCCGGGAAACGGGCTTGCGCTGCACGATTTTCTCTTTCCCCATCACGTACCTCCCCTGCGCCGAAAGGTTACTTCCTTGCCCAATCGATCAGCAAGTTACCCCTGCCCGTACGGGTGTTACCAATTTCGGCACCCCAAGTCGCTGCGCGGCGACACTTGACCCTCGATCAGCAAGGGGTTTCCCGGCTCCCTGACACCGATTTATTCGCGCAATAACAGGAGGGTAAGCGCACCGGTCCGCAAACCGTGCCGATATGCGAGGTTGGGCGCATTTCTGGCCCGCCGGTTGCAGATAAAAGTGGGTTCAGGCACGCGAACTCTGTTTCGCGTGTTGTTTTGTTACCGAAGCCAAAGTCAGACAACAAGGGGGAACCATGTCACTCCTGGAATCGCTGTTCATCTGGCCGAATCGCCCGTTGCCATCCCTGCTGGTCCTGCTGGTCCTGCTGATGCCATTTCTGTATGCGGCGCGCGAACCGATGCATGCGCTGCTCAGAAGCATGTGCCGGTCGATCGCCAATCCGCTGCGGTTGGGCGCGCGCTGGCTGGCCGATACCGGTTTGCGTCTGCGCAACCGCAACCGCGAAGTGCTATTCGCGCATGGCAGCCATGAAGTGAAGCTGACGATAGAGCGCGAGTTCGAGCACGTTACCATGCTGGTGCAGCGCGACCTCGAGGGGTACCCGGTGCTGCAGCGCAAGTTGATGGATGAAATCACGCGCATCGAGGAGGACTACAAGAAGAGCGGCGAAGTGCCGCCGCCTCCGCCGGAGTGGGTCAAGGCAATCGAGGCCATCGCCAAGATCAAGCCCAGCGGCGACGGTGTGGTGGAACGCATTCTCTCCGACATTCGCGACTCGCTCGACGAAATTTATCAGAAGCTCGTGGCGGAATACCGCGGAGCATACCAGGAGCGACACCACATATTGAAGGGCTTCCTGCCGTTCTGGCGCTCGGTCAGCCAGACGCTGACCCAGGTGGACCGCAACATCACCAGTCTGCAGAACAGCGCGGCGAAAATCGACGCCAATGTCCTGAAACTGGAAAACATCGCGGCCCGCGGCAATGACGCTGCAAACGTACTCGCGACCTCAGCCACAACGCAGTTCTTCATCGCCGGCCTGGTGATGCTGATTGCCTTCGGCGGCGCCTATGTCAACTTCAAGCTGATCGCGCTGCCGATGTCGGCGATGGTCGGCGGCGGGGACTACATCACCGAGAGCCTGCAGGCTTCGGAAGTGGCGGCGCTGGTGATCATCCTGTTCGAAACCCTGATGGGCCTGTTCCTGATGGAGACGTTGCGCTTCACCAGCCTGTTCCCGCTCGGCAACATCACCGAGAAGATGCGCCGCCGGCTGATGTGGGCATCACTCACGATCCTTCTGGTGCTGGCGGGTGTTGAAGTGGCGCTGGCGGTCATGCGTGACATGATCATCACCGCCGACGTGGCACTGAAGCAGCAACTCGGCGCCGCCGCCGGCGCGGTGAAGACCGAGGCGGGTTGGGTCACCAGGATCCCGACGTTCGGCCAGATGATCCTGGGCTTCACGCTACCTTTTGCGCTGGCGTTCGTGGCAATCCCGTTGGAATACTTCATCAATTCCGGTCGCACCGTGGTCGGTGCGGGCTTGGAAATGGCGTTACGCGGACTGGCGTTCATGCTGCGCTTTACCGCCAACCTGATCAGAGGGGCGGGCAAGCTGGCGATCATGCTCTACGACGTGTTCATCTTCGTGCCGCTTGCGATCGAGCGCTGGATTGTCGGCTACCGTGAGGGGGCTGCCCGCCGCAACAAGCTGCGCCCGGTGCCGCCGCTCAAGCGTGCGGGCGGATCCGAGGAGGCACTATGAGACGGGCATCCAGTCTCGCGGTACTTGGGGTGTTGCTGCTCATCGTTGCCTGCGGGCCAGAAACCAATCACAACCAGGCGGTGTACATGCTGATCGATACCTCCGGCACCTACGCCAGGGAAACAGGCAAGGCGCAACAGGTGGTGAACTACCTTCTGGGCTCGCTCAATCCCGGCGACGCGCTTGCGGTCGGGCGGGTCAAGAGCCGCAGTTTCAGCGAGAAGGACATCGTGGCCAAAGTCAGCTTGGGCAAGGACCCGCTCGCGGCCAACGCGCAAAAGCGCGCGTTCAGTGAGCAGATTGCCGCCTTCACCAAGACCACGAAGGACGCACAAGGCAGCCGCTACACCGACATTACTGGCGGCATGTTGCAGGCGGCCGAATTCCTGAACGAATCCCAGGCCGGGCGCAAGACCATCGTCATCTTTTCGGACATGCAGGAAGAACTCGACTACAAGACGGTTCGGGACTTTCCGATCAGGCTCGACGGCATTCGCGTGGTCGCTCTCAACGTCACCAAGCTCGAAACCGACAACGTGGACCCGCGCCGCTATATCGACCGGCTGGAGTGGTGGGAAAGACGCGCCCGTACGGCCGGTGCGTCGGACTGGAAGGTCGTCAACGACATGGAGCACCTCGACCGCATCTTCAAAAAGAAAGGCTGAGCAGTCCAACACGCAATCAAACGGCCGGGAATTCCCGGCCGTTTTGTTTTCGCAGCCCTCCGGTTGCATCTTTACGATTGCCGGCGATGGTGCATTTACGTCCTGCCCGCCTCGATACCGGCTCGTTGGCATTCTATTGCCCGATGGCGTTGAGCACCTCATAGCAGGCGCCCATGGTGTGATAGTCGGTCTTGCCCGCGGGGCTTTTCTCGGCGCTGTATTTTTCGTTGCCGCGGGAGAGGATGCGGTACCAGGCGCCATACTTGTGGTCGACGAAGTATTCCCAGCTGTAGGCCCAGATTTTTTCGTACCACTGCCAATACTTCTCATCGCCGGCTCTTGCGGCAAGCAGTGCCGCGGCGGCCAGCGATTCTGCCTGAACCCAGAAATACTTGTCGGCATCGCAGATGCCGCCGTCTGGTGCGAAGCCGTAATAGATTCCCCCGTATTCCGCATCCCATGCCCGCTCCAATGCAGCGTCGAACAATTCTGTTGCGCGCAGCACCAGCCAGTCGGGCGGCGTTGAAAGCCGCGCCTTGTGGCGTTCCAGAATCAGTAGCAGCTTCGCCCACTCGGTGAGATGGCCGGGCTGATAGCCCCAGGGTCGGAAGATGTTGGTCCTGTCGTTCCTGTTGTAGTCCCAGTCCACCGACCAGTCGGCGCGGTAGTGCTCCCACACCATGTTATGGGCCAGCGCCGCCTGGCGCACGGTGACGTTGCGGGCGATGGTCGCGGCACGCTCGAGATAACGCGTCTCGCCGGTGGCTTCGAATGCCGCCAACAGGGCTTCGCAGGAATGCATGTTGGCATTCTGTCCGCGGTAGGGTGACAACACCGACCAGTCGGGACTTGCCTCGTCGGCGTACAGGCCGAACTGCGCCGACCAGAATCGCTGCTCCATCAGATCGAAGGTTTCGCCTATCCATTCCCGCGCGGGTGCGACGCCGGCCATCGATGCGTGCGCATACGCCAGCAGGACGAATGCGAGGCCGTAGCAATGATTGGTCGCGTCGGCGAGACGATCGCCGTCGAGCAGCCAGGCGTATCCACCCGTCGACGCGTTGCGATGCCGTTCACGCAGGTAAGACGTGCCATGCTCCACGGCCCGCAGGTACGCGGCATCGCCGAACCGGCGATACGCCATCGCATAGTTGAAAACGAAACGCGCGCTGCTGACCAGGTGACGGGTATGCGCGTCGTAGACGCTGCCGTCATCGCGGAAAAAATGAAAAAATCCGCCGTGCGGATCGATCGCGCGCGGATGGTAGAACGCCATCGTATGGCGGATATGGTCGAGCAGGAAGCCAGGGTCGCGGAAGTCGGGCATGACCTTCGTCAGTCCACGGACCGTGGTTGATCCATGGTCGCGAGGACTTTTTCGACTGCGGCAAGTGACGGTGGCGCGGCGCCAGGCAGCAGACAGGCGGCCGTGCCCGCGGCCACCGCGCGGCGCAAATGCGCCGGCCACCCGGCATCTGGTCGGTGCATCAGACTGTAGAGCAAGCCGCCGATGCTGGCGTCGCCGGCGCCGACGGTGTCGACGATTTCAACCGTCGGGCTGTCCTGGTGCAAACGCTTTCCTTGCGCATGCAATTCCGCGCCCTCGGCGCCGAGCGTCAGCAGAATGACCGCCCGTGGATTGAGTGCGTTGAGCTGCGCCAATGCGCTCCGCCGATCCCGGGTGCGGAACAGGCCGCGCAAATCCTCATCGGAAACCTTGATCACGTCCGCCAGGCGCGCCACGCGGGCCAGAGTCGTGTCGTAAGCGGGCGTCATCAGATTGCGGAAATTCGGATCGAAGCTCACGCGCGCGCCCGTCGCCTTCGCGTCTTCCAGCAAGCCGATCAGCCGGCTGCACAGCGGTTCGCGCGCGAGGCTGATGCCGCCGCAGTGCACCCATTCGACCGATCGGGTCCAATCCGGGGGAAGCACACTCGGATCGAAGGCGAGATCGGCACTGTCCGCGCCGATGAAGTAATACCGTGGCGGGGAGGTTTCATGAACGATCGCCAGCAACGAGGGTTTGTCGTGCTGTTGCAGGAAGCGCATGTCCAGTCCGGCCGCGCGGCTGAGCGCGGCAATCTCGTCGCCGAAGTTGTCGCGGCTGACGCTGCCGGCAAACGCACTGGCGATGCCGAAGCCCGCCATGACACGCGCCACGTTCCACGGTGCGCCGCCGGCGCGCGCCAGCCAGTAGCCGCCTTCCTGCCGGATCATATCGGTCAGTGCTTCGCCGGCACTGACGAAGCGCGGTGCAGGCTGCGATGCTGTCATCAGATGCCGGCGTGCACCTGCAGGAAAGCGCGCATGCGCGTACCCGCGAGCTCGGGATCGATGAGTGCGCCACAGCGGTCGGCCAGTTCGAATACTCTCGCATAGTGCAGTACCGAGCGCGCCGATTGCAGTCCGCCGGCGGCAACGAAGTGCGACTGGTGGCCGTTCAGCCAGGCGATGAAAATTACGCCGGCCTTGTAGTGTCGCGTTGGAGCACGAAAAATTTCGCGCGACAAGGGGATGGTCGGCGTCATCAGCTCTTTGTAAGCTGCGGCATTGCCCTCCGCGAGCCTGGCGAGGGCGGCCGATGCAATCGGCGCGATCGGATCGAAGATGCCGAGCAGGGCGTGCGAATGCTGCGTGCCGTCGCCGGCGATCAGCGTGTCGTAGTTGAAGTCGTCGCCGGTGAACATCAGTACGCCGGGCGGCAACTTGCGGCGCATCTCGACTTCCCATTTTGCGTCCAGCAGCGAGATCTTGATGCCCTCGATCTTCGCTGCATTGGCGTTCACGATGTCCAGCACCGCTTCCATTGCCCGTGGGATGTCGGCGCTGCCCCAATAACCACCCAGCTTCGGATCGAACATCTCTCCCAGCCAGTGCAGCACCACCTTGTCCTTGCATTGGCCAAGCAGATCGCCGTACACGCGCCGATAGTCGTCGGCACTCCTCGCCGCGGCGGCGAGCGCACGGCTCGCCATCAGGATAATGCGCCCACCGGCTGCCTCCACCGCTTCGATCTGCTCTTCGTAGGCGTGCTTCACGTCGGCGATCGTGGGGCGGGCATCCGCTGCGAGCTGATCGGTGCCGACACCACAGGCGAGATCGGCGCCGGGGATGGTCCGGGCATGGGCGATACTGCGGCGGATCAATTCGAGTGCGGTCGGCCAGTCCAGGCCCATACCGCGCTGCGCCGTGTCCATCGCTTCGGCGATCTTGAACCCCAATCGCCACAAGTACTCGCGAAAGCGCAGCGTCGCGTCCCAATCCACCACAGGCGAACCGTCCCACGGATCGCAGGGTTTGAGCGGGTCCACGACGACGTGCGCAGCCGCGTAGGCGGTGCGGTTCCAGCGTGCCGGCTGAACCGCGGCGAAGGCGGAAACATCGTTCACCTGGGTGTATGGTCTCAGCGACCCGTCCTCTTTCGGCAGCGTCAATTGCACGAGGGCCCCCTAGGCGAGTATGCCGAGGATGTGGTCGGCGGCTTTTTCCGCGACCATGATGGTCGGCGCATTGGTATTGCATGAAGGCACGGACGGCATCACCGACGCATCGGCCACCCGCAGGCCCTCGAGGCCGATGACTCGCAGGTCCGGCGTGACCACACTGGTCCGATGGTTCTCCGGCCCGATGCGGCAGGTGCCCACCGGATGGTGGTCGGTTTTGGCGTGCACGCAGGCATACTCGAAAAGGTCCGCGTCGGTCTTCAATGCATCCCCGGGCAGTCGCTCGGCCATCACAAAGCGTTTTAGCGCGGGTTGCCGCAGGATCTCGCGCGCGAGGCGCAGGCCCTCGATCGCGAGATCGCGGTCGCGCGTCTCGGCCCAGTAGTCGGGATCGATCAGCGGTGCCGCGGCCGGGTCGGCACTGGCCAGCCGCACGGTGCCGCGGGAGCGCGGGCGAAGGTAGGCGCTATTCAGCGTGACTCCTGGATTCGTCATCTTGGTCACGCCGGCTTCGATGCCGGAGCCGAGGCCGAGATGAAACTGAATGTCCGGCGAGCGCGAGCCCTTATCTGCATACCAGAAGCCGCCGGTTTCGAACAGGCTGGAAGCCACCGGTCCCGACCTCAACAGCAGGTATTGAAGGCCGGCCCATGCCGCACGCAGCGGCCGGTTGTACTTGTCGTAGGTGTGATCGCCGGTGCACTCGGCAATAACGAACAAGTCGAGATGGTCCTGCAGATTGTCGCCCACGCCGGGCAGGTCGTGCACCACATTCACGTCGACCGAGCGCAGGTGGTCGGCCGGCCCGATGCCCGATTGCATCAAGAGTTTGGGCGAACCTATCGCGCCCGAGGTCACGATGACTTCGCGCCTTGCACGCAGGAGCTGCGGTGTGCGCGAAGCTCCGACCGCGACCTCGATGCCGGTCGCGCGTCCCCTTTCGATCACCACGCGCAACGCCTGTGCCCGCAGCCGTACCGTCAGATTGCGGCGGTGGCGGATCGGATTCAAGTAAGCCACCGAGGTTGACGAGCGCCGCGCGTTCGACTGGGTAAGCTGATAGTAGCCCAGCCCCTCCTGGAGCTCACCGTTGAAGTCCGGGTTAAAGGGGATGCCCATTTCCTGCCCGGCCTGGAAAAAGGCCTCGCAGATCGGCAGCGGGCTGATCGGGTTCGACACACCCAACGGCCCGCCATAGCCGTGGTACTCGTTTGCGTAACGCTGGTTGTTCTCGGCCCGTTTGAAGTATGGAAGCACTTCGCGGTACGACCAGCCGGCTGCACCCCCGTCGCGAGCCCATTCGTCGTAGTCAGCCGGTACGCCGCGGGTGTAGATCTGCGCGTTAATTGACGAGCCGCCGCCGATGACCTTGGCCTGAGTGAAGCGAAGGATGCGGTTTTTCAGATGCTTCTGTGGCACCGTGAGCCAGCCCCAGGAGCCGATGCCTTTGGTCATCTTGGCAAAGCCCGCCGGCATGTGGAAGAACGGATGACGGTCGGAACCGCCGGCTTCCAGCAGTAGCACTTTGGCCGACGGGTCGGCACTCAGGCGGTGTGCCAGCACGCAGCCTGCCGAGCCGCCGCCGGTGATGATGTAGTCGAAGAGGTCGTCCGGCATATTGGGTCAGCGCCTGTGCAAATTTTCCGACTCGAAAGGATTGAACGCAGTCGGCCTCAAGGTCTTGGCAACGACAACCCGCCGTCCAGAATGATTACCGCGCCGGTGGCGAACCGGAAATGTCCGCTCGCCAGTGCCACGGCGGCGCCCATGCCGCGACGCGCGCCGGTGACCAGGTCCACGGGACTGGAATGGGCCATGTCAGAACTCGTCAAGGCATGCCTTCAGGTGGCTGCCCACGCGTAGCGCCTGCGCCGCAATCGTCAGCGCCGGGTTGAGCGCGGCAGAAGAAGGAAAGAAGCTCGCGTCCACCACGTACAGGTTGTCGTGATCCCAGGCGCGGCAATACGGATCGAGCGCGGAAGCCGCCGGGTCGGTGCCGAAGCGCGCGGTGCCGCACTGGTGCGAGGGCGTGTCGGTACCGAACGGCTTCGACAACACGATCGGGAAGCCGATGTCCTTCAGCAGCTTCTTCGCCACTTCGACGAAGCGGTGGTGCGCGCGCAGGTTGCTGCGCTTCCAGCGCAACTCGATCGCGCCGTCGTTGCGCACCCTGACTTCGCTGTCGCGTTGCGCCAGGTCCTCGGACATCACATACCAATCCACGCTGTGGCGCGCGAGCCAGGTGCGCAGCCATTTCGGCGTGCGCGGCAATGCAGCGCGCAGCATCGGCTCCTGGATCTTGCCCAGCAGCTGCAGATTGCCCAGCGGTTTCTCGCTCTCGCTGCTGGCGAAGTAGAAATCGTTGACCGCAAGCGTCTTCGGAAAGCGCGTGTTGTTCACATGCAACGGTGTCAGCGCCATGATCCCGGTGCAGTTGTGGTTCATGTAATAGTGGCCGACCACGCCCGAGGAGTTGGCCAGGCCCTGCGGGTTGTGCGCATCGGCCGAACGCAGCAGCAATGCCGCGCTGTTGATTGCGCCGGCCGACAGCACGAACAGGCGTGCGCTGACGGAAAGTAAGTTGCCGCCGCGCCGGTACTCCGCTGCAACGATGCGCTTACCCCTTTGGTCGGCGACGAGCCGGGTAACTTCGGCTCCGGTCTGCAACGCAACGTTCGAATGCTTCAATGCCGGGTTGATCAGCCTGGTCTCGGCGTCGCCCTTGGCGCCGACTCGACACGGGAAAGCATCGCAAGTGCCGCAGCGAACGCACGTGCCGCCGGGATGGAGGTCGGCCGCCGAGGGCATGTGAAAGGGGTGCAGGCCGAGCGCGCGCATGCGTTCGAATGCTTTGCCGATGATCGGCTCGTGAGGAATCGGCGCATGCGGGTAGGGCGTCGATCGTGGCGGTTCGGTCGGATCGTCGCCCGCCTTGCCGTGCACGCCGAACAGTTTTTCGGCCTCACCGTACCAGGGTTCCAAATCGGCGTAGCGGACAGGCCACGGCATGGCCTTGCCGTCGGCATGCTCGATGCCGTCGAAATCGCGTTCGCGGAAGCGGAACATTGCCGTGCCGTAAACCTTGGTATGGCCACCGACGAAGTAGAACTGGCCCGGACGGAATGGTTTGCCGTTGCCGTCGTACCAGGTCTCTTGCGTGCGGTAGCGCTGTTCGACGAACACTGCCTCCGGGCTCCAGTTGTCGGCTTCCCTGGGCAAGCGTTCTCCGCGCTCCAGGATCAGGATGCGCGCTCCGGTGTCGGCAAGCGTAAACGCAACCGATCCGCCACCGACGCCGGAGCCGATGATGACCACGTCGTAGGATCCATTCGCCTCAACGCTCACGCAATCAGTCTCTCGGTCTTGGCGTCGAAGCACACCAGCTTGGCGAGGTCGACGAAGAAGCGCGCATCCTGTCCCGGCTTCAGCGAGACGTCCGGTTCCAACCGCACCGTGAATTCGTTGCCACCGAGATCGAGCACCACCAGCGTGTCGGCCCCGGTGGGTTCGATCACTTCGACGCGGGCATCGAAGACACGCTCTGTCGGGCCTGCAACCATGCCGGCGCGGGCCAGGTTTACAGCCTCGGCTCGGATACCAGCGATCACGTCGGTGCCGATGTGGGCGTTCATCGCGGACGGCATGTCGGGCAAATCGATCCGCACAGGGGTGCGCTCCCCGGTCTGGATGTCCAGCGCCAATCCACTGCTGTTCTGCATCAGTCGCGCATTGACCAGATTCATGCGCGGCGAGCCCATGAAACCCGCAACAAAGATGTTGGCGGGGCGGTTGTATACCTCGTAGGGCGTGCCGAGTTGTTGTAGCACACCGCCTTTCATGACGGCAATGCGCGTGGCGAGCGTCATGGCTTCTATCTGGTCGTGCGTGACGTAGACGATGGTCGCGCCCAGGCGCTGGTGCAGCTTCTTGATTTCGGTACGCATGTCCAGCCGCAGCTGGGCGTCGAGGTTGGACAAGGGCTCGTCGAACAGATACAGCCGTGGCTCGCGCGCCAGGGCGCGTCCGATGGCGACGCGCTGGCGCTGGCCGCCCGATAGCTGGCGCGGCTTGCGTTCGAGCAGGTGCTCGATCTGCAGCAGCTTGGCGACGCTGCTGACACGCTCCGCGCGCTTGCTCTTTTCGACCTTGCGCATCGCCAGCGGAAATTCAATGTTCTTGGCCACCGTCATATTCGGGTAAAGCGCGTAGGACTGGAACACCATCGAGATGTTGCGATCCGCCGGCGGCAACGGCGTGATGTCGCGGCCGTCCAGTCGCAACTGGCCTGCCGAGGGTTCCTCCAGGCCGGCGATGATGTTCATCAGCGTGCTCTTCCCGCAGCCCGACGGGCCGACCAGCACCAGGAATTCGCCGTCGGCCAGGCTGATGGAAATGTCGTGGAGGATCTTGGTCGGGCCGAAGCTCTTCTGCACATTGATCAGATCCAGCGTAGCCATGAATTCACCCTTTGACGGAACCCGCCATCAAGCCGCGGACGAAATATTTTCCGGAGACCAGGTAGACGACCAGCGTCGGGATGGCCGCGATGAAAGCGCCGGCGAAATGGACGTTGTACTCCTTGACCCCGGTGGAACTGTTGACCAGATTGTTCAGCGCCACGGTGATCGGGAACGAACTGTAATCGCTGAATGAAGCGCCGAACAGGAATTCGTTCCAGATGTTGGTGAATTGCCAGATGACCGTGACCACGATGATCGGCCCGCTGCTGGGCAGCAGGATGCGAACCAGCACTCCGAAGAAGTCCGCCCCGTCCATTCGCGCCGACCTGATGAGCTCGTGCGGGAACGCGGCGTAGTAGTTGCGGAAGAACAAGGTCGTGAAACCGATCCCGTAGACCACATTGACGAACACCAGGCCTTTCACGGTGCCCGCCAGACCGAGGATGCCGAGTGTCTTCGCCATCGGGATAAGCACGATCTGGAACGGAATGAAGACGGAAAACAGCATGGCCGCGAACAGCAGGTTGGCGCCGCGGAATCTGAACTGGGTGAGGATATAGCCGTTGAGCGCGCCGATCATTGTCGAGATCGCCACCGCCGGCACAACCAGCAGGAACGAGTTGAGAAAGTAGGGCCTCAGTCCAGTCGGTTGCACGCCGATCTGCGCCGTGCTCCAGGCTTCGAACCATGGCTCGGCCGTCCAGACGAGTGGCAACGACATCAGGTTGCCACTGCGGATTTCATCGAGCGGCTTGAATGAATTGGCCACCATCACGTAGATCGGCATCAGGAACAAAAGGGCCAGGAACAGCAGTACGGCGTACAGCGCGTAACGACTGACGACGAGTCCCCCGTGCGAGCTAGCCATGTTTCGCCTTGCGCATCTCGCTGTAGAGATAGGGCAGCACCACCAGCGCGATAGCGCCGAGCATCAGCACCGCGCTCGCCGCGCCCACGGACATCTCATTGCGAGTGAACGTGTACTGGTACATGAACACCGACGGCAGCCAGGTGGAACGACCAGGTCCGCCGTTTGTGAGTGCGATCACCAGGTCGTACGACTTGATCGCCATGTGCGCCAGGATGACGAAGGCAGAGACAAACACCGGCCCGAGTTGCGGAATGATGATGCGCAAGTAGATCTGCCAGCTGCGCGCACCGTCGACGCGCGCCGCCTTCACCTGTTCCTGATCAACGCCGCGCAACCCGGCCAGGAACAGCGCCATGACAAAACCGGTGGTCTGCCAGATCGCGGCGATGACGACGCAGTAGATTGCCATGTCGTTGTCCTTGATCCAGCCGAAGGTGAACGACTCCCAGCCAAGGCTGTGCACGGTGCGCTCCAGACCCACGCCGGGATCGAGCAGCCACTTCCACGCCGTGCCCGTGACGATGAACGACAGCGCCATCGGGTAAAGAAAAATCGATCGGAACACGCCTTCGGCCTGGATCTGCTGGTCGATCAGGATCGCAAATCCGAGGCCGAGCACGATTGCGAGCACGATATAGAGCGACGCAAACACGGCCAGATTGCCGATCGAAACGTCCCAGTTCTGCAATCCGAACAAGCGCGCATAACTCGCGGTACCGACCAAGTTGTACGACGGCATCAACGTCGATGCCGTGAACGAAAGGTAGATCGTGAACATGATGTAGCCGTAGACGCACACCAGCACGAGCAGGGCGCTCGGACTGAGCAACAGCTTTGGCAACGCACTTGCGCGCATGGCGACTGCTCCGCCGTGCGGGCGGCGCGCGCGGCGCCGCCCGTCTCTCAGTAACGCAGTTGAGCGTCAGTTGTTGGCAGCAGCTGCGAGTGCGGCTGCGGCCTTCTTGTCGTCAAGCTGGCCATTGAAGTGGCGTGTGATCACGTCGTAGAACGCATTCTTGATCGATGCCGGCACCGCGTGACCGTGTGCCATCGAACCAACCAGGGTGTTGCTCTTGTTGGCTTCGGCGAGATCCTTCATGCCTTTCTTGGCGCACGCATCGAACGCGGTGTCGGGCACGTCGGTACGCGCGGGCACCGAACCCTTCACGACGTTGAACGCGGACTGGAAGCCCGGCTCCATGATCGCCGATGCCAGCTTGACCTGCGCGTCGGCCTTGTCGGCGCCGACCTTGAACATCACGAACTGGTCGGCGTTGAACGACACCGTGCCCTGCGTGCCCGGCGTGCGGAAGCACAGGAAGTCAGTTCCCGGCACCTTCTTGGCGTTGATGAACTCGCCCTTGGCCCAGTCGCCCATCATCTGGAAGCCGGCCTTGCCGCTGATCACCATGCTCGAGGCCAGGTTCCAGTCGCGCCCGGAGAAGTCCTTGTCGACGAACTTGCGCAGCTGCGCCATGCGCGAGAACACCTTCTCCATCGTCGGCGAATTCAGCGACTTCGGATCGAGGTCGACAAGCGCCTTGCGATAGAAGTCGATGCCGCCTGTCGACATCACCACGCCGTCGAACAGCGTGGCGTCCTGCCACGGCTGACCGCCGTGCGCCAACGCGACGAAGCCCGCCTTTTGCACTGCCTGCAACGCGGCGATGAACTCGTCCCAGTTCTTCGGTTCGCTCTTGACGCCGGACTTTTCGAGCACCGCTTTGTTGGCCCACACCCAGTTGGTGGAGTGCACGTTGACCGGCGCCGCGATCCACTTGCCGTTGTACTTGGAGAACTTCTGCAGCGCGTTGGGGACGGTCTTGTCCCAGCCCTCCTTCGCGGCCAGCGGATTCAGGTCGGCGACTACGCCCTGCTTGCCCCAGTCGAGGATGTCGAA
>Ga0137418_10002237_pt1 | contig 17727 bp, 15 predicted proteins | sample CZODoug3_1_2_16f_FD_122242 | JGI IMG/M metagenome (GOLD analysis project Ga0137418, IMG submission 122242) | Vadose zone soil fungal communities from Angelo Coast Range Reserve, California, USA - CZODoug3_1_2_16fungal (Hybrid Assembly) | ecosystem: Environmental > Terrestrial > Soil > Vadose... | reverse complement strand
GCTGGCGATTGGCGCTTTTGCCGGAGTTGCGCAAGCACAATTCAAAAACGGCGGGCAGGCCGTGGAGCTGCGGCTTCCGACGCTCAGCCAGCGGGCCATCAGCACGCAGCGTATCGGGCTGACCGATATCACCATCAACTATTGCCGCCCGCTCGTGGGCGGACGTGAAATCTGGGGCAAGGCAGTACCCTACGGCCAGCCCTGGCGGTCGGGAGCGAATGAGAACACGACGATTTCGTTCACGGACGATGTTTCGGTTGAAGGGCATGCGCTGCCGGCGGGCACTTATGGCCTGCACACGATTCCGGCGGCGGATCAATGGACGATAATTTTTTCCAAGAATTCCACGTCGTGGGGCAGCTTCAGCTACGACCAAAAGGAAGATGCGTTGCGCGTGACGGTGAAGCCGCATGCCGCTGAGTTTACGGAGGCGCTGGCCTATTCCTTCGACGACCCCAAGCCGGATTCCGTGGCCGTCACTTTGCGCTGGGAAAAGGTGGCCGTGCCCTTCCGCGTATCGGCGGACGTGAATTCCATCGTGCTGCGCAGCATTCAGAACCAGCTTCGCAATACCGGCGGGTTCTCGTGGGCCGGCTACGACGAAGCGGCGAACTGGCTGCTGGATACCAATTCCAACCTCGATCAGGCGATGAAGTGGGAAGATCGCTCGATTCAAATCGAGGAACGCTTTGAAAATCTGTTGGGTAAATCGCAGATTCTAGAAGCACAGGGGAAGACGCAGGAAGCCGCAGCATTGAAAACGAAGGCTTTCGACGCTGCCAGCGGCATACAGCTGCATTCCTATGGGCGCGGTTTGCAGTTCCAGAAAAAGCAAGAGGAAGGCTTCGCCATATTCAGGGTCAATGTGAAGAAGCATCCCAACGAATGGTATTCGCACGGAGAGCTGGCGCGCATGGCTTCCGCGAAGGGAGATTTTGAGACGGCCAGCAAGGAAATGAAACTGGCGTTGGCGACGGCGCCGGACATAGCGAAGCCGGGAATTGAGCGGATGATCGGCCGGCTTGAGAAGAAGGAAGATATCAACCCTTAATCACCCTGGTTCGCACTGATCCCTGGGCCTGAAGTAGAAGCCCGACTTAGGCATCACAGGGCTTTGCTTGCCGCTCTGAGCGGCGGGTGAAGCCCCTTTTTTGATGGCGTTGCAGGCGTCGCATCCTCCTTTTGGCATATCATCTTGCAGCTTGCAGATAGCCGCAGGAGGGTTGGCTGATGCCATCCAGAATTCGCCGATCGTTCCGGGTGCTCGCGCCGGGCAGTTCTCTGCGACGGCGCGTTGCCTATAGCCTGGCGATTGTTCGTTTGATTCTTGTGCCGGTGATCGTGCTGGCGGTGTATTACCTGTTTCAGGTCGGCTTTATCGTCGACCGCATCGTCAGCTACGACGCGCCCGCCACCACCCTGGCGCAGCAAGCCACTATCGAGATGCTCGACGCGCGTCGCGCCGAGCGCAATTACTTGTTGCTGAACGACCAGGCTTCGCTGGAGGCTGCGCGCGATTCGATCGGTAAAATCGAGCAAATCCTGAACGCTATTCGCGACTTGAACCCTTCCGATCAGGAGCTCACGCAGCAGGCCCTCGGTGCACTGCACCAATACCGCCAGCGCATCGAAACCGCGGTTGCGCTCGCGGGGAAGCCGGGCCAAGCTCCGGCCGACCGCGTAAATGAGGTAGTGAAGGCCTACGAAAGTGATCTGGACAATCTTCTCAAGAGCGCCCGCTACAAAAGCCGCGGACAGTTAATCGAGGAACTGCGTAAACGCGTCGATTCGTTTGATACGCAGATCTCCAAAACCGTTCAAGAAGGAAACCCCGCACTTCGCCAGATCACCAGTGATCTCCAGAATTCGGGGCGGCAGGTTCTTGATCTCGCTTCCCAGCTCGAAGCCAGAAACTGGGAGCGCATCGAGAACGATCACCGCAAAGCGAAGCGTCTGATTTCTCGCGCCGAATGGTCGCTGGCCATCGTCTCGACCATCACATTTCTCGTAAGCGTGTGGGTCAGCTTTGTTCTTCCGCGCCAAGTTGTAAAACCGCTGATCAGTCTCAAGGAAGCGGTTGATCACGCCGCAGCCGGCAACTACGAGATTGACTTTGATATCCAGGGCGCGGGAGAAGTGGTGGAGTTAGCGAATAGCATTCGGAACTTGATCGCGCACGTCCGCGAAGTCAAATAAAGCAAGGGCGAATCGCCTTACCTCGTCGAATGTGTCTCTCGCGTCCTGCGCACCTCAATCACCAGGTACACCACAATGGCGATGTTCGCGAGTAGCACGACGATTTTCGGCGCACTGACTTTGTCGACAATCTCATAGATCTCGAGGGGCAAGAGGGAGGCCGTCGATACAATCGTCAGGTATTCCGCCCACCGTTTTCGCAGTGCGAGCCCGACGCCCTCGGTGAGAAACAGACCGGAATAGAAAAACGTCCCAGCGCTCAACTCTTTCAGTTTTCGGTCGTCCACCATTCCCAATTTCGACAACGCCTCCTGGATGTAGTGGTTGTGTGGATCGACACGCAAGATATCGATCCATTGTGCCACTTCGGCGGCAACATCCTTGTGCAGCAGCTTCAGTGCCCCAATGGCAAGAGCGAGCAAGGCTAATCCCTTGATGAGTTTGAACGCGGCGATGAGCAAAAGCCCTCGCGAACCCTTCATTTTTTGTGTCATGGAGAATGCGGGCTCCCCAAAGCCCGAGAGACGTCACAGCGGTCAGGCGAATTGTTTGATTCAGCGAATCGTGTCTTTGGTGCCTACGTAGATGGGCATAAGTAATTGCACCGCGACTCCCTGCTTGTTTCCCGGTAGTTTGTCGACGCGCGTCACGGCCCCCAGGAACTCCTGGTTGAGCGAGCCCGGATGACTCGCATACGGATACGTCACAAAGACGCGCATCTTCGGCACGAAGATGCCGTTTTGCGGAACAAAGTACACGCTGTTCCGCGAAGCATTAAGCGTGGGCAAGATCTCGTCGAACTCTTCGAGAGTTGGTTCTGACGGACGCACGCGTATCATGCGCGGAATTTTCGTTCGCGTCTTCTTGCGGCGTTCCTGATCGGAAGGGCGAATCATAGAGTTAAAGGATAGAGCGAAAGCGCAGCGGTACTTACCAGTTTATCGACATCGGTATACAGGCAAGTTAACCCGCACGGTTAGCAGTAACCTACGCCCGCACAGGCGAATCCTTATCTCCGGCCGGACGTTTTCACTTGCCTTATAACGCGGAGCCGACCGATGTGCCCGCTGCCGCGAATACCCCGGCCATTTCGGTTTGCGCGAAGGAAAGAAAGCACTGCACCACAACGGGATCGAACTGCGTGCCGCTGGCTACGATAAGCCGCCGCACGGCCTCTTCAAACGGCAGCCCCTTGCGGTATGGCCGCGAGGAAACCATCGCGTCAAACGCGTCGATCACCGAGACGATTCGCGAAACGATGGGGACTTCCGTGTCCTTCAATCCGGCTGGATACCCCTTGCCGTCGAACGATTCGTGGTGATGCAAGATGTCGAGCGCCGCGCGCTCAAATCCCGGGAGCATGCGGAGCACCGCCCAGCCATACTCCGGGTGCCTCTTCATCAACGCGTACTCTTCCGCTTCCAGTTTTCCGGGCTTGCGCAAAATTGCATCGGGAATTCCAACCTTGCCTATATCGTGAAGCAGCGCGGCGATTTCCAAATTTTGAAGCACCGGCTCTTCCAGTCCGAGTTCCTGCCCCACACGCATGCCCCATTCCGCCAGGCGCGTGCTGTGCACTCCGGTGTTAAGGTCCTTGAGATCGAGGAGTTGATTGAAAGCGCAAATAACCGAAGTGCGCAGCGCGGAAACCTGCTCTTCCACCTGCTTGATCTTCAGTGAATCCGAGGCTGCGCCGAAGGTAGTGCTTAGGGTGAGCACTGGGATGCCCTTGACTGCCACTGGTTGTTTACCAGGACCAGCCGCTGCCGGCTGACTTCCACGCCGAGATCGCCTGGTATGCATCCAGGCGGCCGTGATTGAGGTCCGGCGTCAGGAGACGACCGTGCGAGAGCGCGCTAGCCGCTTGCGATTGATTCAGCCCCGACTTGGCGTTCAGCAGCAGGGCCGCTGTACCGGCAACAAGCGGCGAACTAAAGGACGTTCCTGAAGCGGCGGCATACGACCCGCCGGGGAACGTGCTGATCACGTACTCACCGGGAGCGGCGATCCACACATCCGCCGAACCGTAGTTTGAGAATGACGACCGCGCGTCCCAGTTAGTCGTGGAGGCAACGCCCATCACATAGCCGTTTATGGCCGCGGGATAAACGCGAGCGCTGGTGCTTTCGTTCCCTGCCGCCGCGACCAAGACCACGTTAGCCCTGTTTGCGTACGATACAGCTTGGGACAACGCCGCCGAAGGCGTCGATAAATCGAAGCTCATGTTCACCACGTTCGCCTTGTGCTGCACGGCGTAATATAGCGCCGCGATGATGTTCGATAGATAGCCTGTTCCATTGGCGGTAAATGCCTTCAGAGGCAGGATTTTCGCCGTAGGCGCTGCGAGGTGTACCAGGCCAGAAGTCATCGTTCCGTGACCGAATGCGGCGCAAGGCTGCCCGTCAAGGATGGCAGCAGACGACTGATCCAGAATTGCCGCGCTCGACTGCTGTACTGCTCCGGACTGCTGACCTTGAACACTTGTATTCTGCAGCGGCCAGTCTAGCCACTCCGAAGCGCCTGGCTGATTGCGTGTAAAGTCATAACCCGGCAGAAGCACCGGCACCAGAACCGGATGGCTGACATCCACGCCGGTGTCGATCACCGCGACGATGCCCGACCCGGAGACTCCAAAACCGTTCTGGGCATCGATTAACCGGATGATCTGACCGGCGGGCTGCGCCGCGTATCCGTGGGTAACTACAGTCCCGAAATAATTCACTGCGGTCGTGTCGCTCAGTCCATAGGGTGCGTTATTGATCGGCGGCAAAGGAATGGGAAGGGACCGGTCCGGCTCGACGCTCTGGATCCCCAGCAGCGCCTCGAGCAGGTTCACTACTCCACCCACGAGCGTTTGCAATATGTTGCCGGTGGTGGTCACCAGGTAGGTCTGCCCCACCGGTCCGTCCAGCGAGCCCTGCACCTGGCAGTTTGCCGACAAGCACAGGTTCAGTACCGAATTCAGCCCACCGGTTGTCCGAACGATGTACCGTTGCTGCGCTGCGGCAGGTTTGGACGCCGCCAGCATCGTCACCGCAATGACCACGGCTGAGAGTAGTTTGCGTTTCATAAGCTGTGCGACCCTTTCGGCGCTCCTCATCGAGAACTCGTTCAACGGCAGCTTGGGTGGGTATGCAGATTCTTTCCCACCACACAGTTGCCGCCAATAGTACGAGTGTCCCGTCCGACCCGAACAGCCCACCGACCGAGTACTGGTACAACTTACCTAAGCAAACCTAAGCCAAAGAATCTAGTTGTAACTGCAACATTCGGCAATACTTAGTTCGCCGTATCCGGCAGCTCTCCTAGCGCATTCCGCAGCGATATAATCACCGCTTTTTCCTCTTCGCCGGCAAATTTCAGTTCCAAGTCGCTGCTTGACCGAATCTCTTCCCGGAACTCTCCAAATTCGTTGGTTATCGCCTGCACCACATCGCCGCGTAGATTCGAGATCACCAAGGGCACATCTCTGCCCGGCAGATCCGGATTCCGTAGGTCCAGTAATTGGCCGGTCACTACAATCTTGTTTGCTCCCTGCTTGGCCTCGATATGCAGGTCCACTTGATATGGCTCTGCCCGATAGAGCATTTGCCTGATTCCTGACTTCGAAGACCGGGCGCCGGCCGTCAGTGGCTGCAAAAAACTGTCGAAGAGAACCTCCACAAGCCCAGGCACTTTCGCCCGCTTGCCGTAGAGCTGGTTGCCCGTAAACCCAGCCTTTGCTATGCGTACCTCGTCTTCCGGAGGCTGGCAATCCGCCGCTGATTTGGCCGTTTGCCGGACCTTCTGCCATAGAGATGCAGCCTTCTTGCAGCGCGAGCAGCCTTCCTCCAAATGCCGCTCCATCTCCTGGCGCCTGCTCTGGGCGACCGCCTCGTTCGCGAAATCGATCCATTCCTCTGCCGTAAAATGCGTCATTTGCCGTTCCCCCCAGCCTTTCGTGCCATCTGCTCCCCAGCAGACGGTTTAGCGAGTTTTCTCGCCTCAGCACATAAGGGATTGTTGGTATGGAAAAAATATAGCCGGAGTGCGAGGCAGCGAGAATCAGTTAACGGCTGCCTTTTCTGTGATCTTCCCGACGAGGACGAAGGGAGCCCAAAAATAGGGGTGCGGATTCTGTTCCCTCAATTTGTGCATCGCACTGCGCAAAGACCCGGCTATATCGTCCGAGTCGATATAGCCCTTGTAGAACTCTTGCATCAGATCTGCCGTGCTTCGGTCATGCACATCCCAGAGCGAAAGCAGCAGTGAACTTGCCCCTGCGCAGAACAGGCCCCGCTGAAGACCGAGCAACTCATCGCCCTCCGCCACGAAGTTCATGCCGGTCGCGCAACCGCTCAGGGTGACCAGCTTCGCCCCCAGCCTCATCTGATAGAGGTCGTACAGGTTCAAGTACCCGTCACCCATCTTGATGCCGGAAAACATCGGGTTATCTTGACGATAGATCCCATGCGTCGCCACGTGCAGGACTCCTGTCTCCATTCCCCGCTCGCGGAGCACCTGTGCCGTGGCCGCGTCGCCCACGAACAACTCCGTTTGCGGAAGCAGCGCGGCAACCGACTCCACTTCACTCAATATCTGCGGAGCGCGTTCGTCCGGAATCCCCAGAACCAGCGAGTTGGGCTTATCGATTGCGTTTTTTTCCTGACACAAGCCGAAGACGGTGGCGCTTGGGGCATACGAAATTGTATGCGCGTCGCACAAATATTCGTCGCCAGTGCGCAACGCATGGAATGGCAAAAAATGCAGCGGCCCGTGCGGCACAAACACAACGTGTTTGCCGGTCAGGCGTCCGCGGATCGGCTCGATTAGCTCTCGATACAGAGCTTCCAGATGGCCCAACGTGGCGCGTAAGAGCGGCTGGGCGAATTTCTCGGTGTACGCGGCTCCCATGCGGAATTTCGCAAACTGAAAGCGCAGCAAATGCAGCAAATTTGTGACGCGCGAGACCACGCTGACCGGCACGATTTCAATGCTCTCACGGTCGATGACCGCCGCCACCAAACGGTCGCCGGCGGAGTAATACTCGACTAGCACCGTATCCGCGGGCAGGCTCGCCTGCAGCTTTGCTACGGAAAAATCAGCCGGCGCCTCCAGTGTCGCGTTTTCGCGCTCTTGAGCCGGCAACTCCCGCAGCGCTCGCAACAGCTCTGTCTCATGGAATTGCGCGGCTTGCTGCAAAAGCTCAAGGCGTTCCCGCGACCTCTCCTCTGGCTTCAGTTGCTCCAACTCGATGCGGTGGTAATACCAGTTCAATTCTTCGCGCAGATCGCGAATTTTTCGCACGTACTCGCTCTGGCCCGCCTCTCCCATGGGCAAGCTTTGCCCGCTCTGAAAGATCATTTCAATCATGCTTCGCGATTTTGCCGCCTCAATGCAGGAAAACGCTTCGTTCGCCGAAATCTCGTTGTTCGCGGGATCGAGGTAGAGTTCCACGACGGCCTCGTACACCTGCATGCGATTTTTCACGAAGGCGATCTTCAGCTCCTCGCTTTGCAAGCGCGTGCGCAATGCCTCCAGTGCCTTGCGCGCCTGCTGATAGGCCGCGTACGCCGCGGCGCGGTCCCCGCGATTCGCGGCAATTTGTCCCAACAGGAGGCGCGTCTGGTACACCAGTACGGGCGACTGCGAATGCGAAAGCTTCGCAACGGCCGCGTTCATCTCCTTCTCCGCGGCCAGCAAATCGCCAACCTGCAGCGCGATGCGTGCAAGCAACAACCGGGAAAGCAATGCTTTTCCCGCAAGCGGGGTCTGGTCAAAGAACTCCGCCGAACCCGCGCACAGGCGGCGCGCCTCAAAATAGCGCCCCTCGTGAAACAAAAGCAGCGCCTGGTACAAATCGAGCAGCCAGGGCCATACCCGATTCTTTTCCCGTGAAAACATCTCGCGCGCGTTCGCAAAACGTTCCAGCGCCTGCACCGTCTTGCCTTGCTGCCCGAGCGCGATGGCTTCATTCGCCAGGGTTTTCGCCGCTTCATAGCCCATGCCGAGTTTGTCAAAGCGCACGAACCCCTCATGCGCCATCTCGCGGGCCTCTTCGCTTAAGTTCAGCTCCAGGTAAATGTCCGAAAGGTCCAGGTGGCACAGCGCAAAGTGATAGGCGTCTCCGCTGGCTTCGCAAGCGCGCCGCGTAGCAAACAGCATCTCGATAGCACGGCTGTATTCGCCGCGGAAGTAATACAAATACGCGATGTTGTAATCGGCTTGATCGCGAAGCCGCGGCAAATCGTAGCGCACGCAAAGGTCGCGAGCCTTCTGATAGCACTCGAGCGACCTCGCAAATTCATTCAAGCTGATCAAACACATGGCCATGTTGTGCAGAGTCACAGCCACGTGCTCCCAATCCTCGAACTCGGAAAGCGCTTTATACGCGCGCTCGTAATACGCGATGGCTTCCTTGAAGCGATCCTGGCGGTGAAAGATGTTTCCGACGTTGTTGTCGAGGCTCGCCAGCCGCCGCGTTTCGCCGATTCGCGTGAAAATCTCCCGCGCACGCTCGGATGCGGCTAAAGCGCGATCGTATTCGCCCAGCAAAATGAGCGGTTGAATGGAGTTGCTTAGCGTCCGCGCGGCTTCCTTGGGGATTCCCAGCGCCTCGTAGAGCTTGAACGCATCTTCATGGTGCTGCACCGCTCCGTGATTGTCTCCCGATGCGTACAGCGCATTGGCTTTTGCACGCATCGCCAGCGCGATCTCTTCTTTTCGCCGCAGCTTCCGCGCGATGAGGAGCGTGCCTTCGGCAAGAAACAGCGCTTCCTTCGCATCTACGCGGATTTTGTCGACCACCATGGGGGCCAAGCGCCGCACCACGTCCGAGCGGACCAGAGACGAATTTCGCGCGAGAAATTGTCGGCGCAGTACACCGTCTTGGAGCTTGCCCAACTCAACGGCCAATTCGGATTCGGGAACGTTGCCGCGAGGCCGCGGCATCAGTGGAAACCTTGCTCATCAAGCTGCCGGCGCAAACGATCGATGCATTTTTGCCTGGTGAATCCGATGGAACCGACGGCGAGGCCAAGCTCTTTTGCCACTTCCGCATACGGGCGCGCCGGCGTCTCGAAGAAAAGCAGCTCTACTAATCTGCGGCACTGCGGCGATAACACGCCCATCGCCTCGCGCAGCATTTGCTCTTCTTGCGTTTGCTGCAGGACGGTTTCCGCAATTGGCGGCGTTTCCGGCTCGGGCAAATCGGGCTCCGCGTCGCGGCTCACTACGCGCTGTTGCTGGCGCTTCCACCGGTAGCATTCGTGATGGGCCACTTGCATCAGCCACTTCGGCAGGGCGCGCGGCTCGCGCAACGCAGGCAAACGTACCAGCAACTCTGCGCAAGTTGCCTGAAACACATCTGCCGCTTCATGCGGAGGCAAACGGTATTTTACGGGAATCGAATAGATCAGCGCTTTGTACTTGTCGATCAGCAGCGACCAGGCTTGCTCATTCCCGCGAAGGCATTCCTTCACGAGACGCGTGTCGTCCCATACCGGCACCGCTTGCTTCCCTGCTGCCGCGCGCACCAGGCTCATCGGCGCGCATTCTCCGGCCCGTTTCGCTGATACAACTGCTCCACATTCCACAGCACGTACGGCTCGAGCACCGCCGGATGGAAATTGCCGATGTTCTTTTTCGCGCCAACCAGAATATCCGGGCTGGCCAGAAAAATCATGGGCTGATGCTCGACGAGGATTTCCTGCACGCGGTCGTAGAGTTTCTTGCGCTCGACGGTATTCGTTGCCGTCAACTGCTGCTCCATCAGTCGATCGATTTCCGCTTCCCAACTGGTGGCAGGGTGCTTTTGCGACGGGTTCCATAAATGCATGCCACCGCTCGAAAGCCACACGTTCATTTCCGGGTTCGGATCGGCGTCAAAGCTCGCGATGCCCAGCACACACGCATCGTATTCCTTTGTCTGCGTTACGCGGTCGATCAGCGAGCGCAGCTCCAGCGGCACGACTTGCACTCGTATGCCGAGCTGCTTCAGGTCGTCTTGAAGCAACGTCGCCATCTTTGCGCGATCCGTGTTGGACGAGCTTGTGATGATCGAAAATTCGACTGGTTTGCCGTCCGCATCAACGAGCTTCGGCTCCCCGGCATCGCCGTTTTCCGCTCGGAAGCCCGCCTCCGCCAGCAGTTGACGCGATTTATCCAGCGAGCGCCCTGGATACCGAATCGCCGTATTCGCCCATCGTGCGTTTCCCGGCGTGACCGGCCCCCATAGCGCTGCCCCGCGCCCTTGATATACCAGCCGCACAATCGCTTCCCGGTCTATGGCCAGCGACACCGCCTGCCGGAATTTCTCGGAGCGAAACCACGCCTGCTTGCGAGCCATTTCCGGCGGCGCCTTCTCTCCAAGATCGTTCAAGTTAAAAAATAAAAAGTTGTACTCCAGCCCCGGCCCCGCATCCGCCATCGTGTAATCGCGCGCCTGCCGCGATAGCACGGAAAAGTTTTCCGCGCCCAGCCTGCTGATCATATCGGTCTCGCCAGACTGGAATCGCAACACCTGCGCATCCGCGCTTGGCACAAACAGAAACACGATTTCATCCAAATACGGCAGCCGATTCCCCTGCTCGTCTGTTTTCCAGTAATAGGGATTTCGCTCCAAAACAAGCCGCTGCCCGGCAACGTATTCTTTGAATCGAAATGCCCCGAGGCCGGCCCACTGATGGGCCGCGGTCCCCAGCGCACCGCTCTGCGCCAGCTTCCCTTCCTTGTACGCGGTTTCGAGCAAGTGCCGCGGCAAGATCGCCAGCCCATCGAAAATTCTCTCGCCCACGCCGTACGGCTTTGCAAACGCAACCGTCACCGTCTGCGCATCCACCTTGCGCACGGTAATTGGTTTTCCGCCCACAATCAGCAAATCGCGCTGCGTAGCGTGAACCGCTTCATCCAGGTAAACGCGAAACGTGAACAACACATCTTCCATGTCCACCGGATGCCCGTCTGAAAATTTCAGCCCCTGCCGCAGCGTCAGCGTGTATTGCAAGCCATCCGTGGAAATCTTCCACGACTTCGCCAGCGCCGGCTCCGTCAGTTGCGTTGCGCGGTTGATGTGCACCAGGTCGGCTTGCATTGTGCTGATGACCTCGCGCGAAGGCGTATCCGCCGCGATCATCGGATTCAGCGTTTTCGGCTCTGCTTTCAGCGCGATCACAATGCGGCCACCCCGCCGACCGGCCTCTCCTGCAACGCGCAGCAGTTCCTCATTCTTATTCGCTCTTGTTGAGACTTGGCCGGAATGCTGCGGTGGAAGCGATTCCCCGCGACCAACGAAGAACCCGCAGCACAAAATCGCAGCGACGGCGACACCTGCGCCGATCTGCGCCGATTTGGCTCTTCGCTCGCTCATATCAAACCCAATTAGATGCTTCCTCTATCTTCGGCGTCCTACTGCTTCCCTGCAACAAACTCGCAAGCACCAGGTATCCGAGAAAGAACGGCACCATCGCGAATGCCGGCAAGTACATCCACCAGTAAGAGGCGAGGACGTTGTAATGCTGCAAGCTGGCCAACAGGTTTCCCCAACTTGGCACAGGCTCGGGCACGCCCAGCCCCAAGAACGACAGCGTCATCTCCGCAAGGACAAACTGCGGAACCAGAACCGCCGCCTGCGTCAACACTACGTTTCCGGTCTCCGGCAAAATATGGCGTCGTAGAAGATAGCCGCCCGTCGCACCGAATCCGCGCGCCGCTCGCACAAAATTGCGTTCCTTCGCGCTCAGCACAATCCCGCGCACCATTCGCGCTGGACGCGCCCATCCCACCGCGCCGATCACCACGACCACCAGCAGAAACGCCTTCACAGGAGGCACCGCCAACGGCAGGAACGCGCGCATCGCGAACAGCAAGTAAATCCACGGCAGCGCCAAGAACAGTTCCGCCACTCTCATCAATACTTCGTCTTTCCACCCGCCCCAAAATCCTGCCGCCGCGCCGATACACAATCCGATCGATAACGTCAGTCCCGCGCCAATCAAGCCCGCCAGCAACGAGACCTGTCCGCCGAACAGCATGCGCGATAGCAAGTCCCGCCCATACCCGTCCGTGCCGAGCAAATACACCGGTGCGTCCCCGCCGAACAGATGCAAGCGTAGCGCCAATACTCCAAGCACGCGATAAGGCGCGCCACTGACAAAGAATCTCACGGGGATCGCCCGAGCTACGTTTTCTTCGTATTCGTCAAAACTGCCCGCCCGCAATCCCTGCGCGTAAGCGAACGGCCGCAAATGAACCCCGCCACGCGTATCCACAAAATGCAGTCGCATCGGTGGCGCGTACGGATGCTCCCGATCCTGCGCAGTCGGGTCGTATGGCGCGAGAAATCCCGCGCAGGCCACAGCCACGTGGAGCGCACCAAGCACAGCCGCGCAAATAACCAACCGCGAGCGTGCGCTCATCGCTCCGGCGCCCCAGCCCTGATGCGTGGGTCCGCCCAGTAGAGCAGCAAGTCCGCCGCGAAATTCCCTGCAACCAAAAATAGCGTCGAAAGCAGCACGCCTCCAATCACCACATACAAATCCCGCGCGAGAATCGCCTCCAGCAGAAATGGACCGAGCCCCGGCCAGCTCATCACCACTTCCACCAGCAGCGACCCGCTCAACAGCGCACCGAGACTAAATCCAAAAAGCGCAATCAGCGGATGCGCCGCGGCAGGCAGCGCATACCGATACAACAACCTCCACCGCGGAATTCCGTGCCCCTCCGCCGCTCGCAAGAACGATGCTTCCAAGGCCTCCGCCACCGCCGCGCGCACGTGCCTGAGCAAAACCGGCAACGCCGACGCGACAAGCACGGTCACCGGCAGCACCATGTGCAAAGCAAGATCTCGAATTTTTTGTCCCAGCGAGAATCCCTCGAATCCAACGGACACCATTCCTCCCGTCGGAAGCCACCCGCTCCGCACCGCCAGCACCAACAGCCCGAGGGCGAGCGCCAAGTCCGGCACAATCAGCAACACCGCCGTCGCCCAGCTCAACGCAACATCAACGGGCCGTCCCAGCCTTTCCGCGCTCCAAACGCCTAGCGGCAGCGCCAGCATCCACACCAGCAACGTTGCCGTTCCGGTGAGTAGCAATGTGTTTCGCGCGCGTGTCCAAAGCAGCGGCGCCACCGGCGTGTTATACGCGAACGAGAATCCCAAGTCTCCGTGCAGCAACGCGACCGCCCACCGCTCATAGCGCACCGCTACCGGCCGGTCCACCTGATACTTCGCGCGCAATGCGCTCAACCGTTCCGCCGAAATCTGCGGATTCAAGCGCATCTCGTCGAAATAATTTCCCGGAGCCAGCGTGCTGAACGCAAATGCCAGCACGGAAACGCCAAGCAGCAGAAACGCCGCGTGCCCCAGCCTGCGCAGTAGAAAACGCATCATCGCTGGCGCACCGCGTCCACACTCTCCCGTTCGACGCGAGCCGCGCCGAGCAACCTCTGCGTTTCAGCGCACTCCGAGCTGCGTAAAATCTTCTCCGCCTCGCCCTGCTCCACGATTTTTCCGCGGTCCATCACCGCAACCTCATCTGCCAGGTACGCCGCGATTCTCAAGTCGTGCGTGATGAAGAGGTACGCCAGCCCAAGTGCCCGCTGCAGCTCCACCAACAAATTCGCAATTTGTGCCTGAATGGAAACGTCCAGCGCGGACAGCACCTCATCCAGGATGAGCAGCTTTGGCTCGAGAATCAACGCGCGCGCAATTGCCACGCGCTGCCGCTGTCCGCCGCTCAACTCCGCTGGTCTTCGCTCCAGATACTCCGCGCCAAGCCCCACTCGTTCCAACCCCTGCGCAGCGCGCTCTGCGCGATCGTCTCTCGCCACTCGACCCTGCACCAGCAAAGGCTCTGCAACGATCTCGCGCACCGCCCATCGCGGGTTCAGCGATGCCGCCGGATCCTGAAACACCATCTGCAGTTTCGGCCGCACCGCGCGCAGCTCTTTGTCGGCAAGCGCCGCCACGTCGCGCCCTTCAAACCAAATCTGCCCCGAAGTCACCTGCTCCAGGCACGACAGGCACAGCCCAATACTGCTCTTCCCCGAGCCCGACTCGCCCACCAGCGCCAGCGTGCTCCCCGGCAAAATCGAAAAGGAAACCGAATCGACTGCGGTGAATCCCGCCGAGCGTCTGCCAAGTCCTCGACCGGCATACCGCTTCACCAGTTTCTCCACTCGAATCACGGGCTCCATATCGTTACCCGCGCCTCACGCGGAGAACTTCAAGCACGCAACCTCATGACCTTCGCCGACGACCGCCGACATCGGCTCACGAACCGGACAAATCTCCATCCGCTCTTCGCAGCGTGGCTCGAAAACGCATCCCTGCGAAAGTACTCCCAAGCTCGGCGGCGCTCCAGCAATCACCGGGAGCGGCGACTTTCGCCCCACCGCGCCCGCGGGCTCGACCTGCGGCACGCACTTCAGCAGCGCCTGCGTATACGGATGCCGCGGCGCGAACAACACGTCACGCGTCGCACCTGCTTCCGCAACCTTGCCCGCATACAGCACCAGCACACGATCCGCGAATCCAGCGAGCAGCGCCGGATTGTGCGTGATGAAAATAAACGCAATCCCCAGCGCGTCGCGGAGCGACCGAAATAGCACAAGTATCTCGCTCTGTGTCGTCGGATCCAGCGAAGCAGTCGGTTCGTCCGCAATCACCAGCGCCGGCTCGCAAGCAATCGCCTGCGCAATCAGCACACGTTGCTGCTGCCCTCCGCTCAACTCATGCGGATACGAAGAAAAAATCCGCTCAATATCGCCGCTGAAGACTTTCGCCAGGATCTCCCGCACGCGCTCGCTACGCTCTCGCTTGTTCCGTGTCGCATGCGCGCGCAAAACCTCTCCAATCTGTTCCCCCACCTTAATCGTGGGATGCAGAGCCAGCGATGGCTCCTGAAAAATAATCGATACGGCACTCCCGCGCACGCGTCGAAGCTCCACCGCATCCATCCGAGCGAGGTCCCTGCCCTCTAGCAATATCTCGCCCCCGGTAATGCGCCCATTCCCAGGCAAAAGCCGCAACATCGCCGTCGCCAGCGTAGTCTTCCCCGATCCCGACTCCCCCAGTACAGCTAAAATCTCTCCCGCACCGACGCCAAAACTTACGCCACTCAGCGCGCGCCAAACCCCGCCGCCCCGCCGCCCATACCCGACGCAAAGATCCCGCACCTCCAGAACGCGCCTCAAATCAGTCTTTCCCCTTGTGCCATTCATGTTGAGCCACCCCCACCACGGTCACAAGCCAATCGTGCCCACATCGCACACGAACAGTAAGCACACTACCGAGCGTTTGACCACGGTGTTTCACGGCCTTACCATATCTGGTAGTACCCCTGCGGATCCGATCTTCCTGAGTGCAATGTTGGCACGAATGAGCAGCCGCACCCAACCATGGCTCGAGAGCAAACCGCAGCGCTATGCCCTGGCGTTGGTTGTTACCGCTCTAGTTCTGATCTTGCGCGGCGTTCTCGACCCTGTGATTGGAAGTTACGTCCCGTATCTCGCCGTTCTCCCAGCGATCGTCTTCTCTGCCTGGTTCTGCGGACTTGGCCCATCCCTCCTGTCCATGCTTCTCGCCTTCCTGGGCGAGCAGTATTGGTTCATTCCACCGGTCCACAGCTTGCGAATTGCAGGTAACCCCGACGTCGCCGGAGCGATCGTCTACTTCCTCGTCTCCCTGACCATCGTCATTTTTGCCGACACGATCCGCCGCACCACGTCCAAGCTCGCGACTACCTCCGAGAAACTTCGAGAAACGGGCGTAGAGCTCAGCCGCTCTCATGCGGAACTTGAGCAGCGGGTCAGCGAGCGCACCAGCGAGCTCCAGCAAACAAACGTCGAGCTCCGCACACAGACGGACGTTGTGCGTCAGCTTTCCAGCCGCCTTCTGCAAATGCAAGATGAGGAGCGTCGCCGCATAGCACGCGAATTGCACGACAGCGTCGGGCAGATTGTAGCCGCCTTGGGGATGAATCTGGCCGCCATCCAGCGCGAAAGCGATCATCTCTCGCCGGAGGCCGCCGGCGATGTCGTTGAAAGCTCTAACCTGGTAGCGGAGCTCTCGCGCCAGATTCGCACCATTTCCCATCTGCTCCACCCGCCGCTGCTCGATGAAGTCGGCCTCGTTTCCGCACTGCAGCACTATGTGGAGGGCTTTGCGGAGCGCAGTAAGATCCAGGTCAGCCTCGATTTGCCCGCCGATTTGGGCCGCTTAGCCCCCGAAATGGAGACGGCGATATTTCGCATTGTTCAGGAATGCTTGACAAATGTGCACCGGCATTCCGGTAGCAGCAGCGCTTCCGTTCACATCGCAAAGACTGCAAATCAATTGCGTGTCGAAGTGCAGGACGCCGGCAAAGGCATTCCCTCGCAGAAGCAATCAGAAATAGCCTGTCGAGGTAAGACCGGCGTCGGAATGAGCGGCATGCGCGAGCGCCTCCGCCAGTTCGGAGGCCAGCTTGAGGTCACATCGGTACCCGGCCAAACCGTAGTGGCCGCAACGCTCCCCATCCAGCAGATGCAGGCGAAATCCGCGGTTTCCACGTAGCCGTCCGCGCGGCACATAGGGTAAAGGTCAGTATTGTGTCGGAGTCGGGAAAAGCCCTCTGCAGCCGTCCCGTAAGATGACAATTTGATTTCTGGAGCGGGCGATGGGAATCGAACCCACGTCCGAAGCTTGGGAAGCTCCAATTCTGCCACTGAACTACGCCCGCTCGTTGTTTCTGATTGTACTTGTGAATTACCTATGGGTCCAGACGTTCGATTCATTCATGTAACACTGCAACGTGTCGGCAGGCGCGGAGCGCAAGTCCGTCGGTTAGAACGCCTGCCTGTCGCTTCGCGACTGAAAAAGCCGCGCCCGTCGTTCCTGTCCGACATCGCCGCTCTTGTGACAATTTCCGTGTGCCGTGCGCTCGCAAATTGACCAGATCGCTCACTACAAGCGCGTTTTGTTGGTACTAATCCGACGGACGAATCGATAACCTGGGGGTTCTGGCTTGGTCGTCTGGCGGAAACACTCCGCCGCGAGCGGCAAAGAGACATGAAGCGTGCTGCCCTTTCCGTTCTTGCGTCGATTTTGCCGCCGTGCGCTTCTATCGCCCATCGCGTGATCGCCAACCCCAGGCTCACACCCTTTTTCAACGAGAAAACTGCGACAGCACCTCGCGCGAAGCCGCAGCGGAGGTATGGCTCCCGACCGTGTTGTGCGGCAATTGGAACGGAGCTACAGTAAAAACTCAGACCAGTACCAATCGAACTCCTTAATTCGGAACCTGAGAGGACCGCTGAACCATGGCTGATTCAGCTACAGCCAAAAAGTTAACGCGCCCAGGTGCGTCGTTCACGCGCCGCTATGGATTGGCTTTTGTTTCGGTCACCGGGGCTCTATTGCTGGAGCTTCTGTTTCACCACTTCAATCTGCCTCATCCATTTACTGCATTTGCGCTATCGGCAATCGCGGCAACATTTTGGTACGCCAGTACGAGGCCCGGTATTGTGTTTTTGCTCTTTGCCGTCCTTATGATCTGGGTAAGACGGTCGAGG
>Ga0137418_10002235_pt1 | contig 17731 bp, 13 predicted proteins | sample CZODoug3_1_2_16f_FD_122242 | JGI IMG/M metagenome (GOLD analysis project Ga0137418, IMG submission 122242) | Vadose zone soil fungal communities from Angelo Coast Range Reserve, California, USA - CZODoug3_1_2_16fungal (Hybrid Assembly) | ecosystem: Environmental > Terrestrial > Soil > Vadose... | reverse complement strand
GGTTCCATCATGTCGATGATGGCCCGGTTTTTCATTTGTTCGGGCTTGGCCTCGGAGCGGAGGTTTAAATCGAAGTTCGGGCGGTTGGCGATGGCCAGGATTTCGCCTGTTTGCGGCCGCATCAGAATGATCGTGGCCTTTTGTGGAGAATACTCCTTCATCGCCGCGTCGATTTCCTCTTCGACAATGCTTTGAAGACCAAGATCGACCGTTAGATGCAACTGGTAACCGTCCCGCGACGCGCGCTCCTGCCCGCGATAAGGAACAATCTCCTGGCCGGCGCGGTTGTGCTCGATGAAACGGTAACCGTCCTGTCCGTGGAGGTATTCTTCCATTGAGGCTTCAACCCCCTGGATGCCGTGATGATCGAAATCCGTAAACCCAATCACGTGGCAAAGCATCGAGCCGTTGGGGTAGATGCGCGTGGCGTCGTGCTCAAAGTAGATTCCGCGCAGATTGCCGGAGCGGAGTTTTTCACGCAGCGCATTGACTCGCGCCGCGGGTACCTCGCGCTTGATGACGATGTAGCGGCGATCGCTGTTTAATTTTTCGGCGAGTTCTTGGGAGGGGATCTCCAGTTCGGTATTCAGGAGACCAACGGTTGCTTGCACATCGCTAAGATGCGTGGCGTCGGCCACGACTGTTTCCACAGGAATGTTGTGTGCGAGAACTTCATTGTTCGCGTCCAGGATCATGCCGCGTTCGGCATGAATGACCTGTTTGTAAACGTGCGTTTCCGCAGCGAGCCCGGCGTATTCGTCGTGCTTGATTGCCTGGAGATAAATCAAGCGAAACGAAAAGATGCTGAACAGGCCGATAAAAGCAGCACACACCATAGCGCAACGAGTTCGGCTACTTGGATTCATGTTGCGGTAAAGGGTTCACGACGGGTTGAATCGCCTCTTCGTCGGTTGATCGCGCCGGAATTGTGAGCCGCACGATCTTTGAATCCGAGACGGGGATCATTTTTAGGTATCCTTCTTTCAAGCGGCGTTGCAAAGACGTGCGCGACGTAAGCGCCGCGATCTGTCCGGCGGCGACATCGTTTTGATAGCGCAGCTTCACGATCTCGTTCTCCACTGCCTTTCTGCGCTCGCCTAGGTGATATAGTTGCAGCGTCAGATACACGTAAGCCAACCCGGCAAGCGCCAGAAATGCCGTCATCACAATCCAACGCGCCAGTGATGCCGCGTTCACCGTATTACAATTTCGTCGACGTGATCGGTTCATTTGATCTTCTCCGCTGCGCGCAACTTTGCGCTTCGCGATCTGGGATTCGCGCGCTGTTCTTCCTCGCCCGGCTCTATGGGTTTCGACGTAACAAGCGCAAAGTCGCAGTCGGGATTCCGCCGCGGTTCAGGCCATTCGGGTCTGTCGAGCCATTCCTTGCTATGATCCCGAAAGAAGTTTTTCACTATCCGGTCCTCCAGCGAATGGAAAGTGATTACCGCGATTCGCCCCCCCCGTTCTAGTCGGGGAGTTAAGACTCGCAGGCCTTGTTCGAGTGCTCCGAGTTCATCGTTCACTTCCATCCGCAACGCTTGGAACACTTGAGTGGCCGGATGCTGTCGTCCGTGACGGCCTACCAGCTTTTCAATTGTGCGCGCGAGCGGGAGGGTTTCGTGAAACGGCGAAGTTTTACGTATTTTCACGATCATGCTCGCAATGCGTCGCGCGGCCGGTTCTTCGCCGAGCTCACGAAAGATGCGGGTCAATTCCTCTTCGCTGTAATCGTTCACGATTGTCGCCGCTGTGAGGCTGGTTTGCGGATCCATCCGCATGTCGAGCGGACCGTTGCGAATCAAACTGAAACCGCGTTCCGCGTTTTCGAGTTGCCGGGAAGAAACACCCAGATCAAGAAGTGCGCCTCCGATGCTGCGAATCCCGAGCTCGTCGAGAACACAATCTGCGTATCGGAAATTTGCCTGCCGCACGATGATCCGCCGGCCAAAATGCGCCAGACGCCCGGTCACGTGCCGGACAGCATCCGGATCCTGATCTAAAGCCAAAACATCGGCACCACTTTCTATAAGCGCTTCAGTGTGCCCGCCGCCGCCGCACGTTCCGTCGAGGATCAGAAAGCCTGCTTTCGGCTTGAGTAGTTCAAGCGCTTCCTTCTGCAAAACCGGACGATGGTAAATAAAATCCTCCGCGGACTCCCTGGACTCTTCTGGTGCTTTTGGATTGATGGCGAGCCATGCAGGCGGTTCGATCCATAGCGGATTCATGACGAGTTGGCGCACCATACTCTTACAATCCAATCTCCTTCGCTACATGCTGGTAGGTAGCCGTTTCCTCTTCGTGTGCGCGTTTCCAGCGTTGCAAATTCCAAATTTCAAAACGCCCACGATTGCCTACGAGCGCGACTTCGTTCTTTAATCCAACTTTTTGGCAAAGTTCGTCCGGCAAAACGAGGCGACCCTGCCGGTCCGCGCCTGCGTGTTGAGCGCGAGAATGCAGCTGACGCAAGAACACGCGACGATCGCGCGCGGAAACCTTCTCGTTCGTTTCCGCGACGGAACTCATTTTCGCGAACTCCTTTGGCGACATAACCAGCAGAAACTGGTGGGTTGCCTCAGGCAAAAGAATGAAATCTTCAGGACGATCGCGCCGCCAACGTGATGGGATTGTAATCCGATTCTTCTCGTCAATGGAATGCCGGAACTCTCCAGCATAGAAGCGTTCGGGTTGGGAATCGGCGTCCATTGGTCGCGTGGAGTAGTAGCCCACTTTACTCCACTTGACCCCACCTTTAACCACCTCCGCAGGAAACGGTCAATAAAAATCTTCAGTCGTTTTGGGTCCGGGGAGTTGCGTCAAGTCAGTCGACAGACAGGTGGCCTTTCCGTTCGCAAGGGAGAGGAGGGAGGTGGGGGTTATTCCAGTTCTCCCTGCAATGACATCCACGAACGTTCTGTTGCGCCGCCGCAGCGAAATTCGTAAGCTCGTCCGAATCATGAAACATTTCCGGTTCGCGTCCGGGCTCGCGTGCGCTCTTCTCATCTGTGGCGGCGCGACCGCATTCGGCCAAGCTTCGACGGACGCCGTGCGAGTCACGATGTCAATGCACCCGGATGGGTCACGCACCGTTTACAACTTCGACAACGCACAGCATACAGCAGTGTCCACGACAACAGATCCGGATGGCAAAGTTCGCCAGACGATTCGTTATCAACTCGACAATGCTGGCCGGTTCTCGACCGGAGAAGTTTCCGGCCCGGATGGTCGCGTTCGACTCAAGAGCCGTTACAAGTACGACGACGCGGGCCGCATCCTGGAAGAAGCTCAAAGCGCAGCCGATGGCACCCTTCTGAACAAGATCGTTTACAGCTACGACCCAGCGGGCAAGCAAACTGGTTATTCCGTCTTTGATGCCTCCGGCAAATTAGTCAGCCGCCCAGGCGGTGCTGCGGCTCGCCCATCTCCATCGCCAAAATCGCGCGAAAAAACGAAGCGATGACTGGTTAGGGCGTTGCGCTGGGACTCGTGGCCGTTGTTGGCGAAGGGGACGCCTTGCCTTGCGTTTCAAGCGGCAATTTCAAATTGTTGGAGTCGGAACCGCGGATCGTAAATGTGCCGTCGCGTTCGTCCACGCGTGCGCAAAATGTGCCGTCGTTGCTTTGAGCGCCGACAGTGAGTTTTTGTGATGTCTTGTTGTCGGGTGAGGTCGTGAAGCTGAGTACGAGTTGTGGTTTATCGAATCCTTGCTGAGGTGTTGTCGTTCCGAGCCAGCGCACCGCATACAAGTTCGACAAGGTTGTGAGCAGCGATTGCAAATTGGCCTGATTGATTGCGCCGTTTCCTTTTAGCCAATGCCATTGGTTGCCCTGATCCCGTTCCAATGACAGCTCTTTGTCAGTCGTGACACTTACCCGATGAATCTGCTCCGGCTTAAATTTGAAGATCGACAAATCCTGCCATTGCAAAGGATCCGGTGAAATCTGATCGAGCAACCCGCGACGCACTGCCACGACGAATGGTTCGTCGGTGAGGCGCGCGTAAACGTTGTCGCCCTCGTCTTTTCCAAAGGCAATTGTGGCGAACGGTTGCTCGCCCGCTTTACTTTCTGCGGTGTTCTCCGAGGCAAATGAACTGAACGTCAATTGGAGCTGCGGCTTATCGAGGCCGTATTTCGGCAGGTTGGAAGCGACGTCTTCGACGAATTTTGTCACACGCTCATTTTGTAGCGCGTCGATCATGCGCCGAACTGCGCCTGCATCTGCTGGCGCGTTGTTTCGGTTTGTGATCGTCCAATTCCCGTCTTTGCGCGCGAGAACGGTTTTGGTTTTGCCCGGCGCGTCGATCGTGATCCGATCAAGAATATTAGTGTCGATCCGAACCAGGTGGTTGTCCCGCAAGTCCGTCGGCTTCGCATTAAGAATCTCGTCAATTTTTTTCGGCAACGTGTAAACAGAGCCGCGCGGAGCGAACCGCACATACACTTGGTCTGTTTCTTTCTCGGGTATCGCGCCGATTTGCAAAGTCTGTCCTTTGTCCTCCCGGCCGGCGACTTTGATGGATTCGCCAATCTCGACTTTCTGATCTTTTTTCTGCTCCTGATCGAACAACGTGATTGATCCGCGCGGCTCCGCTAATCCGTAAGGGCGCAGGTCGCCGCGATCCTCAGCTACAAATTGTCCAACGCGCGCCGACGTCACCTGCGAGATTAGGTCATTAACTTTCTGATCATCAGCGCGAGCGCGGAGCGGTTTTAGGATCTCCCAGTTCGTATCTTTCTTCTCCAGTTCGATTTCACCGACGGGCGTTTTCAATACAACCCGGCGCACCTGCGCATTACTCAGGTCGGTCAGTTTTCTGTCCCGGAATTCCTCCGGTTTTTTGTCTATGTCTTTCTTAACCGATTCGCGGGCGAGAAACGTTTCCTTGGAGTTCTGGAACCGCACGTACATCCTGGCTTCCATTGCGGCTTCTTTGCCGAACAAAATTTCCGGCGGGCGATCTTGCCCGAGCAATTTCAGCTTCAGCTTCGGATTGTGCAGACCGTACTCAGCCAGCTTGCTCTTATCAGAGTCGATCTCTTTGGCCGGGATGGTTCCCTCCTTTTGCCAGTTCTCCAAGTCCGACAACAAAGTTTCGACTAACGCGCCATCGGCCTGGTCCTTGATAGGCGTTTCCAGGCGCCATTTGTTGTCGCGCCGTCGGATCTCGATCTTTTGGTCGCCGTTTTGAATCACGATTCCGTCGATCTTCGTTCGATCAAAATTGACCATGTTCTGCGACTGACGCCGGGCTTCTTCCGTGCCCGGCCGCTTCATTTCGAAGAATCTGAAATAAGCGACGCCAGCGAGCGCAATGACTGCCAGGATGAGCGTGTTCCTCCAATTCATGTCAGACGCGACGTTGCCACCAAACGACTGTTCCAATGACAGCGGGAATCAGCGGCATCAGAACCAGAAGAATCCAGCGTAGCCGGCGCAATCCTTCCGGGTCGACACTGAACGTGAGAGGCTTCGCAATTTTTGGCGCGATACCGATCATTTGTTCGCGGCTCAACAGCCAGTTCACTGCGCCGGAAACAAAATCGAGCGCCGCCTGATCCTGCATGATGGCACTGTCTTGAACGAATGTAGCATTGCTTACCGCGACGAGCCGTGACGAGTTCACCTGCACGCGAGCATCGGCGCTGCCGCCTTTTTCCGCTGAAGCAGCGATTGTGAGCGGCACATCGCCGGCTTTCTGCGCGTCCGCCTGCAGCTTTACCTGATTGTCTGAATTGTAATCGGTCTCGGCAAAGTAACCTTTTTCTGCCTGGATGAGCGGCTCGAGCCGGATGCTGACAGCTCGGCCGCGGTTCGGATCCAATGTGAGTGAAGCCGTGCCGCCAACAAAAATGGCCCGCACATCGGCGAGCCGCTTTGTAACCGGACTGTCGCCGAGGAAATGCGCCTGGACATCTCTCGTCAGTGCGAGCTCCTGGATTCCTGTGCGCACGAAAACCATTAGCCTGTCGTCATTTACTTTGACGCCTAGCTCATCAAGAAAGGCACGTAGTCTGGGTGTATTCGCTGCGGGGTCGACAAAAACCAGGATGCGTCCCTGTTTGTCCCAGAAATTGCGCAGCACTTGCATTTCGCGATCGGAAAAATCGTATTGCGGCCCGACGATCATCACTGCATTGACATCGGCCGGGATTGCAGGCTGATCGAGAAGATTCAGCTCTTGAAACTTGATGTTTTCATTCTCGATAAACGTCTTCAGCAGCGTGACCGGGCTCGTGGGCGCCGAAAGCGCCGGTTCCTTGTGACCCGTGACGTATCCCAGGGTCTTCTTTTTCCCTTCCACAAGATCGATCATAGCGCTGGTGATCGCCTGCTCGCCTTTGAACGCGGTGACTCGCGGACCTTCGCCCGGCGCCGTCCCGCTTTGGTCAACATCGGCCATCTCCGATGCCTTCACTGTTTTGTTGCGCCCGTCGTAGTCGAGCACCAAAAGGCTCTCGTCGGTGACGACCTTGTATTTATCGAACAACTCCTTGGCACGAGAAAGACTCCGCTCGGGATCGATTTGCTCGACGTCGATCTTTCCTTTCCCGGCGTACTGATATTCGGTCAGCAGATACTGAAGGTCCGCGCTGATCGGCGTGCTGGGCGAAAAGAAAACCGTGATGCGCATCTTGCCCTTGAGCGTGTCAAGGAAACGCTTCGTCTTGTCTGACAACGCATACTTCTGGTCGCGTGAAAAATCCCAACGCTTGTAGTGTTTGAAGGCAAGCGAGTTCACCATTGCGGCAAGAAACAGGATCAACACGATCTGGACGACAACGTTGAGACCGATCCGGATCCGGCCAATTTTAATCCTGCGGCGCGTACCAGGCTCCTTTGATTCGTCAGCCATACATCAGAGCCTCCATTTCCGGGATTGGAATGCCTGATACGTGAGCATCAACATGACAATGGTCATGCTCACGTAGAGAACGATTGGCCGCGTGTCGATGATACCTCGGGAGAACGTTCCCATGTGTTCGATCGCAGAAAAATAGCCCAGCAACTCGCGCGTCTCGGAGGTTACATCGAGCAGGATGAACTGCACCAAGCCGAGGAAAAACAGCAGCGTAATTGCGCAGAACGAAATGATCGCGGCAATAATCTGGTTCCGGGTCAGCACCGATGTGAGGCAACCAATGGAAAGATAAAACATTCCAAGCAGCAAAAGCATCAGGTAAGAGCCGAAGTATGCTCCGGGCGCATGCGCAGCCGGCTGGTTTGTCACTCTCGCGAAAATCCAAAAGTAAAGGAGCGTCGGGATCCAGAGGATCAGGTAAAAGGCAAGGGCGCCAAAAAATTTGGAGAGTACTACCTGCCAATCCCGTACCGGCGCAGTCGTGAGCGGCTCGATCGTGCCGAGCTTAAATTCTTCGGCGAACAAGCGCATCGTGATCAACGGAAAAATCAAAACGAAAGCGAACCAGAAAAAAACCGAATTAAAGAACGCCTCCTGGATTGTGTATTGCACCTGGCGCTGGTTCATGAACGAGACTTGGAAATAAAAATCGATCCCGCTGATGATCAGAAAAAAGATCATCACGATGTACGCGATCGGGGAGTAGAAATAGCTGCGCACTTCGCGGGTGAGCAGGGTCCAGAATTTACGCATGAGTGCGGAGTGGAGTAATGGAGTGTTGGAGTGATGGAGTGATCACGTACTCTTCCGGGTCCTCGGCGATCGGCGCGATCCAATACGCATCGTCACGTTTTTGCTCTAGCTTTTCGAGCAAGCGGAGAAGCCGATTTTCGACTTCATAATGAAGCACATCGAAGTCCTGAAAGCGCTCGCTCGAAATCTGCTGCGTTTGTTTTAAGCCAACCGCACGCGTCATCGTCTCGGCCATTGATCCGAGCGCGTAATAAAGAAATTGAATGTACTCGTTGACTGACCGCCGTCCGTACCCTTCTGCGATATTTGCGGAGACTGATTGGGCGGCATCTACCCATTGAGAGCGGAGTTTCAAATCGATCTTCGCCTCTCGGAAAGCGATGTTCCAAACCAGGTCAAATAATCCGACCGCTTTCTGCCAAACGATCAGTTTCATGTAGCCGCGATTCTTATTCCGGAAATCGGTCTCGTAGTAATTCATTACTCCGTCACTCCATTACTCCATCACTCCACTTTTTCCGGTCAGATCTGATCCGGATGGGTCAGCTCGACGAACACGTCCTCGAGCGTTCCGCGGTGCTGAGTGAGTTCGCGCACCGCCCACTGACGTTCCACGGCGAGACGGAAAACCTCTTCGCGCACGTCTGCACCCGATTCGACTCGCAACGAGAATTTCTTCCAATCGTCCTCACCGTCCGTGACCACGTCTCGAACGCCCGGAATCCTTTTCAATTGCTCCTCGCCGTTGTCGTTTCCAACCTTCGCTTCAAGCTCTACGCCGCCGGCTTGTCTGATTTTCCCCAACAAGTTCTCCGGCGTATCGCACGCTTCGATTCTCCCTTTGTGAATAATGATTACGCGGCTGCATGTCATTTCCACCTCGGGCAAGATATGGGTGGAAAGCAAAATCGTGTGCTGCCTGCCGAGATTCTTAATCAACTCCCGTACCTGCCGGATTTGATTTGGGTCGAGACCAATCGTGGGCTCATCGAGAATGAGAAGGTCGGGTTCTGCTACTAAAGCATCGGCCAGACCGACGCGCTGGCGATAGCCTTTGGATAAAGTGCCAATGAGTTTTCGCTCAACGTCCTTCAGACCGCAAAGCTCCTTTACATCGCCAACCCGCTCTGCAATGCGACGGTGCGAAACGCCCTTAAGCGCTGCGCGATAATTCAGGTACTCCGTCACACGCATATCGCTATAGAGCGGAACATTTTCGGGCATGTAGCCGAGGTGCGCCCGCGCCTGCAGCGAATGTCCGAAAACGTCGAATCCGGCGATGCTTGCGCGACCGGAAGTCGGCGGCATGAAGCCCGCCAGGATGCGCATGGTGGTGGTTTTGCCGGCGCCGTTCGGGCCGAGAAATCCCATGATCTCGCCCTGGCTAACCTCGAAATTCAAATCCTGGATGGCGGTCTGACCAGCGTACCGTTTCGTCAAATTCTCAACCTTGATCATTTTGCGACACTTCGATGAGACAACCGAACCGCGATTGCGTTGCCAATTTTTTTATCGCGCTTTGAGAGTCAGGGCGGCGAGCTCATGATTCTCTCCACGGGCACGGACTATGCCGATCGTAAACTCCACGTTAGCGCCGCTCTCGACCGCTCGCAGCACCTCGTCGACCTGTCTCACGGAAGAGGCCGTCGATTTGTTAACGCGATATAGGACCATTCCGCGTTTAATCCCGGCGTCGTCCGCGGGGCTGTCCGGTTCTACCGCCGTAATCAAGACGCCACGGCCCCGCAGATAACCGAGCGCATCGCTCAATTCCGAACTCAAGTCTTGCAGCTGCATTCCGAATAATTTCTCGATACGGACACTGCTGGGGTCGGAAGGTGCAGGCGAGCCTTTAAGGCTACCCTGTTTCATCGCCAGCTGCTTGAAGCGATTGACGCTGTCACGCACAACATCGGCCGGAATGGCGAAGCCCAGTCCCTGGGTGGGAACCCCTTGTGGCGTAAACGCCATTTTCGCGGACGCAATACCTACTAATCGGCCGGAGAGGTCGACCACCGGCCCGCCGCTGTTGCCGGGATTGATTGCGGCATCGGTCTGCACCAAGTCCTTATACTCGGTTTCATCAACGGTGATGTTCCGCTTGACTGCGCTCAGCACACCCCGGCTGATAGAGCTGCCGTATCCAACAGCATTGCCAACTACCATGACTGTCTGGCCCAGCAAGTTCGGAGAAATATCGTCGAGATTGATGAAGGGGAAATCGGTTTGCGCGTCGATTTTGATAAACGCCAAATCGGTCTTGCCATCGCCGGCAATGTAATGCGCGCGATAGGTTTTCCCGTCGTGAGCGGTTACGTGAATCTTCAAATCCGCAGCACGCTCTACCACGTGCTGGTTCGTTATGATGTAACCTGCCGGATCTATTATGAAACCGGACCCCAGACTTTGCAGCGTCTGACGGACTTCGCGCGGCCGAAACCGATTGTAACCGAAGAATTGGGCGTAAACATCGTCGAACGGGTCGCGCACGGTGCGCTTAACGACTCGCTCGGTATTGATATTCACCACTGCAGGCAAAACCTTCGCTACGGCCAAAACGGCTGGTTCCGAAGCCGGATCGACCTGTGCGAAACACGGCACTGAAGCCGCGAACATCGGAAACGCGGCGACCGCGCAGACAACACGATTTTTCAGACGCATACGCGCAGCAAGTAACGGGGCGGCCTTCGGACTGTCAACTTGCCGCCATGCGCAATCATCCGAGATTAGATCACTTATGCGCACATCCATTGACGCTCGCGCAAATCTTCATGTGATCGAGGAAAAGTATCGCCTTTGGCAGGAGAACCCTGATTCGGTCGATTCGGGGTGGTCTGCCTTTTTTGAAGGATTCGAATTGGGTAATCTTCCGGAGCGCAACGGCGCGGCCGAGGCCGGGGTCGAGGCTCGCGAAGCAGCATTGCAGACGCGCGTCGATGGATTGGTTTACGCTTATTGCTCGCTGGGTCACACGATCGCGCGCATAGATCCGCTGGCAGAGACGCGGCCGAGAAATCCGTTGCTGCGTCTGAGCGAGTTTGGGTTCACCGACTCCGACCTCGATCTTCGCGTTTCATCGAAGTTTTTTCTCGACAATCGGCCGATGACGTTGCGCGACATGGTCGCGGGACTCGACAGAATTTATGCCGACTCGATCGGATCGGAGTTCATGCATATTCAGGATCCACACATCCGCGAATGGATCCGGCGGCGACTGGAAACGCGTCCGCACAAACATTCAACGCTTCGTGCGGTCCAAGTCGCGCTGTTGCGGGCGCTGCTCGAAGCCGAGTCGTTCGAGATTTTTCTGCATACCCGCTACGTCGGACAAAAACGCTTTTCGTTGCAGGGAGCGGAAACGCTGATGGTCGCTCTGGAAACAATCCTGCACAAGTGCCCCGACGGCGGTGTCGAGGAGATTTGCATGGGCATGGCGCATCGTGGACGGCTCAATGTGCTTGCGAATTTTCTGCGCAAATCGCTCAAAATTATCTTCACCGAGTTTAGCGAGAATTACATTCCTGATTTGGTCGCTGGCGATGGCGACGTGAAATATCATCTCGGTTATCAGGCCGTGCGCAGGTTCGCTTCAGGCAACGAGGTCGAGATCCGACTCTCGTCGAACCCGAGCCATTTGGAAGCTGTCGATCCAGTCGTCGAGGGGAAAGCGCGCGCCCGGCAACGAATTCGCGGCGATACCGAGCACCGGAAAAAGGTCTTGCCGCTGCTGATACACGGCGATGCGGCGTTTATCGCACAGGGAATCGTGGCGGAAACGCTGAATTTGTCGCAGTTACACGGTTACAGCACTGGCGGCACTATTCACGTTGTGGTGAACAATCAGATCGGCTTCACGACGCTTCCGAAAGATGCGCGATCATCTCGTTACGCCACGGATATCGCCAAAATGATCGAGGCACCGATTTTTCATGTGAACGGCGATGACCCGCTCGCAGTGAAGTTTGTCACCGATTTGGCGTTCGATTTCCGCCAGCAATTCGGGCGAGACGTGGTGATCGACTTGTATTCCTATCGCCGCTATGGCCACAACGAAGGCGACGAACCGTCGTTCACACAACCCGATCTTTACGCGAAAATCGAGAAACGGCCGTCTGTCACGCAGCTTTATAAACGCGAGTTGCTCGATGCCGGAACGCTGAGCGAAGACGACGCTGCTTCGCTTGAGACCGAGTTCGCACTGCGACTGGAAATGACGCGGGATGAAGTGAATGCGATCGAAAAACGTAGAGCGAACCAGAAAGCCAGATTTAGAGAATCAACGGCCATCTTTCAACCTGAATACACGAGCGAGTCCGAGCCGACTGCTATCAGCGAGAAAACGCTGAAAACGATTGTCGAAGGTCTCACACGTGTCCCGGACGGTTTCGAGGTCCAGCCGAAAATCCAGCGCATTGTGATCGACCATCAGCGCAAAGTCTTCGAGGACGGCGGTCTGTATGAATGGCATTACGCTGAAGCGCTCGCATTTGGATCGCTGCTTCTTGAGGGAATTCCGGTTCGATTATCGGGTCAGGACAGTTCGCGCGGCACGTTCAGCACGCGGCATTCAGTGCTTTACGACGCCAAGACGGGCAAACCGTACGTGCCGTTGATGCACCTGGCTGAAAAACAAGCGCGCATCTGCATTTATAACAGCCCGCTCTCTGAGGCCGCCGTGCTCGGATTCGATTACGGTTACTCGCTTGAGTATCCTAAAATGCTTGGCCTTTGGGAGGCGCAATTTGGCGATTTCATCAATGCTGCGCAAACAATCATTGATCAGTTCATCGTCTCGGCAGAATCGAAATGGCAACAACCCAGCGGGATTGTGCTCTTGCTCCCGCATGGCTACGAAGGCCAGGGGCCGGAACATTCGAGCGCGCGCATAGAACGCTTCCTCCAGGAGTGTGCCGACGACAACATCCAGGTCTGCAATCTCACCACCGCTGCGCAGTATTTTCATGTGCTGCGCCGCCAGATGAAACGCGATTTCATCAAACCGCTCATCATCGCTACGCCCAAGAGTCTGTTGCGCGCGAAGTATGCGTCGTCGCCGGCTGAAGAATTTATCCATGGCCGCTTCGAAGAAATTCTCGGCACGCCGGAAGCTGGTCCGGTCGACAACGTGAAGCGCATGATCTTTTGCTCCGGCAAAGTTTATTACGATCTGCTGAATTATCGGACGCAGCGCAAGATCGATGACGCTGCGATCGTTCGCATCGAGCAGCTTTATCCGCTCGCAGAAAAGAAGCTGCGCGAAATGCTCAAGCCGTTTCCAAAAGGCGCGAAGTTCGTCTGGTGCCAGGAAGAACCGCAAAACATGGGTGCTTGGACTTTCATCGAACCGCGGTTGCGAACGCTTTTCTGCTCTGAAATCGCCTACGCCGGTCGCGAAGCCAGTGCCAGCCCCGCGGTCGGCGCGCTCGCTCGCCACAAGCGCGAGCAAGCCCGATTAGTTGCCGATGCTTTTTCGATTTAAGGACCGCAGCTTACGTTGCCCACAATCGCGTAGGTAGCCGCAGGGTGGCCGTTGTCGCGCTGGCCTTTAACAAAGGTGTGGTCAACCAGCAGCGTTGAACGTTCCAGGTTTTGGGTCTCCGGGGTGTCGGCGGTGAACGTTCTTCCGTTAATCGCGCCAAGCAAATCGCCCGGAACTGGCGTGCCGACCGCGGATTTCGGCACAATAAGTGTGATCGTTCCATCCGCGTTAAAGCTGCTTCCAGGCAGTGGACCGATCGAAGTTTCTGTCGGAACGCCAATGACCAAGCCGACGACTTGGGTGGCAATTGTCCCATAATCGAAGCTAGTCGTACCGTTTTGATCCGTTCGCATCCCGACATAGAACTGCTGAGCTGCCGGATCGTACGACTGCGCCGCATACGAGTTCCATACGATCCTCCATCGGCTACTGGGTGGGACGCTCGCCAGGTTAGTCACCTTCATCTTGAACATGAGATTGTTTGTTCCGGGCGGCTCTGCGACGGCGACCCAGTCAATCGCGAGTGAGGCAGGTGCTAGACCTTGCAGTTGCTGTTCAGGATGGCCGGGCGGCGTCTTTTGCACGATCAAGCCGGTGCAGGTATCGCCGACATATGGCGCAGCGACTTCGTTGTTTCCGCATGATGTACCAACGCCATTTACTGCCAGGACCTTGTAATAGTAGGTCTGATTAGGATTGGTGGCCGTAGTGTCGTTGTAGGTTGTTTGATTTCCTGAGACGCTTGTCAACAGAGTCTCGGCCCCGCTGGCAATGCCTCGCATGATCCGATAACTGGTGATATTGGCGTTGCCTGTGTCCGCCTCAGACCAGGCCAGATGAACCACAGAGCTTACTCGCCGTACCGTCACCGAGGGCATGCCGGGCTTCGACTTGGCGTTTTGGGCATGCGGCGGATCGAAATTGGCGATCAGCCGGCGCCCGCTCGATTGACGCGCGATCACGCCTCTTGCTGTATAACCATTGCCCTTCGCTGCGGCCGCTGCTTGAACACAGGCGCCATCGGTGCATCCATCAACGTAGCCGACCTGCACGCGCCCCTGCTTATCAAGAGTCGCGTCAAAGAAGTCGAGCAGATTGCGGCCAATATCGGCTTGTCCGTGCATCCAGATGCAACCGCGCTGGATTGGATCCTTCGGCGTCGCGTCGGTTACACTCCAATGGAGTCCTCCATCGAATGTATTTGCAACATAGAGATGCCAGACACCACCGAAGTTGTTTGCTGCACCGTCTCCGGATGTAGTCGAACCATAGAAGGCCACTGCGGCGCGACCTGCGTCGCCTGCCACTGCCGCGGGGAAACCAACGTTTTTTAGCCCGTAAGCGGCGCCAACATCGTAGATGTTTTGCCACGTCTGTCCGCGGTCGGTAGATGTGGCCACGACTGCGTTGCAGCCACCAGTAGCAGAACCAGCCACGTTGCTGTTAGACATTCCAAAATAGACACGGCCGGAATCGTCGGTTGCTACCGCCGGATCTTGAAAATTCGAGTTAGCGCGAGTTTGAAAGCTTGCGTTTTGAACGAGACGTACGTTCCATGTTAAACCGTTGTCTTCCGAAACGACGACCGCGCCCGTGCCACCACAGCTGTTATTGGGAAGATAGACCGTTCCGTCCGGCGCGACTTTTACGTGGCCATGCAACCCGCCGCATTGCGTGGTGTAGGTGGGGACTGGCGGTCCGTAGGTCGCGCCTCCGTCATCGCTGCGCAAACAAAACGCTGTCACCAGGTCTTGCGAGCAATAATAGACGGCATTCGGATACGGCCCGTGAGATGGAGCAGGGGCGTGGTACGGACCGCCGCCGATCGTCTCATGATCAACACCGGAGCCGAGCGGCCCAGAAGTAGGTGACCAGCCCGCATAGCTGGGATTACCCAATGCGTCCAGACCGTCAGTGTCTGTGAATGAAACTTTGCATGTCGGCGAAAGGAGAGTGAGTTCTCCGGCAAACACGCGCCCCGTCTGGCGATCTGTGAAGCCGATTGGATCGGAGTCCACGAACTGTGACGTTGGAGCGGCACTGTTATACCACGTCGCACTCTGACCATTTGCCGGGCAGCTATCATCAAACTTAATGAAGAGCGTTTGCAGATCGCACTGAAAATTAGTTACGCCGCTCGGCGAATTTGGTGAATTCCAATTAACTCCAACCGAGGGTTCACCCGCATCGTGACCCAGGTATTCCACAGTGTGAAGCGTCGGTCCCTGACTGCTGTCAGTAACCTGCACCAGCCTCCCCGGTGCCTCGAAATTCTGAAATCCTATTTTTGGGCCCCGGTCTTGAGGCGCTGACGGAGCAAACGCCGTCGCTGCTGACGTCGAAACCGCATTGGCGCTGCCGGAATACTGAAATCCCGCAAAGGCACTGAAATAGACAACGTGCACGGAAAACGTTCCCGTGCCGATGTCTGGATTGCTCGGATCCAGATCAACCATTTCCGGCGGCGTTCCGCTATGTGCTGATGTGCCACCGGGTACGATTGGTCCATTGTTGTCGCCTTTGTGAACGTAAACATCGTAGTCGGTCACACCCGATGGATCGGCGCTACTGATGGTGATTCGCGCCTTGAGCCCAGCCCAATTCGTCGGTGCTCCTGACAACGTTATCACGAACGTGTCGCAGTTTGCGCCTTCGACACAGGTGCTTTCGTCGGCCGAACCGCCGCCAACAGCCGTCCCAACCCAATTCACTTGTGGGCCGGTGGGATTGAGTGTTCCGGACGCCGGCTGTGCCGAGTGCAAACGGGCTGTGGAGAGCCCAAATACACTTAGGAAAATACCAGTAAGAAAAAAAAGCGCGCCGATAGTGGCGCGCGCCGTCATTGAAGTGGAGGCAACAATTTTCATAGGCAGAAGTGGATTAATTCTGCCTTATGATTCGGGAAATTTCGTAGGGGTGGTTGCCTTGTTAGGGCAAATTTTTTCTAGAAGCTACAGGCGTTGAAGCGCTTTTTGGGCGAGTGCCTTCGATTTCTCGAGTTTCGTTTCTTGGTCATCTGTCCCGCCGAGACCGATCGAAATAAAGGTATCTCCCTTTAACACATAAAGCGTTCCGCCGAATCGATTGCTTGCCCAATAAGCCTCATCTCCGAGGCTAGCGATCTTTTTCGGCGGAGGTCCTTTTTCCTTCTCGCCGTCGCTATCTTTTTGGGGTTCCTCGTTTTCATACGGATCAAACTTCTCTTTCCAGAAATCTTTTGGACTGCGTCTGCTCGGGTTCTCTGGATCGCGCTGCACAAGCGCGAGGTTCACCGATTTGCTAAACTCCGTCGCGGTGTAGAAGCACTGCGATACGCGAAGACCGTTCTCTGAACGCGTGCTGCCCTTTGGTTCTTGGACCGATGATCCCTGGATCGCTCCGATCTCCTCAGTTGTGATCAGGCGGCAAACATCGCCCTGCGCACGACCCAATTCACTGCTCGTTTTTGGGACGGGCTTTGGCGTCTCGCGCTTCTTACATCCCGGGCCGAATGCCATCAGGGAGCAAAACAGCAGAACCAAGACATTCCAACGCATCAGATCTTAATGGGACTGGTTACATCAATAACCGGGTCTGCCAAACGATTCGCGTTTCACGAATCACGATTGCTCCATTCATCTGGTGAATCGCTGGGCCTTTTGTTATGGCGTTGGCGTCGGCGTCGGTCTTGCTCGCCCGATTTGGATCACCACCTGTGCGGTGTTTGTGCTTTGCAGGCCGCGCGAATCGGTGACGGTTAGTCGCGCCGGATAAACACCATTCCTGGTGTAACGGTGCGCAATCGTCGGAGTCGATTGCGTGATCGCAGGGGAACCATCACCGAAAGTGAATGTGTAGGAGGCGATCCTGTCTGCCGGCGGCTGAGTGTCCGGATCGAATGAGCCTGAGCCATCGAAATTGACTGTCATATTAGCGTGCCCCGAAGTGGGCGTTCCTGTTAAGACTGCTGTCGGTGCGGCGTTCGGCCTGCAGACCTGGTTGCCGTTCACCGTGTAACTGCCGGTAAATGCCAAGCTATCCGGCATCTGGTCATAGAGTTCCGTGAGTAGCCCGCCTGCCGTCTGAGAGACGCCCGCAACGAACTACTGGCAGTGATGACGATTGAGGAGATTTATGAATGTGATGTAGAACAGATCGCCGAGTGTGTTTTTGGCACGAACGATCTTCGTCATCCTTTTGTAGCTGAGATGCATCGGTGGGGACGATTCAACATCTCAGGGAAGTTGCGCGTGCTGCAATTGCCGCGTCATTACGATTTTCGTGAACTGCGTCTCAGCCCCAGCGAGACGCGCCTGCGCCTCGAACAACTGGGACGCGAGCACGTGGTGGCGTTTCAAACTCGAAATCCGCTGCATCGTGCCCACGAAGAAATTACCAAGCGGGCAGCCGCACAAGTTGATGGTGTGCTTTTGCTGCATCCGGTTGTGGGTTTGACCAAACCGGGCGATGTCGATCACTACACGCGTGTGCGCACTTATAGAACTCTGGCGGCGCATTACTACGCTCCCGATCGCATTTTGCTTTCGCTGCTGCCGCTGGCGATGCGGCTGGGCGGACCACGCGAAGCGTTGTGGCACGCGCTCATCCGTCGCAACTATGGCGCGAGCCACATGATTATTGGCCGCGATCATGCGAGTC
>Ga0137418_10002233_pt1 | contig 17737 bp, 22 predicted proteins | sample CZODoug3_1_2_16f_FD_122242 | JGI IMG/M metagenome (GOLD analysis project Ga0137418, IMG submission 122242) | Vadose zone soil fungal communities from Angelo Coast Range Reserve, California, USA - CZODoug3_1_2_16fungal (Hybrid Assembly) | ecosystem: Environmental > Terrestrial > Soil > Vadose... | reverse complement strand
GACAAAACAAAACACTTCCCCATCCTCTATTCCCTCCACGGACTCGGCGACAACGAACAGTTCTTCGTCCACTCCGGCGCGTGGAATCTAGTCGAAGATCTCCGCGAAAAAGGCGAACTGAAAAATTTTCTGATCGCCACGCCGGACGGCGGAGCAAGCTTCTACATCAATGCAAAGGACGGCAAAAACCGCTACGAGGATTTTCTTCTTCAGGAATTTTTCCCGCTCATCGAAAAACGCTATCGCGCCGCTCCCGGCCGCGCCAACCGCGCCATCTCCGGCGTCTCCATGGGAGGCTACGGCGCCCTGCATCTCGCCTTCCGCCATCCCCAACTCTTCACCTCCGTCAGCGCCCACAGCGCCGCGCTCATCGAAAAACTTCCTGGCTTCCTCGGCGCCTCTCCAAGCTCTCCTCGAGCCCGTGTACTCGGCGGCGTCTTCGGCAATCCCCCCGATCCTGTTTTCTGGGACCAGAACAGCCCCCTCGTTCTCGCCCGCACCGCCAACCTCGCCGGCCTAAAAATTTATTTCGATTGCGGCGACAACGACGACTACGGCTTCTACGCTGGCGCCTCCGCTCTCGACAAAATCCTCACCTCGCGCCACATCCCCCACGAGTTTCATCTCTATCCTGGCCGCCACGATCCCGCCTACTTCGCCGAGCATCTTCCCGCCTCGCTCCAGTTCCACTCCCGCCTCTTTCCCAATCCGTGATCTATTCGCATCAACATTTGGCCCAACAAAATCCGAATTCATCTCCGCGCCATCCCCAATTCCGTTGTAAAATCTTCCTCGCTTTCCGCGCACCAAACTTTGGAGGCACCATGCGTCGTTTCCCTTCTGCAATTTTGCTCGCACTTTGCGCCGTCATGCTTTTCCCGCATCCAGCCCCAGCCCAGGACAAGCCCGCCACCGCCAGCGCCGCCGCTGCTCCCGCCGTCACCGGCGCCCGCGGTGAATTCCTCGCCGAACTCGCCTTCTACGAGCAGCGCTACACCCGCCTCGCCGAAGCCATCCCCGCCGAAAAATATTCCTGGCGCCCCGCCGAAGGTGTCCGCTCCATCGGCGAAGTCTACGCCCACATCGCCGCCGCCAATTACGGCATCGCTCGCGCCCTCGGCACTCCCCCGCCCGCCGGCATCGACCCCAAAGCCATCAACGCCAGCGCCGCCGACAAAGCCAAAACCGTGCAAGCCCTCAAAGATTCCTTCACCCATTTCCGCGGCGCGATTCTCGCCATCAAGGATGCCGATCTCAATAATCCGCTGAAAATGTTCGGGCAAGACACCACCGTTCGCGGCGCATTTTTCCTCGTCAGCGGACATGACGGCGAGCATCTCGGCCAGTCCATCGCCTACGCCCGCCAAAACGGCATCGTCCCTCCCTGGACCGAAGAGCGCCAAAAACAAGAAGCCGCCAAGCCCAAACCGTAATTCCCGCGCAATTGTAGGGGCCGAGCTTGCTCGCCCCCTCTTTTTACCCTAAGCGAATTATGCGAAGGGCGTATTCTCTCTTCCTCTTTTCTGTTTCGCTTCTTCTCTGCGCACTCTGCGTCTCTGCGTTTGGCCCTCTTTTCCGCGTCCGGCGTTTATCCCGACCCGGTCGGGGTGGCGCCTCTGTGTTCTCTGTGATATGTCTTCTCTTCCTCTCGGAGGCCCCATGGAAAAAGTTCTCGGCATCGGCGGACTCTTCTTCCGCTCTCGCGATCCCCAATCCCTCGCTGACTGGTACGCCACCCATCTCGGCGTTTCCCCCGTCCCCGCCAACTACGACGACCCTCCTTGGCTCCAACAAGCCGGTCCCACCGCGTTCGCACCCTTTCCCGGCAACACGCGCTATTTCGGCGACCCCGAATCGCCGCAACCTCTCCAGTGGATGGTCAACTTCCGCGTCGCCAATCTCGAAGCCATCCTCGCCCAACTCCGCTCCGCCGGCATCGAAGTCACCCTCGACCCCGAAACCTACCCCAACGGCCGCTTCGCCCGTCTCCACGACCCCGAAGGCAACCCCATCGAACTCTGGCAACCCGCCGGCCACGACACGTAACTTCTCCTCTCCCTGCAACTGGGTGCCGCACCCTTCGTCTTTAAGGGTGCGGGTTTTGACTTTGCCATGTAAGCCTTGCTTTAGGCCGCCCTCTTTCCCCGAACTCTGGCAACCCGCCGGGCGACATGCGTAACGAGCGTCCCGCGTAGGGGCACGATAAATCGTGCCCTCTTTTTACCCTGAGCGAAACGAAGGGCCTGTGCGCTTTAGCTTTTCTCTGTCATCCCGACCGGAGCGACCCGGCTTTTTCTTACGCGCCGTTTTTAGGCGCGCCGGGTCGCGCAGTGGAGGGACCGTGGCAACACTTCAACCCAACCCAAATCACCGTGACCATCTCCCTCTTCTCAGCGCCCTCCGCGTCTCCTCTGCGAACTCTGCGTTAAGTCCCCCTCCTCTCTTCCGAACTCCGTCGCTCTTCTGTGTTCTCGCCTTTCTCTTTGGCTTACGGCTAACAGCTAATAGCTGTCAGCTTCCCCCGCTTGACACCCGTACCCACCTGATCAACGATCCTGATCGATCAATCCCCCATGACCAAATCTCCCATCAAACTCCCACCTCCCGTCTTCGACGACCCTCGCCACCACATCCGCCTCTACCACGGCGACTCCCTCGAACTCCTCGCCCTCCTCCCCGAATCCTCCGTCGACCTCATCTTCGCCGACCCGCCCTACTTCCTCTCCAACGGCGGCATCACCTGCCACGCCGGCAAAATGGTCTCCGTCAACAAAGGCGCTTGGGACAAATCCCAGGGCCCCGCAGCCAATCACGAATTCAACCGCTCCTGGCTAGCCGCCTGCCAACGCATCCTCAAACCCAACGGCTCCCTCTGGGTCTCCGGCACCGCCCACGTCATCCACTCCGTCGGCTTCGCCATGCAGCAGCTCGGCTTCAAGCTCCTCAACGACATCTCCTGGGTAAAGCCCAATCCGCCTCCCAACCTCTCCTGCCGCTATTTCACCCACGCCACCGAAACCATCATCTGGGCCGCTCGCGACAAAAAATCCCGCCACACCTTCAACTACAAGCTCATGAAGGAAACCAATCGCGGCAAGCAAATGAAATCCGTCTGGGAAATCAGTCCCCGGGAACGCCAATCTCCCGATTGGCGTTTGCGCCACCAAGGCTGCGGCGATATCCCCGTAAAGCATCCCACCCAAAAACCCCTCGCCCTCATCGAACGCATCCTCCTCGCCTCCTCCAACGAAGGCGACTTAGTCCTCGACCCCTTCTCCGGCTCCGGCACCACCGCCCTAGCCGCCCTCCGCCTCCGCCGCGAAGCCATAGCATTAGAATTGTCTTATGAATATCTCGCGCTAACACTCCAACGCCTCACGCAAGACCTAATCCGCGTAGAACTTTCTCTCACAACAATTCAGTTTTCCCTTGATCTATTTCCCGATCCGATGGATCGATCATGTAGCGGCCGCCTTCCGAGGCGGGCGCCTTTTTCCAGTAAGCCGAGCGCTAATCCGGCAGCCATGTCCGCCAACCTCAAACTCGTCCAACAAGAATGCCGCTTCCACTTCATCGGCCGCCAAAACCGCACCGTAATCTTCTCCGTCCAAGCCCCAACCCTCGACGACGCCCTCCAACAATTCCGCAACTCAGGCCACTCCCCCAACGACGCCCTCTTCATCATCAAAACCGAAACCCAAATCTTCCTCGCCTAGTCCACCGTGTAGGGGGGCTTTACGCCGCCTTCCGAGGGTCGTTGTTTCTTCAATCTTCAATGTAGCGCTGGTCTTTTAAGCCAGCCCGCTTCTCTTTCCTTTGTTTGTAGGGGCCGAGCTCGCTCGGCCCGCTCTTGGGGTTCCTCAAAACTTGCGCCCACACAATTCACCAGCGCCAGAGGCGCGCCAGAACTTAGCCCAGGGCGTAAGCCCTGGGACCCCAATCCCAAAAAAATCCCAAGCGCCGGAGGCGCGACACATTCCTCGCGCTTTGCCACCCGATCACCACCATGATCTAATCCCCACCATGAATCTCTCCCTCCCCACCGAAGGCCTGGAGAAATATAAGAGCGGCTCCCAACGCGCCCGCGTTTCGACGGAGCCCTGGGGCGAAGCCAACCTATATTGCCCCGCCTGCGACTCGCCAAAAATAAACTCGCTTCCCACAGGGACGCATGCCGTTGACTTCAGCTGTCCGACTTGCGCATCTCGTTATCAGCTAAAAAGCAGTGCTAGCAAATTCGGGAATCGGGTGATTGATGGCGCTTACGCAGCGATGCATCGAGCGATAACCGCCGACCAGACGCCAAATATGTTCTTTCTCCACTACAAACTCCCGCAGCTAACGGTCGAAAGTGTCCTGCTGATTCCTCGATTCGCATTCTCTTTGTCATGCGTGGAAAAACGCCCCCCACTTTCGTCAACAGCTGTGCGGGCAGGATACGTCGGTTGCTATTTTGTTTTAGACCGCATTCCTCCGGACGCGCGAATTCCAATCGTTCAAAACGCTCGCCCAGTTAGTTCGTCCCAAGTTCGCAAGGCCTATAACAAAATCCGTGCACTTGAATCGATAAAAGTAGAAAAACGCGGCTGGACCCTCGACGTCCTAAGCGCGGTCCGCTCCCTCGGAAGAACCGAATTCGACCTACCCGAAATCTACGCCCTCGAAAACTCCCTCAAGAAACTCCACCCCGACAATCACCACATCCAACCCAAAATCCGACAGCAACTCCAAGTCCTCCGCGACCTCGGCCTACTCAAATTCCTTGGCGATGGTTCCTATCGCCTCATTTAGCTGGGTGCCACACCTTTGCTCTAAGGGTGTCCCGTCTCGCGCAAGGCAACTTTCTTGCGGCGTCTGGTGTCCAATTCACCAGATCGTCGGACCCGGAGAAAAACCAATGAAACGCACGCACCGGATCACTTGGCTCGCCCTTGTCCTGCTCGCCGCCGCTGTGCCACTGCTCGCTATCACTACAGTTCAGGTGAAAGTAATCTGCCCGGTTTGCGGCACCGCGAACGATTTCCTAGACTACGCCAGTTGGGGTTCTTACATCTATCAATACCCATCCAAGTTTCAACTAGTCTTCTGGCCTCACACGTGGAGCGCCACGGTCTATAGTTGCAAAAAATGCCATCTCAGCCTTTACATGTGGGATTTCAAGGATTTTCCGAAAGACAAGATTGACAGCACCAGGAAACTGCTCGAAGACGTAAAGCTTAGTGGTGAATACAAGGCGTACACGGACATTCCCGTCTCAGAAAAACTCCAGATCGCTGAGAAAATCTATCAGCTCCAGAAACGTGACGATGAGTTTTGGTCTCAGTTCTACCGCGTTCTCGGCTACCACTTCGCGCACGAGAAAAAGCCCGAGCAGGCCAAAACAGCTCGATTGCGCGCATTGGAAATCACCCAGCGCATGATCGCTGACCCTGCGAACGATGGCCGAAAGAAAGAACTCCTCTTTCTCGCCGCTTCCATGCACCACTTCACAGGCGACGACACCACAGCCCAGCAGGAATTAAGAACCGCCTCAGCGCTCACGTATCGCGACCCCAAAGGCGACAAGGATCGCTCCAATAACTTCAACACATACCTTACGGCTGTGATTAAGGAATTCATCCCCGCCATCGAGCAAAACAAAGTTCCCGAAGGCTTCGAACAGTAATCGCCGGATGCTCCATCCTTGGCGGGCGGGTGGCGCACCCTTAACTCCGAAATCTGACTCCGGGTTGGCCTACTCTTTCGGAGTCTGAAAGAGTGGGTCCGTTCTTCTCTGCGTTCTCTGCGTCTCTGCGGTGAGGTCCTCTTGGTTCGACTGCCTGTTCTTACTCACTCCACACCGACCGGCTGCACCTGCCGCTCAATCTCCGACGCCTTCCCCGCCCGCCTTTCGCACTCCAAATCATAATAATTCTGCAGGTTCAGCCAGAATCCCGCATTCCGCGCTCCCACTTACTCTTGGGACCACCGCAAATGCACCTCGGCCACCCATGGCCTCCAGGCTAAATGCTCATGCAGCACGCTGTGCATGGTGCCGTCGGCCCCGTTTTGCCTTCCCTTTTTTCACCAGCTTGATCTCCACCTTGCTTCCCAAGGCGTGCGCAACGCGTATCAATGTCGCAATCGTCAAATTTCGCGGCTCATTTTCCATTGCCGAAATCTTTGGCGCGCTCATCTCCGCCAGCGCGGCCAATTGTGTCTGGCTCAGCCTCTCCGAAGCGCGTAGCTTGGCGATCTGCACTCCCAATTGCAGGCTGTCCAGTTCCCGTTCCACAATTTCCCGCAGTTCGGGGTCTTCCATCTGCTTTTGATAAAACCGGTTCCACCGCGTGGTCATTTTCGCTTCTCCTCCAGCCGGCGGTTGTGCAACTCCATCCGGGCCTCGGCCGTTCGTATGTCTTCCTCGGGCAGCTTGGCGCTGCGCTTGACGATTCCATGCAGCAGCACCAGAACCCTGTTCGCATCTCCAAAATACAGAATCCGCAGCTTGTCTTTCCCTTGCTGTGTTCGCAACTCCCGGAGCTTTCCCCGTACTTGCGATGAATAGGGAAACGGCAGGCTCGGTCCTTCCTGTTCCAGCATTTTGATGAGCGCCAGTGCCTTGGCCTTGTGCTGCACCGGCAGGCCGACAAGGAATTCCTCCACGGGAGCCCCGCCGCGAATGTCCACAAAGAAATCCACTCGCCAGCTCATCTCTTATAGAGTATCCCTTATATAGTATAGATGCAAGAACCTGATTTTTAGTGCGCTTGGGGCTTGGGTTTCTTTCAACGGTACATACCGCCGTCAATCCCAAACGCGCAGGCTCCTTCCCCGCCTCTTCTCAGCGCTCTCAGCGTTCTCTGCGTCCTCAGCGCTATGCTCTCACTCCCGCCCGAGTACCTCCCCAGCACCCCATAACCAACATTCTACTTGACAACTCCATACCTAAATGCCACCCTTCCTCTGTAGAGAAGTGCGCCCGCGATTTTTCCCGCGCGGGTTCCCCCTACATCCAAAATTCAATCTTTCTGGAGAACCACTATGTCCATTAACCAGGACCGCCCCTGCACGTGTATGTTTTCCTTCGCCGACGGCCGCCGCTGCCAGATGCCCCCATCCGCCGACGACATGGGCCTCTGCTATTTCCACGCCAAAAAATTCCAGAATCGCCTCAACGCCCAGGAAGCCGGCCAACAGATCAACGAATTCCTCAGCAGCGACATCCTCACCGCCTGCGACCTCACCGCCGCCCTCGCCACTCTCTTCTCCGCCACCTCACTGGGACTCATCAAGCCCAAGACCACCATCGCTCTCACCTATCTCGGCCAGCTCATGCTCCAAACCCAGAAACTCGCCAAAACGGAATTCCTGCAATCCTTCGACGACAGTTGGCCCAAAATCGTCAAGGAATCCATCGTCTTCAACGAGCCCGCTTCCCAGCCCGAGTCGCCCGCCGAATCTCCTCAGCTAACCGACACTCTCCCCTCCGAAGATCCCAACTCCGACCCCAATTCCACCGACCCCCAACCACTCCCCAACCGCAAAATCATGTAGTGGGGTTAAGCCAAAAGCTTTCTCTTTCCTCGCCCCGTTCGCTTTCCATCTCCACAAAGTCGCCCCCACCCAACCCCTTCCGTATCTATCACTTTTAAACCGATACAAAACAAACCACTTCATCCCCCTGCAATTTCAATCACTTTCAAAAAACAGGGGGGAGGGGGAGTATCGAATCGATTAACGTTGGGTGCCCCATCCGTGGGGTTTAAGGCAGTTAGTTTTGGCTTGCCCTCATCTCCGCCTAGCTCAACACGGTCGCAATATTTCGCGCGGGATGAAGGATCCGAATGATTTGCAGTGGCTTGGCCTGCGGGTCGTACACGATCCAGCAATTCCGAAACGGTTGCACCAGCCAGAAACGCGCCGGCAGAGCCGTCAAATCTTCGCGAATACGCCCTGCACGGGGGAATCCGCCAAAAAAGCACAAGCAGAATACACAGCCTCTTCGACGCGGTCCGCTGCCTCAAAGTTGTCTCTTGCTATGTAGCTCCAGATTTCAGACAGGTCATCGACACTTGCGGGGTGAACCGATACTCGCTCATGCCTAGCGGTCTTCAGAAAGCCAAGCTCGTTTCTTTTCTTCCAGGCGCGAACGAACCTCACTGGAATCGACCAATTCTCCACGCTTCGCGGCAGCGTATCCTTCCTCAATCTTGGCCCGGATTTCGCTCCCCTGCTCGGCCAACCACGCTTCCTGCTCATGCAACAGCGAAACCGCCTGCTCAACAAACTCATCCACACTCTTGTACGGCCCGCGCTCCACGTCCTGCTTGATCAGCGCCTCAAGCTCCGGCCTAAGTTCGATCTTCATGCCCTCAGTCTACCTCAACTTCTTCTTCGCCGGGACCGCACATTTATCCCTGAGCCTGCCGAAGTGCCCTTCTCTTTTTCCTATCGCCTTTCGAGCTTCCGCCGCCGCTCGTGCACAATTTCCCCAATCCGCGTCGCGGGCACGTGCAGCTCCAGCGCCAGCTTGTTCACCCGCAAGCCCAGCTCGCAAAATCTCCCTCGGACGCACCGGCGCATCAATTTTCCTTTCTTTCGCATTGGGATGCTCACACTTCAACCAACTCCAACCGCGGAAATGCTGCGCGGTACATTCCTGTGTCCAGTGTAAGTAACCTGTAGTTGTTCAGCATCGCGTGTGCGCCAACCAGGAAATCCGCAAGGATTCTTCTTGGCTCCGCTCCACTCTGTTTCCTGCGCCGGTCGGCATAGCCTCTAAATGCCAACCCCGCCGCGCGCAGCAGCCGTTCATTGATCTCCCACTCAACATCAATCGCAGCTGCGTGTAAGAACCGATCTACAAACTCCTCCGTCCGCGCAGGCGCCGCAAGCAACTCCGCATACACCACTCCCGAAACAACCAGCCTGCCGCGCCCAAAAACACCATCCAGAGCCGCCTGCGCTCTCACATTCAATGCATCATCGTTATTCCAAAGTGCGGTAACTACGTTGGTGTCGATAGCCGTCGTCATTCGGCAGACCTATTCGCCACGCAACTCTCGCAGCCACTTCTGGATTCCTTTTCTTCCTTTTCCAATTCCCGGCGTGCCGATTCCCCGGTACTTCGCGAACGGGCTCTCCTTCCGCACCGCCGTAACCCGCACCCCGTCGCCGTCCTCCTCGAACTGCAACCGGTCTCCCGCGCGCACCCCCAGCCGCCGCCTCACTTCCCGCGGGATCGTCACCTGCCCCTTGCTCGTCACCTTCGCCTGCTTTTTCAGTGTGTTTCTCATAATTCCTTACTTTAACACAAAGCTCCTTACTTTTCGACGCAGTTCCTTAACCCTTTCCCCAATCCTCCTCGCCTCACAACCTCCTCCTTGACCCCTCCCCCTCCCGGGTGTACATTCCGCTCACCGGCCAACCGCCCACTAGGTCCCTTCCTAGCAGTCTAAACTCGAGGAGGTAAGTATGTCCTTTCGCAGAGCCCTTTGGGCCTTAGCAGTAGCCGTGTGCTTGGTGGCGCCTGTCGCTGTCCATGCGCAAGGAGATTATCTCGACGTTTTCATCGTCAAAGTGAAACCCGAAAAGGTCGCTGACTTCCAGGCCCTCACCAAAAAATGGGCCGATGCCAACAGCCGCTTCAATGGTGACCGTTGGCTCGCTCTCGAAGCCGTCTACGGTGAAGGCAACGTCTACCAGTTCACCAGCAACCGCAAAGACTACGCCGAAATCGACAAAATGAACGAAGCCGTCATGGCTGCCGTCAACAAAGCCTTCGGCAAGGAAGCTGCCGAGAAAATGGGCCGGGACTTTGACAACTGCTTGGTGTCGTCTCGCACCGAACTCCGCCGCCGTCGTTGGGACCTCAGCCGCAAAGCTCCCAAGGACCCTGATGCTTACGTCAAACTAATCGGCGAATCCCGCGTACTGCGCACCACGGCCGTGCACATTCGTCCCGGCCATGTCGACGATTTCGAGGCTCTCCTGAAGAACATGAAAGAAGCCGGCGAAAAGAATCCTGATGCCCAGCCGGTTTTCGTTTCTCAAGTGATCGAAGGAGGCAAGGGCACCACTTTCTATGTGACCACACTGCGCTCATCCATGGCCGGCTTCGACCACAATCCCACCATGAAGGACATCCTCGGCGAGGACGGCTACAAGAAATTCCAGCAAGTTAACGCCGATGCCGTCGAGATCGCGGAGTCCACTCTCTATCGTTTCTCCCCCGAACTCAGCAACCCACCCGACGAAGTCGCCAAAGTCGCCGCCGATTTCTGGCACCCGAAAGCAATGATGGCCTCCTCGGCAAAAACCAAGACGACTCCCAAGATCACCATGGAACCCGTCGTCGCCAAAGCTCCGGACAAAAAACCTTAGCCACATAACAACAGTCACAAAACAGAGTGAGCCGGCGGCACAGATGGCAGTCTGTGCCGCTGGCATAACTTTAATTTTCAAAAGTGAATTGGGGTGCCTACCCCCTTCGCTGTCGACTGTCGGCTCTGAGCTTTCCCTCCTCCGCTAGCCACTGCTATCATCCCCGCTTGCACCCCCTGGAGGTGGCATGGGCTTCGACCAGCGTTTGGCAGAAGTGCGAACCGGGTTTGAGCGGTCGTTCTGGGTCGCCAACGTCAGCGAACTGTTTGAGCGGCTCTCTTACTACGCTGCTTTCGCTTCCCTTGCGCGGTATCTCCACGAAGCGCTGAACTTTCCCACCGAGCGGGCGGCGGATCTTTCGGGGCTTTTTGGCGGGCTGGTCTGGTTCTTGGCGATATTTGGAGGAGCGATCGCCGATCGCCTCGGCTTCCGCCGCGCCCTGGCGATTGCGTACCTGATTCTGGCGGGCTCTTATTTCCTCCTCGGCTCGCTCGGAGCGCCGTGGCTGGCTCCGCTGCGCAACGCTGTGCCGTTGGTGGCGCTGGTCACGTTTGTGCTGATGCTGCCTGCGCTGGGCGTGGCGATGGTCAAGCCAAGCGTCGTCGGAACGACGGCGCGCGCGTCGAACGAAAATGTGCGCTCCATCGGCTATTCCATCTACTACACGCTGGTCAACATCGGCGGCGCACTTGGCCCCTATATCGCAGATTGGGTGCATCAACACATGAGCGTCGAAAATGTATTCCGCGTCGCGGCACTCAGCGTGTTTCTAATGTTTTTTGCCGTACTGATCTTTTTCAAGGAGCCGCAGAAGTCCGGGGACGTTAAGACTGCCAGCCTCAACGAAACGCTGCGCAACTTTGGCAAGGTGCTTGCCAATCCGAAGTTCATGATCTTTCTGCTGATTTTTTCCGGCTACTGGATCGTTTACTGGCAGGAATTCATCACCCTGCCGATTTACGTTCACGACTATGTCGACCCGAATGCCCACACCGAACGCATGTTGTCCACCGGCCCGCTGGTGGTGATTGCGTTTACGGTGGCGTTCAGCGTGCTGACGCAGAAAATCGCGGCGTTTCGGGCGGTGCTGCTGGGGACGCTGGTTTCGATGGTGGCGTTTGCGATTCTGGCGCTGCACTCCAGCATTTATGCGGCGTACGCCACGCTGGTGGTGATTGCCGTTGGCGAGCTGATTCAGCAGCCGCGGTATTACGATTATATTTCGCGGCTGGCGCCGGCGGGGCAGCAAGGGACGTACATGGGCTTTGCGTTTTTGCCGCTGGGAATTGGATCGTTTCTGGCGGGACGGATTGGCGGCGCGCTGCTGCACCGCTTTGGAGAAGTGCAGCACCGGCCGCAGCTTTTTCTTTGGGCGCTTACGGCGATCGGACTGGGCACAACTTTACTGCTGTGGATTTACGACAGGGTTGTGAAACCGTCGGAACTAGAAACCGGAAAATAGAAAATAATCCAGGAAATCAATTGACCATGCGGCGAAGCGATTCCAGCGCTTGCCGAGCAAGCGAATAACGCGGTTCGATTTGGATCGCTTCCTGGAAACAGCGCATCGCCTGGCCATACATTTCCTTTCCCAGATAGGCGCGGCCGAGATTGTAGTGGGGAAAATGCCGCGGTTCGTAGCGCCGGGATTCGACCGCCTGCTGAAGCCACGGAATGGCTTCGTCAAACTGGCCCAGCTCGATCATGTAGGCGCCAATATCGTTATACGGATTGCCGAAATCGGGGTCGAGCTCGATGGCGCGCTTGCATTCGGCGATGGCATCCATCAGCTTGCCCTGGTAATGATAGGTCCAGCCGAGAAAAGTGTGCGCCTCGGCGGTGGGATGCAGCTCCAAGGAAGACTGGTAGAGCTCGGCGGCGCGGTCGTAGTCGCCCTCCATCTGAGCCTGATAGGCATCCTGCAATACTTCCCACGCCCGCGTGAGGGTCTCTTGGCTCATGGTGGAATTTTGAACGTAAAAAGCGATTCTCGTCAAAGGTACGAAAGTGCTAGCTGTGCAAAATGGGCACCCTGTACTGTGGGCGGGGTAGAGGTGGAAATTTGGGGCCGGAACAGGGAAAATGAAGAGGGTCTCATTTTGAGCCAATTGAAATTGAGGGGGGAAGCGTGAAACGTCTTGGGAAAAGTGCAATGATTGCCGGGGCTTTAGTGGGATTGCTTGGCGCGGGCGCGCTGCTTGTGCAGGCGTCGACCACCAAAACAGCGGCTCCGAACGCGGCGGCAGTGGCGCGGGGCAAGACCGTGTTCCAGCAAAAATGTTCCGTTTGCCACTACGACAACAGCGACCAGAAAAAAATCGGCCCAGGACTAAAGGGACTCTCGAAGCGCGGCACGTTCAGCGTGAATGGAAACAAAATCACGGACGAAAGCCTGAAGGCGTGGATCGAGAATGGGGACCAGTTGATGCCGCCGTTCAAAGACGTGCTGGAAGCTGGCCAGATTAAGGATGTGATCTCGTACGTGAAGACGCTGTAGTTTCGCGCGCGGGAATTTTTGTGCGGTAAAAGAGAAACCCCCGTAAGCCTGCACGAGGCGGGCGACGGGGGTTTCCAATTTTTCTCTCCCGGGCGGGAGAAAGAGCTACTTCAGAACGGCGTCTTTCAGGACCTTGGACGGACGCAGACGGACAACGGTCTTGGCCTTGATCTTGATCGCTTCGCCAGTCTGTGGGTTGCGGCCCATGCGGGCTTTACGGTGAGCCTTTACGACGCGGCCGATACCCGGGATAACAAACTTCCCTGCACCGCCCTTGGCTTCCTTCACGGCCAACTTGTGAAGCTCATCAAAGAAAGTGACGATCGCCTTCTTCGACGAGCCCACTTTTTCGGCGAGATGCGAAACGATTTTGGTTTTGCTCAGTGGCTTAGCTGCCATTTCTTCTGCCTATCCTCCTGATTTGTCTATTCACCTCGAGACAATCGAGGCCAGCCGCGAGCAAGAAAAACCCCTATTTTCCTACAAAAAACTCGGGCCGAACCGGACTATAGCGAAGGAAGAAAAGGAACGCAAGGGCAAATGAGCAAAAAAGGCCGAAAAACAGCGATTTTTTTAGGGGCATGTGCAAAACGTGCTGATTTCATGCGGTAAAACGCGATTCCGGAGTGGATTCGAGCAGAATTGGGGTATGTTATGCTGCCTAATTCCAAGTTAATCAAGGAGAAGCAACTGTGAGCACGTGCACAAACTGGCGAGTGCTGGAGCAACAGATATTGAAGGTGATCAAGACCGGCGCGCGCCCCGTGGCGGTGGCGTTCCTTGATGCGGAGCCCGCGGGAGTGAAGAGATTTGAAGGCACGCAGCCTTCTGGTTGCAGCTTTTGGCGGCTGGCAGCGGAGGGACGAACGTTTTACACGATTCCCGAAAATCATTTTAACTGTGCGGTGGGTGCGTACACGCATAATATTGCGCTTTCGCCGGAGCGCGAAAAAGAAACGGAACAGACGCTGAAGATGATGTTCGATCTGGGTTATGTGAAACCGGAAGAGGTTCCGAACATTCCGCGGCTGGCGAAGGCTCCGAAGGCGATTGTGTATTCGCCACTGGCGGATACGCCTGTGGACCCGGACGTGGCGCTGTTTGCATTGCGACCGGCGGCTGCGATGTTGCTGCAAGAGGCGGCAGGGCGCGCGGGAGTTGGTACAGGAGCGCCGTCGCTGGGCCGTCCGACATGTATGGCACTGCCCGCGTCGGTGCAGTTCGGTGCAATCGTGAGCCTTGGATGCATTGGGAATCGCGTTTATACCGGGCTGGGTGAGGATGAGCTGTATGTGGTTCTGCGGGCGAAAGATTTGGCGCGGGTTGCTGAAGAGCTGCATGTGATCGGCGGAGCGAACGCTGCGCTGCGGGATTATGCGCGGGGGCGGCGGGAGCAGCTGTCGTCGCGGTAAGAGTTTGACGGAAGATAGCGGATAGAAGCCTGCGGCGTGATGTCGGAAAATTTACCTCGCAAGAAATAACAGCGAGGTGAATTATGAGTTCGTTTCGAGTGGTTCCCATTTCCAGCGAAGTTGCCGAGCAAGTTAGGAATACGGGGAAATCCCCCATCTATGGCTTCCCAGCGCATCGCGAAGTGGCCGCAGGACGCGCGCCCTGCCGGCATTGCCTGCGGTTAATCCGCAAAGATGAGGAAGAGCTGCTGCTATTTACCTACGATCCTTTCCGGGAATTGGGCGAACCGCCTCTTCCGGGTCCCGTATACATCCATGCGGAGGAGTGTGCGCGCCGTTCGGAGAACGATGTTATTCCGGAAGAATATCGCGGGCGGCTTCTGACTCTGGAGGGATATGGCGACGACCGCGCGCTGGTCAAAGAGATTCGGGTGCGCGATGGTGACGAGCAGCGCGTTGCAGAGGAACTGTTCAGCGAAGCGAATATCCGCTACGTGCATGTCCGGAGCACGGAAGCAGGTTGTTTTTTGTTTCGCCTGGAACGCCGCTGAGACTCACTTAGCTTTGCGGCGGATCGCTGATTAAAGTCCGGCGAGGTCTTCGTAAAGATGGGCGATAGCTTTGATGCCGCCGTAATAGTTTTCCAGGGCGAGATGCTCGTCGGGTGCGTGGGCATTTTCGTCGGGAAGGCCAAAGCCGATGAGGACACAGGGGACTTTAAAGGTGTCGTGCATCTGGGTGACGAACGGGATGGAACCCCCTTCGCGGATGAAGACAGCCTTTTTGCCAAAACCTTTTTGCAGCGCAGACTGCGCCACCTGAAAAATCGGCGCTTTGTAGGCTGCCACCCACGGCTTACCCGTGCTCAACACTTCAAAGCGGCAATGCACGCTCTTTGGTAGAAGCTTGCGGATGTGCTTTTCGACGAGCTTGGCGATTTTCTGGGGATTCTGATTGGGCACAAGGCGCGTGGAGAACTTCGCATAAGCCTTTGAGGGAATAACCGTCTTCGCGCCTTCGCCCTGATAGCCGCCCCAGATCCCGTTGAGTTCAAGTGTGGGCCGAATCCAGAGCCGCTCGACAGTGGTAAATCCTTTTTCGCCGTGGTAACTGGGTGCTCCCACGGCTTGCTTGAAGTCTTTCTCTTTCCACGGCAACGCATTCAACGCCTTACGCTCAACGGCGGGAACAGCGGCGACGTCATCATAAAAACCGGGAATGGCGATCCGGAAATTCTTGTCATGCAGCTTGGCGAATAATTCCGTAAGCACGGTGAGCGGATTGGGAACAGCGCCGCCATATACGCCGGAGTGGAGATCGCGCGCAGGGCCGGTCAGTTCAATCTCGTAGTAATTCAATCCGCGCAGGCCGTACGTGATGGACGGAACACCTTTGCCGAGCATTGAGGTGTCTGAAACCAGCAACGCATCTGCCTTCAGCTTTTCTTTGTGGCTCTGGACGTAGTCCCACAAGCTCACGCTGCCGACCTCTTCTTCGCCTTCAATCAGGACCTTGATGTTGACGGGAAACTTGCCGTGAAGCTGATGCAGCGATTCGAGCGCTTTCAGATGGATGTGCACCTGCCCCTTATCGTCGGCCGTGCCGCGTCCAAAAATATTTCCGTTTCGCACTTCCGGCTGGAAGGCTGGCGAGGTCCAGAGCTCCAGCGGCTCAGCGGGCTGGACGTCATAATGACCGTAGAAAAGAACCGTCGGCTTGCCGGGTGCTTCGAGGGATTCGGCATAAACGAGGGGGTGAAGGCCCGTGGGAACGATTTCAACGGTTTTGAAGCCGGCGGCACGGAGGCGTTCGGCGACCCATTTCGAAGCGCGGTCGATGTCGGGCTTGTGCTCGCTTTTGGCGCTGACCGAGGGGATCCGTAAGAATTCGTAAAGCTCTCCGAGATGCTGCTCGCGACGACTTTCTATAAATTCAGTAAGGTTCATTATGAGGCCCCCAGGCGCAATGATAATGGGTCGGTTCTAATCTGAAACTTCCCCAATATGATGAAGAAAAGCGCGGCAGCGGTTTGGTCTAGAAGGCGCCCGGCATGATGCCGTAGCCGCTTAGGACATTCTACGGCCAGGGGATTGGGGCTTACAAGTTCCCGGCGAAAAAGCATGGCGATTGGGAACACCTGCCCGAAAGGGCAATTGACGCTTCCCCCCGCCAGACCGATGATGGGCACACTATGCAAGAAACCGCTTTTGCCACAAACCGGCGCAGCCAGCGCATTTTTCACCGGATGAAGCTGCAGGCCCTGGGCCGCAACCATGCGGGGAAGAAATTTCGCGAGGTGTGCGAAACCCTGGTGGTGAATGCGCATGGCGGCCTGCTGATACTGCGGCATGAGGTTGATAACGACGAAATGCTGGTGCTGGTGAATCCGGAAACGCAGGAGGAACAGGAGTGCCGCATTGTGTTCACCGGTGAGAGCGGATCGAAGGGAATTCGTGTCGCTGTGGAATTTCTGACGCCAGCGCCACACTTCTGGGGCATCGACTTTGATGCGCCCCGACAGAATGCCGAACAGCAGAACCACGCGCACTGAACTAGCAAGCTCCCTCCTTGTACTGTGTACTGTCTAGGATCGCGGACACATCCCTTCTGAAGTAATCCCAACGACCAAGAATGTTTGTGGCTGGGTATAAATCGGTGTCTGGAAAGGATCTGCGCTGATACCGAGAGATGCAAAGTCTTTCACATAATGGAACCAGAATTGGAATGATTATACGAAGCGACGGGGCGGGAAGAATTTAACCTGTGTATATTCAACACCATAAAGACGTTTAAGTATGGAATGCCGCATGCAATTAATCGGTTGGAGTTGCTTTTCATTCGCCCAGAGGACTCCGAAAGATGGGCAGTAGTGTGGCAGGTTAAACTCTGCCTAAGGGGCACCCTAATGATTTCAAAAAAACTGGCTCTAATTTCAGTGTTTCTGCTTTGCATGACGCTCCTCAGTGGCACGGCGCGGGCAGACAATCTGCCTGTTGTAAACGCTACTTTCGAAGCCACCTCCGGCACCAAGTATATTTCTTGTGGGGTGGGGTGCGCCTATAATTCCGGGTCGCTCTCTGGTTCGTCGGTCTCAAACGGGGGATCACAGATGCCAGTTCCACTCTCCTCTGTGCCAACTGTGACGATCGACGTTCCTGAGCCGAGCTCGGTTCAATTGTTGAGCATCGGAATGCTCTCTCTGCTTTTGATTTTAGTGGCGCGCCGGAAGAAACAACTCCAGCTCATCGCGTAATCAGATTTGTTTGAATTTCGAGGCCCTACCCCGCAGCAGGTGGGGCCTTTTTTTATTCGCTGAGTCAATCCTTCCACGGAAGGTACATTGAAGACGGCAAGAACCTCGTACGCGGGGCACGCCGAGCACAAGTTCGTAACTGCTTCCCATTGCAGGCTATAATTAAAAATGGAGGAGTGGGTGAGCGGTTGAAACCGGCGGTCTTGAAAA
>Ga0137418_10002231_pt1 | contig 17748 bp, 9 predicted proteins | sample CZODoug3_1_2_16f_FD_122242 | JGI IMG/M metagenome (GOLD analysis project Ga0137418, IMG submission 122242) | Vadose zone soil fungal communities from Angelo Coast Range Reserve, California, USA - CZODoug3_1_2_16fungal (Hybrid Assembly) | ecosystem: Environmental > Terrestrial > Soil > Vadose... | reverse complement strand
CTGGTGGCCAAGCGCGAGAAGGAGTCCGAGCTGCGCGCGGCGCTGCGCGAGATCCGCACCGCAATCGATGCCTACAAGCTCGCCAGCGATAGCGGCCATATCCAGAAGGAGCTCGATACCTCGGGCTACCCGCCGGATCTGAAATCGCTGTACAGCGGCGTCGAGGATGCCGCGAGCGAGAAGAAAGTGATGCTGTATTTCCTGCGCCGCGTGCCGCGCGACCCGTTCTTTCCGGACGGCTCGGTGCCGGCGGAGGAGACCTGGGGACTGCGCAGCTTTGCGAGTCCGCCCGATGATCCGCAGCCGGGGGACGACCTCTACGACGTGTACTCGCTCGCCAAGGGCGAGGGGCTGAACGGGGTGCATTACCATGACTGGTAGTTGGCGCACCCCGCTGCAACGCGGCTTCACGCTGATCGAGCTGCTGGTCGTGATGATGATCATCGGGACGCTGCTGTCGATCGCCGTGCCGCGTTACTTCCGCACCCTCGCGCACGCGCGGGAGACGGTGCTACGCCAGGACCTCGCGATCCTGCGCGAGGCCATCGACAAGTACTACGCCGATCTCGGCCAGTATCCCGACACGCTCGCGGCGCTGGCGGCCAAGCGCTATGTACGCTCCTTGCCCGTCGATCCCTACACCAAGCTCGCCGACAGCTGGACGCTGGTGCAATCGGACGATCCGGATCATCCCGGCGTCAAGGATGTCCACAGCGGCGCCTCCGAAATCGCGGCCGACGGCACCCCGTTCGCCTCCTGGTAGGCCAATGCGCGTGCGCGGCTCCGCCCAGGCCGGATTCACATACCTCGGCATCCTGGCCGCGATCATCCTCATGGGTCTGCTGCTCACGGCGGCGGCACGCGTCTGGACACTCACCGAGCAGCGCGAGCGCGAGACTCAGTTGTTGTTCGTTGGTCATGCCTTTCGCATGGCCATCGCCGCGTACTACGCCCACGGCGGCCGTTATCCCCAGACCCTTCACGACCTGTTGCAGGACGATCGCTCGCCCGTCCCGCTGCGCTACCTGCGCCGCCTGTACCTCGACCCCATGACCAACAGTACGGACTGGCAGCTGGTGCTCGCCCCCGAGGGCGGCATCAAGGGTGTGTACAGCGGCTCAGGGCGCGTTCCGATCAAGCGCGCGAACTTCGCGCCTATCGACGTCATCTTTGCCGACAGCGACTGTTATTGTGCGTGGCAGTTCGTGTACGAGCCCCGCTTCCGCCGCAGGGTCGCTCCCGGAAACCCAGCACCTGGCAATCCAGCACCTGGCAATCCGGCTCCTGGCGGTCCGGCTCGTGGCGGTCCGGCTCCTGGAATTCCGATTCCTGGGAATCTGAGCGGGCAATAGCCTCGCTCGGGGCATTGTCGAATCACGCGCACGTCCTGGCGGCTTCCCGTGCCGCCAACCCCCTGACACGCCCGCTTTCGCCCACCCGCTGTTGATTATGTCAGCCCTGTTATGGCTCTCGGGGCCGAATAGGGTTTAACGGTAGGGAGACTGGGTATTCAAATCTACGAATTTTAGGAATGAGGGGTATTACGTACGGGCGCGCCAACCGGCATGTTAGGCGCCGTAAACAACAACCACGCGCTACGGGTCTAGCGCAGCGACGCCAACGGGCGAGGCATTGGGAGCCGTTCGAAGCGGAGTGCTGAGAAACGGCGCTGGATAAGAGTCGAACTTGTACCTGCATACAGAACGAAAAGCGGGCGGGACACGCCCTTCACAGTCACTCACAGGTGTTCACCGCGCTCCGCCCGCTGGCGGATCTGGTTGGAGGCGTTATGTTTAATACACGCGGTTGGATTGCATTGGGCTTGCTGAGCGCTTTCGCGGTACCCGCGATGGCTCAGTCGTTTCGAGTTCAGTGTCCAACCAACACAGTCACGCACCCCTCGAACCTGCACGACAACAATTCAGAGCCGGCTTACACCGGTCCGACGACCCTGAGCGCGCCGAGCACCACGACCTTTCAGGCGCCCACGGGGCACGTGAACGGCGCGATCAAGTGCCAGCAGATCTCGGGCGGTGATGGCTACGCGACCATGGGCGATGGCACGCAGACCTACATGTTCTCCTTCGGGCCGTTGTCCGGGATCACCGACATCGCGCTGGGCAAGGCCGGTACCGAACCTCCGAACGTCTTCAACGTCCCGTTCCCGGTTTCGACCAGCAACTTCCTGGTCCCCGGTGATCCGGCCACGACCGTCGGCGCGACCGCGGTGCCTCTCAATTCCTCCGCGTTGGCGACCCTCGCGGCCTACAACTACAACGGCGCGGTGGGCCTCGATTACGACGTCGCGAACACGGTCAACGTCTACGACATCAGCGAGAGCGGGAACACTGTAACGGTCGTAGCCAACTCGCCCCTGGACCTCAATCTGCAGGTAGGCGCCAGCGTAGTGATCGCGGGAGGCACCGATCTACCGGCCGGCTACAAGGGCAACGTGACGGTGACAGCCGTTAACATCCCTAACGCCTTTTTCCCGCCCAATTTCGCCTTTCAGTACCAGGCCACGACCGCGGGCCTGGCCGAGGTAACCATGTCGTCGACCATAACCGCGTCGATTGCCAAGGCGATCGACGGTCATGTGGATCCGCGCCAGATCATGGATGTGGGCGTGATGAACGGCAACATCCCGGCGCCGTTGATGGCGATCGACGAGGATGACGAGTTCTTCCTGACGCTGACCAACGTCGGCATGATCATGCGGCCGGACCTGTTCGAGCAGCACACGGTCCACTTCCACGGCTACCCGAACGCCTCGGCGTTCTACGACGGTGTGCCGGACGCCTCGGTCGCAATCAACATCGCCGCCAGCTTCACCTACTACTACCTGGCGCCCGATGCCGGCACCTACTTCTGGCACTGCCACATCACCCCGCCCGAGCACCTGCAGATGGGCATGGTGGGGCAGCTGTACGTGCGGCCCCGCCAGAACCGAGTCGCCCCCGGAGCCAACCTGTATACGGCCCGTGCGACACAGGACACGGATCTGCGCACCGCCTGCGTTTCCGCCAACGACATCCTGTGCAGTAATCCGCTGCCGATTGCCAATACGGGCACCACGCACACGGCCGGCGCCACGTATGCCTACAACGACGGGGACGGCTCGACCTTCTACAACGTCGAGTATCCGCTCCAGATCCACGGCTTTGATCCGAACTTCCACTTTGTCGGCATGACCTTCAACCCCGAAGGCTTCGCCGACATGAAGGACAAGTACTTCCTGCTGAACGGCCGCAGCTATCCCGATACGGTATCGCCCGGTCCGTTGCAGACGCAGGCGGCCGATGGCGTGAACCACTTCTCGCAGCCCCTGCCGGCGATCATCAACATCGCGGCGGGCACGAGAGCGCTGCTGCGCATCTCTGACCTGGACGTTTCTGAGTACCAGACGCTGGCTTCGCTCGGTATCCCGATGCAGGTGATCGGCTACAACGCCAAGCTGCTGCGCGACCAGGCCGGCAACAACCTGTACTACGCGACCAACTCGATCACGCTCGCCGGTGGCGAATCGCTCGACGTGATCCTGGACACGTGCGCGGCGAGACCGCTGATCGTCGGGACGACGACGAACGACTACACCACCTGCACGACGGCCCTGCCCAAGGGCACGTATTACCTGTACACGCCCAATCTGGACCATCTGTCGAACGACGCGGAGAACTTCGGCGGCCTGATGACCGAAGTCCACGTCAACTAGGGGAGCAGCCATGAGCGCACTGATCATAAGAAAGGCGACAGCGATGAACCGACTGCTTCCCCTCCTGGCTTCGGCGGCAGCCCTGCTGCTGACGGCCGCTGCACAGGCTGCAGCCCCCGGAATAACGGGTCCCGCGTTCGCCCTGACCGCGCAACCCGCCTACCTCACCCAGCCCGACGGGCAGGCGGTGTACTCCTGGGGTTACGGCTGCACGACGCCTCCGGCCGGTGCGCGTTTTGTTCCGGCCACGAGCCCGGCTGGTTTCTGCAACACCATGCAGGTTCCGGGTCCGACATTAGTTGTCACGGAAGGTCAGACCGTAACGGTCACTCTGACGAACGCCCTGCCCGCAGCCGCCGGCAACACCTCGATCCTGTTCCCGGGCTTCAACGTGACGACGACCGACGGCGTGACGGGCCTGCTGACGCACGAAGCGGCCCCCGGCGGCACGGTCAGCTACACGTTCGTCGCTTCCACGCCCGGCACACGTGCCTATTACAGCGGCACGCAGGGCGATCTGCAGGTCGAGATGGGCCTGTACGGGGCGATCATCGTGCTGCCGAACGGCGCGCCGACCAATGGCAGCTGTCCGACCCACAACAACGCAGCGGGACTCAACACCGCCGGCACTGCGCTGCTCAGCGGCACCGCCGGCGAAAGTGATTTCCGGCTCTCCCCGACGGGAGCCGCTTATCACCTGACGCAAAGCTGCTACGACCGCGAATACCTGTTCCAGTTCTCGGAAATGGATCCGAACATCCACGTCCAGGCGCTGGCGCAGGTGACGGCGGCAAACTGCGCCGGCGGGTTCGGAACTTTGAATTGCAGGCTCGAGGTTCCGACCGAACCCTACCACCCGGTTTACTTCATGATCAACGGCCGCTCGATGCCGGATGACATGGACTCGAACTACGCGGCCCAGTATCCGCACCAGCCCTACAACGGCAATCCGCACATGCATCCGGGCGAGCTGGTGCTGCTGCGGATCATCGGCCAGGGCCGCTGGCAGCACCCCTTCCACGAGCACGGCAACCACGTGCGCATCCTGGCGCGCGACGGCAACCTGATCGTCAGCGGCCTCACCGGCCCGAGTGCGAGCCAGCTGGCCGGACCGCTGCTGTTCACCACCACGACCACGCCTGGCCTGGCGATGGATGGGATCTTCTATTGGACCGGCAAGGGCTTGAACTGGGATGCCTACGGTCACCATCCGGGATCCGCGGATTCTCTGGCCACGCTGTCCTGTACTCCGGATCTCAACGGCTATAACACCGCCAATCTGACCGCGGTCAATTATTACGAGTGGTGCCAGGACCATAACAAACCGCTGCAGGCGGCGCCCTTCGGTGACGTGGCGGGCGGCGGTCCCGCGACGCTGCCCGACCCGAACCTGTTTACCAACGGCGCCTGGTACGGGGGCAGCCCCTATCTCGGCCCGGATGCGACGCAGCGCGCCACCGGCCCGACGGGGACGACGCCGCCCTCCGGCACGATCGCGAACTCCCCGACGGGGGAAGCGGGCTTTGCCTTCATGTGGCACTCCCATAACGAACGGGAGATCACCACCAACAACATCTTTCCGGGTGGCATGTTGATGATGATGCTGGTCGATTCGCGTGAATTCGTCATCGACGAATCGAATTAAACCGAGGAAAATCGCAATGCGATCCAACAACTACAAGTCGGTCCTGAAGCACGCGGGTCTCGCGGCCTCGGTCCTCCTCCTGGCGAGCGGCGCGGCCTTCGCCCAGCAGCAGGTCAATCTCAGCGTCGGGGCGGCCAACGCAATCCTGCCCAACGGCTCGACGGTGCCCATGTGGGGCTACAGCTGCGGCACGGCCGTGGCTAGCTCGACCGCAAGCTGCCTTCCGTTGAACCCGGCCGCCGCAGCCGTCGCGGCCTGGTCGCCGGTGCTGATCACGGTGCCCACCGGACAGGATCTGCAAGTCAACCTGACGAACAATCTTTCGTTTGGTGCGACTCCCAACAACATTCCGACCTCACTGGTGATCGTAGGCCAGCTGGGCGGCGGACTCGGGAGCACGGCGACCTCCGCCGCGAGCCCGGATCACACCAACGCCCAGCCGCTCACCTGGCCGATCGCAGGCGATGCGCCGGGCGCCGCCTTGACCGGAGTCGGGACTCCGCCGGCGCAGGGTCCGCGCGTACAATCGTTCTCCACCGAAGTGGCGGTGGGCACTCCGGCCAGCCTGTGCTGGGGAGTCTGTGGCGCCGGAGGGGCGGCGCTGAAGCCGGGCACCTACCTGATCGAGTCCGGTACGCACCCGTCCATCCAGGGCCCCATGGGACTGTACGGCATCCTGGTCGTCACGACCGCCCCGGGTGCGGGGACTGCCGGCACCGCCTATGGCACGGTCGGGGCCACGACCGCCGTCACGTACGGCGCCGATATTCCCTTGCTGCTGAGTGAAATCGACCCGGTGCAGAACGCCGCGGTCACTGCCGCGGTCGGCACTGCGGGATTCACCGAGACCACGGTGTGGTCAGGCCTGTACGGTGGCTGCGGAAATCCGGTTCTTGCCAACGGCACCGCAAATCCGACTTATCAGACATGCTATCCGCCGGCGGTCAACTACACCCCGCTGTATTACCTGATCAACGGCGCCGCCTTCGACAAGACTAACCCCGCAACGTCGCTGTTCGCTGCAGTGGCGGGCACGACGGGCACGCCGCCTACACCGGTCACTACCGGGATCACCGGCACCGTGCTGGTGCGCCTGGTCAATGCCGGCCTGCGCATGCACGTGCCTTCGATCGTCGGCGCGCAAACCGGCGCCGCGGCCGCGGGCTTCTCGCTGATCGCCGAGGACGGTAACGTGTTGCCGGGCGTGCCACGCGTGCAGAGCGAAGTGTTCATGGCGGCGGGCAAGACTTATGACGTGGCCATCAATGCCGTAAACGTACCGGCGGCGGCGACGGCGCTGCCGATCTTCGACCGCGAGCTGAGCCTGTCGGGCAACTCGATCGCGCGCGACGCCGGAATGCTCGCTTACATCGGCGTCAACGGCGCGGCGCTGCCCACCACAGGCGCCTTCGCCGGGAATGCCGCCCAGGCTGTCGCGGATACCTACAATCGACTGATCACCGGACAGACGCTGACCGTGTCGGATCCCGCCCAGGGACTGCTCGCCAACGACACCAACATCTCCGGGGTCCAGGTTCAAGGCGGGGCAACGGTCGCGGGACTCAGCCTGAATGCGGATGGAACGTTTACCTACACCGGAGCGGCGACCAGCTTCACGTATTGCGGCAACGGCGCACTCGCCGGTGCGGCTTGCGCGCTGGTGACCCTCGGGGCTGCGCCTGTTGAGCCGGGCAGCGGCATCACGATGAACGGCACCACCTACACCGCGAACGCGACGGTCCTGGGCATCAAGCCGCCCGGGATCCTGGCGTTCGACAAGGATGGCGCGGGCTACCCGCTCACCGTCAACGCCGTGACCGGGCAGAGCACCGGCCTCACTCTTTCCGTCGATCCGAACGGCGGATTCAATGCCTCCGTGGCCGCCGCGGGTAGCTACACGTTCACGTACAACGCCAAGAACTCCCAGGGCACGGTCAGCAGTGGGACGGCTACCGTCACGCTGAACTTCCCCGCCGCCACCGGTCTTTCGGTGAAGGTTCTGGACGGCGCGAATAAGTCGACCGTGATTGGCGACTACCGGTGGATCCTCGAGGAGGATCGCACCTTCTACGTCGACCCGAAGTGCACGACCAACCCGCCCCCGGTGGGCTGCCCGAGCGCGGCCTCCGGCATCGTTCCGACCTTCGGCACCAACTTCCACACCAGCTACATGCCGCTGGTGGCCACCGGCTGTACCGGGCCGCTCTCCTGCGAAGGGGGCCAGACGATCTTCGATCCGACCACCGGAACTCACATCAACGCGGTGTGCGATGTCGGCAACGGCGTCTGCCGGCCTGACACCGCCGGAAACGGGTTTACGCAGACCTTGCCCAGCGCGGTGCATCTGGATCCGACCAAGCGCTACTACCTCACGGTCCTGCCGGGGGATGCGGCCAACCCGTTCGAGGGCGGAGGTGCGGGCCACGGCATGGGCGGGGCTCCGGTCGTGTGCACGGTTCCCGCTGGGGCGGCTGCGGGCACGGCGTGTTCCTTCCCGACGTCGACAGCCAATTCCCTCACGATACTGGCGCAACCCACGCCGTTTCCGCCGTCGAAACTCTCGATCTTCGTGTTCCAGGACGACTTCCCGTTGAACGGCGAGCAGGACGGCGGGGGCGGAATCGACGTGTTGTCGCCCATTGAGCCGGGTCTCAGCGGCTTCAACATCACACTGTTCGACGACGCGGGCGGCACCGGGGACGCGACCGGGCAGATGACTTACGACATGTTCAACTACCCATTGTCGAACAGTCTGGCGGGAACGATCGACCCGGCCACAGGTCTGGACGCGTGCCCGGTTTCGGTGATCTCGCGGATCGGTGTGAACGACCCGACTCAAACGGGTATCACCGGTACGATCGTGACGTGCCCGAAATACGAATCGGACGGCCACACGCTGTCCGCCCTGGCGGGGCAGGCCGTGGTTGCCAACCTGATGCCGGGACGTTACGGCGTGGTGGCCACGCCGGGGGCCGACCGGATTGCCCGGGGCGAGGAGTGGCTGCAGACCAATACGCTGGACGGCCAGAAAGCCCACGATTCCTTCCTGCGGGTCGGCGAGCCGAGCTTCTTCCAGGAGTTCGGGCCGGCCGGCTATCACGTGGCGATCGGCTTTGCCAATCCGAAGATTATCAATAGTCGCATTGCGGCCGTGTGCGCGGGCACCGATCCGTTTATCACCGGCAGCGACTGCACCAACACCGTGACGGGCCTAGTCACGACGGAGCGGATGAGCCGCACGCCCGATGAGCGGCTGTACAGCAGCGGAACGAGCGACAGCTTCGCCTTCACGCAGTGCTATGTGAGCCTCGGCGATCCGGACGGCGAAGATTTCGCGTTCACCAAGTGCAACGCCGATGGAACCTTCACGCTGTCCGGCCTGCCCGCCGGCGACTGGCGAATCACCGTGTTCGACCAATGGAACGACATGCTGGTCGACGGCCTGTCGACGCCGGTCAGACTCGGAGCGGCCGGCGCTGGCAACGTGTGCCCGGGTACTGGATCCACGCAGCACTCATGCAATATGGGTGACATCGCGATGAACCAGTGGCAGGCGAACATCTACACCAGCACCTTCTTCGACGCGAACGGCAATGGAGTCCGCGACCCCGGCGAAACCGGACTCACGCTGGTGCCGACCAACATCCGCTTCCGTGACGGCAGCTTCTCGAACTTCAACAACACGGACCTCGCCGGCAATGCGGGCTTCAACGAGATATTCCCGCTGTTCAGCTGGTACGTGATCGAAACGGACTGGAACCGTTTCAAGAACACCGGCACTCACGTGGTCTACGACGCCGGCGGTCCGGCCGACGGCAGCCCGGCGTGTACGGCCGGGGGAACCGCACCGTGCGGCAGCTCCGGTATCGGCCTGAACATGGCGAACACGGCCGAGCAGGTCTCCCTGCCCACGGCCCTGCGCGTCCCGGGCGCGGTGTATTGCGCGGGCGCGGATTGCGCCGGCAAGTCGATTAATCCGACCGTCACCGGTGCTGGATCCACCAACGCCAGCGATCCGCCTAGCGCCTGCACGTTCAACACGAACGGCACCACGAGCTGCTCGACAACCCTGTCGACCGGCCGTATCGATCCGCCGTGGGTCCTGAGCGAAGGCTGGCAGGGCTTCTCCGGACAGAACTCGTTCATCGAGTTCGGCAAGACGACCTTCGCGCCGGCACACGGCACCACGCCGGGCGAGAATGGCGGCATCCGCGGTGAGGTGATTTACGCCTCGACCCGGCCCTTTGATGACCCGCAGCTGCTCCTTCATACGAGCTGGACGCCGGACGTACCGGGCGTGACCATCAACCTGTATCAGGTTGGAACCGCGGCCGATGGCAGCCAGTCGCTGACCCTGGTCGACACGACCAAGACCAGCAGCTGGGACGATTGGGCCCAGGCCTTCTACCCGGGCACCAACAAACCCTATATGAACTGCCCCGGCCAGCAGGGGGCGCCGACCACGTCGGCGGCCGGCGACCTGTTCGACTTCACGCTGTATAACCAGCCGATGTACCTGGACGTGTACAACAACGGTGGCACGCCGGCGCACACGATCCCGAACAACTCGCAGTTCAAGTGCTACGACGGCATGCACAACTGGAATCAGGTACAGCCCGCGCCCTACGACGGCATGTACCAGTTCCCGAGCATCATCGGCCGAAACTCGACCACCGGCGCCCCGACCGGCACCGGATCAACTAACGGTACGGCCGGATCACGACCGGGTTCTAACTGCACGATCTGCATCGCGAATCCGGTCGACGGCACCCCGATGCTGCCGCGCGGCCAGTACGTGGTCGAAATGCTCGTGCCCCCGGGCTACGAGCTCGTGAAGGAAGAGGACAAGAACATCCTGATCGGCGACACCTACATCGCGCCGGTGACCACGCAGTTCGGCGCCCTGGCGAGCATCTACATCCTCCCCGACCAGGCATCCGTGGCGGCTGTCTATAACGCCAACCAGGGTGCGCTTTCCGGCCTCAACGCCAGTAACGCGCAGAATCCGACCCAGGCTTTTGGAAGAATATCGAACCTGCCGAGCCACGAGGGTGACACCGGCAGCGTCGAAAGCTTCTGGCCCTGCGTGGGCGCCTCGCGCATCGTGCCGGACTACATCAGTCTGTTCCCGCAGTCGGCGGAAGTGGCGCCGTTCGCCGGTGCGAAGCGCAACCTCTGCGACCGCAAGCTGGTGCAGCTGGATGACGAGACCTCGGCGCTGGCGAAGTTCTGGGTCTTTACCTCAGCCCACGCGGCGGCCCACTTCACCGGTATCATCACCGACGACTTCACCTCCGAGTTCGATCCGTTCTCGCCCTCATTCGGCGAGAAGTTCTCCCCGGCCAACCTGCCGGTGGCGATCAAGGACTGGGCCGGAAACGAAATCTCCCGCGTGTATTCGGATCAGTGGGGCGTCTATAACGGCCTGACCTACTCGACCTGGGAGGTCAACCCACCCAATCCGACCGGCTACGCGCCGCAGATGATGGTCACCTGCATGAATGACGCGGGTACCGGGCCCACTCCCGACCCGCTGTACAACCCGGCCTACAGCCAGTTCTGCTACGAGATCCCCTTCATGCCCGGCCAAACCCAGTACATGGACACGCCGGTGATACCGACGGTGGCCTTCGCGGGCGCGGGATACAACAATCCCGACTGTGATTACCCGGACGCCACGCCGGCCATCAGCGAAGTGGATGGCGATGCCATCGGGCCGTGGGTGAGTGCGGCCGGAGGCACCCACACACTGAAAATCTACGCGCTGGGTACCACCACCGTGACCAACTACGGCTACTCCGGGCCCTCGGCCACGGTGTCGCCCTTCAACCAGAAGGCCGTGCCCCGGAAATACAGCTTCGGCACGACGGCCGGCACCGTGGCCTTGGTGGGCAGCGATGGCATCGCGCACGCCTTGACCGGGGTTGCCTGGGGTGACCTGGTCATCACCGGCACCGTGCCTTCGGTATCCGGGCCCGGGATGAACTGCCCGGTCCAGCAACAGCAGCAGTACGGCGGGCCGGCGCCCAGCGCACCCGCACAGTGCGGCGAGCTGGTGATCACGGCAGCCAATGGCAAGCAGTCGATCGACACGGTGACCGTCACCATCGGCGGCAAGGCGCCCACTCACGTGGTCCCGACCGCCAGCATCCAGAGTGCGATCGACGCCGCCCATCCCGGCGACATGCTGATGATCGACCCGAAGACCCCGGCAACCGCCGCGTTGGCAGCAGTGCCCGCGCGTCACGCGGAGCTGTTGCTGATGTGGAAGCCAGTTCGGCTGCAAGGCGTCGGAGCGGTGGCCAGCGTGATCGACGGCAATACCCATCCGGCAGGCAAGCTGGATGGCTGGCGCCGGCAGGTGAATTGCCTGTTCGGATTGGCGATCAATGGTCAACCGATGACCAGCACCAACCCGTACGACCCGACCGGTACTTACCACTGCGCGGCGGGTACCAATGCGGCGAATTTCTATGGGACCCCCGCGACCTTGGTGAACTTTGCCCCGTACAACACCCCGTCCCACGTTAATCCGCAGGTCGATCGTCTTCCGCTGGAAGCCCTCGTAGGCTGGGATGCCACGCAGAACGGCAACATGGCTCAGCTGTTGCAAGAGCCGTCCCTGATGGGCGCATTGGAGGGGGCCGCGGTTACCGTGTTGTCGAAAGGTCTGTTGTTCCCGGCGGGAACCGATCCGTTCGGAACCGGTCCATCGGCGGCAGAAACGGGGGTCTTTCCGCCCGGCACGGCCCTGCTTACCGCCGTCCCTGGGAACCAGAACGGCCGCGGCTGCAACAATTCGGGCACCAATCCGTTCCCCAGCAACTTCTACTGCAACCCGTCCAGCATCGATGGCGTGACCATCACCAACAGCTCGCAGGGCGGTGGCGGCATCTTCGTGCACGGCTGGGGGCATAACATTCAGATCGCCAACAACCGGGTCACAAACAACACGGGATCGCTCGCGGGCGGAATCAATGTCGGTCAGGGTGAATTCCCGCCCTCCTACTCGGTGGGAGGCCTCAACCCAGATCCGGGTTCCTGCCAAAGCACGACCGGCCTGCCGACCGGTACGCAGTTGCAGTACTGCTTCGACGTGAACGTGAACATGCACCACAACGCGGTCACGCGGAACTCCTCCACCGGCGACGAGCTGTTCTCGGCCACGCCGGCCGGTGCGGGCGGCGTCAGCATCTGCAACGGTTCGGACTTCTACAAGTTCAACTACAACTGGGTGTGCGGGAACCTCAGCACCGGCGACGGCGGCGGTGTCGCTCATATCGGGTTCAACTACAACGGTGACATCGAACACAACAGTATCCTGTTCAACGAGGCCGCCAACCCGACCATCCCGACCAACGGCGGCGGCCTCCTCGTCATGGGCGCGCCGGACGTCGATCCCACCTGCGGCACCCAGACCGACGCGGACTGCCTGAATCCCACGCCCCTTGGGCCAGCCGACGGCGCCGGCCCCAACCTGGTGATTAATGCCAATCTGATCATGGGCAATGGCGCGGAAAGCGGCAGCGGCGGCGGCCTGCGCCTGCAGAACGTCAATGGCACGGATGTGCTGACTTTCCCCACTACCCCGGAGAACTGGTACCAGGTGTCGGTCACCAACAACATCATTGACAACAATGTGGCCGGCTGGGATGGCGCGGGAATCTCGCTGCAGGACGCACTGAAGGTGAACATCATCAACAACACGATCGTGTCCAACGACACGACCGCGTCATCCGGCGTGCTGTTCAATACCCTGGGAGCGCCGATCGCAAGCAGCCAGGGGCCTTGCCCCGTTGCGCGCAACCCGAACGGTACCTGTCCGGCTGCGGTCACGACGTCGACGCCTCAGCCCGCCGGCATCGTGGCCATACAGAACAGCTCGAGGCTGACCGCGAACCTGCCTACGGCCACGTCGGTTGTATGCCCGGCGGGTCACTTCGCGGGCTCGACGGCAACCAACGGATCCTGCCGCACCGTCTCGTACCCGGAGTTGTACAACAACGTGATCTGGCAGAACCGAACGTTCAACATCACCGTGGGCGGGCTCGGCACGGGACCGTTGAACCAGCAGAACGTGGTAGCGCTCCGTCCGACGCTCAACCAGCCGGCGACCGATGGCACCACCGCCAATGGCGGCGGCACGATCATCTCGGGAGGCACGGGCGCCTGCGTCTCGGGCGCGAACTACTGGGACATCGGTGTGCGCGGCGACACGGGACCGCAAAACCATGCGTCGGGCGTCACCCTGGCCCCGGCATACTCGGTGTTGACGGACATCTCGGCAGCCAGCGGCTATTCGGGCGCGACTCTGCATAACACGGGAGCCAATCCCACCGTTCTCAGCCAGTACTGCAACGGCTCGCGGGTTCCGCCCGAGAACGGTGGTCTGGGCTATCAGGTGCCTCCGGGCATCTCCGATGCCTCGGTGCCGAATCCGATCTTCAACCTGACGCCGGCGGCGACGGTGGACGAGGGTAACAACTGGATCAACATCTCCTGGGGTCCGTTGTCGCTGTCAAATCCGTCGGTCGTCCTCGCGACGGGCACGGCTGCCCCGCCACTCGGCAACTACGGACCGGCCGCGGGTTCCCCGGTGGCCAACTACATCCCGTCGACGGCCACCACGTACGCGGCGGCACCGAGCCTCGACTTCTACGGCACCGCGCGCAAGACCAACAACGCGGTGGACGCGGGTGCGGTCGAGTTGGTCGGCGGCGGCGGCGGTGGAACGGCCGTGCTCAGCGTAACCGGCGGGCCGCTGGCCTTCGGCAACCAGCCGACCGGCACGACCAGTGCGGCGCAGACCCTGACGCTGCACAACACTGGAACCGCTCAGGCGAACACCATTGTGGTAGCGGCCGCAACGACCTCCACCCCGACCACGCCCAATCAGTTCGCGCGCTCGGGCGGAACCTGCGGAGCGACTTTGAACGCGGGGGCGATCTGCACGATCACCGTCACGTTCTCGCCGACCACGAACGGTGCGAAGACCGGTACGGTCACCATTACGGCCAACGTGGCCGTGAGCGGCTCGCCGGTGGGTCTCACGGGCACGGGTGTAGCGGCGGTGGTCGCAGCGACCTTGACGCCGACCTCGCGCAACTTCGGCAATGCGACTCGTGGATGCACGCTTGCGTGCCCGGCACAGGTCTTCACGCTGACCAATACGGGGAACGTGCCGCTCACCGGGATTACGCAGGGCACCATTTCGGGGACCAATGCGGCTGACTTCCCGGTCTTCCGGTTGACATCGACCTGCGGCCCGGCGACCGGTGGCCAGCTCGCTGGCCAGACGACCCTGGCACCGGGATCAATGTGCGTCATGACGGTACGGTTCGCCCCGCCGACGGGGGACACCACGGGCGCGAAGGGTCCGGCGACGCTCAGTGTTACCGATGCCGCGGGGACCCAGACATCGACGCCGCTGGCAGGCAACGCGCAGTGATGGCGGCCCGCTGCTGAGAGAAAGCCCGATGCTGCCCGCGGACTAAAGATCCGCGGGCAGCATCGTTGCAGGGAACTCGACTTGCGCGGGCCGGTCGAACGTAATAATAAGAACCGGCAACAGCCGGTCGGAGACGACACATGAATAAAGGACTGAAGATTCCCTTGATCGGCATCTGGCTGGCAGCGCTGCTGCCGTGCCTGGCACTGGCGGATGCACCCAGCAACGTCGCGGTGGGGGAGGTTGACGCGATCCTGAAGTTCTGCGCCAAGACCGACCCTCGGCTCGCGGCCAGCGCCGAGAGGCACTTGACGGTGCTGACCGGCGTGGCTTCCCCGGGAGCACGGGGTACCGCCCAGTACAAGCAGGGGTACGACCTGGTGAGCGACGCCCTCGCCAAGGTCTCGAAGCCGACGGCGCTCACCGCGTGTTCGGTGCTGGCCAGCCCGCCTTCGGACAAGGGGGGAAAGGGGCCGCACAGGTAGGGCGCGCACGGGCGCAGGCTGCAGAAAATGGACGTGATCGTGCCCAGAACCAGGCTGAAGGGGTTTTGCGGTTGGCTGGGATGCGTGTGCTTGGCTCTGCCACCGCTCGCCTTTGCCGACGCGCCACCGCCGAGCGCGCAGGCGCTCGGGGTCGCCGAGAGCGTCATTAACTACTGCGGTCCGATCGACCCCGCAGCCACCGACAGGCTGCGGCAGATGATCAAGCAGGTCGTGCAAGGAGCCAGCGAGCAACAGCTGGCCGAGGTGCGTAAAAGCGATGAGTACCGGAAGGCTTATGACTCGGTGGTCGATTTTGTGGGCAAGATCGACCAGCACAACGCCAAGCGGTTCTGCTCCGAAGCCCCGATTGAGCGCAAGTAGGGTAGTGGCAGGCGCCGCAGCGGTGTGGCTCGCGGGCCTGCTCAGCGTGCCCGCGGCGGCGGCACAGACCAGTCCGCTGCCGCCTGACGCAACGCAGGCGCCTGCTGCGCAACCGGCCAACAAGGCCGGGAAGGCGTCCGCGCCGGCTAAGCGGAGCGCGAAGGCGAGCCGCTACCGGCCCGATCGTTTCGCAGGCCGTGCCGGTACCTATTACAGGCTCATCTGGGGTGTCGATTCCCTGAGTGTGAAGTGGGGCGAGTCGGGAGAGGTCATTCGCTTCAGTTACCGCGTGCTGGACGCGGACAAGGCCAGGATCCTCAACGACAAGAAGTTCGAGCCGTCACTCATCGACCCGCAGGCCGGGGTCAAACTGGTGGTTCCGTCCATGGAAAACGTCGGCCAGCTGCGCCAGAGCGCGCCGCCCGAAAACGGCAAGTCGTACTGGATGGTCTTTTCCAACAAGGGCCGGCTGGTGAAGCGCGGCGACCACGTCGCCGTCGTGATCGGCGCATTTCACGCGGACGGACTGGTCGTTGACTAGCGAGCCGCAGCGGATCAATCCGACCCGAGACGGGCCGCACAGAATCAGAGAGAAATCATGTCAAAATCCTTGACTTCTTATATGTCCAATCAAGCGGATCTGCCTATGCGAAGCAAAGCACCACTTTTTTTGAGCGTCCTGCTGAGCGCTTGTCTTGTACCCGCGCTGGCCGTGGCCGAGAGCAAAGCACCTCCTGCCGGGCTGAGCGCCACCCAGATAGTGGACAAGCACGTGGCAGCGCGCGGGGGGCTGCAGGCCTGGCGCGGGGTGCAGACGCTGTCGGTGAGCGGCAAGCTCGATGCCGGGAGCGGCGACTCCGCGGCGCGCAGCGCGAAACTGGCCCGGGAAGGGCTGGGTGCGAGCGTGAAGCGGGGGGGCAGCGCAGGCAAGACCCCCGCGGACTCGGAAAAGGGGACCGAGGCGCATGAGGTGCAACTGCCCTTCAGGCTGGAGATGAAGCGACCGCGCAAGTCGCGTTTCGAGGTGGATTTCGCGGGCAAGACCGCCGTGCAGGTCTACGACGGTCAACACGGCTGGAAACTCCGGCCCTATCTCAACCGCGACGACGTGGAGGCGTTCACGGCGGACGAAGCGAAGTCGGAGGCGTCCAAAGCGGATCTCGAGGGTCCCTTGGTTGACTACGCCGCGAAGGGGACCCAGATCGCGCTCGAAGGAATCGAGCCCGTAGACGGTCACAACGCTTATAAGCTCAAACTCACCCTGAAGAACGGCAACGTGCAGCACATCTGGATCGACGCGCAGAGTTTTCTCGACGTGAAAGTCGATGGAGCCCCGCGCCGCATGGACGGCAAGATGCGCAGCGTATGGATCTCCCAGCGCGATTTCAGATCGGTGCAGGGCCTGATGGTGCCTTATCTGTACGAGACCGCCATCGACGGCAGCCCGCACCCCCACAGGATGGTTATCGAATCGGTCACCGTGAATCGGACCCTGGATAATGCCCGCTTCGCGAAACCGCAGGTGCTGGTCGCCGCATCACCGCCCGCTGCGCCGGCCAACCCGGCGCCGGTCAAGAAGTAGCGGGCCGACGATGACGGCGCGCATCCACGGCACGGTCATCGCGGCGCTGGTGTGCGCCGGCGCCGTGCTGGTCACGGCAGTCGCGGCGGTACCCGTCGCGCGCTCGACCGTCACCTATGAGACGCCGGCGGTCACCCTGATACGCGAGGATGGCAAGCGCGTTTCGCTCCCGCGGGAGCTCGACGACGGGCGGCCGGTGCTGCTGAATTTCATTTTTACGACGTGCTCTTCGATCTGCCCGCTCACCAGCCGGACGCTGGAGGAGTTCCAGCATAAGCTCGGTTCGGAGGCGGCCCGGGTTCACCTGATGTCGATCTCGATCGACCCCGAGCAGGACACTCCGGCACGGCTGAGCGAGTATGCGCGGAAGTTCCACGCTGGTCCCGAGTGGCAGTATTACACCGGCACGGTAGCCGCCAGCCTCGCGGCGCAGCGCGCCTTCGACGTCTATCGGGGCGAGAAGATGAGCCATACGCCGGTGACTTTGATGCGTGC
>Ga0137418_10002229_pt1 | contig 17755 bp, 15 predicted proteins | sample CZODoug3_1_2_16f_FD_122242 | JGI IMG/M metagenome (GOLD analysis project Ga0137418, IMG submission 122242) | Vadose zone soil fungal communities from Angelo Coast Range Reserve, California, USA - CZODoug3_1_2_16fungal (Hybrid Assembly) | ecosystem: Environmental > Terrestrial > Soil > Vadose... | reverse complement strand
GCCTACTTAGATTCGTGAGCTCCACCGTGCTGCTGAGACTTCGGACCAATTAGCCAATGACCGACAAGCAGAGTCAGGTAATCACCGATGTCCTGCGGGACGGGTGGACACAGAAACCTCGTTGGCTTCTGGTAGCAACCAGAGTTCTGCAGGTTCTTCAATAAATATGTCACCCATTCCGGCAACGCGAAAAGCAGCTCTTGATGCTTTCCCTTTCATCGACGATGTCTTAGAGGATCGTGACACGAAGGCTCTTTTCTCCCGACAGTTTCTAACGAGTCAGCTGGGCGGCAGTGTACAACGAGTTTTTGCCAAGTATATTTTTATTCATACAAAGAAAAAGCCCAATACTGACACCAGGCATCTTAGTGTCGATGTCAGCAAACGAAGACCGTTGGCACGGCATGGGATATCTTGTTATCTTTGTCCGAATTTGGAGCAAAATCCCTGGTGTCCCACCCAGCCACCCGCAACCCGCCATATTTTTGTTAGTATCGGCACGAAAAAATCCAGGTACCTCGGCCTTTATGAGGCATCGAGGGTGGATAACCTGACAGTCAATGAATGGACCGCGTTTCCTGATAGCGTATGTGTCCAGGTTCTTTCATGCTACTGTGCCCAATTTACATGTCATCTGTGAACTCTCTCCAGTTCAAAAAAAAATATTCCGAAACCACAGTGGACAGGACGATCAATAGCTTGCGAACTGTAGCGCAGACCTGGGCTGCATATGACTCGGGTGTTTTGCGAGTTCCATGCGTTCAACTGGTCTGTGTCGGCTTCAACCGAGAACTCTACATGGACCTCGTGAAGGCCAACGGTGTCAGTGTCTCAGCATCTTCTCCATGTTCCTTAAACTCTAGCAAGGGAAAGAGGAGAATAGATGATGACGACGGCGACGACGATTGCATATCACCTCCGAGGAAGTCCCATAAGATGGGCGGGACACAAGTGGCAACCTTCCTTTAAACTTTCTTGATAACTACTGTTTAAATGCTCTGAAGTACACATCGTATTACATACTCCAGTGTACACGGTACTTCGAGGGAAAGATTTCGTGTATGTTACTTGGCGTACAGTGTGTGAAGCACAAAATAGGGGTCTCTGCCAGGCCTTCCTCTTTATTTTCTACGGCTTACCAAATATTTTTAGGAAGGAAAGTAGGTGTTTCCTGCAATATCTCAATAAAATTTCTTTTATGGTAATAGTCTTAAATTCTGAAGAAATACCTTTTGCAATTGAACACTATTAGATTTCTCCTGCACTTTCCTCACCCTTTTATCCCTTTGGATATATTGGGATCCAGTAGAAATGACTCTAAGTCTATCATGGCAGACCACGGTGGATTTAAGTTCATTGCATATGTTTTGACCATCATTTGGCATATTTATAGTATAATTAATATGAGATGCTTACATATCCTTCTGCATATTTAAAGTTTGCAAAACAATAGTTGTTGTCTGCATATGCAATGGACAATTGAAAATATGAAAGGCCCACATATTTTCAATTGTCCATTGCATATGCAGAAGGATATGTAAGCATCTCATATTAATTAAACTACTATAAATATGCCAAAGGATACAGTAGCAAACCGGGAAGTGAGATGATCAAACCAAACAACCACATTTAAGCTCAATTGGGTCCAACATAAAAATCTGTTCAATAGGATTACAGAGTAGACTATGTAGGACATTTTTGCAATGGAAAATATTTTGTCAAGTGTCACCTTTGATAAGTAATGAGGTGGTTGATCCAGATTATGCAAAGTGCCTGATTATGCAGAAGCGAGACAGCTGCTCAGGAATAACACCTATGGGCCATCTCTAGCATAGATATGTTATGAGCACAACAAAGAATACCTGATAAGATGAAACAGCAGGTAATCACATGACTGTCTCAAAAATTGTTGATTGTGGATCATTATTTTGTGTTCCTCTGTTTCTCACTCACTTCACACTCTGAAAAAAATTGGGTGGGTCATATAGATGCCTATCTAGATATATGGCAGCAGAGAAATAAATTATAAATTATTTTAAAGGTAATGCAACCCACTGTCTCGCTTCTGTATACCATCTCACTTCCCAGTTTGCTACTGTAGTCAAAACATATGCAATGAACTTACATGATGGGCAATCCTAGTTTGGGTTGCGGACCAGATTTGGACATGGCAGTGCAATATGTGGCTGAGCCTGTGAGCCTGAAATTCAGAGTGAGACAATGAAGCCCTTCACTCAAAATCTGCCATAAACAAATTGTTCTCAATACTTATAGAAGTGATTCTTGTTACTCAAGTATGCCCAGAATATCAACCAATAAACCATAAAGTGTACCTTAAAATAGCTCAAATTTGGCAGATAGCTTTTAAGAATGCCTTTCCAAAATGTCAAACATTTTTTCATCTGAGATGGACCCTCCAGCCAAAGGTTCTTCAGAGACTGGCTGTAGGAGGCACAAAGTGTACCTCAATTCTTGGGTCACTGCTGTGAGAGAGTACAAACAAATGTAAATAGTTTTGTGTTTGGCATGGCTTGCCACATCACCCTTTAAGAAATGGGCCACACGGTCTGTGCAATTTGAGATTTCAGATGGAATATTATGTGACATAAAATTTGAAACCTGTATGCTGGAAATAATATAGGACAATAGATGTATACTACAGGATACACACAATATACCGCTTATAGGAACCAATCTAAAAATGGCAAGAATCATGGCGAAGGAAAAAAAACCGGCCTGCTCTCTCTTCCAGAGCTTGACACCATTTGGTTTGACTGACATATCTTGGCACTCAAACAAACTTAATAACTTGGTGGAGTGGGCCATTGCTACACATACAAGTCCCCTTTTGTGTTGGAGATTCTTTAAGTTATTTTAAATTTGAAGCAATTGATGTTTTGTTAATGTCATACAAACAACAACATTGAAGAGAGACTGACATATAAGGAAAAGGAGATAAAAGGGAGGGGAGGAGGAGACAGGAACTTGTCCTCCCCTCCCTTTTATGTCCTTTTCCTCCCCTCCTCCCCTTCCCACAACCCACTCACCCATTCATCAACCTTTCTTCTTCTTTTTTTCAGATTTAAACTCTTGCATATACTACCAGAATTAGCTGCCTTCCTTTGCATTTTAACATTTTCTTGGTAGAAAAACTGTCAAAATCTCCTTCATTTTTACAAGTACTCCCAGTTGTCATTCCATCATGGTACTAGACAATATTATCATTTCCAATGATACGAGATGTAAAATGGAAATCACCATGGTAAATTAGCCCTCTGATATCCAGAATTACTGTCTCACTGTCTTGCACAAATTTCAAAGTCTTACTAATCTTGATATTTTTTGAATTAATTTCAAAGACCAAGACATTTGGAGCAGACTTAAAACTTGTTGGTTGTTTGAGTGCACAAGAACAATCAGGGCATTTTTCATGTGTTTCATGCTCCAAAGAGCATAACCAATGGGATGTGGACTTTGGTGTATCTTCCTTCTCATATAATGTGAATTCAAGTCTATCATTCATGACAGGTTCAGAGTACTCACAACTAGTACACTCAGGGCTTGAGATTGCTACACAGTCATTAGAGGCAAGAATGGCTGATGTCAAAGCTGCAATACTTGTGCCTCTGGTGCCATAGGGAAATTGTGCAGGATTTTGTGAATACAGCCCATGCCTGATAGTATCTCTGGCAGTTTCAAAACTGGTCTGTCCATTATGATATTTTTTGAAACAGGCAGACAGTGACTTGAGATGGTGTTGATTAATTTCCTCGAATCTTCTAGTCCAAAGCTTTGTGTCAGAAGACCAGATGTCAAATAACACTGTGAAGAGAGCATCATAAGCACAGCTATAATTTTCACCATCCCAGATGAGTCCAGAGGGAGAGGAAGAATCAGCAGAGGCCATTATCATTTGGGCTGTCTTTGTTTTTTTAATGCTTGCACTAAAATTTTCTTACTGGAATTGACAGGTACACTTCCTTTAGCTGCAACAAATCCAGATTGAGCATCTGGGGCATCATCTTTAACCTCAGTATCTCCTGTCTTTTTCTTTTTCTTATTTGCCAGGCCAAGAATAACCTCAGTGCCTCGGACATTCGTTTCGATCGTTCGGACGGGGCTTTCAACTATCAGTCTAACGCCTACTGCCGCCGCCAGGTGAAATATCACGTCGCACTGGTCAACCAATTCGGCAACTACTGGCTGATTCAAAACTGTTTCGATGGTGTAATGAAATCGCGGATTGCCCTTGAGGTGTTGAATGTTTTCTATACTTCCGGTTGACAGGTCGTCAATTACAAAGACTTCATCGCCGCGTTGCAAATATGCATCTGAAAGATGCGATCCTATGAATCCGGCTCCGCCTGTTATCAATACTCGCAATTGGTCAAACCCCTTTCGGTGGTGCAATTCAAAAAGATTAAGAGTCTAATACCTGTCGTTTCAATTCAGAAGGCGCTACTTCCGAAGGCGGGCCGGAATCTGGCGGCATCGACTCTTGCGTCGCGCCGTGGCCCATCAATTCGTTATACAATCGTTCCAAATCCGACAGAAGTCTTGCTTTGGAAAAGCTACTGAGGGCAAATTCACCGCCTCGGGCCCCCAATTCTTCCCTTAAACGTGTGTCCCCGATCAACCGCTGGAAACCTTCGCAGAGGGCAGTTGAATTCCCGCTTGGAGCCAAAATGCCACGCTCGCAAATCCTGAATGATGCCCCCCTGTCATTCCCGGTTTCCCTGCCAATCAAATCAATAACCCCTCCAACGGCAGTTGCAATGCACGGGCGTTCATTCGCCATTGCTTCAATCAGCGTCAGCGGAGTGCCTTCATTCAAAGAAGTCAACGCAACCACATCAAGCGCCGGATAGAAATATTCCGGGTCGTTACGTGTGCCAAGGAACTCGAGAATATCATCCACCCCGAGTCTACGAGCATTCTCTGATAGCTCTTCGCGTAACTTTCCGTCACCAATAACCAGAAATCGGACCTTTCGATTTTGCCCCGAGTACGCCTGCTTCCATCTGGCAGCTGCCTCAATAAAGAGCCGGTGATTCTTAATTTCCGTAAGTCGCCCGACAATACCGATTAGCACATCGGACTCACCCGCGGTCAGTTCGTTCCTTAATCTGTTTCTTCGGTTCCGCGAATTCGAGAAACTTTCCAGATCGAGCCCCAGCGGAATTACCCTGAACTGCTCGCTACTGCCAACACCAAAATCTCCGTTTATCTCTTCGAACTGTTGAGGGCTGATAACAACAATGCAGTCCGTTACCAATCTGGCCAGTGCTTTTTCGATACCAAGAAAAACCCTGGTCTTCAACTTACCATAATAACTATGAAATACGTGGCCGTGATAAGTATGAACGAAACGGCATCTTCGGGGCCGGCCGATCAGGATTGACGGCGTAAACCACTTATACAGTATTCCCGCAACGCGGCCCGCGGTACCCGCTTTTGCCGTGTGGGTGTGTACAATATCGGGACGTTCACGTAAAAAAAGTCGGAAAAGCTTCCAAATCGTAAAGGCATCTTTCAGCGAGATTTCGCGACTCATCTGAGGAATCACAATCGGTTTGACGCCGTGGTTTTCGGCGAAATACCCCATATCATCCTCTTCGGGTGGCACCGTACCCGTAACGAGCAGCGATTCAAATTTCTCTCTCAATCCTGCGGTTGCCCACACTACATGACGTGCCGGACCCCCAACATTCAACCGGGCGATGATACGAACTAACTTTACCACTTGCGGCTCCGGGAGTTGCCCGCCTTAATCGATTCGGAAGATTGTGTCGGGATCATCTTCGTGCCGAATTTCGTCTATGGGCTCCTGTTTGGCGCTACCCATAAAGAGCCGATTCGGACAGTTGATCACAATACCGGGTATCGGGCCAACATTTCGGTAAGCATGGACGACACCCTTTGGCACCAGCACAGACTTTGGATTGTCTTCACCGACGTAAACCGTCATTACATTGTTGTACGTAGCAGAGTCAACCCTGTTATCCCACATACGCAGCTTAAAGTTTGAAGGACCTATGAAGCAAAACAGGTCGGCCTGATCTACATGTTCGTGCGGCCCACGCGTCACGCCGGCTTGCGTCAATGAAATATAAGACATAGCAGGATAAAATTCCGGTTCGAGGTCGTCGCTTCGAAATAATTCCGAAAGCCACCCACGTTCATCAACAAACTTCCTCAAATCCCGGATGATTACTCCATGGATATGTCCAATGGCGAAACTTGATTTCAAGGTATTGTTAGCGATCTGCATTCTTCAGTTCCATGTTATTGGCACCCGACTGTGCGACAAGGTTCGAGGCCTTTAAGAGGCTTTCAAAGGTGCCGGCGTCAGTCCACCACCCTTCCAATTGAGCCCAACTCATTTCCTGGCGATCGATGTATGCATTATTGACATCAGTGATCTCCAGTTCACCACGGCCGGAAGGCTTTAGCGTTTTTATAATTTCGAACACCCGCGAGTCGTACATGTAAATACCGATAACCGCATAGTCCGACTTTGGCTTTGTGGGTTTCTCTTCGATCCTGAGCACTTTCGATCCCTCGATTTCAGGAACGCCGAAGCGTTGAGGATCGGAGACTTTTTTCAACAGTATCTTTGCGCCGGACCCTTGTTCAAGATAATCGTGAACGGCGCCGCGAATATTGCCTTCGATTATATTGTCGCCAAGCACAACGCAGACCGAGTCTCCCGCCGCAAAATGTTCGACCAGGGACAGCGCATCAGCGATTCCGCCTTCGCCTTCCTGATAAGTATAGTTTATGTGCTTTAGCCCAAATGCCTTGCCATTTCCCAGCAGCTTAAGAAAATCGCCGGCGGAATTTCCGCCGGTCACGATCATTATGTCGGTAATGCCCGCATTAACCAGCGTCTGAACCGGGTAATAAACCATCGGCTGGTCATACACCGGCAGCAAATGTTTGTTTGTAACGGCCGTTAGGGGACGCAACCTTGTGCCCAACCCCCCGGCAAGAACTACACCTTTCAATGATGCCTCCTAACGCGACATATACATTTCGGACGATTTGCAGGAATTCCTTGTCACCGCCCCCAGGGCGTCGCACCAACAAGATTGTTCAATCTATGAATCTTTCAAACCACAATTCGAGCATCAACAACGTCCACAACTGGTGAGCAAAGTCCCGCTCCCTGCTGATGTGGAGTTCGATCATTCGCAACACGGACTCTTTCTTGAAAATGTTCCGCTTTATAGCCTTTTCAGAAAGTAGAGTCTCGCGCAAAAAACCCTGCAATTCCCCACGGAACCAGTGTCCGATCGGAACGCCAAACCCCATCTTTGGTCTTTCAAGGTTTTCCGCGGGTAATAATTTCTTTAACATTCTCTTAAGAATGTATTTCGTGGTAATTCCCTTAAGTTTTAAGTTTTCAGGCAGCGAAGCGGCAAACTCAATAACGTGATGATCGAGAAAAGGCGAACGCGCCTCAAGCGAAACAGCCATGCTGGCAATATCCACTTTGACCAGCAGGTCATTTGGTAAATAGGTCATCGTATCCGTCAGGAGCGTGGCATCAACGATTCCGGAGCCGTTTGCCTTTGCAAACCAGGGTTTTAGAAAATCGGCAGCATCGAGGGCATTTGTTTTACGCGAAAAATCATCCGAGTACATCTCGTGCTTGGCGCCGGCATCAAAAGCGCTGACCCATCGCAGGTATCGGTCCACTTTAGGGAGTCCTGCGGCACGCATAAAGCGCTTTGCGCGGCCGACTCTTTTGGCATAGCTACCCACTTCGGGCATAAGTTCGACGGCCTGTTCGATTATTCCTTTGCGCAAAACTCCCGGGAGTTTGTGATATTTCTCGGCCAGGCGCATTGCTGCATATCGTTCGTAACCCGCGAAACACTCATCCCCGCCGTCACCGTTCAGCGCGACAGTGACGTGCCTTCGCGTTTCACGGGAAACATAATAGGTTGGAATGGCAGAAGAATCGGCGTAGGGCTCGCCGTAGTGTTCGACAAGGGTTGGCAGGACTTCAAGTGCGTCGGGACGAACGATAAATTCATGGTGGTCCGCGCCGAGATGTTCGGCGACCCTGCGTGCGTGATGGAGTTCACTGAAATCCTGCTCTTCAAAACCAATTGAAAAAGTCTTTACAGGTTCGGTGGACAATTCGCTCATCAATGCGACGATCGCTGAGGAGTCCACGCCGCCGGAAAGAAACGCCCCTAACGGCACTTCGGACATCAGCCGCACGCGAACGGCGTCTCGCAACACTTCGAGAGCTCTTTCGCCGGCCTCTTCCTCTCCGATGTCGAGCTTTTTTGAGAAGTCCGGTTGCCAGTAGCGTTCAATTGTCACTTCGCCGGCATGCCATCGCAGCCAATGCCCAGGTTCGAGTTTTCTAATTTTTTTGAATGCAGTCAATGGCGCCGGAACACACATGAACGAAAGGTAGGCATCGATTGCATCCGGTTCGACCTCGCGGCTGATCGAGGGGTGTAGTAAAAGTGCCGCAAATTCAGATCCGAAGACTATTCCGCCATCCACTTCGGAATAAAGCAGCGGCTTTTTCCCGATTCGGTCACGCGCAAGAAACAGATCCTTTTTGGCTTCGTCCCAAATCGCGAAGGCAAACATTCCGCGCAAGTACTTCGGACAGTCTGTGCCGTAGCGATCATATGCATGGATTATTGCCTCGGTGTCGCAATTCGTATAGAAGGTGTGGCCGAGTTTTTCAAGGTGTTCCCTAAGTTCCGGATAGTTATAAATCTCTCCATTGAAAACTATCCACGCAGTCTTTGCCTGATTGTGGATTGGTTGCTGTCCGCCTTTGAGGTCGATGATAGCCAAACGGCGCATTGCAAGGCCCACCCCATCGTTAAAGTAAAAGCCGTCCTCGTCAGGACCACGATGGCGAATGGACTCGCACATGTTTGCGAGCAGCGCACGATCAACAGGAGCTTCACCTGCGCGAGTAATTCCTACGATTCCACACACAATAATCTCTATTTAAATTTAGCGGCCCTGCGATCCTCACGCTTTTCCTTATAAAGGTGATAGCCGACCGAAACGAAAATCAGGTAAAACACAAGCACTTGGGATCTTTGCCGGTAAGCTGTACCAACGTTTCCCTGAAACACCGAATACGCCACCGTGAGCATGGAAACAAATACCAGAATTGGCGCAACTTGGCGGAGTCGAAAACGGAGAGCATACCAGATTCCAAGGATCAGGAAAGGAAAACTGCTCCACCAAACAGCCATTTCGGGCAACGTGATCATCGATCTAAACGAACCCATTTGCCAGGGAAAGGGGGCAAAGAGCAAATAAACCAGCCCCACAGGTACGGCGGTCAACGCCCCTTCAGTGGTAGACACGTCCAGGTCTTTTCCGTAGCCTGAATCTGCGGAACGTGAGAGGTCGGCGCGAACACGCCCGACATATTCAAGATTTCCATATGCTTCAATTTGGGCATTGGCAAATCTGGAAATACCCAAATAAGAAAATGCGACGCCCAACAGCATCACGACCACTAGCTGTCTGAGTACGGTCTGAGCGGACATTGCTTTGGTCCCGAACACAAAGGCCATCCCTATTGCCGCGGCGGCAATATAAAAGACGTAAAATCGCAAGCTGAGAAGTCCAAAGAGTGAACAGATTAGGACCGCGACGAAAACAAGGTCGAATTTTTCACCGAGTTTCAATGTCGCGAACATAGAAAGGGCCAGGAGAAACATAATGGGCCCATCTTTGAGTCCCTGGGCTGACCATAAAGCGAGAGAAGGAAAAAACGCAACCGCGAGGGCGGCAGTCCGCGCCACTTTATGGTTCCCGAACAAGCGCAAGGCGATCAGGAAAACGATCGGCGCTGTCAAAGCCCCGACGACAGCGTTAACCATCTGCACCGCAAACATGTTTCGGCCAATAACCGAGTAAACTGTGCCGACGACATAGATCATTCCCCAGCCGCTGCCGGTTAGCCCCGCCCCAGTGAACCTCAGGATCAACCCTGCGTCATACAGCGAACCTTCCCAGGACTTAATCAGGGATATGCCCAGCGTGTCATAGGTGTATGCATCGGCCCCGAAATATCCCTGCGCATTCACTGCAAAGATAAAGGCTGCGATAAACATCCGAAACAAAAGCGCACCGATAAACAGGCGGACGAGAAACACTCCGTCCACTTTGATTTGCGATAGGATTAGAGCAACGCCTCCAGATAAAAACGCACAAAGTATCAGGGCCTTCGCCGAGTCAAAGATCGTAAAAGATCCATAAAACGCCGTGAACTCTGGCGGAAGTAGCAACGGCATAAACACCAGGATGAAAATGCACAAAACCAGAGCCAGAATTGAGAGTAGTGCGTTCATTTCAGTTCACCCGCGCTTTTAAACATCATCCGGGAGATCCGGCCTTGTCTTTTCTTCAACCAGAAAGCGGTCTTCTGCACCCAGCGGTTTGATCACCTTTGCCGGCACCCCGGCGATCAAACTGTTCTCTTCAGTAATCTTCCGTGTTATGACAGAACCAATTCCGACAATGGATCTTGATGGCAACGACCCCCCAGGGGCAATTCGTATCTCAGAGCCGATATAAACAAACGAACCAATTTGAATCGGCAACGTCCTTTGCCGATTATGAGTCCACAGAGAGGAGTTACGTCCTCCCAGAATCGATCTGCGGCCGATCTCGACACGATCCGTAAAATCGATTTTGTGGTTCGCGGCTATAATGCTGCCGTCGCCCAAAAGAAATCGAGGGTCGGTCGGATTTACAACAATAGGATCCGGAATCGAATTTATCTCGTTGAGCCGAATTACCTCGGCATAGCGTCCGAGTGAAATTTCATTGCCACCGCGAAAAATGTTCAAATGGCCTATCCGAACATGATCACCCATCGTCAGCTTTTCGACGCCTATGACCACGTTAAAATGCCCGATTTGCGTATCTTCGGCAATTCTACATTCTCGGGCATCGATTAAGCTGAGGCCGATCTTTACTCTTTTGCCAATTTGATAGCCAAAGAACCACCTGTAGCAAAGCCTCTTGAGAAAAGAGGGCAGTATGGCGATCAGCGCCAGCACCATTAAGCGAACTTTGCCCGGATGGTGCGCCATTTATTAGAGGAACACCAGCCGGATCATGCATAATTACCTGAGCAAAAACTGCCCGGCAACTATTCATCCCGAACATGGCGTTACATTTCTCCTTTCCTGCCTGAGGCAGTTCTCAGGGCTGTCGCCAGCCTGTCCGATTGCAACGGCAAGTTGTAAAACTCCAATGCATGAGCACGACCCGCCCTGCCCATCAATCTTCGGACATCCCAATCGTCCAGCAAATTTTCGAGTGCAGAGTACCACTGTTCCGGGGTCGAGGCCGCCAGGTGTGTCTCTCCGGGAATACCGATTTCGGCACATGCCGCAACCGGTGTTACCACGTAAGGAATACCCACAGCCATATACTGAATCGCCTTAAAGCCGGATTTACCGGATGACCATTCGTCTGCCACCATCGGATAAAGCCCAATGTCGAACGACTGAAAGTCAGCAATTTCTCGTTCCAGACTCCATTTCAAATTCTCGACCTCGATCCCTTGCAAAGCGATTTGTTCCACGCTTGCCCCAACAATCTTCAGCCGAAAGCGCCGTGCCTTTGCAAGCTCTCGGAGTACCGGGAATATCGATTCCAGATACGGAAAAGTCGAATGTGTTCCCACCCAACCAACTGTTGGGATTCCATTATCGGTCTTTGCGGGATCCGGAAGAAATTTGTCCAGGTCAACCACGGTTGGGATTATACTCGCCTGTTTGCCCATCATGGTGACGTGCTGCGCAATCGAGCTGTTTCCACAAGTGACCAGCGCGGAATACTTTATCAGTTTATCGGTCTTGCCGAACCATTTTAGACGACTGGCTAGCTTTCCGTACGTGGGGCTAGTATAGGAGACGTACGTCGCATCGTCCAAATCAAGTACCATCGGGCAATCACCCAATAGCATCGACAAGCGCTCGACAAGGGGTGGCCCGAATAGCATTGCCTCACGCTGAACAAGAAGAAGATCGAACTCCCGCGCTCGAACGATGTCCCCAAGACGCCCAACCGCGGCGCGGAACAGGCCCGCGGCATTTGGTACCATTCGGTTTCGCTGATACAGAGAAGCGAACAGCGACGAGTCCAGGAATGGCTTTATTGTCAACTCGATGTCCCGTTCAGCGAGCGGAGCCACGAACTGCTCGAGCCGGTAACGGGTCGCCGCGGCTTCAACCGGATATGATGCCAGACCAAGAACTCTCATATTATGGCTCGGAGTCCGCTTTCGGCATTAAATCGTCGACCGCGTTGCGGCGAAGTTTAGGAGAGATAGATCCAGCCGGCCTGTCGTTTAATACCTTGTTATAAAGTCGCGAATATCTTTCCAGCCCAACCCCGGATACGTTGAACAGCCGTTCAGCTACCGATCTGCTGTGTCGACGAGTTTCTTCCAGGTTTCTGGTTTGTGCTCTGAGATTCATTAGCGAACTAACATAGCTTTCCCGGGAATGCTCCTTCAATAGTTGCCCTACTCCTTCTTCAGTGATTAGGGCATCAGAGTCGCCTACGTTGGCATTAATAATCAAAGATAGCCCGCACGCTAAATATTCGGCATTCTTGGTCGGCGAAGACGCGAGTTTTGAAAAGCACGGCTTGATAAAAGCAAGCCCGGCATCGGCAGCGGAAAGATACGAGCTTACTTCCTGTGATTCGGCGGCGACCACGGAATATCTTTCGTCAGATACGCCGCGCGCACGCATAAGAGAACGAACAATCTCATGCCCGGAAGGCGTCAGCCAAAGAGCGTGTACATCTGCCTGATCCTCGAGCACTGCAGCGAAAAAATCGGCCATCTCGTCAGTCATGTACCAGCCACCGATCGAGCCACTATAAACGACGACGAATCGTCCTGTAAGCCCGAGCCTGGATCGCACGGCTTCGCGCTCGGCAACGTTAAATTGGAACCGATTGAGATCAGCGCAACATGGCACAACTTCGTGCGCCACACTTCGATTGCGCAAACCGTCCCACTCGCGGATTATCGGCCATATACGGTTGGTCAGGGTGACGAGGCCATCCGCAGCCGCGAAGGCATTTCTTTCCATTTTCTTGGTGAGTAGAAAGGGTAACGAGTTTTTTTTCCAATGTCCGGCATCCACATATTCCTCGGCCATAAGACCCCGAACATCAAAGATGAATTTGGTGTTATGGCGCCGTTTCATTGAAAGCGCGATTGTAGCGGGTATATGGCTGCGGGCGTGCACCATGCTTATTTGGCGCAACTGAATCAACTCGCTGGCTTTTCGAATTCCGGCGAAAACATCATAAACAGTAGCCGGCAGCGAAGGGCGCTTATGATATTTCAGCCAGTGCCATTCGATTCCGTCCTGACTCAAAGAGCGCGACAATTCGGCGCACTTCTCTTTTCCCTCGCTCGTCCAGGCCCGCTCCCTTTCAAAACTGAGAAGAGTAAATCGAACCCCCTCCCGGGCAAGCTCGCGTAAATAAGGAATGACCTGGCTCTGCCCGAGCGGGTCGAGCATGCCGTTATACGAGATATAAAGAACCCGCTCCCCTTCAAGCCCCATTTTTAGCACCGGTCAAAGCAGCATCCGAGCTGAATTTGTCTTTGAACAGCCAGATCATTGCGCCAATCATCGCAGCGGCGTCAAGCACCGCAAGAATAAGCACCAGCAGGAACAGCCGCAGGATATTTTTGCCGATCTTTGCCGGATAAACGTCAAGATTTCGTCGAATCGCAACTATCGCCCGGAGGAATAAAAGCGCCGTCCAAAACAACATGGGAACCGCAAGCCATCGCCAGCCAGAAGCGATGGCTAAAATCGCAGCAGCCGCGAGGAAGAGGTACCGGCGAAAGATTGCACGCTGCCAATGTTTCCAGAGACCCGCCCGCATATTATTCCGAGAGTAAGTGATAAAGCGAAGAAAAGTGGGATAAATTGCATCTTTCAAATCCCATCGAACCGTGGCCAGTTCGGCATGCCCGATACGGACACCGGCGCGTTCGACCTCGTTCATAAAGAGAAGATCTTCGGCTGAGCGTAAATGTTCGGGAAATCCGCCGACCATCCGCCAGACTCTCCGTTGTATCAAACATGATGCGATCGAATGTGGCCGCATACTTTTCCCGTGGCGGGAGTTCGGCGGTGGCACATAAGAGATTGCCGCACATTCTTTGAAAAACGTATCTGTGACAGGTTCCCACGAGCCATAGACAACCTCGAGTTCAGGATCAGCAAGTGCGGCAGATTCCAGATACTCTAGCCATCGGGGGTCAGGGCGAATACCAGCGTCAATAAAAGCGATCCAATCGTTTTCGGCGTTTGCCGTTCCAACATTCCTTCCGCGACCAGGCAGCGCAGCGAGCTCTCGAAACAACCGTATTTTAACGCCATTACTGTCATAAGCCTCGACAAGCTCGGCTGTATTATCGGTCGAGCCACCATCAGTTATGACAATTTCATCCGGCCGGCGTGTTTGTCCGCACAGTCCATCAAGGAGCGCACAAATTGTGTTTCCCTCGTTAAGGACCGGGACAATTACACTGATCTTCATTGCAGACAAAGTCTTCTTCGGACGCAAAGCAAGTCTATCTTAGCAGGATTCATTCGCGTCTCAGCTCGGCTTTTTAGCATGCGAATTGGATACTATACCTTTAAGACAACCCCAAAATGGCCTTAGTCCAACACTTTCAGGGTAAAGGAGGAATGCGCGAAGAAGCAGCGTTGTTGCCTCTCCTGCATTTCCGGAATGACTGGCGGCGTAAGACCTGCGCATAAGTCTTGTAGCGGTAGACCATCGCCGTGCGGACCCTTTAAGACGCGGTTCATAAATTTCAGCAATTTCGTCAAACTCCCGCCCGAAAAGGTCACCTTCTGCGACTGTCTTGCTTGAAGCATGGAGCCGATACGCGCCGAGCGCTACCGGAAGATGTTCGCACTTGTAACCTGCGAGCAACAAACGAACATACAACTCATGGTCAAAGCAATACCGCCATCTGTTGTTAAACCCTCCGGACAAAAGATGCCGTCGCCAGAACATACCCGGTTGAGGCGCCTTGTACGCCCACGACAGGCAGTGCCCAATTGAGCGCGGCACCCTGGTTTCCACAGCCGTGGTTTCCAGTCCTTCACCGAATAAGACCGTGTCCCCGCATATCCATTCCCTCTGCGGATCCTCCTGAAAAAATGAGCTGACTGCCGTAAGGGCTCCCGGCAGGTAAAGATCGTCGCTATTCAGATACCCAACGATTTCGCCTGTTGCGTGTGCTATTCCCTTATTGATAGCTTCAGGCTGACCATTGTCCTTTTCGCTAACCCAATAAGACAGCACACTCTCATACTTTCGGATCACATCTATCGTATTGTCAGTGCTTCCGCCATCGACAATTATGTACTCCAATCCTTCAATTCCCTGATTGAGTACTGAAAGTATAGTCTCCTCAATATAAGCGCCCTGGTTAAGCGAAGGGGTAATGATACTTATCTTAGGAGACATAGCAGGGCTGATCCGGTCGGAAAATCCTGTTGAATGACCTTGGGAAATTCAAACCGGCATTCGAGCAGAACGGATTGTAGTGAACTCGTCAAACTGAAGGAGATACAACGCCTGTCTGCGCCGGTTGATACCGGTAGAAGCTACCTCTGGGATCCATTTCATCCCTGGAGAGCAAAAACCTGAAACAGTCTGTGCTAGCTATAGCTGGCCTCGTACCATGCGATGGTTTTTTTCAGGCCCGCTTCAAGCGAAGTTTGCGCGCTAAATCCAAACTTTTCAAGCGCTTTCGTCGTGTCAAGACATCTTCGCGGCTGCCCATTTGGCCGATTTGGCTGCCAACGGATAACGCCTTCGTATCCCGTGAGGCGAGCGATTGTCACAACCAGATCGTTAATAAACACTTCACGACCATTGCCAAGATTGACAGGCTCACTTTCGTCATAGGTTGCAGCAGCCCGAATTATCCCATCCGCGCAATCTTCGACGTAGAGAAATTCACGTGAAACATCGCCAGAGCCCCAGGCCTCGACGAACGGAAGCTTATTCTTTCTGGCGGTGACGCATTTCCGAATCAGTGCAGGAATAACGTGTGATGTCTCAAGGTCGAAATTATCACCCGGCCCATACAGATTTGCTGGAAGTAGGAAAATTCCATTGAACCCGTACTGCTCTCGATAAGCCTGTACCTGTGCCAGCATCATTTTTTTTGCCAGGCCGTAAGGTGCGTTTGTTTCCTCGGGATACCCATTCCAGATATCATCTTCCTTAAACGGGACTGGCGTAAATTTTGGGTAGGCGCAAACTGTTCCGAGCGCCAAAAACTTCCTCACGCCGCGCCTTCGGGACTGCTCGATAAGCTGAGTACCCATCATCAGGTTTTCGTACAAAAACCGTCCGGGATTCTTCTGGTTATAGCCGATGCCGCCGACCACTGCCGCGAGGTGGATGACCATATCGGGCATCTTCTCGTCCAACAAACGCGCAACGTCCGCGCCTTCGATCAAATTATAGTCACGGCTTCGCGGCACAAAGACCTCAACCCCCGGGAACTGCTGTAGACGCTGGACCACGAACCGGCCCAAAAAACCTGCTCCACCCGTAACCACGATCTTGCCGTAAGGTAAGTTCTCTATCGATTTATCCATTGGTTCATTTCTCGTCCTTATCATTTTGCGCATCGGATGGTAACAAAAAATGCCGTGATGTAAAATTACTGATGACCATTGTCGAGGTTCTAACCCGAAGCAGGATTCGTTTCAGGCTGCGATGCATTGACCTCGATTTGTCAATGTTGGCGGAAGCGACGATCACGGCAGCAGTTAATCGTCGTTTGATTGTATTATTACAGTGAATTTACATCTACAGCGGGGGCCTATGTGGACTCGCTGCCGCCTTGCCGAATCGGAAAGCTTTAAGTAAGGTATCAAGGACTTTCAGGCAATAGATTTCATGATTTTCAATTTTCAATAGCGTTGGGTAGATTATTTCAATGGCAAAACGCGCTTTAATTACAGGTATCACGGGTCAGGATGGTTCGTTTCTTACCGAACTTCTCCTGGAAAAAGGGTACGAAGTTTACGGCATCGTCAGGCGATCTTCTTCATTCAACACTGAGCGAATCGATCATCTTTACCAGGATCCTCACGTACCGGAAACGCGGTTGAGGATGTTTTATGGCGATCTAAACGACTCGAGTTCACTAAATACTATACTGAGGCGCGTTCAGCCTGATGAAATTTATAACCTTGGCGCGCAATCACACGTGAGGGTCAGTTTTGATGTCCCGGAATATACAGGCGAAGTGACGGGACTTGGAACCGTGAGGTTACTGGAAGCTATTCGCGAGGCGGGAATTCTGCCGAAGTTCTATCAGGCTTCTTCGTCTGAGCTTTATGGGAAGGTTCTGGAAACGCCGCAGACGGAAAAAACACCTTTCTATCCGCGTTCGCCATATGGCTGCGCCAAGGCCTATTCGTATTACATAACAGTGAATTATCGCGAATCCTATAATATGTTCGCATGTAACGGAATTCTGTTTAACCACGAATCGGAAAGGCGTGGCGAAACCTTCGTATCGAGAAAGATCACGCGAGCCGCGACGCGAATCAAGCTGGGGCTGCAGGAAAAGCTTTATCTCGGGAATCTCGATGCCCGAAGAGATTGGGGATATGCACCACAATCCGGCGAAGAATGTGCTGCATGTACGGGGAACGCTGGAGGGGGTGGC
>Ga0137418_10002228_pt1 | contig 17759 bp, 16 predicted proteins | sample CZODoug3_1_2_16f_FD_122242 | JGI IMG/M metagenome (GOLD analysis project Ga0137418, IMG submission 122242) | Vadose zone soil fungal communities from Angelo Coast Range Reserve, California, USA - CZODoug3_1_2_16fungal (Hybrid Assembly) | ecosystem: Environmental > Terrestrial > Soil > Vadose... | reverse complement strand
AGCACCGGGAGCTGCGACACGTTGTAGGTACTCATCAGGTTCAACGCCTGGCGCACCGTCGCCGTCGGAGCAACCGAAATCAGCGGCGGCGCACCCGAGTTCCGCGCCTCGAGGAGCGCTCCCACGGACACCCGCTCCGCTTCCAGAATCTGATTCTCCCGCAGCCATTCGTCGTTGAAGACCTTCGACAGATACCGCTCCCCCGTGTCGGCGAGCACGGTCACCACGAGCGCTTGCGGATCGTTCACCCGGCGCGCCACGTCGAGCGACGCCACGACATTGACGCCGGTCGACCCTCCGGCGAACAGGGCTTCTTCCTTGGCCAGCCGGCGCACCATCAGCATCGCGTCCTTGTCGGACACCGTGATCCACTCGTCGATCACGTCCCAGTGCAGCGCGGTCGGCAACTTGTCGCCGCCGATCCCCTCCACCTTGTAGGGGTGACCCTCGGTCTTCTGACGGGTGCGCGCGTACTCGGTGTAGATCGAGCCGACCGGGTCGCCCGCGATCACGCGGACCCGGGGGTTCTTCTCCTTGAGGAACCGGCCCGCTCCGCTCACCGTGCCGCCCGTCCCGGGCGCGCAAACGAAGTGCGTGATCTTCCCCGCCGTTTGCTCCCACAGCTCGGGACCGGTCGTGCGGTAATGCACTTCGGGGTTCACCGGGTTGTAGTGCTGGTCGGCGAAGATCGCATTGGGGTGCGCCGCGGCGATCGCCCGTCCCTTCATGATGTAGTTCTCGGGATGGTCGGGGGGCACCGCGGTCGGCGTGATGATCACTTCGGCGCCGAGCGCGCGCAGCAGCCGCGCCTTCTCCTGCGACATCTTGTCGGGCATCGTGAAGATGCAGCGGTACCCCTTCACCGCGGCGGCGAGCGCGAGCCCTACCCCCGTGTTGCCGGACGTGGCCTCGACGATCAGGCCGCCCGGCTTCAGGCGCCCCTCGCGCTCGGCGGCCTCGATCATCGCCAACCCGATCCGGTCCTTCACGGAGCCGCCGGGATTGAAGAACTCCGCCTTGGCGTAGACCGGGGTCCGGATCCCCTGCGTCACGCGGTTCAGCCGGACCAGCGGTGTCCAGCCGATCGTTTCGAGGATGTTGCCGTACGGCTTAGTGTGGGACGGCATTCGAATCCGGCCTCGCCGCGCTGTCCGGGACCGCGCGTGTCGTGTCCAGCGGCGGGGGGAAGGTGTCCCGCCTCGCCGGGATCGTGTCGCGCCGCGCCGGGCGCACAGGGACGGGAGCGGGGGGAGCGGCGGGTGCACGGACCGGAGTCGGCCGGGGACGTGTGGTGTCCGGCTCCCCCTTCGAGACGGCGCCACTCGCTTGCGGGTGCCGAAACTCGACCGGCTGGAGGAACGCGGTGGCGATGGACAGACCGTGTCGCCGGGCGGGAGCGAAGCGCAGCTTACGCGCTCCGGTGAGCGCCGCCGAGTCGAGCGCCGGGTAGCCGCTCGATTCGGCCACGTGGCTCGACTCCGGCAGCAGACGCCCCATGGAATCGACGACCAGGCGCAGCATCACGTCGCCCTCCACCTTTTGGTCGTACAGGCGGGGCGGATACTGGATCGGCGAGTCAGCGTTCAGGGCTACCGGGGGCTCTTGGTCCGGCGGAACGCCGGGTGACCCGCTTCCAGACTGCTCGGCCGGGGGTGCCTGGCGGCATCCGGCCGGGCCCAGGGTCACGAGGCCTGCGAGCGCGACGGTCCAGACTCTCATGGTCCCTCCGCGAGTTGCTTCTTCCAGGCCGCGAGCCGATTCAACGCCTCGAGCGGCGACAGCGCGTTCAGGTCGAGCCGGTCGAGCTCTTCGAGCAGCGGATGCGGGCTGGCCGAGTGGCCGAACAGCGCGAGCTGGGCCGCGTCCGGACGGGCGGGCGGAGTCTGATGCGCTACGTGGTGCCCCGCCTCGAGGAGCGCGAGCACCTGCCACGCCCGCGCGACGACGGGCGCCGGAAGCCCCGCAAGCCGCCCCACGTGGATGCCGTACGACCGGTCGGCGCCGCCCGGCTCGAGGCGGTGCAAGAACACGATCTCGTCCCCCGCTTCGCGCACGGCCACGTTGAAGTTGCGTGCGTGGGCGAGCTCCTCGGTGAGTTGCGTGAGCTCGTGATAATGGGTCGCGAAGATCGTCTTGCACCCGATCGCGTTGTGCAGGAACTCGGTCACCGCCCAGGCGATCGCGACGCCGTCGTAGGTCGATGTCCCCCGTCCGATCTCGTCGAGCAGCACGAGGCTCCGTGCGGTCGCGCCGTGGAGGATGGCGCTGGTCTCGCTCATCTCCACCATGAACGTCGACTGGCCGCGCACCAGATTGTCCGACGCCCCTACCCGCGTGAACAACCGGTCCACCGCGCCTACGACAGCCCGTCGCGCGGGCACGAATGCCCCCATTTGGGCGAGCAGGACGCACAACCCGACCTGCCTGAGCAGCGTGGACTTCCCCGCCATGTTCGGCCCGGTGAGCAGGATCACGCGACCGGCCGCGTCGAGCAGCACGTCGTTCGGGATGAATGCCTCGCGCGCCATCATGCGCTCGACCACCGGATGGCGGCTTCCCTCGAGCACGATGGTGAAGCCATCGTTGACCTCTGGGCGGACGTACCCCTCGCGGTGCGCGACATCGGCCAGGGTCCCCCACACATCGAGCCGGGCGAGCACGCCGGCCGTCGTCTGCACCCGGGCGATCGCGTCGGTCACACGGACGCGCAACGTGTCCACCAGCTCCGCCTCGCGCAGCGCGATGCGCTCTTCGGCGCCCAGCACCTTGGCCTCGTACGCCTTGAGCTCGGGTGTGACGAACCGCTCGGCGCCGGTGAGCGTCTGACGCCGCTCGTAGTCCGCCGGCACACGGTCCCGGTGCGGGTTCGTGATCTCGAGATAATAACCGAAGACCTTGTTGAACCCGACCTTGAGCGAGGAGATACCGGTGCGCTCGCGCTCGCGTGCCTGGAGCCCCGCGATGTACTGCTTCCCGCCGTCGCGAGCGTCCTTGAGCTGGTCGAGCTCGTGATCGTACCCGGTGCGGATCGCGTCGCCGTCGGATGCCTGGGCCGGGGGACGCTCCACGAGCGCCCGGGCGAGCTCATCGCCCACGTCCTGGAGGAGATCGAGGCGGTCCGCGGCTTCCTCCAGCAGCGAGGCCCGCCCCCGCGCTTCGAGGCCGTCGAGCGCCGCGCGGGCGTCGGGCAAACGGAGGATCGAATCCCGCAGCGCGCCGAGCTCGCGTGCAGTCGCGCGTCCGAGCGCGGCGCGGCCCGCCAGACGCTCGAGGTCGCGTACGCCGTCGAGCGCTTCGCGCAGGCGGTCCCGCCCACGGACGTCGTCGACCAGCACCTCTACCGCGTCCAGGCGGGCGGTGATAGCCGCGGGATCGACGAGCGGCGCGAGCAGCCAGCCGCGTAGCAGGCGGCCGCCCATCGGCGTCAGGGTGCGGTCCAGTACGTCGAGCAGCGTCGTCCCTGCCGCGGCGGGAAGGCCGGGGAGGGCGGCGCGGAGCGGCTCCACCAGCTCGAGGTTGCGCCGGGTCATCTCGTCGAGCGACAGCCGGTCGCCGCGCCGGAGCATGCGGGGGCGAGCGAGGTGCGGCAGGCCCCCTGGTTTGAGCTCCCGTGCGTAGCGGAGCAGTGCCCCGACCGCGCCCAGGGCGGGGCGGTCGCCCGGCTCGACGCCCAGCCCATCGAGCGAAGCCACGCGGAAGGTGCGTGCTAGGTCCTCGCGCGCGAGCTCGGGATCGAACTCCCATGCCTCACGCTCCGTGCGGACGGCGCCGGGAAGTGGGACGCCGGCGGGTGTGCCGCCGGGAAGCACCACTTCCCGGGGTTCGTAGCGAGCGAGCGCCGCCGCGAGGTCCTCCGGGGCCACGGTCTCGAGCAGCAGCTCGCCGGTCGTGAGGTCGAGCGCCGCTATCCCGGCCGGTGTGCTCCGAGCGTCGACCGCCAGCAGGAAATTGTTCCGGCTGCGTTCGAGCCAGTCGTCGGCGAGGACGGTGCCGGGAGTGACGGTCTCCACGACCGCGCGCCGCACGAGGCCCTTGGCGAGCTTGGGATCCTCCACCTGCTCGCAAATCGCCACGCGGTGGCCGAGGCCGATGAGCCGCCGCAGGTACTCGGTCGCTGCCTTGACGGGAACGCCGGCGAGGGGCACCTCCGCCGCGCCGCCGTTGTTGCGCGACGTGAGGGTGAGCCCCAGCTCCCGGGCGGCGAGCTGCGCATCGTCCTCGAACATTTCGTAGAAGTCACCCATCCGAAAGAACAGGATGGTGTCGGGGTGGCGCGCCTTGATCTCGCGATACTGCTGCATCAGGGGTGTGTCCACCTCGACTCGTGGCGTCATGGCTCCTCCACTACGAACGGCTGCCCTCCGAGCCGGGTCTTGAGACGGCGCTGTGCTTGCGCGGCGTCATCGTGCGACGCATAGCGCCCGACGCGCACCTTGAAGAGGCCACTCGTGTCACGCACCACGCGGGCGTCGAAGCCCATCACTTTCAGACGGGTGAGCATCTCGTCCACCTGCGCCGCGCTTTTTACGGCCAGCACCTGGACGGCATACGTCGCGGCCGGGGGTGTGGCCTTGGCCTGGGTGTCGCCTGCCGTGGCGGGCGCAGCGGCCGGCGGGGCGACGGTCGCGGAGACACAGCGAGAGGCGTAGAAGCTCACCTGATTCTTGAACTCCACGTCGGCGCCCGCGCCGTCCAGCGCTTCGCGGATCAACGGGCAGCCGTGGGCGTCGTCCTTGAGGTCGAAGTAGGCGCGCGCGCCCCAGAAGTCCGCCCGAACCCGCAACGGGGAATCGGGATAGTCGAGGCGCAGCCGCTCGGCCGCTTGCACGGTGGCCGCGGGATCGCCCTGGGCGAAATAGAGCTGGGTGAGTAGTACGAGCGCCGAATCGGCCCATACCGACCGCCCGTACTCGACCACCACGCGCTGCAGGTTCGTTGCGGCGGTCGCTGCGTCGGCCGCGACCCGACCCGCGGTGAAGAGTGCGCCCGGATAGATGGAATCCTGCGGCGATAGGCTCGCGAGCAGCCGGCGAACCATGGCGCGCGCGGAGTCGGGGCGGGTCTGTGCGACTCGGAGAACGGCCGCGCGAACGGTGTCGCGTTGGGCGGACAGTGGGACGGGCGGACCGGCCGTCAGCAGCGCGGCCGCGACAACGAGTACGCGTCCGACTGTCCAACCGTCCGACCGTCCGACCGTCATGCCGCCTCCCTCGCGCTCACGCCCCACGACAGAACGAGCTGCTCGAGGATGCCGGCTTCACCGGTCAGCGTGCTCGACTTGAGGGCGCGGTCGGCGTCGAGGGCCAGGCGCAGCGCGCCGCGCAGCTCGCCGGCGGTCCAGAGCCCCGCCCACCGAGCCCAGCGGAGAGCGGTCTGTTCCCAGCTCCCGAGGCCGTACGGTCGCGCGGCTCGGAGATGCGACAGCAACGCACCCTCGAGGCGATCGTGTCGCCGCGCGTCGCGGTCGATCTCTGCTCGGGCGAGCGCTGTGCCGACGAGGGCAGTGCCGAGCGCGCTGAGCATGCGGACGCCGCTCATCCCGGCCTGCTCGAGCACAGGCTCGACCAGCCGGGCGGCGTCCGGCGCGCGCCGCTCGAGGGTCGCGTCGACAAAATCCTGGAGCGTTTCACCGCGGCGCACGCCCACGAGCGCGGCCACTTCGTCGCGGGTGGCCGGCCGCCCTGCGCAGAGCGGTGCGAGCTTCTCGAGCTCACGGGCGAGGCCGCTGAGGTCGTTTCCCACGCTGGCGAGGAGCAGCTCCCCGGCCTCGGGCGCGAGGGTAAAACCAAGCTGCTTCGCGCGGTGTGTCATCCAGCGCTCGACCCGCTCCGGGGGCAGTGCCGTGACCTCCACGGCGGTCGCCCGGCGCACGAGCTCGGCGTCGGGTGGCTCAGCGGTGCCGTGCACCAGCAGCAGCACCGTGGTGGGGTTGGGTGAATTGAGGTAGTGCAGCAGCTCCTGGCGCACCTTCGCAGTCTTGCGGAGCTGGTCCATCCCACGGAGGACCACGGCCCGGGTGGCGGTGAGGATGGGAGGCGTGTTCACCAGGGCGTTGAACGCCTCGGGGTCGAGATCGGCGGCCGCGCGCTGGTCGACGTTGAAGTCACGGGCGGTCGGGTCGACGGCGCGGTCCAGCAGCGCGCGCACCGCCTCGTCCTTCAGCACGTCCTCCTCGCCATGGAGATAGTAGACAGGATCCGGCGCGCCCTGCTTCAGGCTCCGGAGCAGCGCGTCAAAGGTGAGAGCCCCCATACGGGGCGGAAGTTACCGTGGCCTCGAGTCGAGAGAAAGCCTACCGCCCCGCGGATGCGGGCTCGACGAGCACCGCGCCGTCTGGGACCTGGGGCCCAGCAAACACGCTCGCGCGCGGGTCCTGGAACGAGACGAACGGCACACCGGCCTGTACCACCGGATTCGGGAAGGGAACGGGCGGGAGCACCGGGGCCCGCGCTACCTCAGGCCGCCGGACGCCTTCGAGCGCCAGCATCGCGAGCGCTGCCGCGATGACGAGCGCCGCCGCTACGCCCGCACTCGCCGGAACCTCCCGGGCGGCGCGGCGCTCGCGCTCGAGCCGGGCGTCCAGGCGGCGTCGGAAGTCGCGTGAGGGCTCGATCGTCCCCGCGGCCTGTAACGCGAGCACGCCACGCCGCACGGCCGCGTCGTACCCACGGCAACCGACACAGCGCACGAGGTGGCGGTCAAAGCGGCGCAGCTCGCGCGGGGCAGTGATCAGGCCGTCACGAAAGTCCGTATAGCGTTCGAGGAATTCGGCGCACGTCATGGCGAGAATCTACTACCGTCCGGCCGGGACGGGGTTCCCGGACCCCCCAAAAAAGGCCCCGCCCCTCGCGGGTGCGGGGGGCGGGGGGGTTGGTGGGATCCTACTTCAGCAGGGGGCCGATGAGCTGGGCGAAGCTGTTGCGGGCCCGATTGAGGCGGCTTTTCACCGTGCCCAGGTTGCAGCCTGTGATGTCGGCGATTTCGGCGTAGCTCTTGCCTTCCAGCTCGCGGAGCACGAAGACCGCCCGGTGGTGGGTGGGCAGTTGATCGACGCACTGGTCCACCGCTTCCTTGAGGAACCGCTTGCGGTACAGGTCGTCCGGCCGGGCCGTGGTGTCTTCGAACTGAAGCGGCCGGTGGTCCGCTTCCCAGTGCTTCTTAATCGTCTGGAACAGCACCAGCGGGTTACGGCTGCGGTTCCGCAGCTCGTTTTTCGCCAGGTTCGACGCGATGGTGTAGATCCAGGTCGAGAACTTCTTGGTCTGGTCGAAGCGGTGGAGGTGCCGGAACACGCGGATAAAGACCTCCTGCACGAGGTCCTCCGCCCGTTCGCGATCTCCAATGGTCCGATTGATGAAGTTGAGCAGCCGGGTCTGGTAGCGGTCCACCAGGGTGCCAAACGCTTGGGGGTCGCCCGAGAGGTGCTCAAGCACTAGCCGACCGTCGTCGAACTCGTGCAGCGCCTGGCGCTCGAGCGCGCGCGGCGTCGCGACTGCCTGGCTATTCCGCCTGAGGGTTGCTCGCATGGACCGCTCCATGGTTTCAAGCCCCTGCACTTCCTCTACTAAAAGATACGGCACGAACCGTACCCGTCGCATCACCTACGTAACCCTCAATGCGATCACAATTTCACCGATCCGGCGTCGAGTCGGGCCGACACGTCCGTCCTCGTCGGGGGACATCGGGTTGCTACATCCCGAGGACGAACCCGGCCATATAAAGGATAGCCACCACGGTCTTTGCGTCCCGGACTTCGCCGTCCCGGATGCGGGCCAGGACCTGCGACAACGGCTGTGGCACCACCTCGATGAACTCGTCGCGCTCGCGCGACGGTGTCCCCGCCGTGAGCCCGCTCGCCAAGTACAGGTGGATGACCTCGTCGGTGAAGCCCGGCGTGGTCCAGATCGAGGTCAGCCGCTGCAGGCGGCCGGCGGTGACCCCCGCCTCTTCGAGCAGCTCGCGGCGGGCGCACGCCTCGGGATCTTCGCCAGGGTTGAGCGTGCCAGCGGGGATCTCCCACAACAGACCGCCCGCCGCGTAGCGGTACTGGCGGATCAAGAGGATCGTGGGATCGGGATTTCCCTGCAGGTCGGAAGCGCACGGCACGATGGCGGCGGCGCCCGGGTGGCGGATGATCTCCAGCTCCCCCGTGGAGCCGTCGGGGAATCGCACCGTGTCGACGTCGACCCGCACGACCCGGCCGGTGTAGACCCGGCGGCTCTCGAGCTGCATGGGCACCCTCAGCGGTTGAAGACCCAGGTGACGGGAACTTTGAACCCTTCGGCGAAGAAGTAGGCGGCGTTGCGCCGCGGATTCGACCGGATGGGGGAATTGGGGGCGGGCGACGTGAAGGGCAGGAGTCCCAGCCGGGTGGCGATGATCCGGAGCCGCAGCATGTGAAAGCCGTCGGACACGAGCAGGACCCGACGGTTGTCCTTCCCCGAGAACCACTGGGCGACGCCTTCGAGCGAGGCCGACGTGGTCGCCGCCGCTGGTAGGCCGACGACCGCGCCGTCGGGGAGTCCGGCCTTGAGGAGGTAGCGCCGACCCACTTCCGATTCGCTCACCGTGTCGCCCGATCCCACGCCGCCGGTCACCAGGACCACGGGTGCGAGCCCGCGCTGGTACAGCGCCGCCGCGTGGTCGAGTCGCGCGCGGAACACGGGCGACGGGCGGCCATTGTACTGGGCCGCGCCGAGCACGGCGATCGCATCGGCCGTCGTCGCCTGGTCGTGCGCGCCCGCGAGCGCCACCGCGACGACGACCGCCGCCCAGCCGAAGGTGAGCGCGACCAGGACCATCACCGTCGCGGTGAGCTTGCGGCGCAGAGTCCAGAAGGGCATGGGGGAAAGACAACAAGGGAACGGGATAGAGGGAAGGGGGACAGCGCCACACGGAATCTCTCAGGGCTTGGTCAGGAGCTCCTCGAAGAGCGCAAGTGCGCGCGGGTCGCCGGATTGGCCGAGCCAGAACAGTGCCTTGCGCCGCACCCCCGGCTCGGGGTGTGTGCGGGCGATCCGAATGAGGGCGGGGACACCGGCCTCGCGGGGCTGTTGTGACAGGGCGAATACCGCCTGCTCCTTCACGTCCCGGTCCAGGTCGGCGTCGTCTACCAGGTCGGTGAGGCCGCGAGTCGCGGCGTCGCCGGCGGCTTGCCCGAGCCAGAACACCGCTTGACCGCGGGTGCGTCCGGGCGCGCGATCGTCGCGGGCGAGCTTCAAAAGCATCGGCCAGACGACGACTGAGTCCGCCAGGGTCGCGGGCAGTATCGCCTCTTCGCCTCCGCGAGAGTCTTCCCGGGTGGCGAGGCCGAGCAGGAAGTCGACGGCCTCGCGCGCCGCCGTGGTGCCGAGATCGGTGACGGCGGCGTCTCGAGGCGGGGTGACCCAGCGTCCTCCTACGTAGGTGCGGAGCGACTGTACCCGGCCGGCCCGGACTCTGAGCGAGACGCGCACCGGTCCCGGCTCGCAATCGTACTCGACCTCATCGTCGTCGAAGCCGTGGTCGAGAGTGATCGTGCGTCCCCATCTTCCCCGCCCACATTTTCCGCCAGTGCATTCGAAAGCGATCACGCTGTGTCCGTCGCCGCATACCCCGGGACGGGCGGCGAAACTCAGCCGGACGGTGCCGTCGGGTGCGGCGGCGACCCGGGCATCGAGGCGCTGCGCGGCCGCGGGCGCCGCCAGGAGCACCCACACGAGCAGCAGCCGGCCGGTCACGGGTTGATGATCTCCAGCAGGACCTGCGCGGCGCGCGGGTCGTCGGACTGGCCCAGCCAGAAGATCGCCTTCTTGCGGAGCTCCTTGTTCTGCTCCGTCTTGGCGATGCGGATCAGCTGATCGAGCGCCGCAGCCTCGTGCCGCTGCGAGTATACGAAGATCAATTGCTCCTTCATCTCCTGGTTCTGCATCCGGTCGTACAGCCCGGTCAGCTGGTCCAGGTTTCCGCCGGTCTGACCCACCCAGAAGAGAGCCTTCTTGCGCATCTCCACGGGCTCACGCTCGTTGAGCGCGATATCCATCAGCCAGCGTCCGTTGTCCGCGCCGCCCATCTGGGAGAGCGAGAAGATCACCTTCTCCTTCAGATCCTCCTCCGTGAGCTTCGCGTACAGGCCTCGCAGAAACGCCGCGTTCGGCGGGGAGCCCTGCTGGCCCAGCCAAAAGATCGCCTTTTCGCGCGCCTCGTCCGGGGCCCGCTCGTTGGCGGCGTAGTCGCGCAGGATCTGTGCGGCCCGGCCGTTGTTGATTTGCGACAGCGCGAAGATCGCCTTGTCCTGGAGCTCAGGATCCGTGGCGCCGCGCAGGATCGAGTCGAGGGCGGTCACCGCCCGGTCGCTGCCCACCTGGGACAGCCAGAACACCGCCTGCTGGCGCACCTCGGACTCAGGGTCGTTGCGGGCGACGTCGAGCAGGATGTCCTCCGTCTCGGCGCTCCGCTTTTGGGAGACGATGAACACGGCTTTGCGACGCAGGCCAGCCGAGCACCCATCGCGTTTCGCCAGGACTTTCTTGAGGATGGGGAGCGCGTTGGTCGCGTCCATCTGGAGCAGTCCGTTCAGCGCGGCGACTCGCACGTCGTCCTCGTCGTCCTCATCGGGACAGCTGCGGGCGCCCGCCGGCCGGGGGGTCTGCGGGGTCTGCGGTGCCTGTGGGAGCTCCGCGTGGGCGATTACCCAACGGTGGGCGTCCTCGTCCCCCTGCGTTGCGAGCGCGCTCTGAATCCGGGCGAGCAGGGCGTCGCCGTCGCGCAGCGTCGTCGCCTTGGGGTAGCGTTGCTGCTGGGTGACGAGGAGGTCGCGCGCGCGGACCAGGTTGTCGTTCTTGTAGAGCGCGAACGCCGCCCAGTAGAGGGCGTCGCCGGCACGGGTGGCGGCTGGGTACCGGCGGGTGAGATCGCCGTACAGCTTCGCGGCGCTCGTGTAGTCACCGCGGTTGAACGCCCGCCGCGCCGCACGCCATAGCGAGTCGGTGGGGTCCTGCTCGTCTTGGAGCGGGCCGCCGTCCCAGGGGCCCACCGCGCTGAGGGCATCGAGCGCGTCCAGGGCATCGAGCGCGTCCAGAGCATCGAGCGCGTCCAAGGCATCCAGCGCGTCGAGCCTGTCCAAGGCATCGAGCGCGCCCAATCCCTGGAGGGCCGCCTGCGCGTGCGCCAGGGCGGGTGCGACCGTACGTGGCACGACGGGTTGCTGCATTCCGACGACGGCCGCGACCATCAAGTACATCGCCTGCATCACAATGCTCCTTGCGTGCGCACGGGGCCCGGGCCGGCGGGGTTCGCCGTCCGCAGGCGCAGCAGCACGCTGCGTTGGTCCAATCCCTGGTTGATCGATTGTACGTCTTCTCGATCGCCGCTCCCCCCCGAGGGCAGCTGGGCGATCTGCGCGAGCACCAGCTCCAGATCCTCGAGCAGGCTTTTCAACCGCGCATCCTTGGCGGCGGGCGAGTCGAGCATGAGCCGCGTGGTCGCGAGCAGGTCGCGGGCCTGGGTCGCGAACTGGGCGGCCGGCACGCTGGGTGATCGCGCCTCGGCACGGAACCCGGTGAGCAGCGCTTCGGTGCGCGTGAGGTACTGCGCGGCCGCGACGCGATAGGCGAGCGTCGACCCCTGGTCGGTGCCTGCCGCCACCGCGGGTAAGGTGGACGATTCCCCTCCGCGCGCGCTCCAGCGCCCGATCGCGATGCCCAGCGCGAGCACGGCGGCGATTCCCACGCCCCAGCGCAGCGCGGGACGGATCGCGATGACCCGCCGTTGCCGCGCCGCGCGCGCCGCCGCGATGCGATCCCACAGTTCCTCGCGCGGCGTCGCCGGCGGGCGGTGATAGTCCTGCGCCGCCTGCCGCAACCGCTCCTCGAACCGGTCTTCGGTCATGAAACCCACTCCCCCGCGAAATCCGCGAGCGCATCACGCAGCTTGGCGCGCGCCCGCGACAGTTGTGCTTTCGACGTTCCGGTTTCGATGCCGAGGGTCGCGCCGATCTCGTCGTGCGTGTACCCCTCGACGTCGTGCATCACGAACACCATGCGATAGCCGTCGGGGAGACCGTCGATCGCCTGTGCCAATCGCCGCTTCAAGTCCGGCTCAGCCGCGCGCCCACCCGCGGAGGTCGTCGCGGCCTCGTCCAGATCCGTCTCCCGCTGGCGGAAGCGCTTCACCTTGCGCAGCCCGTTCAACACAACCGACGTGGCGATGGCATGCAGCCAGGTGGACAGCTTCGCCTCGCCCCGAAACCCGCCCAACCGCTCGAACGCGCGCACGAAGGTGTCCTGGGTGAACTCGCGCGCCAGCTCGTCGTCTCCGGCGAGCCGGTAGGTGAGGCGGTAGACGCGATCCACGTGGGCGTCGTACAGCGCTCGCTCCGCGGCGCCGTCCCCGGCCCGGACTCTGGCAATCAGTTCGCGTTCGTCCACCAGGCTCCGAGCGGCGGGGGCGGGGGGCAGCGGGCAGTGTCGGTTAACTCTGTGACACGGCGAAGCGCGGGAGGGTTGCGCGGGGGCTAGGCCTGCCTCAAGAGGATACGGATGCCCACGCCGACGAGCACGGCGAGCAGGAAGGAGGCGAGGGTGCCGACCAGAAAGTACTCGGCGAACTCGCGGTCCTCGAGCTGCTTGAAGCGGGCGAGGGACTTGGCGGCGATGATCCACCCCACCGCGGCGTAGTCGCCGAGCAACACCATGGTGAGTGCAAGGGCGCGCTCCAGAGAGCCGACGGCGCGGCCGCGGGCGACATCGATCGCGCCGGCGGTGCGGTCCTCGTCGCGCCGCATCTGCAGCGTCGGCAGCTCGAGCACGCTGCGGATCAGGACGATTCCCCGGCCCGACACGTAGAGGTACGCGGTCGCCAGCAGGGCGACCCGCCCCCACCACAGCCCGGTGAGGCTTGGCCGCGCCAGCGGCTCGAGCAGCGTGCCCAGGACGAGCGCCGCGATCACGAACAGCGCCTCCCCGAAGAGCAGCGCGCGGCCGCGGCGGCGGCCGTCCACCTGGCCGGGCCAGAGCGTGGCCGCCAGCGTATAGGCGAGCAGCGGTACCACGAACAGCGGATTCATCCGGTCTCCAAGAGAGCCCGAAACATCTTATCCCCGGCGGCCACGAGGGGCCAGGCCATGCGGCGGGCGAGATGGGAGATCGCGCTGCGATCGACGTCGAGCCGGGCGGCCGCGGCCGCCTGGTCGCCGAGCCGCAACAGGGTGGCGGCCCGGCGCTGGCGGGGCGTCCAGCTCCAGTACAGCGCCGAGTAGTAGCTGGCGAGCGGGTCGAGCGCGGGAGCGAAGCCGCCGAACGCGAACACCTGACGCTGGCGCTTGCCGCCGTCCATCGCGGCCCGGGCCGCGTGAAAGCAGGGGCCGTCCATCTCGGGGGCCGTGGGCGCGAGGGGCGTAGTAATCGCTCCCCGGCCGCAGGCCACGACCCAATCGACGGTGGGGAGCCGGGCCCGCAGGTCGTGCGCGAGGTGCCACACCGGCTGGGGTGTCGGGAGCAGGCACTGCAGCTCGTCGCCCAGGGTGACGGCGAAGCGGGCGGCGAGGACGCGGCGGTAGCGCTGGTTCAGGTCCTTCGCGGCGGCGCGGGCGTCGGCCTGGAGGCGAGCGCGGGCGGCCGGGGGGAGCTCGCGCGAGGCGATCGCGTCGGCGATAAGGGCGACGTAGGACTTTGACATGTTATGTCACATTGTGTCGATATGACGAATTACGTCATAATACACCAATGTGACGTAAACTGTCAACCAGCCCGATGCGCCCTACCGGGTGCCGAACAGCCGATCGCCCGCGTCTCCCAGCCCCGGCAGGATGTAGCCGTGGTCGTTGAGCTCGCGGTCCAGCGCGGCGGCGAAGACGGGGACGTCGGCGTGGGTCTCGAGCATGCGACGCACGCCCTCGGGCGCCGCGACCAGGCAGAGGAAGCGGATGCGCTGGGCGCCGGCGTGCTTGAGCGCGCTCACGGCGTCCGCCGCCGAGCCGCCGGTCGCGAGCATGGGATCGAGCACGAAGAAGTCGCGCGCGTCCTCGCCGGATGGGATCTTGAAGTAGTAGTCCACCGGCTCAAGCGTGTCGTGCTCGCGGTAGATGCCGATGTGACCGACGCGCGCCGACGGGATGAGCTGCGCGATGCCCTCCACCATGCCGAGTCCCGCGCGCAGGATCGGCACGAGGGCGAGCTTCTTGCCCGCGACCCGGACGCCGTGCATCCGCTCGAGCGGGGTTTCCACCTCCGCGGTCTCGAGCGGCAGGTCCTTCGTCACCTCGTACGCCATGAGCATGGCGATCTCGTTCACGAGCTGCTTGAAGTCCTTGGTGGGCGTGTTCTTGTCGCGGAGGATCGAGAGCTTATGCTGGATCAGCGGGTGATCGAGCACGGTAAGGTTGGGGAACTTGGGGTGCGGCATGGACGAGAAAGTATCGCGTGAGACGGCGAGACGTCCAGGCGGCGCTCTTGACGGGCGGGACGGACGGAGAGCTATTCGACTCATGTATCCCCGATCGCTGGTGGCGCTGCTGTTGCTCTTGGTCGCGCCCTGGATTCGACCGGGCGCGCATGGCGGGCGGGAGCGCGTCCGCGTCAACGACAATCGTCGCGCGGCGGGCACGTGGCGTGATGGCGTCCTCACGGTGCATCTGGAAGCGCGCCTCGGCATGTGGCATCCGGACGGCGATCGCGCTCCGGGCGCGGAGGTTCCCGCATTTGCCGAAGCGGGGAAGCCACCGGAGATCCCGGGCCCGCTCATTCGGGTGCCGGCGGGGACGGACGTCGCTCTCACCGTGCACAACGCCGTGCCGAATACCGTTCTCACAGTTCACGGCCTGTACGCCCGGCCCCTCACCACGCCCGCGGCAGACACCCTCCAGATTGCGTCGGGCGCGACCCGCCCGGTGCGATTCCGCCTCGACGCGCCGGGAACCTACTACTACTGGGGAACGACGATGGGGCGAGAGTTCCGCGGGCGCACCCGGGAGGACGCGCAGCTCTCCGGGGCCATCATCGTCGACGAGCCGGGGCAGCGAGCGCCGCGAGACCGGATCCTCGTCATCGGCGTGTGGGAGGATACGCTGGGCGGGGTGGTGCTCGCGCGGGAGCGAGAGCGCGAGCTGATGGTCGTCAACGGCCGGTCGTGGCCCCACACCGAGCGGCTGTCCTACATGGTGGGCGACACGGTGCGTTGGCGGGTCCTCAATGTGTCGACGGACGTGCATCCCATGCACCTGCACGGCTTCTACTATCAGGTCGTTGCCCGGGGTGACGGCACCGGCGATACCAGCTACAGCGAAGCGCGTCGCGACCTGGTCGTCACCCAGCGGATGATCCCCGGGCAAACGATGCAAATGACGTGGATTCCGGAGCGTGCCGGCAACTGGCTGTTTCATTGCCACATCCCCCGGCACTTCGCCCCGCGCGGGCCGCTGGGACTGCGGCGCCCCGGCCGGACGCGTCGCGTTCCGGGGGGGCACGCGACAGCGAATCACGCGCTGGACGAAATGAACGGACTGGTGGTGGGGGTGACGGTCGTTCCGGGGAAGCGTGCCCTGCCCCGGCCCGCGGCCGAAGAGGCCGGACGGCGCCACCTGCGTCTCCTCGTCCGCGAGAACGCCGGTGGGTCAGGGGCGGAGCCGTATTTCGGGTTCGCCCTGCACGAGGGTGGAACGGAGCCGCCGGCCGACTCAGGACATCACCCTGGTCCGCCGATCCTGCTGACGCGTGGGCAGCCGGTGAGCATCATGGTCGTGAACCGCACGCCCGAGCCCACGGCCGTGCACTGGCACGGCATCGAGCTGGAGAGCTACTTCGACGGCGTGGCCGGCTTCAGCGGCAGCGGGACGCACCTCGCGCCCGTCATCGCACCGGGCGATTCGTTCGAAGCCCGGTTCACGCCGCCGCGCGCCGGCACCTTCATCTATCACACCCACGTGGACGAGCTGCGCCAGCAGCCGGCGGGGCTGGCCGGCGCGCTCATCGTGCTCGAGCCCGGAGTGCAGTACGACCCTGCAACCGACCTGACCGTCTTGATCTCATCGCCCTCGGACTCCGCTGCCGAGCTCCGGTCGGTGCTCTTGAACGGCAGCCTGTCGCCGGCGCCGCTCGAGCTGCGAGTGGGCGTTCCCCATCGCGTGCGATTGATCAACATCACGAAGGCGCGCCCGGGCATGCGGCTGGAGCTGCTCGGCGCCTCGGGGATCGTCGCGTGGCGCGTGATCGCCAAGGACGGGGCTGACCTGCCCGCAGCGCGGCAGGTGACTGGTCCGGCGCGTCTCCCCCTCAGCATCGGCGAGACGGTGGACGTCCAGTTGGCGCGAGCGGAGCCCGAGGAGCTGCGGCTCGAGGCCCGGGCCGCGGACGGATCTTTGTTGGGTGTGATGCCGGTGCGGATTCGCGACTGATTCAGGGACCGCGCCGGATCGCCCGCCCCGGACGGGCCGCCAGCGACGCGCCGTTCCGCACCACGAACACGCCGTTCACCAACACGTGGACGATCCCTTCAGAGAACTGCGCCGGCCGCTCGTACGTGGCCCGGTCCACGACGCGCGCGGCGTCAAACACGGTGAGGTCGGCGTCCGCCCCGACCTGGACGCGGCCCTTCGCGCGCATCGCCGGCACCACCCGCTCGAGTCGCTGAGCCGGCATGAGGGTCATCTTGCGCACGGCATCCTGAAGGCTCAGCGCGCCGGAATCGCGCACATAGCGCCCCAAGACCCGCGCGTGTGTTCCCGCGAGCCGCGGATGACCGTGGGGCGAGATGCCATCGCTGGCGACCATCACGAGCGAGTCGGCCAGCGTCTGCCGGACCGTGCTGTCCGGAATCTGGAAGATCACCACGGTGGCCCCCTGCCGACGGAGTCGCGCGAAGCTGGCGCGGGTCAGCCGTTCGCCAGTCGGAGGATAGAGGATATCGTGATAGGTGATGGACATGCGCTGCTGCCAGCCGGGATCGAACACCGCGGACTGCAGAGCGGTGGACCCCGCGGCGTACGGGTACGCTTCCGTCGTGACATCGAGGCCGCGCTCGCGCGCGCCGCGAATGAGCTGGAGGAGGAGCGGTGTGTCTCGTTGGCCCATGCTCGTCACGTGGACCACGTGCAGAGAGGCACCCGTCGCCGCCGCGTCGGCGATCACCTCTTGCAGCCCCGCCACGCTGCCCCCGGTCGCCGGGTCCCGCCCGCCCTCGCGTAAGTGTACGAAGCAGGGCACGCCGTGACGCGCCGCGACCCGGAATACGCGGAGGATCTCCTCGCGGCTCGCGCCGGGCGTATACGCGATACCGAACCCGATGCCCAGTGCCCCCTCGGCGAGTCCGCGCTCCACCAGGGAATCGAGTCGGGGCAGGTCGGCGTCGGGCAGCGCACCATGAGTCCAGCTCCGGCTCGTGTCGCGCGTGATCGCGCCAACGCCCGGGAGTGATTCGTCGTGCGCGATGAGTGCCCGGCGCGCGCCCACGTGGCCGGCGCTGACGCCGTAGTTGATGAGGGCACGGCCGTCGCGCTCGGCGTACCACCGCGCGACCGGGTAAGTGCCAATCTCCAGCTCCAGCGCCGTCGTCACGCCGTCGTGCGCGTAGTAACGGTAGCTCTCGGAATCCTGTCCGTGCGCGTGGAGATCGATGAACCCGGGCGCGACGACGAGACCGGCGACGGCGAGTGTCTCGCGCGCCGCGAGCGGCTCGACGGTCACTGCCGCAATCCGGCCGTCCCGGATGCCCACGTTGCGCTTAGCGTCCAGAGCTGTCTCGGGGTCGAGCACGCGCCCACCCACGAGAACAAGATCGTACTGCTC
>Ga0137418_10002227_pt1 | contig 17777 bp, 13 predicted proteins | sample CZODoug3_1_2_16f_FD_122242 | JGI IMG/M metagenome (GOLD analysis project Ga0137418, IMG submission 122242) | Vadose zone soil fungal communities from Angelo Coast Range Reserve, California, USA - CZODoug3_1_2_16fungal (Hybrid Assembly) | ecosystem: Environmental > Terrestrial > Soil > Vadose... | reverse complement strand
GAATAGTGCAACGAACACGGGCTCCAACGGAGCCCCGGCCATAAAACTTGATTACGAGCGTCAATGCTACCGACACACTCGCATGATCTTAACCGATGGGCTGCGGCGACTGCAGGCATCCATTGGAGAAACAATCAGGGCTATCAATAAGGGGAGTCCCACGAACGCCAACGCCGACTGCAAGTCCAAGACATCGATTCCACTACCGGGCTTAACATTGCTGTTGTCTCCATCTGAGTTCAACTGCGAATTCAAGAACGATAGTCCCAATGAACCCGGCGGTCAGCGGGAGGCCTCACCAGATTCCCCTCCACTACGTCGCGGAACCGCGCGTAGGCCTCGCGCCCGGCTTGCCGCTGCCTGGCTGCTGCCTTCCTCGCTTCGTCGCGCGCCTGGACGGGCAGGTGCCAGGCCTGGTCGATGGCCTGGCGCAGCCGGGCGGCCAGGTCCGGCTGGTCAAGCGGGACGACGAGGCACGCGCCGGGGAACAGCGCCCTGAGCCCGGCGAAACTGTCCGACGACACCAGCCCCCATGCGACCAACTCGCCTAACCCTTTCTCGACCTCGGTCCGGAGCAGCCCCGTGCCGTTCACCAAGTCGCCGAAGAACGATGCGCCGCGCTCGTCAAGAGTCGTGAGCAGCGCGCGCGCCGTGTGCGACAGGGGAAGGGCCGTCGGATCGACGTCCGGAGTCGCCCCGTGCCACACCGCTCCCCGCTCCCGGCGAAACAGCGCGATCGGCGTCGTGCGAATCGGCCCCGCCTTTCTGTTCCGCGTTCCCACGTCCGCATTCCGCATTGCCGTCAGCCGCCCCCAGGCCATCTCACCTGAGAGACACAGGCCGTCGAGCCAGAGCGGATCGTAGTCGGCGAGACGGGCGGGGAGGACATCCGATTCCCACGCCCCCGCTGCCAGCTCGTAGCCGTCGAGCAGGTCGAGCACCGCCGCGAGGCCCTCCGGCCCTTCGGCGTGGGCGTCGGGCGCCACACGCTGCCACCTGAACAAGAAGCGCAGGAAGTCCGCCGCCGTCACCGGCTCGATTTCCCTCCGCAGCCGGTCGAGGGTGTAGCGGTGGATACGCGCCAGCAGCCGGCGCTCGCACCACTCCGTGCCCGGCACGCCCGGTGAGAAGCGGCCGCGCAACGCGAACCCCTCGTGCTCCAGGGCCGCGAGTGCGAAGTCGACGTCTCCCGTTGGAAGCCCGAGCACGTTCGCGATCTCCGCCGCGGTTGTCGGGCCGATCACCTCGAGCCGGCCGCGCACCAGCTCCCGGATCGCGTCCTCCCGGGTCCACACCCTGGCGCGGTCGCGCTCGGGGACCGCCACGGCCGGTTCGCACCCGCCACCGGGGAACGCCGCCTCGAGCATCGGGACCCGCTCTGCCGCTACCCACAGCCGGGCGTCTACGAGGGTGGCCCGTCCGCCTCCCACTAGCTTCTCGAACTCCCCTCGCCATTCCGCATTCCGCGTTCCGACTTCCGCGCTCGGAATCGCGCCCATGACGAGCAGTGCATCATGCAGCTCGTCACTGTCTTGAGCCTCCGGCCACGCCTCCTCGCGCACGCGCTCGATCGCGGCCGGGTCGAGCGTCCCGAACTCCTCGGCAGTCTTCACGTCGAGGCCGCGCCGCGTAATCACGGCCTGGGTGCGGCGCTCCTCGAGCGGCGCATCGTCCAGGAACGCGTAGGGCCGGGCGTTCAGCACCTCGTGGCATAGCGGCGACGGCTCCGGCGTGTCGCGCGCCACCATTGTGAACTTGCCCGCCTCCATCCCCTCGAGCACCCGCTGCAGTCCCGGGAAGTCCATGGCCTCGAGCAGGCAATCAGCGATCGTCTGATTGACGAGTGGGTGGTCGGGGATCTCGCGGTCGCCCACGAGATTCTCGGGGCAGGCGAGCTGATCCGGAAACACCGCGGCGACCAGGTCTTCGGCATCCATCCGCTGCAGCGGCGTGGGGACTTTCCTGCCCCCTCGGAACCGAAGCACGGCGAGCGCGCGGGTCGCGTTCCAGCGCCAGCGCGTGCCGAACACCGGCGCGTCGAGCATCGCCTGGACCAGGAGATGTTCAGCGGTCGCGGGCTTCAGGTACTGGAACACCTCGTCCAGCGGGAAGCTGTGCTGGGCGCCGAGCGACAGAATGATCGCGTCCTCCGTGGCCGCCGCCTGCAGCTCGAAATTGAAGCTGCGGCAGAACCGCTTCCGCAGTGCCAGTCCCCAAGCGCGGTTGATGCGGCTGCCGAATGGCGCGTGCAGCACCAACTGCATCCCGCCCGCCTCGTCGAAGAAACGCTCCAGCACGAGACACGCCTGCGTCGGGATGACGCCGAGGATTTGCTTGGTGGCGGCCAGGTACTCGACGATCTGGCGGGCGGCCGCGTCGGTGAGACTGATCGTGTCGACCAGCCAGCCGATCGCCGCCGCCGGGTCGCTCAGCCGGTCGTCCACGTCCTGGCGCAGTCGCGAGACCTCTTCGGACAGCTCGATCGTCCGCCCCGGCGCCTCGCCGAGCCAGAACGGGAGGGTCGGAGGCTGTCCCTTGGCGTCGGCCACGCGTACCTGGCCCGACTCGACCTTTAGCACCTGGTACGACGTGTTACCGAGCTGGAAGATGTCGCCCGGGTTGCTCTCGATCGCGAAGTCCTCGTTCAGCGTGCCGACGAACGTCTCCGTGGGCTCGAGCACGACCCGATAGTCCCCCAGGTCCGGGATCGCGCCACCCGAGGTGATGGCCGCGAGCCGTGCGCCGCGCCGGCCCTTCACCCGACGGTTCACGCCGTCGTAATGGAGGTGCGCGGCGCGCCGCCCCCGCCGCGTGGTGAACCCCTCGGCGAGCATCTGGACGACGTCGTCGAATTCGCGCCGCGTCAGATCGCGGTACGGGTACGCCGAGCGCGCGAGATCGAAGAGCGCGTCCTCACTCCACTCTTCGCACGCCGCCGCCGCGACGATCTGCTGCGCCAGGATGTCGAGCGGCTTGGCGGGAATGATCAGCCGGTCGAGCCGCCCCTCGCGGGTCGCGCGCACCAGCGCCGCGCACTCGATCAATTCGTCACGAGACAGCGGGAACAGCCGTCCCTTGGGTACCGACGTCAAGCGGTGGCCCGAGCGCCCCACGCGCTGCAGCAGGGTCGCGATCGAGCGCGTGGAGCCGACCTGGATCACGAGGTCCACCGTCCCGATGTCGATCCCCAGCTCCAAAGAGGCGGTCGCAACGAGGGCCTTGAGCTCCCCCCGCTTGAGCCGCTCCTCGGCTTCGAGCCGTTTTTCCCGCGACAGGCTGCCGTGGTGGCTCGTCACCTGCTCCGCGCCAAGGCGCTCGGAGAGCTGCATCGCGAGCCGTTCGCACAGGCGGCGCGTGTTCACGAACACCAGCGTCGTCCGGTGTTCCGCAATCAACTCCGCGATGCGGGTGTTCACTTCCTCCCATACCTCCCCCGCCATCACGGCCTCGAGCGGCGAGGACGGGATCTCGAGCGACAAGTCGAGGGTGCGCGCGTGTCCCGAGTCGATGATGTCGGGGGGCGGGGCGCTCGTGCCGACCAGGAAGCGGGCGATCTCATCGATGGGCTTCTGTGTTGCCGACAGCCCCACGCGCTGCGCGCGCTTGCCCGTCAGAGCGTCGAGCCGCGCGAGTGAAAGCGCCAGGTGGCTGCCGCGCTTGTCGCGGGCGACCGCGTGAATCTCGTCGACAATCACCGTGCGCACCGTGCGCAGCATGTCGCGCGCCCGTTCCGACGTGAGGATGAGGTACAGCGACTCCGGCGTTGTCACGAGGATGTGCGGCGGCTGCTTCAGCATTGCCTGGCGGTCGGCCTGGGGCGTGTCACCTGTGCGGAGGAGTGTACGCACCGCGACATCCGGCAGCCCCGCAGCCTCGAGCCCCGCGCGGATCTCCGCCAATGGCTCGGCCAAGTTCTTCTGGACGTCGTTGGAGAGGGCTTTGAGGGGCGAGACGTAGAGAACCTGCGTCTCGTCCTTCAGCTCACCCGACAGGCCCTGTCGGACAAGGGAGTCGATCGCGGAGAGAAAGGCGGCGAAGGTCTTGCCCGAGCCGGTCGGCGCCGCGATCAGCACGTCGCCGCCGCGTTGAATCACGGGCCAGGCCTCACGCTGCGGCTCGGTGGGCTCGGCAAAGCGCTCGCCGAACCAGCGCTGGATGGATGAGTGAAAACCGGTGAGAGCCATGAGACCGAATATACCCCGAAGTCTAGCCCAGCGCCTCGTGCAGAGAAACCCCACGCAAGGCGCCGATCCGTTCGATCGTCTCCCCGATCTTGTTGTTCGGAGTCGATGCGCCCGCCGTGACCCCGATCGTCAGGGGCCCGTCGGGAAGCCAGCGCTCCTGCCGCGTTTCGTCGTGCTGACCCACGGGCCGGTGGCGGATGGCGCCCGTCTCGGGATCGATGCAGGTGGCGTCGGCGATGTGATACGTTGTCACCTTCTGGTGGCAGATCGCCGCGAGGTGAGTCGTGTTGCTCGAGTTGTAGCCGCCGATCACGACCATCAGGTCGAGCGGCTCGGCGATCAGCTTGAGCACCGCGTCTTGCCGCTCCTGGGTCGCCGAGCAAATCGTGTCGAACGTGCGGAAGTGCTCGCCCAGCGTCGCCTCTCCCCAGCGTCGCGCCATACTCTTGCCGATCTCGGCGGCGATGGCGAGTGATTCGCCGGACAGCATTGTGGTCTGGTTCGCGACCCCCACCCGCTCGAGATCGCGGTCGGGATCGAATCCCGGCGACATCTTCTCCGCGAACTGGGTGACGAACCTTTCCCTGTTCCCAGCTCCTTCGATGTAGTCACACACCACACGCGCCTCGGTCATGTCGCGTACCACGACGTACTTCCCGCCCGGATACTTGGTGACCTGGCTCGAGGTGGCCTTCGTCTCCTCGTGGTAGTTCTTGCCGTGGACGACCGCCGTGAAGCCGTCCCGCGCGTATGAGTCCACCCGCTTCCACACGTTCAGCACCGAGCCGCAGGTCGTGTCCACCAGCACGCAGCCGATCGCGCGCAACCGCTCGAAGTCCTTTACCGTCACGCCGAAGGCGGGGAGAATCACCACGTCCGCGGGTGTGACGGTACTGAAGTCAAACTCGCCGCCCCCCCCGCCACCCCCCGCCCCGTCGGGCCGGTGCAGGAACTGCACGCCCATCGCCTCGAGCTTGTGGTTGACGTGAGGGTTGTGGATGATCTCACCCACGAGGAACGTGCGCTTGCCGGGGAATTTGGTGCGGGTCTCGTACGCATACTCGACCGCCCGGTCCACGCCGTAGCAGAACCCGAACTCCCCCGCCAGGCGGAAGGTCAGATCGCCCACGCGCAGCGCGTATCCCGCCCCGCGGATAGCGTCCACCACCCGGCTGTGATAGTCGGCGGTCAAGGCGCCTTCGATGGCGCCCTTCAGGCCAAAGCCTTTTCGGAAGTAGGTCTGTTCCACGGTGTGTTTCAATCTAACCGCACGCCCCGCCCGCCGCGGATGGCATCGAGCACGCGCTGCACCTGCCAGCCGTCGCGGAACGCCGCCGGTTCTCCTTCGGGCGCCGCGCCGCCGATCACCCGCACCATATCGCGTAGCAAGCGCACGAACGACCGCGCCCACATGTTGTTCGGTTTCGTCTTCTCCCACAGATCGTCCGGGGCCGAGACGTCCTCGAGCGGGCCGCCGGCCTTGCCCAGCTCGAGCTTCGTCTCGCCGGTGAGCAGCAGCGTGCCCTCGCTCCCGGTCACCTGCCCGAGATGACCCGGGCCGTGCTGGGCGACGGTACTCAGGGTCATCGTGGCGACGGCTCCGCTCGCCATGCGCCACACGCTGCTCGCGAAGTCGTCCGCGGTGACGGGCCGCTTCACGCCGCTCTCGTCGGTCCGCTCCGTCACGAACGTCTCGACCAGCCCGGCGACGTACGTCACCTCGCTCCCCGTCCAATAGCGGCACAGGTCGATCAGGTGGGAGCCCACCGCGCCCAGGATGCCGCCGCCACGCGCGGCGTCGAACCACCAGGTCCAGGGCGCGTCCGACGCCTGCGGGCGACCGTCGCCGCGCAGGTACGGCTTGAGTGACAGCTCGATGTGCCGCACGTCGCCGATCGCGCCGCTCCGGATCAGCTCGCGGGCGCGGCGGCGATTCGGCTCGTAGCGCAGCTCGTGGTCGACCCAGGCAAGCCGGTCCGGATGCCGTTCCGCGGCCGCGAGCATCTGCGCCGCCTCGTACGCGTCCACCGCCATCGGCTTCTCGCACAGCACGTGCTTCCCCGCCTCGAGCGCCGCAATGGCGTAGCGGGCGTGCGAGTCCGGCGTGGACGAGACCACGACCAGATCGACATCGGCGCTGCGCGCCAGCTCGACGCCGTCGTCGAAGACGTGCGGTAGCCCGAACTCCCGCGCCACCGCCTCGGCGTTGGCCCGACGACCGCTCGCAATCGCCGTGGCCCGAGTCCCCGGCACGAATGGCAGTGCCGGAAGCTGGACCCGGCGCGCAAAGCCCGACCCGATGAACCCGATGCGGACGGTCATGGCTGGAACCGGCAGGGGACCGAGTCCGTGGCGCTGGGGCGCGGCACCCCGGCGTATGTCACCTCGGCCGCGACCCGGACGCCGCTTTCGAGTCCCGACCCGCGCACCCGTGCCGCGAGCGCGGCGCCCTCCCTCCTCCCGGTCGCCGTCAGGTCGACGGCTCCGCTGTCGAGCGAGAAGCCGTGCGCGACGTCGCCCTTCATATAGCGAACGGCGGCGTTGGCTCCGCGCGGGGTGATCGAGTCGCCCAGGGCGATCAGCGGGACGGGACCGGAGGCGAGGGAATCACCCAAGCGCAGTCGCACCAGAGCGCCGTTGCCGCGCTCGTCGGCACCCTGGACCAGCAGTGACCGCCCCTCCCTACCCCCGTCGCTGCAGCGGTGCGCCACAGCCGGCACCGAGAAGTGGATGGTGTCGTGCGGGGGACGCACCACGGTGGCCCGGAGGCTCGGGGACTGGTCGCCGCCGCACGCCGCGGCTAAGGCAAGAATCACTAGGCGTCTCAGGGCGCAGCCACTCCGAGTGCTGCCCGTGCCGCCTCGGGACTGAGGGTGTGTGGGGCGAGGGCCGTGATGAGGCCGGCGGGAAGGGGTCGAGGCTTCAGGCTCTTGCGGTCAACGCAGACAAGGACCATCCACCCCGCCGCCACGAGGCTCGAGCGTCCATCCCGCAGCACGTCGAAGTTCAGCGTCATGGACTTGGTCCCCACCCGGCCCACGTAGGCCGCGACGCGCAGCCGGTTGTCGAGCCGCGCCGGCCAGTAGAATTCGCTGTGGACTGCTTTACGGGGGAGGAAGACGTCGTAGCGGTCGAACATCTCCGCGTAAGCGAGCCCGCAGTTTCGAAACATCTCCGTCTCTGCGATCTCGAAGAACCGCACGTAGGAGCCGTAAAAGATGATGCCCGCGAAGTCCACGTCGGACCAGCGGACATACTCTTCGATGATGAAGGGACCCGGGGGGAGGGAAGGCATGCCCCGGGGAAACTAGGAGTCTAGCGCGTGGGGCGAAAGCCGTCCAAGCCGTAGGCCTTGAGCCGTCGCCACAGGGTGGTGCGGCTGATGCCGAGCCGGCGCGCCGTCTCGGCGAGCTTACCGCTGGTGTCCTGGAGTGTCTCGAGGATCGCCTGCCGCTCCCGGTCGGCCAGCGTTTGCGGCCCTGAGGCGAGGATCGCCGCCTCGCCGAGTGGCTGCGCGCCGCTCTTCAGGGCGGCGAAGCGGGCGCCGAGCGTCTGGAGACGATTCCGAACGTCGCCGTTCTGGCCGTCGATGACGCGTCGGGCGGCCGAGTTAGCGAAGAGCAGTCGGCCCTGGGAGTCGAACACCACGATCCCTTCGCCGACCGAATCGATGACAGCCCGGGCGAGGGGGGAGAAGCTGGGCGGCGCCGCGGCCGCGGCGGGTTTGTCGATCATATATCAGTTACACCTCAGTACAGATTCGCGCGTCACAGGGTTTCAGACCGAACCACGATGGCGTGTCACGCTCGTGTCAGGGTGAGACGCCGAACACACCCAAAAGGTTGCGGTTGCCGCCGCACCTCGCGGACTGCATTATTGACCACAAGGACAAACACGTGCCCAAAGACTCCGGGCCCAACCGCTCCGCCATCCTCGCCGCCGCCGTGCACATCCTGAAGCGCGGTGGCATTGAAGGATTCACCCTCGACGGGGTAGCCCGGCGTGCCGGCGTGGTCAAAGGGCTGGTACTCTACCACTACGGATCACGCGGCCGATTGCTGCGCACGGCCGCGGCCCAGGTCGCCAGTGAGCGCGCGGCGGGGCTCGCGGGCGCCTTGGGGCGGGGTGCCGGGACCATCGCGGTGGATGCCTGCTGGGAGGAGCTGCGTCGCCAGGCGGAGGACGGCACCGCCCGCGCCTGGCTGGGACTGTGCGCCGCCGGGCTGATCGACCGGCCGAGCGGCGATGCCGGCTTCGAAGACGCCGCCCGCCAGGCAGTCTTGGACGGCTGTGCCGCCGCCCTCGCCTCCGGAGCGCCGCTGGCCGATCTGCGCGACGCCTACCACGCGCTGTGGCTCGCCCTCTTGGACCTTAACGACGCCGCCGGCCCCGCCGGCTAGAACCGCCCCTCCCCCGCGTGCGGTCGCCGCGCACCAGGCCGCGCAGCCCCTCCCGCAACTCCTCGAGCGACGCCGCTCGCACGGCGTCGTGTTTGCCGCGGGTGACGGTGAAGCGGACCGGCCGATCGAAAGGCGGCAGGTCCCGCGCCTGCACGCGCCGCGCCTGGCCCTCCTTGAGCCGCACGCGCACCACACCGACGCCCTGCTCGACGTCGTAGTCCAACGGGACGCGGTCCCCGTACAACGTCACCGACGCGGGGAGCGCGTCGAGCCGGGCGCGGTCGGATGCCGGAATGGCGCCGTCGGGATCGAGCGCGATGCGCGCCGCGATGAATTCGTCCCACGAGCGCACCGGCGCGATCTGCGCCGCGATCTGCTCGACGAGCCGGTCCCCATGCGCCTGCGTGAGCCGGCCGCCGGAGCGCCGCCAATAATGCCCGAAGCGCTCGAGGGCGCGGCGCAGCTTGCTCTGGTCCGGGTGGGGCGTCTCGCCGGCGAGCAGCGCCTGAACCAGCGCCTGCCTCGCGGCGTCGGCCAGCTCCTCCGGAAACGGGCTCCGCAACGGCTCGACTTCACGCTCGAGCGTGAACCCACCGTACACTACCGTCCGCACCGCCATCAGGCCCTCGCGCCGCCGCTGGCGTTCGAAGACCACCGCCGCGGGGCCGCGCCGGGCATAGCGCCGGATCGCACGCTCGGGGATCTGCGTGCCCTCGATGCTCGCCCGCGGCACACCGAACCGGTCGGCGAAGTAGCGCAACGTCCCCGCGATCGCCCCCCAGCTGCCGGCGACCGACGTGCGGCTTACCCGCGCCTCGCGGCCGTCGGCCGTTTCCTCATCGATGACGAGGTCGAACGGCATGATCTTGGCCAAAAGGTCAGCAAAGAGCTGGAGCGCCTTTTGGTCGGCGTAGGGAAGGCGCTCAGGCAGGGGGAGCTCGAGTTGGCGATACACGGATGCGGTGCCCAGGGCGACGTCCTCGATCGCCTTCACCAGCACGCCCCGTCCCTCGGCCCAGCGATCGACTTCCTCCCGGAACAGGTGACGCGGCAATCCATACACCTCGCCCAGGTATCCATGTTTGTTCACGGCCTCCGCGTAGAGGTTGTAGGCAGTCAGGTGGTCGGACCCGGCCAGGATCAGCCCCTTCAGGTCGCGTTCCTCGCGGGTCATGCGGTGCAGCGATTCGATGTTGGCGGTCACAGCGACCATCGGGACCAGTGGCGGATCGGCGTGGTAGAGCAGCTCGCCCCACGGCCGCTCCACCGGCATCGCCTCAACGGATCGACCGTAACTCGTTAGCCGGCCGCGCTCTATGAGGCCGCGCTCGGTCAGCATCGTCACGGCGTCGCGGTAAGCGCGGCGGTCGAGCGGGACCGGCAAATCGAGGTTCGCAGCGTCCACGCCGATCGCTGCGCAGGTGATCGCCACGCGCTCCGCGTCGCCCGCGAGCTGGAACTCGGGAGGCGTCGGTCGCAGGTCTTCGAAGACGAGGTCCCGGTCGCTCAGGATGTACACCTCGCCCCCCTCGACGCGGCCGTGCACGCGCCCTGCCATCTGGAGGATCTCGTTCGCCCCCAGGTAGAGACGGGTCAGCACGTTCTTGCCCCGCTCCACGACGTTGGTGTAGCGCGCGTCGTAGATCACGACCGTGTCGAGCCCGCGGATGTTGAGGGCCGACTGGCCCGCCGCCGTCATCGCCAGGAGAAATGGACGTTTGACCAAACCGTCAAGAAAGGGCCGGATCACGCGAATCGGCTCACCACCGTGGTAAAAGGCGGTGGCGAGCGCCTGCCAGCGGTCGCCCAGCTCACGGGCGATCTGCTCGACTTCCGCGCGGGTGGGCACGAACACAGCCACCCCACGACGCTCGCGCAGCACCCGCTTCATGAAACGCTCGCTCAGGAACTCGAGCGGCTTCTGCGCCAGCACCTGGACGTTGGCCGCCTTCGCGGGGTCGAACGCCCGCGTCTCGAGCACCTCGGCTGAGTCCAGGTAGTCCTCGTAGAACGCGGGGTCCACGGTGGCCGACAGCCAGATGAAGCGGCAACGAGCCCGCTTGCCGAGGGCCAGGCACAGCTCCATTTCGGCAGAGGTCTGGTGGATCTCATCCACTACCAGGGTGTCCTGGGCGGTGATGAGCCCGTCCTGGAACCAGCGCCGCGCGATGCCGGTCGTGATGATCACCACGTTCCACGTGGGCGTCTCCGGCGTCGCCTCCCGCTCGCGGTTTACCACACCCACCTTGAGGGGCGCCTTGAGGATCGTCTCAGCAATGCTCCGGATCGCGAGCGTCTTCCCGGTCCCGGTGCCGGCGACGATCCCGAAGCCGCCGCCCCCTTCCCCCCGCGCCGCGGCGAGCCGACGGATGTCGTCGCCGTGCTCGCGCTCCATCAGCGTTTCGATCTTGAGGCCGAGCGCCAACTCGATCGTCTCGCACGCAGCGCGCGTCGGGGCAATGACGATCACGCGTCCGGTGGAGGGCTCGGCCGCGAGGTACGCCTGGGGATCGGGGGGGAGGAAGTGGTCGCGGGAGATACGCACGACCGCAATATTAGGCGGTGCGCCCCCGGGTGTGCACCCCGTCCCTCCGACCCAGAGGAGACCCCACATGTCCGTCACGCGCTGGGCCTGGCTGCTGCTGGTTCCCCTGAGCCCCATTTCGGGTCAGCGGGCCGACACGACCTCCCTCGATCCCCAGCAACTGGAGGCGCGGTTTCATTACCAGAACGGGCACATCGTCATCGGGCCCGGGCTGGCCACGCTCAACCTGCCCCCGACGTTTCGATATCTCGATCCGAAAGAGACCGAGGTTGTCCTGACCACGTGGGGCAACCCGCCGGGCAACGCCACACTCGGCATGCTGGTCCCCGCCGGCACGAGCGTGTTCGCACCCGAGTCGTGGGCGGTCGTGATTCAGTACGACGAGGACGGGCACGTCGACGACGCAGACGCCGGGAGCATCAACTACCCCAAGCTGCTCAAGGACATGCAGCAGCAGACGCGCGATGAGAACAAGGAACGAGCCAAGGCGGGTTACCCCGCCGTCGAGCTGGTCGGTTGGGCCGAGCCGCCGCGCTACGACCTGGTCAGCCACAAGCTGTATTGGGCCAAGGACCTGCACTTCGGCAGCGAGACCGTGCACACGCTGAACTACAACATTCGGGTGCTGGGGCGCGGGGGTGTGCTCGTGCTCAATGCGGTCGCCACGATGGAGCAACTGCAACCCGTCAAGACCGGTATGGCGACGGTGATCGGCTTCGTCGACTTCAATGAAGGGAACCGCTACGCCGACTTCGTCGCCGGGAAGGACAAGGTCGCTGAATACGGGATCGCCGCGCTCATCGCGGGAGGGATCGCGGCCAAGGCGGGCTTTTTCAAGGTGCTGCTCGCCGGGATCCTGGCGTTGAAAAAGGTACTAATCGTGGCGGTCGTCGCCGTGGGCGCGTGGCTGAAGCGCCTGTTCGGGCGCAGGACAACCGAGACGCCGCAGCAGCCCCCACAGTAAAGAAAAAGCGGAGGCTCCCGCGCGAGCGCCGGGAGCCCCGAATCCTTTACCAATGACGATGATGTCCCCACCGATGACGCCGCACGACGATGACGCGGGCGGGGCGATACGGACGCACCACGACGATCGTGGGGCGAGGGTTGTACGTGTAGTAGCGGTATCGATAGTAGCCGTACCCATAGGGCCGGGGATGATACGCCACGAAGGGCGCGCCGAAACTGAGCGACACGCTGACTCGGGTCTGCGCCGACAGGGCACCGCCGCCGAGGCCAATCAGCAGGACCAACACTGCGAGCATGCGTTTCATGGGATCCTCCTCCCGCCGCTCCCTAGGGAAGACCCGTGCCAGGATCGGCGGGACGCGGTAACTGCCTGCCGCGCAACGTATTCAACGACAGAAGCGAGGAGGCGCGCACCAGCTGGAGTGTCCGCCGCCGAGTACAATCGGCGCGTCAGTCGCCCAGGCTGATGCCGATGTCCCGCGCCGTGGCGATGGTGTCGGAATCGAGCGGGACCCGTTTCGGCGTGGCGATCGCCTCTTTGATCGGCACCGCGGCGATGGTGGGAGGTTGCAGTGCGACCATGTAGCCGAACTTGCGCTCGGCGATGAGCCGGACCGCCGCGGCGCCGAACCGCAGGCCGAGCAGGCGGTCGAACGTGGTGGGGCTGCCGCCGCGCTGCAGGTGGCCGAGCACGAGCGTACGCGTCTCTTTGGCGGTCATCTGCTCGATCGAGTGCGCGACCTTGTCCGCGATGCCGCCGAGCCGCTGGTGCGCCGGGTCGATCAGCGAGACGGACCCGCCTTTCGGCGCCGCGCCCTCGGCGACGACGACGATGCTGAAGTGGCGCCCTTCGGCTTCGCGGCGGCGAATCTTGTCGCACACCTTGGTGATGTCGAACGGAATCTCCGGAATCAGGATGACGTCGGCCGAGCCCGCGATCCCCGCGTGGAGCGCGATGAACCCCGCGTAGCGCCCCATCACCTCGACGACCATGACGCGCTCGTGGCTTTCGGCGGTCGAGTGGAGCCGGTCGATCGCGTCGGTGGCGGTGGCGACGGCGGTATCGAAGCCGAACGTGGCGACGGTGCCGCCGACGTCGTTGTCGATCGTCTTGGGCACGCCGACGACGGGGATGCCTTTCGCCATCAGCTGCAGGGCGATCGCGAGGGAGCCGTCTCCGCCGATCGAGATGAGCGCTTCGAGGTGCAGCGCGCGGAACGCGGCGACGAGCTCGTCGGAGCGATCGCGCTCTTCCCAAGTGCCGTCGGCCCGCTGGCGGCGCCACTTGAAAGGATCGCCGCGATTGGTCGTGCCGAGGATGGTGCCGCCGAGGTGGGTGATGCCGCGCACCTGGGCCGGGCCGAGGGAAACGACTTCATCGTCGCCGAGCAGGCCGTCGAACCCGCGCCGGATGCCGATGCACTCCCACCCCCGGTGGACGGCTGCGAGGACGGCTCCCCGAATGACGGCGTTGAGGCCCGGCGCGTCGCCGCCGCCGGTGGAGATGGCGATCTTCACCGCGTGCCGGACGTCGCTTGCTTGAGGAGTCGCACGACTTCACCGGGCTCGGCGTGGCGTCTCGCGCCCTTCTTGGAGAAGACGACGCGCCCGTCCGCCTCTACCTCGAAGACGCCGCCGGAGGACTGAATGAGTTTCACTTCCGCATGAGGGAAGGCATCACGAATCTCGGCCGCCAGACCGGTGGCCCGAGGTTCGTAGTTTCAGACGACGCAGTACTCGATCGTGACCTTCATGTCGTAAACGATAGCCGTGCTTGACACGCCGCGCCACGTACCCGAGCTTGCGCCACACCCTCTATGAAGGCCGCCCTCTCACTCCGAGTCGTCGTGTCCCTGGCCGGGCTCGCGTCCTTCGGCGCGGGCGCGCTGGCCTACGCGCGCGGCGCGGCCCCGGGGGGCGAAGGCCTCCCCCTCGCCGCCCTGGCGCTGGTCATCGCCGCGGCCCTGTCGCGTCGCTACGGCATCGCGCTCCCCGGCAACGGATTCTCCTCGTACGTCGTCGGCGTGATGCTGTATGCGATCCTCGACCGCGGGTGGGCCTTCGCCGCGCTCGTGGCGCCGTTCGCGATGATCGTCGGTGACATCTTGTTGCGGCGCCTGCCGCTCAAGGCAGCCCTCAACAACGCGGCGCACCTCACGGTGGGCACCACGCTCGTGGGCCTCATGTACACGCGCATGGGCGGTCAGCTCGGCGCTACGGCCTTGACAGCGGGCAACATCTGGCCGGTCACGCTGGTGATCGCGCTCCTCCCTGTCGTCGTGAACGGCACCTTCTATCTCGATCTGGCCCTCGGGCGGACGATGGCCTGGGTGGACGCGCGCCTGACCCTGCGGTGGGAGACGATTATCTATCTCACGTCGGTCGCGTTGTCCCTGGCGTGGTTCGCACTCGCGCATGCGACGATGCCCACCGGGCCCACCGTCGTCGTCGCCGCGGGTCTCGCGCTCGCTACCGTCGGCAGCCTCCACGTGATCCGGCTCGGCGTGCACGCCGACGAGCTCCATCTCGTGCAACGCCTGGCGCAGGCGATCGCCGCCGAAATGAGCCTGAGCCGCAGCTTCACGCGCGTGCAGGAGCTCACTCGGCAGCTGGTCCCCTGGGAGCAGATGGGCTTCGCGCGGTACGACGCGCGCGCCCGCCAGATGGAGCTGTTGGCCGACACGGCGGCGCAGCCCGGCACGGCGTTCCGCTTCGATGCCGACGCCGGACTCACCGGCGAAGCGGTGCGGCTGCGGCGCGCGGTCGTGGCGCACGGCCTGGTCAAGGACCAGGTCGTCGTGCCCGGCGCCGAAACACCGGGCGCCGAGATGCTCGTGCCGCTGTACCACGCGGGCCAGCTGGTGGGGCTGTGGAGCGTGCGGCACTCCGACCCGGCGATGTACCGCAACTCGGACGGCGAACTGCTCGAGCTCCTGGCGCCGCAGCTCGCCCTCATGGTCGCGATCGAAGGCTCCCTGCGGCCGGTGACCGGCGCGTCCGATCAAACCACGCAATACGTGCAGACGCTGACTGCCACCACCGAGGAGATCCACGCCTCGAGCGAAGAGGTCGCGGCCTCGGCGCAGCGCGCCAGTGAGGGCGCGAGTCAGGCGGCAACCCTGGTCGGGACGGCGGCGCGCGAGGCCGAGCAGCTGAAGGAAAGTGCCGGCGAGCTCGCGACCGCGGGCGACCGAACGCGCGAAGCGGGCTCCCAGATGGAGAAGACCGCCGAGAAGGTTCGCACCGGGACCCAGACCGCCGTGCGCCAGCTGACCGACCTGGGGTCGACAACCGAAGAGAGCGCGGCGGAGGTGCGGCGTCTCCGCGACGTCGCGACGCAAGTGGAAAAGTTCTCGGAGACGATCGGCTTCGTCGCGAACCAGACGAACCTGCTGGCGCTCAACGCCACGATCGAGGCGGCACGGGCCGGCGTGCACGGCCGCGGCTTCGCGGTCGTCGCCGACGAGGTCCACAAGCTGGCGGAAGAAAGCGGCCGCGAGGCCCGCAACGTCGGCAAGTCGGTGCAGGACACGCGCCGCGCGCTCGACCGGGCCGCACAGCTGCTCGAGCGGATCCGCGGCGACCTGGGCGAAGTGGTACAAAACTCGGCCGACTGGGTAAAAGACCTCGACCGCATCGCCGAAGCGGCGGCGGAAACCGCGCGAGCCGGCAAGCGCGTCGCCGAGGTGGGACGCCAGAGCGCGGAGCTCGCGGCGCGCATCACGCAGACGCTCGGCCAGGCCCGCACCGCCGCCCAGACCTCGAGCCAGGAAGCCGAAGCCGTCGCCGCTGCCGCCGCGGAGCAGCTGCGCGCGATCGAAGACCTCGCCCATGGCGCTACCGAGCTGTCCGCCCTCGCCGAAAAGCTGGCCCAGGCCCTTCGCTTCATGCGTGGGGACAACGGCCACCGCTAAGCTGCTCCCCGCCGCCCTGGCCGTGCTGCTCGGCTGCGGCGGCGATGCGTCGGGGCCGGTCTTCGCCACCGCGCGGCTCGACTACATCGATGGGGCGATCGAGCCCATTCTCACCCGCGGCCAACGCATCGTGCTGGAGGGGTTCGGGTTCGGCGCCGCGCGCGGCTCGGGCGCCGTTCGCTTCCCCCGGGCGGGCGGCGGCGGCGATACCGAGGCGCCGGTCGCCGACTCCGCGTGGGGCGCCCTCACGATCACCACGACCGTGCCCGATTCCGCGGCATCCGGCACCCTCACCGTGATCACGGCCGCAGGCCGCCGCCTGACCGCCACCGTGCACGTCCTGCCCGCCCCGACCTTCAACCCGGCCACGCTCACCTGGCAACCCCGCCCGCCGTTTCCCCGCGCGCCCGTCGGCGTCGCCCTCGCCGCGGCCGAGTTCCCCGCAGGCGCCGTCCTGAACGCGACGCTCTACGCCGCGGGCGGCGGCGAGCCGTTCGACAACGCCGGTCAGATCACGATCGTGCCCGACTCGGGCGTGTACGTCGCGCGCGCGGTGGCGGGAGGCGCCGGCGCGATCGACACCTGGGTCCGGCAGCGAGACACGACCGACGCAACGCGCAGCCGCGTGCTACCGGTGCCGCGCGCGTTCGCCGCCGCCGCCGTCGCGACCCGCTATAACTCGCGTCTGCCCGGGAGTGCCCTCTACGTGATCGGCGGCGTCGACGCCGCGGGCCACGCCCAGGCCACCGTGCTCGGCGCCGAAGTCACGGCCGACAGCGTGAACCGTCGCTTTGTGTTCTTGGAGCCGCTCCCAACGCCGGTCGCCGGTGCCATCGCCGTCGTGCGGCGCGGCCGTATCTACGTCATCGGCGGCACCGACGCCCGCAAGTGGTACGGCCTGCCTCCCGAACAGCGCCGGCAGACGGTGCTCGACAACCTCGCCAACTATTTCGGGGAAAGTGCCCGTAAGCCGCTTCAGTACATCGAGAACGGTTGGGCCGAAGAACGCTTTAGCCGTGGCGACCCGGTCGCCGGGCTGCCGCCCGGCGTGCTGCTCGACTTCGGCACCGCCCTGCGAGCGCCCGTCGGCCGCATTCACTGGGCGGGAACCGAGACCTCCGACTTCTGGGTCGGTTACATGGACGGCGCCGTGCGCTCAGGCGAACGGGCAGCCAAGGAAGTGCTCGCCGAACTCCCATAGGCACTGCCGCCTGGAGGAGTCACGCGAGCTCGGCCGCGAGCACATCCTGGTCTTCAGCGCCTTGATCCGCGTTGGTGCTCCTGCTCGCCGCTTGTCCTCGAGCGGTGACGACGACTGAGGCTACGCTACCGTCATGCCCACGACCCGACGAGCGATCGAGCAGGAGACCGAGCGCGTTCGCGCCGTTCAGGACAAGCAGGCGTCGAAATACGATCGCCAAATTCGCTTCTTCGAGCGCGTCCTTTTCGGCGATGGACGAGCCTGGGTCTGCTCGCAAGCTCGCGGACGCGTCCTGGAGTTGGCCATCGGGACCGCGAGAAACCTGCCTTTCTATCCGCCTGACGTCGAGGTCATCGGGATCGAGTTGAGCCCGGAGATGCTGGCCATCGCACGCCGGCGCGCGGAGGAGCTTGGCCATCCGGCCGATCTGCGCGTTGGTGACGTGCAGGCGCTTGACCTTCCGGACGAGAGCTTCGACACCGTTACCTGCACGCTCGGTTTCTGCACGATTCCCGACACTCGGGCAGCGGCGGCCGAGGCGTTCCGCGTCTTGCGCCCTGGCGGGCA